>Ga0302200_10000065_pt1 | contig 107554 bp, 153 predicted proteins | sample II_Bog_N3_1_FD_194585 | JGI IMG/M metagenome (GOLD analysis project Ga0302200, IMG submission 194585) | Peat permafrost microbial communities from Stordalen Mire near Abisko, Sweden - II_Bog_N3_1 | ecosystem: Environmental > Terrestrial > Soil > Wetlands > Peat | place: Sweden: Abisko...
ATTGGCGGCTGAAGTTGTACCTACAAAGGATGTGTTGTTGGCCGTCATGGTGGCGACATTAGCTGCCAATCCTGCCGTTGTCTGATAAGACGCCGCAAGGACACCACCAAGATAATTTGAATTATTGGCCGTCATGGTGGCGACGTTAGCTGCTAGGGTAGAATTTAATTGATAAGATGCAGCGGCAATTCCGCCCAGATAATTTGAATTATTAGCCGATCCGGCGACGCCTGACCAATAATCATTCGCCGTTCCACCACCAGAAGTCAGCACATAACCGGCTGTTCCAACAGAGCCGTTGACAGATATATTATTTGTGACGTTCAGGTTGGTGAGGTTGGCCCCAACAGCGAAGAAGGTCGTTCCGTTGGTGGAATATAAAATTCCGTCAGGAAGATTGATGGCCAACTCACCAACATTAAGGGTTGGAATATTAGTGGAGTTTGCGACTCTTCCTGATACAGTTGTCCTTTTAATTTGAATTATTTTGTCTGTCATCTTTTTGCCTTTTTATTATTTATTTTAATATCAGATCAGCTACCGATTGCCGTCCAGAGAAAACTCCCTGATGAAGCATTTGATGTTATACTCGCACCAACCTTTGTGAATGTACCAATATAAAAATTTGCCGAGGTTGAATTAAAACTCATTACTGATAAAGAATAACAGTTGATCGTGAAGGATATAGGGAAGCTAATCGTTGATGTTATGGAACCATAAGTTAAATGGCCCCATTGCATCAAGAGACCATTTGGAAGATAGGTGTAGCCGTTGGCGGCTACACTTGAGGTTCCAAGAGTGAAGGTATTTGTTCCATGTTTCAGCGCCGTAGAATTGGCAAGAAATACGGATGCAGCATTGATTGAGCCCGTCGCAAATACCGTGGCCGTATTTACCGCACCTGTGACGTTAAGGGTATTGGTGTTGGTCAAACCAGTCACGGTTTGAGAGGCAGAGTTAACTGCACCTGTGACATTAACGGCAGCGGCGTTGACCAATGTGGAGTTGGCCGTGAATGTCGATCCTACTGAAAATGTGCCGGTGTTGACGCTGGTGGCGTTGATAAGAGTATTAGGCGTTGAACTACCAATATTTAAGACGTTTAATGTTCCTGTTCCTAGAATGTTTCCATCTATGATGGCCGTCGTGCTGTTGGCGATGAAGACGCTGATAGTTCCAAACTGGTTCCCGATGGTGTAGTTGCCTGTTCGGGATGAAAGATTCATACCAACCTGATTCGCCACGGTGACGATACCTGTTCCAACCTGAGTAATTAAGAATCTGGAGTTGACAGGCATAGTGTTAGAAATGGTGATGGTGACAGACGCAGTATTTGTACACTGAATCAATGTTCCTGAATCTGTGTTGGCCGTCGTATAGGCGGTTCCGGTCTGGGTTGTGGTCTGAAGCAATGTTGATTTAACAGCGCCATTTACAGTAAGAACGTTGGATGAATAGTTGAACGTCAGGGCAGCAGACCCACCAAAACTTCCACTTTCATTAATTTGTAGTTGGGTATCCGATCCTCCGGGACTTGCAGATACGGTTCCCCAATAATCATTTGCCGTCCCACCACCAGAGAGAAGCGCCTGACCGGCTGTTCCGACAGCGCCATTGACGGTGATCTGGTTTGTAACGTTAAGGTTGGTGAGGTTGGCTCCAATAGTGAAGAAGGTCGTTCCGTTGGTGGAATAAAGAATACCATCAGGAAGATTGAGGGCTAACTCACCGATGTTGAGGGTAGGCGTGTTGGTTGAATTTGCAGGCCTTCCTGATACTGTTGTTTTCTTGATCTGAATTACGTTGTTTGCCATATGTTTGCCTTAGATTTGTAAGAATAAGAACATGTTTGCAATATAGTCATCATTATATTGGTACGGTGGGGTTTCGATGGCGTCACCAATGGCCGTCCATGTTTGAACACTAGTTCCACCCGCGACACTTAGACCACTCTGAGCCCCTGTCCCTGTATAGGATTTATATTCTATGAGTAATTCATTTGTGGAGGACCCCGTGTTGTCGAGGTTGGAGCCGATCAATGTCATGCCTGTCCCTACACTCTGCGACGTGCCGAAGCTATCTGTATGCATAAACCCAAATACCAAGGCATCAGTATTTGTGGCGATACCCGTTACGGTGGGATAACTAGAACCTGATGACAGATAAGCCGTGGCGGGAAGGGAAACATTTTTTGACCAGACAGGATAACTTACACCATCATAGTTGACACCAAAGGCAATGCCGTCTCCAATATCGTAGCTTAGACCAGACCATGTGACAGTAATTATTCCAACTGCACCCGATGTTGCCTTTTGAGCACTCCAAATTTCGAGAGAAGTGTATTCTTTGCCAAAGAACCCTACCACATCATCCATGTAGAGAGCACTACGGCGTGTAAATGTAAGGCCCGTTGCTGTCACGTTAGAGACAACACAATGCCCAAGGGTCGTGCATTCTATGCCGATAACAACGACGATCAGGTCATTATTATACGACGTTATAAATGAAGGTATTGTGCCGGTGCCACTTCCCCATCCGGTGGTATAATTACCACCAAACGTAGAAATGCCGTCAATTGTTAGCGCCATATATAGACCTTTTCAAAACTCTAGTATATACTAGGTATGTTTAAACATTAAAATTCAGTAGAAGTATGTACTTCTTTTTTATTCTTTTTATTTATCTTTTCTTCTAGGTCGGATAGACGTTTCTTCAAATCATTGTTTTCATTTTGTAAGGTCTGGACTAGCTGATTTGAAATCTCGGCCTGAGTCTGTGACATTATATCCTTCTTGATATAATCCACGAGAGCCGCCATCGTCTTTTCGATGTAGGTATTGATAAAGATTTGATCCAAGTTATATTCCTTTTCTTCTCTTCCACGCTTCCTTTAATTTATTTATTTGATCTTCATACATCTTTTTACCCTTATTTACAGGAGTCTGTCCCTTCTTATATTTTCTGATTTTTTCCTTTGTTTCTTCTGTGTGTGTTCCCGTAAATCCTTTATAAAATCCTTCAACATTTCTTCTCTTCATTTGTTTTTCTTGATACTCTGGATCATTCCATAAGTCTTTGGATTTTTGACGGCGCATTTCTCTTTGTTCTTCATTTTCAAATTGGATTTTGTTGGCTTTCCTAATTTTTTCTTTAGTTTCATCTGTCATAACTTTACCGATATTCCATGATCCCCAATTTGGATCGTCTCTATGGGAAAGAGATATTTTATCGCCTACAGTTTTTACCTTGTCGGGGTACATTGTCCAATGTCCAACAGTTACGTGTAGGTTATAATATTTATGACGTATTTCTTCTGGTTTTATTAAATTTAACCATTCTTGTTCTTTAAGAAATGTGTCAGTTTTGTTCGTGTATACACGAGATAATATACGTCTTTTGAAATCCTCTGGTCGGTGTTTGTATGCCTGCTTCATCCAAGATGAAGAACACACATATCCATCATCTTCCGATCCCCAATGACAGCCAATATAATAACGACCGTGCTTATGGTCTCTCCAAATGTAAACGAATCCGTATTTAGACATAAAAAAATACTCCTAAAGTTGCCTCTAGGAGTATTTATTAGAAAAGTATTCGTTTCAAAAACTTCCGCCGTCGAGAGAGCCGTAAGCAGGAAGGTTATTGGTGATTTGGAGCACCTGACCGTTGGCGGCGACGGATAGTCTCGTCAGCGCGGTAGGAGAGGCCGTGGCGGCATAAAGAATGTCACCAGCAGCATACGCAGACCCAAGCACACCAGTACCACCAGAAGTCGCCAAAAGCGCCGTGGTGAGGGTGAGAGAGTTGGCGATGATAGGCACCGCGAAGGTTGAGTTGGCCGTGATCGAAAGCTGGGTAGCGTTGGAGACTAGGGCATTATTCGAGGCGTAGAGGAATCCAGAAACCGTTAGATTCGAGGAAACGACCGTGTTTGTTCCACCGAAGATATTATTACCTGTGAAGGTGTAATTTCCCGTAGACGCCAGATAAGACGCCGCAGCGACACCACCAAGATAAGCCGCATTATTTGCCGATCCTGTATAGGTTGTGGAGTTTATCGTCGCATTGACTGTTGAGTTACCAAAGAACACCGCAGAAGAATTGATGACGGTATTTGTGTTGACGCCGATCCATGCATCTGATAAAGCACTACCTGTCGTGTAGACTGTGCTGTTTCCAGAAACGAAGATGGTAGAATTAACGACAGTGTTGACGGTGGAGTTACCGATGATGAATGATGTGGCGTTGATGAAGGCGTTTGAATATGTGTTGACGGTGGAGTTACCATTCCAGTAATTGATCGAGAGAGAATTACCATTGATGATAGAATTGGCCGTCGTGTTGACGGTTCCTGAGACAACGACGTTGGCAAGAATGGTCAGTCCTGTGGTGTTGAAACCTAGGTTGGAGCCTACATTACCTGATGTTGTCGCGAATATCGTGGCCGTATTGACAGCACCGATGACGTTAATTGCCGCGACATTGGCGAGAGTTGAGTTGGCCGTGAAGGTTCCGACGACGATGGTGTTGGCGATAGTGACGGTATTTGTGGCGGGAACATAGATGAAACCAGCGTTACCAGAAAGAACACCGGCATTATTAAACTGGACCTGAGTGGTTGAACCGGCGACGCCTGATGTAGGCGTAGCCCAATAGGCGTTGGCGGCAGCACCACCAGAAGTCAGAACATAACCGGCTGTTCCTGCGCCGCCGTTGGCCGAAATAACGCCGGAAGTGGTGGCGTTGCCCTGAAGGGTTAAAGTTCCTGTGACAAGATTATTGATGCCGGAAGTCGCATTCGCCACCAACATCGCATTGGCGGTAAGAATACCGGGATACATCTTACCACCGATAGGAATTACTGGTGTTCCTGTGGCGGGAGAACCGATGTAGAGAACGTCACCGTTCGAAGTATAGGCAAGTTGTCCATTCGCCAAGGAACCCGGTGTTGCCGTCGTATTAGAACGTAAGATTTGGATTAGATTATTTGCCACAGTTTATCTCCCTTTTTTTATTATTTATTTAAAAGGATATTTAGAAGCCTCCGTCGTCAATGTCTGAAATAGATATCGTCAGCGTTGAAAGAACAGATTGAAGATAGGTGTTGGAAACAATATTATTTCCTTCGATCAACGTAAGGTTATAACCAAAAGTATTTGTATTACTCATGAATGTGTTGGAGGCTGCATTTGTCAGATATCCGTTGGTGATAATATAATCTGTCTCGCCCTCGGAGAGGGTCACATTATTTGATACGACAATTATACTGGCAACCATCATCTTCCCTTTTTAATTATTTATGGTTGGCATTGATATGGAATTTGGAATGATGTTGGTGAATGGCGCGGAAGGTAAATCATCCATGCCAAACATTTTAAAACTATCTTCTGAGGGGGTGCTTCCGCCCCATGTAGAGAGGGCCACGTTGGCAAAGTTGATGACGGGGCTAGTCTTCTGAGGTCCATAAAAGTTTCCCTTCAGCGTGAATCCTAGATGCCACACGATGATTTCTCGATCTGCCAGCTTTTCATTGTCCTCATCATTAAGAGCCACACCATCAAGGATGATGGGAACGTCGAGAGAAGGCATACCGGCGAAGAGAACCGCCCTTATCGTGAAGTCAGGCGTGAAGAAGGGAACAATCTGCTCGATGATCTTGGTGCCATCCGCGTTATTTTTCACATAGACATAAAGGTTGAAACGAACATCATAGGGAACGGAATTATAGTAGCTGACGGTCGTGTTGGATAAATTAAAAGAATTCTTCCCCATGGTGTTGAATTTTCTGTTGATATCATACTTGATGTCTTCAATCTCAAATGAGATGGCCGGAAGGATGATGGCGTCTTCTCGATTGATGCTGGGATCAGAAAGCACTCTGGTCAGCATCTTTTCCTTCTTCGAATATTGAAGAGGGACGTTGACAATCTGGGTCAGATTTCCGTTGGTGTCTGTTCTATTAATCACGAGGTCGTTGAACATCGACCCGAAGATAACGATGTACTTTCTAATTGTGTTATAATAGAAGTAATCCTGATTTAGAATGTTTTTAACTCCTTAGTTCTCAAAGCCGAAGGCGTTGGTCTCCGAATTATCAGCAATACTAATAATTTCTTTATTTAGGTCGTCATCATCGGTGATAGGATCAATATCCTCGGTGTCATATGATTTGATCGTGATTCTGTTAAGATTCTCATCGGTAAGAATCTTTCCATCTTCTGTTGTGTAGACATAATCGAAGACGTTAAGACTTGAAACATTCTGAATAGAATCAATTTCTGGGATGCCGGTGTTGAAGGTTTCGTCGGAATATTCAAACAATTCAAGCGTCATCTGATAGGTGGGAAGAACACCCAAGGGATAAAAGATTTCTTTATTATTTGTAAACCTGATCTGAAAGACTTTTTTATTAAGTGTAAAGTAAATAAGGTCACCTTCCATGGGTCGAGGTTGGTTTGTAATCGGCTTGATGACACGATCAAAGGTTCTTGACGCCATCGACAAGGTTATCTGATCTCGAATCTCCAGACCAAACTTGGTGAAGATATCTTTCTGACCCGAAAATCCATCGACGCTCTCGATATAAACAGGACACTGGATCACCGTATTATACATAGACTGGTCGTCGGTTTCGTAAATTTTATCGAAGTTGACGATGTTACGAGGAATGTAATAAATCTCATGCCCGTTGATGGCGATGGCCTGCACGATCAAATCCTGATACAAGTCCTGCGTGGGCTTGTAGTCGAACTTATTAAAAAATGGGTTGAGATAGTTATCAAGTGCCATTACTTATACTTCTTATCCAGATGAGGAAACGTTGCATCAGGATCGAGAGTATGTGGCTTGTTATGATCTGATCGTTCTCTCCATGTATTTGTGTTGGAAGAATGTAAGACTACTCTGGCAGGATAACGTACTGATGCATTATCAGACGCATCCTTTTCATGATTATATGGACCCCAATATTTCTTTTCTTTAGGATGATAACAATAGAATCCATGTGGAATAGTGGTGGCAGTAGGAGCAGCAATAACCTTTGGGTTATCGGAAGGTGGTCTCATTCGATCCATCGCAGCCTTGGCAGCAGCCTTCTCTCCCGGTGTTCCCGGTCTATCATAAAGAGTCTTGACTTTATCGTATTTTTCTTGGGATTCGATGATATCTCTTAATCTTTTCATTTAAATTATCCGATCATCATGCCAGCAGGGATCGAGAACGATCTGACCAGCTTGGCTTCCAGCATATCGATGTCGCTTCTGGCCTCATTATAGACGGTCTGGCCGTCGATCTTGCCTCCACCCGGAAGCACCATGGGGATAATCTTTAGTACCGATCCCCAACGCTCCTTGATCTGCGCCGTGCAATAATCCTGAAGCCACTTGTCGGAGAACACGCCAGTATAAACGGCAGGGTCGAGGATGCCATAACATTCGACGCAGAGATATTCCCCTACGACAACCTGATCCCAATCCATATCAATATAAAGGATGTTGTTATGACGATTGAAACGAATCGGCTGTTGGCCGACGAGCATCTGCTCAAGGAACTGAACATGCTCCATCACCATGTAATATGGAATCAGCGAGACGTTGGAGATATTATACAAATCATTTACGATGAACTGATAACGCATGTTGAACATGGAGTTTGTGTTCAGTGCATCACCGATAGGGAAAAGTCTCACGGCACCTATGATGTTGGCCGGAAGTGTGATATACTGGTTGGTGATGTCCTGTTGGCTGACGGAATATTTGTAATAAGTTTTATCCGACCCTTCCATATGGTACTGCGCATAGAGATACAGCGCCGTGTCGATGGCGTCGTCAACTTGCTGCTCGGAAACATTTATTTGAATAACGGGACTTCCAAGTTTTCTGAGGCAAAATTGGGCGAATTGTTCTCGTGATGTAGGGACCATGGATATTCCTTTTATTTTATATATTTATCTTAAAGGAATATGACAAATAAAAAGGGGAGCCGAAGCCCCCCCCTTTTTTCATTTAGTAAAGTGATTAGATCACTTACGAACAGAACCATGGCCCAGAGTAGCCGCCGTGGCAGGAGCCGTGGCAGCAGTATGACCACTGGTGCCAGTGGCGCTTCCGGTCTTCGCGACAGCAACGCCACTAAAACCAAGAGCAAGAGTGAGAGCAATAACAGTCAAAAGCTTATTCATTTTTAGATTTCCTTTTCTTTAGTTTTCATATTTAGGAGGCCATCCCCCTATGAATTGAATAATAGTCTATTATGATTTCGGTGTCAACCATTAAAATAAAAAAAGGGGAGCCGAAGCCCCCCTTAATTTTTAATTAGTAAATTTTGACATCGGGTATGATCGTATCCACGTATCCATCCTCCTGATTTATGAAGACGCAGAAATTTTCTGCCTCCTTCTTCGAATCCGCCCTGTAATAACGCGCCTTGTTATTCATACGGAAGAGAACCAGTTGCGGCACGACAGGCTCCACATAGGGAGGGGTATAGGATTTGACATCATTCGCGACATTAATTTGATCGAAGTTGTAAGCCACGATATCGCCAACGAGACGTTCAAAACCCATGATTGCATTATGATGCTCAAAGACATCCCCATAATCAGACTCAATCTTCTTGAGATGATGGAAGGACTCCACAATATTCTTGCTGTCCTTCAGCTTGAAACCGGTGATGGCGCGGAATTCCTTGATCTGGTTGATCACATTTTTCTCGCGGGGTTGAAACTTGGCATCAACGTCGGCAGCGATTTCGTTGATCTTGGCGACGATGGCGATTTTGAAGATGGAATTCATTTTAAATTCTCCGTTTGTTGATGTTGTGGTTATAAATGATTTGTATTGAAGTGTCAAACCTTTTTTTAAATTATTTCGACACTTTCGCATCGGTCGGGATAACCAATCCACTTAGGAAGACATTCCTCGAAAGTGGGGTGATATTTCCGGCTGGCGTCTCGTCCCGCCACCAACGGATAGAACTTCCATCTATAGTCGTCGTGTTGAACCGCGACGCCAAGTTTCCCAACCGAACCATCAGAAAACTTTCTTTGAAGGCTGAAACTTTTGAACATGTTGCTCTCCCTTAACCCAGAACCTTGAATCCATTCCAGCAGGCCATCATGAAGTCTTCACCCATGAAGTTCTTCCCGAAGATGGCAGTCCAACGGCCTTCCGGGGTACGAACGTGCAGGGAATTGAATTTGTCGAGGCCCAGCTTGGTGAGAGCCTTGTTGAGGTTTTCTTCGTTGGCGTAGGACTTGGTGGAAGACCAATCGTTGAACATGGTGTGTACTCCGTGGTTGATATTCAGAATATAAATCATTCAGATTGGTAAGTCAACACCTTTTATAAAAAAAAGGGGCCGAAGCCCCTTTAATTTCATTTTAGGTTCCCGATCCAGATGAGGCTGAAACCCAAGATCAACATGAAGATGGAAAGAAGATCACTCTGGATGATGGTGTCGGACATATCACTCTCCCGTATTGGCCACGATCTTCACATTCCATTCGTCGGGACGGGCCAGCAGGAAGTTCTTGAAACGCTCTGCCTCGGGAAGTGAAGCTGCCTCGTAAAAGTGCTTTCCTTGGGCATTGGAATAGAGGACGATTTGGGGCATAGAGTTGACACCAGACACATCATTCTCACCCCAACGGAGATACTTATACATTATTTTTTCGATTATATCCTCCATAGGGGGAGAAGCACCAAATTCTATGGACCAATACAAAAGGGTGGCAGCATCTTGTTGGCTAATACCGACCTGATTAGAGAGACTTTCTTCCTGTTCAAGGCAGTCTGAAGTGTCTTCTTTGACGTTTGATATCACTTCCGAGATGCGGTTAAAGATGGCATCACGAATTTGGAAACCTTTTTGGAAATAATTCATCTATACATTCTCCTTACCGAAATTGGTCTGGAGAAGATATTCTAAGGCGCTTAGGAAGTCAAGCTCTATTTTGGAAAGAGAGCACTGAAAACGTTGTCGGCACGATCCGTGAAAATCTCACGGTCGTTAATTCCATTCGCGCCACCATTGATTCTTCTGGTGATGCCCTCTAGGTCGTCTTGGTCTGCTAAGGCATTGAGGTTGTGAGTCTTCCAGTATTCACATGCCACTCTGACGGCGATTTCAGGCGTTGCAGCCAAATTTGGATTACCAACAAGATCGACACCGAGAATTTTACTCATGGTGCCGTAGTTAGCCCGTCCTGTAAGCTGGAAGATGCCACGTCCCTTGAAGAGTGGTCCATCACCATCCTCGGTGTTACCAAGGTCGTCACGGCCCTCGTATTCTCTCCCAGAGGCATATTCTACAAGAGTCCTAAAGCCAGCGGATTCTTCAGCGGCTTGACCAAAAAAATGATCCATGCGAAGCAGGGAAGTGATCCCATACTGTGGAAGATACTGATTTAAATATGGAACGAGACCGGCGACGATCTGTCTATTGGCCTGTGGTGCGATGGTAATTAGCATCTGGTCGGTGATCTGCATGATATTTCTCCTTTCGACTATTTATTTAGAAGGCGAAATTCATGAACTCGGCACTATAAGAACTGGTCTGATATGTGAATAAATCCGCGCTGGTATTGGCACTTGTCCCGAGCAAATTCTGAACAATGACATCAAGAGTTCCTTCGGCAACATTAACAGGAACCGTAGCGCTAATGGATGTTGAGTTGGTGACGCTATAAGAAGCCGCGATGGTTCCAAAGTAAACATTCTGTACATTTATAAATTGTGTTCCACTAATTACAACCATATTACCAGTATAGGTGATATTTGGACTAACGGATGTAACAGTAGGCGCGGTAACAGGCGTATATGTGATGATGATAAGACCATTGGCACCAGCAGCACCCGCAAAATCCGTGGTTGTATAGGCGTTGGTGGTTCCTCCACCCTTACCACCAATAGTTGTTATGACATCATTTAAATTATAACCACCGCCACCACCACCACCACCATATAAAACTCCGGTACTTCCATTGTTAGACATAATTAGTCGCCTCCACCACTACCAGCACCGCCGCCAGAACTACCACCACTACCACCACCACCAACATATCCACCAGAATTTGATGATGATGTATAAGTATAATCACCACCAGCACCACCAGCACCACCAAGAGGGCCAGCGCCAGCGCCTCCACCACCACCACCAGTAGCGTGGCCACCAGCACCACCATAACCACCCGTCAAAATAGTCGTGCCTACAGAACCAGAGCCGCCTGCGCCTGTCGCCATCACGGTAGAAGTATTCACAAAGAATGAATTATAATATGCTTGTGATCCAACAACAACACTTAAATTTGATCCTACGGTGGTCGAATAATTTACAATTTTGGCATAATTTCCACCATTTCCACCGGCCCCACTTGTATTACCTACGGGTGTAACACCAGCAGCACCAGACCCGTAACATTCTATTGTATTATTGGTGGGATTCCAGTCATTAGGAACAGTCCAGAATGAATTCGCCGTGAAGGTAATAACCGTCATACAATGTCCTTCTTAAGCGTGAGTTGTTTTATATAGAGGTCTTCCTTATAGGGAACACTACCTATGACATATTTCTCAACAAATTCTTTATTTGGACCATTATAATTTATGTCGCCAGCCTTAAGATCGAAGACTTCCACATCAAACTTTTTGAATGCCGGAACACCTTCGTTCTTTGTTTCATCATTAAATCCCGTCGAAGAAAGATAATAAAAGACATCGACGCCTCTTCTGATGTGTGTCTCTATAATTTCATTGACAAACAGATCATAATTTTTATCCCACCCAATATTATTCTTTGGCTTCTTCATTGAACATAAAAATACAGTAATACCTAGGTTTCCAAGTTTGAAGAGTAAGACAAATCTTTCAAGAATATCATTTTCAAATAAACCTAAATTAACAAACATATCGTTTCTAAAGTGTGCGTCAGAAGTAATGGTCGGAAGATACGTATTAAAATCAAACTCATGCCCCGTAAAGATATGATTACGTGATTTAAGTATGGTCCGAATACCATCTTTGTCGGATGAATTTAATTCTCTGATCATTAGATGTTTCCATCCACGACTACCCATGAACTATTTATTACGAAAAGAGAAATTGATCCATATTGGTTAAGAATGTTGTAATTGTTAGTTCTTGAACCAAGAGAAAGGCCGACAGCATTAGATATATTAACATTTCCTGTGTTGACTCTTGTAATAAGAAGTTTTGCGTTGGTCGGAAGTGTATTTGGAAGATTGATATAGACGTTGTTACTAGAATTCACCACAAGAACGGTTCCCATATCCGTGTTACTTACGGCATAGTTGGCGCTTACGGTTGTGGTTGTCATGGTCAATGACTGGATATGACCATTGACGAAGCCGTTGCCGGTTAAATTCATGTTGCCACCAACATTCAATGATCCTCCTCCAAGGGCAACGTTGCCACCAAATGTGGTTCCGACCCCGGTTCCGTCGATGGAGACAGCGCCAGTGGCGAGAGTGATGGTGAGTGGGCGAAGAGTATTCCAACTTCCATAGGTGTCGGCGGTATTTGAAAGGAGGACATAATAGCTCGTAGAATCAACTCTTTCAATGACACCATAGGTTCCACCAATCATTCTTATGTTAGCGCCATTGGCGTCATATGCCGATGATATAATACCGGCCCCACCTGTTATGGTGCCGACAATATTCGCCGTGCTACTTGCATTGATGGTCGATCCGTTAAAGGCCCCATTAAAGTTCGTCGCGTTGGCGTAGAAGGCAACAGCATGTCCACCAAAGTTGGTTGAGTTATTTGAAGTCATGGTGGCCACGTTTGCACCCAGCGTGGAATTTAATTGATAAGATGCGGCAACAGTTCCTCCCAGATAGAGAGCATTATTTGATGGAAGCATGGCAACGTTGGCAGCAAGTCCTGCGACAGTCTGATAGGCAGCAGAAGCCGCCCCACCCAGATAATTTGAATTATTTGAAGTGAGAACGAGAACGTTGGCAGCAAGGCCAGCCGTAGTCTGATAGTTGGACAGATTCGCAACCAACTGAGCATTTGACACCACATTAGCGGCTGAAGTTGTACCTACAAATAAAGTGTTGTTGGCCGTAAGAGGCAAGACAGCAGCAGCCATACCAGAAACAGTCTGATAGGCCGTTAGATTCGCAACCAACTGAGCATTTGAAACCACGTTGGAGGCGGATGTGGCTCCAACGAAGGACGTGTTGTTGGCCGTCATGGTGGCCACGTTGGCAATCAGAGTCGCTCCGGTAAGCTGATAAGAGGCGGGTGCGACTCCACCAAGGAAGGATGCATTGTTGGATGCCATTGTCGCCACGTTTGCAGCCAGCGTTGAATTTAATTGATAAGATGCCGCAGCGGTTCCACCAAGATATAGAGAATTGTTGGCGGTGCCTGTGAAGTTGGTTGTGTTGACGGTTGTGAAGACTGTAGAGTTTCCGATGGTGATGGCAGCGGTATTTGGAAGCGAGAGACTTCCTCCGAATGATACGCCGACGCCTGTTCCGTCGATGGTCACCGCGCCTGTACCAAGAGCCCATGATAATGGTCGGAAGGCATTCCATGTTCCGATGGCGTTGGCCGACACGGTTTGTAGGAAACTCATGTTGGTTCCATCGTTTCTCAGGATGGTTCCATAGCTTCCAGCAATTATTCTGAAGTTGGCACCATTCTGATCATAGTTGGTTACGATGAATCCAGAATTACCCGTCACCTGACCTAGGATGCTGACGTTGCCAGACGCATTGATTGTGTTAGTTATAATTGTGTTGGATGAGATTGACGAACTGTTGATGACGGTATTGACGGTGGAGTTACCGATGGAGGCGCTGTTGGCTGTGAGAGACGATAACACACCGATCCAACGATTGGTCGTGTTGCCTAGATAATAAAAATTATCTAGAGTTGGATTATTGTTGCCGGTTGAGGTTGTGGTTCCTGAGTAGATCAGGTTGCCAGAGACAGTAAGTGATCCTGTAACGATTCCGTTACCAGTGATGACGAGGTTGGCACCATTGATTATGTTAGTTGTAATTGTGTTTGATGAGATTGTATTGGATGTGATTGTATTGGATGTGATTGAGATGGTAGCGATTGACGAACTGTTGATAACGGTGTTGACGGTCGTGTTGCCGATAAGGATGGTTGTCGTGTTGGCAACAACATTGGCTCCCACGGCGACAGAGGCCGTGTGAACGGGAGAAGAGATGTTGGCGTAGAAGGCGACAGGATTTCCACCAAAGTTGATCGAGTTGTTTGATATAAGTGCAGTCAGGGCATTGTTGGCTGTTGAGGAATAGAATGATGAGTTGACGGTCGTGTTGACGGTCGAGTTGCCAAAGGTGATTGTTGTGGGATTGATGACTAGGTTTGCTCCGACGGCGACGCCAGTGGAGTTGACTGACGTGTTGGATAGAGGCGAGACGAAAATATCGGTCGTAGAATTTCTTGTTGTATAAACCGTGGTGTTTCCAGAAACATAAGTCGTGCTGTTGATGATGGTGTTGACGGTCGAGTTGCCTAATGACACAGAAGATGTGTTGATCATGACATTGACACCAAGGGTAAGCGCCGTCGTGTTGATGATAGCCGAAGACCCCGCATCAAGAACCTTGAAGACTGTGGTGTTGGCGACGGTATTAGGCCCAATGGCAAGAGATGTCGCATTAAGGGTAGCGTTGACAGTCGAATTACCGAAGCCGATCAGGGTGGCGTTTGCGACGAACGTATTTGATGCATAGATTCCAGCAGTCGCGTTGATGGATGAATTTACCACCATGCTGTTGGCGAAGTTGGTGTTGCCCACAATCGTTGTGAAATTATTTATGATAAGGTTGTTGGTCGAGATGTTGAATGTACTTCCTACAGATGTATTACCATAGATTCCGCCTAGGGGAGTAAGACCCTGACTGAAAAATGTATTGGAAGTGACATAGAGGTTGGCCGAGGCATTGATCGTTCCACCCTGAATAGAGTTCCCGACTGCAACGAGGGTAGCGCCAAAATAACCGTTGACATGTGCGTTACCTGTGGTCAATGATCCACTGGCCGACGCATCGGTCGTGACAACGTTGGACGAGATGATATCAGTAAGCTGGTTGGTTCTGGTTAACCACGTACCAAAATTCTGGCCGTTGGAAACTTCTGAAATTGTAATAGACAATAAACAATCCTTTTTATTTCTTGTTTATTGTTATTTATCTTGACAAAAAAATGGCCCCCTTGCGGAGGCCTATCTTTTCCTTTTTATGTTTATTTATTTAGACTGAACGGCTTTTCTTATCTTTCCGTCATAAGTTCTTACTAAGTCCAGAAAGGCATATCCACTCATCTGCTCGGAAAGAAATTTAAGAGCATCCTCCTTGGATGAAGCCATGACAATGGTGGTATCCCTGTCGGTCTGAGACCAGACTTTATCTATGACATAATATTTCATTCGTATTTCGCCTTCAGTGTGACCAAGAGTTGCCGTTCCTCCTGCTCCTTGTTTTTTTGTAGAGTTTTTTCTCTATACTTCTTGATTTCTGACCATCCCATGGTGACATTTTTGGCGAAAAGATCATCAAACATCTTATTATAGAATTCTGGTGTGCTTTCCTCTTCATCATCAATTTCAATCTTAAGAATAGGTGAGGCAAATTCGATGACGCCTCTGGATATCCCAGAAAAATGTTGCTTGGTAACATAAAAATCAAGATTTGTGGAGAGTTCCCTTCTTATGATTTGGGTATGAATCCATCGATTTGATCAAGAATGGCCTTGTCGAATTCCTCTGACATGCGGCACGGCTTCTCATCCATCAGGATGATAGCCGCTCTCAGCGCCGCGATATAGTTCGGAAGATACCGTTCAGGATGGATGAAGGCAAGATGGATCAATGGCGCATAGGTCAAATATGCGCCACCCATGGCAGATTCAAGAAGAAATTCCTGTTCGAAGTGTTCAAACAGAAGTCGTTCGGCCTGTGAATGTTCCATGATGATCAATCCTCAAATTGGTGAAGTTTATAGGTGGTGATGATACGATCCCAATTGACCTTCAGCCACTCACGCGCCTCGGCTTCCTTGTCGAAACGGTATTTCACCCTCATCCAACGGAAACAACAGGGATCATTCCCCGTCGCATCCTTGGGACAGGCAAGGCTGATGGTCCACTTGTAGTCGTTATTCCAGCGAGATGGGGGATAAATAATTCCCACCTGTTTCTTATCCCCCTTAATGGTGGTGAAAGGATTGGGACTAGCTACCTCCCTAGGGTTCTTTTTAAAAGATAGTTTCATTTGGATTCCCTAATTACAATTTTCCAGTTCTTCCCACCCATGATTTTGACGAGACCGATGATGGCCCTGTCGCCCACCTTCGCACCGGGATAGGATTGAATATGAGGGGAAAGAAAAACGTTCTCGTGTTTATTGCTGTTGACAAATGTCCATTCCTGCATAAAATCAGGACGGATATTGATGCACTGGACTTCATATTCATCGCGCATATCAAATCTCCTTCGTCGTTATAATAAGGCTCGGCGCGTGGCAATCGAACCACCCCAAATGGTTGGCTTTACGGGGCATACCCGCTGCCTTGAATTTAATCAAAACCATTCTTTGAATTCCGTTTACGCCGAGATAACCCTGAATTAGAAGGGCAGAATAACCTAGGTGGTCTGGTTTGTCAATATCAATTTCAAAAGATTTTTAATTTCAGAAAGGTCGGTCTTCACCGTCTCAAATTCGTTGACCATATCCCGCACCTTCTGCTCATGGCTGCGCCGCTTCTTATAGGCGTTGAAGGCCTCTACATTGGTGTTTAGAATGGCCCCAGACTGCGTATCCCGAACGAGGGAGGGCTCACCCTCCACCTGATAATATCGAGGCTCTTCGCTCATTTTAAACCGACGTGCAGACGGCCACCATGTCGGTCAGCCGTGGAACAAGATATGACCCGGCATTTGAAAGAAGCACCAGCTTGATGGCGAAGGTATCAAATGTGGCATAATTAACACCAGAATTAGATGTATAACTAACCAGACCATTATTCGCTCCGTTTAGATATGCCGTGTTGAGGAAGGCATTTCCAGAAGGAAGACTGTTGGCGAAGTTAAAGATATACTGGTTGAAATCCTGATTATTAATTTGTGATGATCTGGTCAGGTTAGTCGTGTACATAGGTGTCCATGACTTACTTGAGAATGGATCATTGTCATACTGATTCAAAAGTTTTGCGTAGCAGTAGATCGAAGTATTCGCAGGATAATATGCCCCTAAATAGACTGTCAGATTTTCGGCTTCCATCCCCTGTAGAAGAGTAACGGTGGTGGAAATATACTTGTCGATGGCCTGACCACTGTTGGTGATTTCTGAAGTGAACACGTCATTGTTGGAATCTTCTCCATTGATGAGATTCTGAATGCAGAGAGCCCCAGACTTCACATTATTGATGGCGGGAGAAAGATAAGGCGAGGTCGAAGTCATGTTGCCATAGACGGTTAGTGACTTATTTCCTGAATTATATCTCATTTCATTTGATTTCGACATGACGACACGTTCTTTATCCAAGAAATCTGTTGACTGACCGAAAGTTAGTGAAGTCTGGGATGGGTCGGCAGAATATGAATTAAATGAATTTGCCACACCCTTCATGGTGAAGTTCAAAGTTGTGACGGATGGAATCGACACCGCAAACTTAGGCATGAAGGTGTCATAAGGCACGTCATTTAGGGTGGCGATAGCCGCAGAGGCAAGAGAACGTGATCCGATGATGATCCCATTATTTGTTGAAAGGTAAACCGTCGAGTTGGCGGTAGAATTTCCGACACTGATAACAGAACTGTTAACAGTCTTGATAATACCAGTCAGACCACCATTTGAGGTAAGCATACCCATTGAACAATTATTATCAGTAAAGATAGGCACCGTGTTGATCACAAATGATCCTGTCGTCACCGAGTTAACATTGGCCACCATCGTAGAATTATTTGTATTACTGAATAGATAAATCTTTGTGTTGGCAAGCAGGCCTGTCGTATTTCCTGTAACCGTTGTCGAGACGTTGGAGACAGAAATATTAGCAGCCTGAATCACGGTGTTGGAATAATAAACAGGTTCCCCAAGGGTGAAAACTCTTGAAGTGCTGTAAACTTCCAAATAATCCGTGTCGTCGTTATTATAAACGGCCACACCCTGAGAGGCGGTGAAGTCAGCGATGTTAAGGTTAAACTTGATGGCCTCGTTCTGAAATGCTGTCCATGTAGAATTCTGTGATGACAAGAACATATCACCAATAAAACTCAATGTGTAAATTGGAGCATTTGTCAAGACATCGGTTCCTGAAATGACGCCAGTCCACAGATCATAGTTAGGATTTGCGCCGTCAGGAATGATGACGAAGCAGTAATCCGATCCTGACGCCAAGAATACGGGTTCAGGGAATAAAATATTCGTTCCCACAGAAGCATTTTGTGATGTGTTTATCTGACTTGGCAACACATGCACCTGAGAACCCGGCTGAATATCAATACCGGGATATCCATTAACCATATCTCTGATCATAACAGTTATTCCAAGACTTGGATCAGTCGCGGCAAAAAACACATCAAGAGATGTAATATACACACCTTGCACGTTTTGTGGAAGATTTGTTGAAAGAATAGAAAATGCCTGAGCAATTGGTTCATGTTCAACGAACCAATAAGTACCATTCCAAACAGCATTACCCGGATTTGGTGGAATAATTTGTGGCGTCGTTACTGTTGTGTTATTGGCATAGGTAACCATAGACTGAGAAACAGTTGTGGTGGAAATCTGTGGTTCTGTCGTCTGTAGGGTAAGGTTGTTCACCGTATACGCAAGGTTGGTGCCCTGATATTCACATGAGGCAATAGTAGTAATAATATTACTTTGGGTAATAAGATTAGAAATATCCATAATCTGAAAATTAATGCTTCCTGTATAGAAAGTATTTGCGGGAAGGTAGAAATATCCCCAGAGTTGACCTATCGCGTCGGTGATCATCGTGGACGTTGGAAGAATATTATAATTTGAATCCGTCTGTACACAATATTGTGAGATAGACTTGTCGTTGAAATAAGTCCATACCTGTGTATTTGGCTTCAGACCATTGGCATAGAATTTAATTAATTGCGCCTGACAGAATGGCTGAAGTGAAACATCGGTAACAACATTACCAAAACTATATGTACTTGTTACAGGAGCCATAGAAAGTGTGGTTCCGGTCTGTGTATATGTATTGGCCTGAGATGTTGTTGTGGTTGTTGTGGTTCCAACCACGGATGTATTTTTTGATGTTGTACTAGAAGTTTCGTTCCAAGTTCCCCACTGAGTTGTCCATGCATTGGCAAGATCAACCCAATTTGAATATGAGTTTAGGTCAACAACGACGGCAGGATTTACCGTAACGTCAGGCATATAGTTTCCAGATGGAGACAATACAACTGTTCCTGCCCAATTATAAAGAATACTTTCGGCGCAATTTCTTTCCTGTGAGGCGAAAGGCTGAGAAATCCATGGCTTAACTTCTGTATAATCAAGAGTCAACAGTAGTCCATCAGAAGATTGTTCAATATTTGTACTTGCACTATTTGCATAATTTAGATTAACGAGGAACTGATTAAAGATAGGACGAGCCTCGGAAGAAGCGCCGTCGATGGCGATATTGAATGCGGGATCAAGTGTGTTGGCAATACTGAAATCATTAAAGGGATCGGCAAGCACACCATTCTGGAATACCGTCTGGCCAGACTGATTTGTAAGAAGAAGATTCTGGGCAGACTGTTCAAGAACCGACAGGGCCGAATAATATGTGGCCTGCTGAATCTGACGATCAAGCACACCTATATCCTGCATCGTATATCTTCTGTTGGTATTATAGACGAGACTTGAAACAGGATTACCGTCAGAATTGTTAACATCGACAACATCTGTTGTCAGCGTTGGGTATGGCGGCACGTAGATTGTTGCCAAGGTCATACCCGACTGAATATCACCAGCCGGAACAGGATTTTCTGAAGGAATACCAGAATTTATTACAATACTTCCCTGTTGTGTCAGCCCAACAACGTCATATCTTCCGACATAATATTGAAGAGAAGATTCAAATTCGGCCCCATTGACAGGAATGAAAAGATTTCCTGTCGAGAATGACAGCGTGTTGGCCGGATTGACGATAACCGTGTTGGAGACGGCAAGAGCCGCGTTGGAGACATAGGGAATCGTGTTCTGGGCATAGATGCGGAAGTCGGCGCTATTTCTTAGGTTGAAGGTCGAACCGTTGGCCTGTGAGGTATAGGTCTGGATATCCTGCGTGAAGATTGAGTTGGCGGTGACGCCAGTGTCATCAACAGGATATGAATCAATTGAGAAGAATCCGGCCCCGGTTGAAACGTCCTGTTGATAGGCCTCACACTGAACGAGAAGAAATTCTGTGTTGGAGAGAGCCGCCCCATTTGGTGTCAGGTAGGAGAGACCATAATATTCGTCTGTCTGGTTTGTGTTGAGATGGAACTGGCCTGTGATCGATGGGTTGGTGTTGGCGTAGGATGAACCATACCAAACATTAGAAACCGCGAATACGTCAGGCACACCGAGAGACCATGGTCCCTTGGTCCCATTGACGTTGTTTGATAGGTTGATCTTGACGAAGACAGAAGTCTGAAGGCGCTTCTTGGCCGGTGAGGCGGTGATACGCTGCACAGGATAAAGCACCGAGGCGTTAAGAGTTGTTGAAAGATTATTGTTGAGGTTGACTGTGAAAGTCGTCGTGCTGCCCACGGTGATGGAAGTGTTTCCAAGCGCCATGGGAATCTGCTGACCACCAAGGAACTGAAGCGCCACGTTGCCACCAGCCCATGTGTTGGTTGCTGGTTGTGTCAGCGTCAGATATGTTGCGTTGGCAATGGCGGCAACCTGTTTGATTTCGTTGACGGTAGAGTTGGCAAGCTGGATATAGGCCCCAACATAAAGATTTGTCGCGAAGGATGTCGAGGTTCCTGTGACCACGTTACCTGATGTGGCGACTGAACCGGCGAGATTCGCGCCTGTTGCATTGCCCTCAGCAACGATGATGAAGTTTTCCTTCTGGGGAGTGGTTAGGGCTCCGGTTCCAAATGGAAGCTCGTTGGTTCCACCAGTGTATGAAGGCACGGTGACGGAGACGAGACCTGTGTTGGAGAAGTTGACAGTTGATGACTGAACGAACTGAAATTGTGTGTCAACGGTGTTAGAACTTGTCTGAAGAGTCTTGATGGCACTCTGATTGAAAGGATAAACCATCGCACCGAGGGTCGAGTCCTGAAGTGAGAATGTTCCAGCGGTAAGCACAACGTCGGCCAGTCCATAGGTTCCGGCATTGTTGGCGAAGACAGAACGAACGGAAGAGAATGACTGCCCCGAATTCATCTGGATGTTGAAAAGATATAGGTCGTAGACGCACGTATTAAGCCCCTGCACACCGTTGTCATATTCTACGGACAGAACGTTGGCCTTGCCAATTTCGACGCCGGGAGCCACTATAGAGTTGGCGGGAATGCCCTTTGAAAGGTTGTTCGACACCGCATAGGCTGCTGCGCTTCTCAATGAGATGGACTGAATTGTTGTTGGATTAAAGACGCCAGCAAATTCATTCACCTGAAGATAGTTACCTAGCTGCGTGGTGACGATCTGGGTAGGCGCATTCTTGACGGTGTTGCCCTTGGGAAGAACACCGAGCAACTTACCAACGATTTGAATACGATATCCGTTGACGTAACAAAGACCGGCATCAACTTCTAGCTTGATGTTGTTTGTGTCGATGGCCCCTGTTGAGGTATAATTAATTAATGTTCTGACATTGAAGGGATTGATGACGAAGTTACCATTTGTCTCATAAGAATATTCCGCCATCTTCGCGCCAATAGTTGAGTAGACGGTATTTGAGTTGACGATGGAAGGCTGACCCGCCACGAAGTCCACAATAGAGAAGAAATTATTTGTTGAAATTGAGGTAGACTGACGAGTCACAAGGGTAGGAACGATCTTCAGACGGTCGGCACCGGGAGACGAATAGTTAGAAACTCCCTGAGAATTATCAAGAAGACTCTGATCCTGAAAGGATGTGACGATGGATTCAATAGACTGGAAGCCGACAGAAATATTATTTGGTTGATTGTCATAGGTGTCGATAATTAATTCTTGCTTTTCGACCTGAAGAAGCTGACCCTTCTGGAAGATGGTGCCACTTCCAACAGCCACGGCATAACTTAGGCCTGTAGTGTTGGAACTACCTGATGAAATTGTGTTGGCAACCTGAACCTGACCAAGAACGAGGTTGGCCGACGTGACGAAGTTTAGAATTTCATCATTCTGGAATACCTTGATGGCGGCATTTGATGTTGATGAGTTTAAATATGAGACGAAGAGGGTGTTTAGGTTAGGCGACTGTGAAAGATAACCCTGAAGAGATGTTCTGACATAGGCCTTGAGACCCGAATTACTTACGGCTGTCAGACCATTCAAGTCAGCGATGGTCAGCGCCGCCCCATTCGCATAGGTGTCATTCATCTTTACATAGGCGAGATTTGACTTATAGGTGATGTTGCAGCCATCGACAATCGTGCCGTTGACGAAGATGTTCTGACCAAAGGTGCCGATCTGATTTTGAAGGACGGATTGAACAGTGTTGAATTCACGCGCCTGAACGGCGAATCCCGGCTTGTTGAGGACACGGTAATACTGAGCATTTGCATTGAAATCATCAAAATAAGGTGACTGATTTAAATTTGTATCTAAATTTCCGGTTCCCAAGATATTTTCCTTCTTCTTTACAATATGTTTTATTTATTGTAAAGAAATCAGACTATCTTCATGTGGTGGGTATGATTATGATATTCAAGAGTCTCGGCCCCATCAAAATCTGCGGGAGGAACAGTATGTACTTTGGTCGTCGTCCTGAGATGTTTAAGTTTCGTCCCGCGAGGCAGCACCATCTCATCCTCACCATAATCAAGATGTGCGACAGGATGCCCTTTAGGGATTGTAAACTTCAGAAGATGACGATGCCTCACATGAAGTCCTACCGTGGATTTTTCCATATTTTGTCTATCATTTCTTTTGGCGAAGTTTTCCGCGACTGATCTGTTTATACTTGTTGATAAGTAGGCAGGATGTTCGACAATTCCATCTTTATCCTTTATTTTTCGAGGATCATGGCGTGTTCCTGAATATACCTGAATATCACGATGAGCCTTGATATGATTTATCGCCTCATCCATCTTCTTCGTATCATCTTCATTATCTCTATTAACATAAACATTCGATGAATTCTGGCTTTTATTCCAATGATAATTATTCAGTTCTTTTGAAGAATTCGAATAATTTTGCAACGCCTTTGTATGATTATAGTCATCATATTTAAAATGATCTCTTAATTCGTCATTTGCCTTCTTCGCCTTTCTGTAAAGATTCATAGTATTGGGTGGCGAAGTCTCCCATTTCTCGTTGAGTATTTCTTTTAATTTTTTCATTTGACAATATCCATTGAATGTTCGTGAACCGTCGTGGCTGGATTAATAACACCCCCATAAGGAACCTGATGTGTCTGTGTACCTCGATACTTCAGCTTTGTTCCTCGTGGAAGGATGAATTCCTCTTCGCCGGGGTTATTAGTATGATGTTCCACATAACCACCGGGATGACCCTTGGGAACATTAATCTTCAGTACATGACCGACAACATTTTTATCTGTGATATCTGTTCCAGAGAAGAACTTGGCCGTGTGTTTATGAAGACTACTAGAAAGATAGGCAGGATGCTCCACCACACCCTTGGAATCCATTTTATTCCTTGGATCATATTTAATACCGGAATAGACAGAAAGCTTGTGAGGCGTCTTGTGTCTATTCAGTGCCGCATCCATGTCTTCCTGATTAGATTCATGATTTATTTTGATAGGATATTTCTTATCCTGATGTCTTTCCCATGCATAATTATTCATGTCTTCTGAACTTGTTGTATAATGATGAATTATGTCTTTATCTTCATCATTATACTTGCTGTAATGTTGAGTGAGAGTATTATTGAGATGTTTTGGTTTGGCCTGAGACTTCCAATTTGTTTCTAGGATGAGACTAAGCTTTTTCATTTCAACTCCTTGACGTGACTTCCATTAGGCACCACGGCTGAAATAGAACCAACATCCTCGCCATCATTCTTATAAAAATAACCCTTCTTGGCGTTACCCTTCTTCAGTGATCCTTTCATCAGACCATTGGCCTTACTATCAGAGTGGGGAGAATACTTGGTATTGGTCATTGGCCCTGTGATGGCGTAAGGTTTAATCGATGGTCTGACATTCATCGGCATCTCTTCCCCATTGTCATATTTAATAGGATGATCGGGATGCTCATGGGGAAAGTAATCATTATCCATCTTATGACAATTATGACCAGACTTTGTGTATGGTCCAATTTTCTCTAGTGTTCTGTTCCCGGCTAGTTTGGTCTTGCCGTATTCTCTCGTCCCATCCCATGTGCCTTCTGCTGGTATGCCTATACGGGCATTGAGGGCAACCTTAGCCGCCTCATGGGTTCCTAGGTGGAGGCCTGATGTTCCGCCTCTCAGGTCACCAGAAGCCGACCCATGCCACCACCATGCATTTCTTAGATGATCCTCGTTCTCTGTGATATGGCGAAGTTTTTTCACATCTGCACCGTGAGGTTAAATGAAGACTTAGAATTCGCCGTCATGGTGAAGGGCGAGGTATAACTTAGATAGATGACATCACCTGTATTTCTGATCAGATCAGGATAGGAAATCGTGTTGGCGATTTGCACCAGACCTTGAGCCCCGGAAGTATTTCCTGTGATGGTGTTAGGCGCGACTTGGAAGGGGAATTGATTGAGAAGATCACCGACGATGAGAACAGTATAGACGTTGCCCACGGTGCCGTTGGCGGTGATGGTCGAGATGGTATGACCATTACCGAAGGTTCCGTTGACGGCTGTCAGCTTGAGATAGGTGGTGTTGGCATATTTGATGATGGCCGTCGCGGCTGAATTCGCATCAGTCACCACGATACCTGTGCTCATCACGCCTGTAATTGGTGTATAAGAAAGATCAACATCATGCGTGGTGTCAAGGATCAAGGCGTTGGCGTTGGTGACGGCCTGATTAATGAATTCTCCCACCTGAAACAGGACCAGATTGTTGGATGAAAGAGTGAGACGCGATGTCTGATTGAATCTCTGACCAAAGGATGTGGTGGCGTCGATGGTGCCATTCGCAATCGCCATAGAAATCACATTGGCGTATGCGTTGGTTGTCGAATCAAAGATTTGCTGGTTGGATGAGAACTTCCCGCCTACCGCCGTCAGTCTGATTTGATTGTTGGTGACGACCTCCGAAAGAAGGCCATTGGCGGAATTGTTGGTTCCCCTCACCACCTGATTGTTGGCGATATAGTTGAATAGCTCTGGTGTGAAGGTGAGCAGCCTGCTTGAGGCTCCTGACTTCAGGCCCAGCACCGTGCTGTTGGCCGATGAGTTTGATGTGTTGGAGACAAAGTTTCCATTGATATTATCCAATTCGAGGAAGGTCGAGTTGGCAGTTTTCACCAGACCGGCAGAATTGGTTGATGGTTGATAGATGATTTCCCCATTGACGAAATTATTCGACACCGACACCGTGATATTTGCTGATGAGCGATGTACATTATCCGTGTTGACATAAAGGTCAAAGAACAGAGGATTCTTGATGATTCCCACCTTGCGATACTGACCCATCGAAGGATAATAATAATTTTCGTTTGCCGCCGTATCGATGGTCACGGCGATACCGGCATATCTCGCCCCTAGTTCTGAATAGGCATTGGCCCCATGGCCTTCCGCAGGTGAGAGGACGGGATAGATGTTGGCCCCGCTACCATAGAGACCATTGGAAGAGATATAGGCGCTGGCGTTGGTGTATTGCTGTCCTGTGTTGATCATGACAATATCAGAGATGGGATAATTAGCCCCGAATGCGGTGTTGACGACCGAATAGGCCTGAGCCCCATTTCCATCACCGACGAAATTTACCGTGGGAGAAATGATATACTGAGTCAGACCCGATGGCGAAAAGAATGAGGACAGCAATGTCGCATTACCCGAGACCTGACCGTTGGCGTAATATGACTGGACCTTGTTGCCAGAGATAAACTGACCCAAAGAACTTCCCAATGTGATATTAGGATATGAAGAAATGCTCTGCACCTGTGCCTTCAGGGTGGAAGACTGGCCCACAAGAAATAGATTGTTGTTGACCACACCGTTGATGGATGAAAGAACCATGGCGGTGGAGTTGACGAAGGAGACGATGGCGTTTGTACTCTGATCGACCCCATTGGCGTTATATTCCTTCAACGTCTCACCGAGGATGAATGAGAGGCTGTTGGACGAGACGTTGCCATAGTTGATGATGATCGAATTAAGATTGGTCTGGATGATCACGCCGTTGGCTGTCGATAATGTCGAAGAGACGGGTTCGGCGGCGAAGGACATGTTATAATGAACGTTGGCCACCAACGTATTATTGAAAGGAATCGATACCGTCGCATATGACGAATTTGTGATCGAGGTAATTCTTCGCACATTGTTATAGGTGTTGCTGCCCACCTGAATGAAGTTGTTGACGGAATAGGTGAGAAGGTTGGCCCCGGCTCCCCCTGTCACGACGTTGGAGGTTGCGGTGATCGAGACCACACCGGCCTTTAATGATCCTGATGAGACGGTATCAACTAATGGATAGTTGGCGCTGAAGTTTGTGTTTGAAGTTTGATTTAGGGCGATGGTCGTTGAGTTGGAAGTCTCGATGACGCCTGACGCGCCAGTGTCGGATTGAAGCAGCGTATCGCCAGCATTGAAATATCCCTGTGGGAATATGTAGGAAACATAGGTGACATTCTGAATCACCGACTCGCCAATGATAAAGTTTCCTAGGAGATCGGGTGCAAGATATAAATTAATGAAAGTATTAAGGGACGGGGTGACGCCGACAGTCTGGGTTCCACCATGGTAGGATGTGATGAGACGAAGCTGATTCGCCCCCAACCCCCCATTCAAATAAATAGATGATCCCACATAATATCCATCAATTCCGACGCCTGTTGTGCCAATCTTGATGGTATTTTGATCAACAACAGATGTGATATAATTCTGATCATACGCCTGATACCCCGATCCTCCACTGACGATGCGCGTGATATCTATGGTGCCGGGAACAGCATTATTGGAAACAAATGTGTTGGGAACAACAGGAACAAAATTATTAGATGTGAATGTAGTATTAGCGTTAGTTGGAATAGTGAACATGAACTTCCAATTGTAACCATCAGAAGTTTGAAATGTGCCTGAAGTAGGAGTAATAAGTGGCTGAACAGTTGATGGTGCTCCATTATTGTTGTCGATACACTTGTAAAGAGAATTATTATTATTCAGAACATAAAACTGCTTGTTGAAAAGATTCGCATCATTGGGATCATACTGTGTGTATACGGTGTTGGCCAGCCATGTGTACTGTGGCACGAGGAAGGAAATATTGTTGTTGGTGATCTGCTTGCCTAACACGATAGAATGAAAAATATCCTGTTCAAAGTTTTGATAATCATTCTGGGCGGAAGGAGGGATGCTGTCGTTGGGCCATGGGATCGTGCCACCGACGAAGAAGTAATAGGCCGAGTTGGGACTATTCACGTCATTGATGAAGTTTTCAATGTTATTTACAAAAAATTTCTCTGTTAATACTGGCAAAATCAATCCTCTTTTTGATTATTTATTAGAGGAATTATACGACCTCCATGTGGTGGGTATGTGTGGTGGTTCTCCACATGGTTTCTTCTGGATCGACCTTGGTCTCTGTTCTGATATGTTTCATATTGGTGCCACGAGGCAACATGAATTCCATCTCAGACTTTAGTGCCAGACCAGAGTGGGCGATATAGGCACCGGGATGACCTTCTGGAACATGAATCTTCAGCACATGCCTATGAAGCATCTCACCTTTTCTTGTTGCTAATCTGTCACCAAATTGCTTGGAGACACCTTTATCCAATGAGGTAGAAAGATAAGATGGATGATGAACAATATTATTTTCATCCTTTATCTCCCGAGGATCATGCTTGGTCCCTGAGTAGACCACCATTTTCTTTGGCGTCTTATGAGAATGAATGATCGAATCCAAGTCCCGTGACTTCTCATCAATGTTTTCATTAGGAACCCTGCTACCCTTGGCCTTCTTCCAGTGGTAATCATTAATGGTCCGAGAGTTATTGGTGTAGGCATCCAAGGCTTTTTTGTGTGGCAAATCCATGCTCTTGGCGTCGATGTCGGAGTAATGCTTCGCCAGTTCATGATGTAGAATATAAATCTTCCCATCCTTATGTGGCAACACATCCCATGGACCTTCGTTTAAAATATCCTTGAGTTTTTTCATCGTAGTTTATCCGCCTTTATATTGAATTGTGTCTCACCATTACTAACACTATGTTGATAGTCAGGATCGATGTGTTTGGCCATCGCATGATAAAGCTTGGTCCTACCACCATCATCATTCTTGGATGTGAAATTTAGGTGGGTAATCTGTGGATTCGCCTTGAGATGTTGCCTGATGACGTTCTTGACCGTGCTGAATACCTTATGGGCGTGTCTTCCCTCGGTGCCAGTCATATCCATCGAATCCATCGAATCGTTCGTGAAGTATACATCAGCCACATGATTTTTTGGGTGGCTCATATTTCTGATGAAGGCGTTATATGCACCACCATTCTTAGAATTGAAGTAGGCGTCTGACTGATCAGGCTTGTATGACTTGTTGGTGAATTTATAGGATGAGTCACCAATCTCATTGATTACGATATCTCTAAGCTTTTTCATGGCTGCACCAATCCTGTGTTGGTCTGTTGATAATCATTTACCTTGTATCGACCGAATAATTTCATCTGAACAGGATGCATGATATCATTAACAAACTTTTGATAAGTATCCAACATGCGTGGAGCCTGAACCTCGTAGGCGAAGGTCTGATAGTAGAATGAATCCTGAAGGTATGTGGTGTCGGAAGTGAAGGACTGATTATTGAGGTAATATCCTTGTGACTTGCCTGTTCCATCGACAATGGCCGTTCCCTGTGCGTAGATTTGACCGTTGCCATAGATCGACACCGGCTCACCCGGCTGAAATCCATAACCAGAATCCACCACCTGAAGAGATGTCATGATTCCTGCCAGATTATTCGCCGTCGCAACCACATTGGCGTCACCACCAAGATAACCACCATGACCATCGGGAATCTGCATCTGGAAGATCAATGGCTCCACGATGGTCACGGCTGGGCTTGACGTATAGAAGTCGCCGGGACTCTCGCGGGTCAGGGTAGAAATCTTACCGGCGACAATTGTCTGATAGGTGAGGGCCAGATTGATTGGTGTGTCAAAGTTAGAATTTAATAAAATACCAGGGAAAATCCAATTGGTGTCTCTAACGGTGGAATTGATATAGGCATGGGCGAGGGAAGTCTGACCATGGACATTTGATGTGGGGAGGAAATAACCGTTGGCGACATCAATATTCAAGGTGGATGTGTTGGCGAAGGTCACCGTGCCATTGGCGTTATAATTAATTAGATTGCCCACCGAATTCACCCTGATGACATTACCCGATGAAGAGCCGACCAGAGAGACGCCGCTAATCAGGTTGGCGTTTAGAAGCTGCGTCTGTGGTCCTGTAAGCGCCACATAGGAAGGGTTGTCAATCGCGATGACCTGAAGCCCACTGATGCCGAGAGACGTGTTGGAGAGGGTTTCCAGATTGGTGAGAGCATTTCCCACCGTATAGGCGAAATCAAGATAGATGCCGTTGGCGTTTGAGTTGACGACCTCTCCCACGGTGAAGGAGGCCGAGGCATTGGAAATATTCAGGGTGAAGCCTTCGGCCGAGTTATCCAACTGTGTGTTATAATATCCACTGATGATATCCGTATCGATGGAATAAACTTTTTGATCGATGATATTTCCGATGGAAAATGTCGCGCCTGATCCGCCTCCACCAACCACGGTGATCTGGGCATTAACGGAGAATCCGTCGCCACCATCCGCCAGCGTGAACACCACCTTGCCATTTTCTGAATGGATCGAGGCGACTCTTCCTAGGGCCGAGGCACCGCTACCAGTGATATTGACCACATCACCGACATTAAACTGACCACCACCATCATCAATCGAGATAGCCGAGAGAGAGCCGATGATTGTCGCCGTGTTGAAAGTTGTGAGTTGAGGAAGATCAACCGAGAGAACATATTCACCATATCTGAAGTTGCCCACCACGTTGGAGAGCGTCAGAACATTGATAACCTTGTTGTTCAGCGTGATGAGGTTATAATCTTCCACCAGCGCCGTGGCGAGGCTGGATGAGGAATAGATGGTGCAACCAACCATCTCTGGCAGGAATTGATTGTTGGTGACCTCGATATAGGATTTCTGGACCCATGTGTTGTTGGATGTTCTGAAAAGATTCTGGCCGGGATAATAGAACTCGATATCTTCGTTGAAGAGAATTCTGAACAGCAACTCATAACCACGCTTGGTTCCTGTGGCTCTCCATAGGTCTTGAATATGTTTAATTAGAAGTCTCGTATCAACCATGAGATTGTTGGGCAGGGAGCCGAGATATTCGTCCTTGAAATATTGTACAAAATCATCGGGCGTGGTGTCGATGTCACTATATTCGCCCAACTTTCTAGAATGATAAAGAACGTTGTTGGCCGACTCCATCCACTGATAATAGGCCTTGGTGAAGGAGACGAAGGTGTTGCCGTCAGGACCACGATAGAAGGCAGGGAACTGACCCGGAATATATTGGTTTGTGATTAATTCGGTCATCAGTTATTCGCGATGTTGATGAAGAGCCCACCGATGGAGTCCACTTCGATAATATCATTTCCCACAGGGTAAATATCCTGATTCTGTGGCGTGGCGTAGATCGAGAGACTTGTGTACCCATTGGGATATCCAGAAATATTCATGTTGGTCATATTTATGTAGCCATTCGCATAGTTGACCGTGCCAATCTGGGTCGGATTTATAACCGCGTTATTGGAGAAATATTGGATGATATAAACCAATGAGGAAGGCGTGTTGGGAACAATCTTATCCGTCAGCACATAAGTATTTGATCCCATCATGAAAGGCGACGACGCCATGGCGGTGATGGGATTATTGAAGACGACAGTAGCCGAGGCGTTGGTGTTGAGGATGACGCTTACATCCTTTCGCATCATGATAGAAGTCTCATTACTCAGGATGGATTCATCGATATCATTGATACTCTGGACCAGCTTTGAATATCTGAATGGCGTGGTGAACTTCTGAAGATTGTTGCTGGAGAAGTTGATGATGTTATTCGAGACCACGGTCTTGTAGTCGGAGGCCGAGATGGTTGACTGTGTGAAGTCCACATGCACGTTAGAAGTCACCTGAAGGTAGAGAATAGAAGGATCAACGAACATCACCTGATAATTTATGATGTCATAGTTTTGAATGAAAGTCTGGATTTGATTTTTGAGAGCGGCGGTGGCGGGGTTGCCGTTGTTTGTCACCAGCGCAATGAAGATGATACCGAACTGCACCCCTGTCGTCGTGATCCCGCCTGAGTAGACGCTACAGTCGGTAATAGACGGGAAATTTTCCAAAACCAGAGTCTTGAAGTTATTCGTGGTAACGGCGTTTTCCTGCGTCTGATAATGACGAGGATTATTAAAACGAATCGAGTCGATTGATTCCGCCGATGATCCACCCGAGGAAGAACTTAAAGGCGTGATGGAAACGTAGTAAGTCGAGCCGCCATTATAGGCAGAGAGACTAGATGAAAGTGAGAACATGTTGACGTAGTTAGCATCCGCGCCATTGGTGACGCGATAGGTGGCGACGAGGGTGGAACCAGACTGAGGAACATATCCCATCACGCCATCACCAAATTGAATCTGATAGTTGTTAGATGAAGCCGCCTGAAGGAAGTAAATATGTGAATTACTATTCAGACCATAAAGATTCTTGGCCTCGGTGAAGATTGTGTTGGTCGATCCGGCATTTTCCGCGACATAGACGGAGAGCGAATTGGTGTCGATGTTGGGGCTTGAAAGAGTGAATAGTTGGTTGTTGACGCTGTTGTCCACAGAAAATATGTCGGCCTTGTTATAGCCTTCGTATATCACCACATTGGCGAAGTAGAAATTATTGTTGGATGAGGTAATCACATAGTTCTGGTCGGTGACAAACGAGAATGATCCGTTGGAATTCTGTCCACTGAAAATACTGCCACGAGGAATTTCAAATGTGTTGATGTTATTTGCCTGAATGGTGATGTTCAGGGATGTCGAGGCGGAAGACATCGAGTAAGGAATATAATTCAGTTCCTTGGCCTTGGAGACCAGACTGTCACGAAGTTGGGCCGAATCATTGAAACGTTCCGAGAACGACATATTCATATAGAAAGAGTTGATGAATGTGTTACGCGCCAGCACATCGAGCAGCACGTTCATGTTCGATCCGCTGAAATCATAGTCACGGAAAATAGACTGATTCTGGAGCCAATTTATTTGATTGGCCTTCAGGGTATCAGGATCAAGGCTCGTGAGGGTGATATTTGTGTTGGCCATATCTTCTTTCTTTTTATAGATATTTATTGCTTCATACAACCTTCATGTGGTGGGTGTGGACCATGGTTCCAAAATCTGTTTCTTTGGATTCTGTCTTGATGTGTTTTAAGTTTGTTCCACGAGGCAGGATCATCTCTCTCTCGGTCGATAATCCTAAATTCGCGGCATAGGCGGTAGGATGACCCTTGGGAACATGAATTTTCATGATATGTTTCACAAGATTTGATTTTGATACATGATTCCCGGCGAATTCATGTGCAACTCTTTCCCTCAATGAGGTAGAAAGATAGGCAGGATGATGAACAATACCCCCAGAATTCATGTGCTCCCTTGGGTCGATCTTGGTTCCACTATAGACTTTTAGGCTTGTGGGTGACTTGTGACTTGCTATGGCGGCATCAAGAGCCTGTGATTTGTCGTGTAACTCATGATTAGTATAGTCATCATGTTCATATTCTTCCCCATGATGCTTCGCCCAATGATAACCATTCATGGCTCGGGCCACACGAGACTTCTGATAGTCTCTAATCGCTCCAAAATGAGGATATTCATAGTCATAATGACTAGATATTTTATGATCTACAGTTGAGGCTCTGCTTTTATCATCAACAATTTCTCTTAAATATTTCATTATCGCACCCTTGTTAAAATAACCGTGACGGAAAGATTTGGAGCATTCTGTATAGAGAAGTAAATCACCACACTGAGGGCATTGGGGATGGTTTGTGAATCGACAGTGATGCCAAGCACGGCGGCGCGAGGCTCGTTATGGCCGATAGCATCCATGAGCGTCTGCTTGACGACGGATTCTGTCAGCGTGTCGGATAATCCAAATAATCCATAGTTACCAGACTGACCGATGGTCTCATCATAAAGTCTTTCCCCCAGAATGGTTCTGGCAATATTTTTGATGGACTGCTTGACGGAATTTTCATTGGTGACCTTGGCCAGATCATTCGAGAAGGGAGCCTTGAGGAAATTATCGGTGAAGTCGGAGTAGAGAACTCCTAACTTGCTGGTGATGGTCTGATTGTTGGCGATATTCATCTAACTTCCTTTTAATTATTTATTTTACCACGTACCGCCATCAAGATCAGCTAGGTCTGATGTCAGAAGAGCCTGAAGATATGTATTTGTGACATCTCCTGTTCCAAAAGATGATGTTGAATTTATGACGACATTAACAGTAGAATTACCAATAGTTATAGAATTTGATACCGAAATTATATTATTAACTGATAAATTATTACTTATATTTACGGTATTTGTAGAATAATCGAATGAAAATGCATTCGTTGCGTTAAATGTATTTCCCTGATTAAATTGAATATTGGTGTTGGTCCCAGCAGCCGAGATGGTTGTGGTTGTCCAAAAGGCACCATTACCATTAGAGGCGAGAGACTGCCCCGGTGTTCCCAAGGAACCATTGGCCATCACACCAAGCTGGCCGATATTTAGAACGGAGGTATTGACAAATTGAACAGGATCACCGATCATAATTGCTGGCGTGATGATCATCGTGGAATTAATCTGGGTGTTTGTCACGCTGTTGCCGACCACCAGCAGGGTGTTGCCAGAAATATTATTCATAAAGTAGAAGGTAACGTTGGCGTAGGCGTTGGGCGTCGTGATATTATGGTTGGCGGTGGCGTTATGTTGAATATAATTATTACTATTCAACGTCATGGTGTCAACGGAGGTAAGCTGAAGCTTCTTCTGACCTAGAACGTCATAGTTTCCACCTGTGTACTGACCAAATTCGGAGTTGACATTTTCATACTTGACGCCACCGATGAAGGTAACCTTGTCGCCCATGACATTATGATGTTGATCACCATCATTAACATCTGACGTGACGCTGCCGGATGTCGAATGAATATGAGCACCCGTGCCATGCGTGTAATGGGTACCCTTGGTTACCTGTGTGGTGTCTCCACCAGCCGCTTGCCACTTATCCCCACCATGCTCGTTATGGTGGTCGGAAGTGACCTGAGAGACCGTGGAGCCTCCAACTTTATTATGGTGATTAAGATCGACGGTGGAAGTATGTCCCAGCTTGGAATAGTTGAAACTCTGACCCATCTTAAGGTGTTTGTGACCCGCGCTGTTGTCAACCTCTTCGAAGGTTCCTAGCTTATGCCCCATCGCCTGTGACTCATTATTAGGCGTCTCATCGACACGGTTCCATGATCCATCTCGAAACTGTTCGAATCTGACGTAGGGATAATCTCCCGGCAACATTAGGCTGGGTAGACGAACATTTGTGTTAGATGTTGTATTTGATACCAAAAAATCATTCCTCTTTTTTATATTTATCGCTTGACGTGGCCTTCTTTTTCGTTTAGAAGTGTCAGACACAAGGAGTTTTAAAATGCCTGATCCAAAAATTCGATACACCAATCTGGTCTGTGTTTCCTACAAGGCCAACGCCTTAACGACCGAGTACCATTTCATGGGCCTCACCAAGGAAGAGGCCGACGCCAAGCTTCAGGAGTTTCTGAATAAGAAGTCTCCTGAGCCTGCTCCCGCCCCTGTGGTGGAGGCTCCCAAACCCATTCCCGTCGTCTTCCCCTCTTTCGCCCCGTCTGCGTCTCCCTCTCTCACCTTCTCCGACACCAAACATGATCAACCCCTTTATGGCAACACCGGAAAGACGTGGATGATTTCTAAGGAGAAACATGAGCGTGTCAGAGTAGACGCCGACAAGGTGGAGAGCTATCTTGCTGCCGGATATATCAAGGGTGGACCCCGCACTTCAATCGATTGAGAAGGAGATTTAAAATGGAATATCGTGCTAGTTACATACGTGAGTTGATGCCGAAGAAGCCTTCCACCTTCGAACTGATGCAGGAGCAAATGGTCGTTGTGGCGAAAGGGTGGACATCGAGTTCTTCATTATGCAATGTATTTTTCCGAGGAAGAGGCTGTTTCTCTTCGGGAGAAATTTGAAAAACTTGGGTTCATCGTAAATGTAAATAAAAATGCATTTGGTGATGAATATGACAATTCTCACTTGATTTCTATTCATTGGTGAAAGGAATAATATCATGGAAAAGCATCCTCTACAGGTGGCGCTGGAATCCTTGGCCGAGGAATATGACTTCAGGGTTCGGTCCTATTCAGGTCGTGGAATGTATGGGGCCGAATGCCTCGCCATCTTCGGTGAAGACATTAACCCGATGCAAATCGGCTTTCTCGTAGGCCGAGATTATAGTATGGATTTTCATCATCTAGATGGTTGGAAAAAAGACACCATGGGTCATCATCGAGTTGTTTACTATTGGCCTCAGATCGATTATGTTGGAGGTTGGTTGAATGACGATGACTAACCACCAAATTTGGTTTTCGATTGTTTTGTTTTGTCTTATCTTACACTTTTTGGGAGTATTTTAAAATGGTAAATTATGAACGAAAGTATGTAGAAGTGATGCTTGCCGGATGGCTTGGTTTTCACATGAAGAGCCTAGACGAGGCCATCACATATCTACAAGGACTGAAGGCGCAATATGGTGACAACTGCACCATCAATGAGTATAATGATAGTTATGATAGTAAATATCTCGGTCTTTTTCAGGAGATTCCTGAGACCGACGCACAGATGAAAGTTCGTATCTCTCAGGAAGAGGATTTGGAAAAGCGCCGTTACAAGCAAGAGCGTCTTCAATATGAAGAACTGAAGAAGAAGTACGGAAAAATTTCTGCACTATAGGCCTAGCTCATTCTCTGTTATTATCTGAAATTCCCATTCACGAGATTTACAATATTCTCGTGCATATTTCCATTTTGCATCGTTGATGGCGTAGGTCAGAACATCGTTAATAAACCCTTTAGACATTCTTTTTCCCTTGACAGGTGGAAGAGTCTGTTTGAAGGGTTTTATTTCGACCATGATAGTTTTAATAACTCCGTTACGATCCCGAATCTTGATCACGGCGTCAGGAAAGTATCGGTGCTTCTTGTTATCCTTGGGAGAGATGTAAGGAACTATAACTTCTTCCGACGACCACTCCAAGACATCAGGCCGGGAGTCGAACTGCATATAAAGTTTTAATTCCCATGAGGATCGGTAGACGATGTTTGAAGGATCACCTTTATATTTCTGTGGGTTCTTCGCCCTGAACATTCCTTGATGATATCTGGGCATTCATTCTTTCCAATAAATATGTTTGTAATATTTATCAGAAGGAACGAACTTGGCCTTTATAACAAATATATTAAATGACCTTGAGATTGCTGGTGTCATCACCGCTGCCGTTGGAACTGCGGCGCTGGTGGCGACAGCAGCAGAGGTATATAGTCTTTCGGGATCAACAAACGCAACAGATTATACTAATTCTCAGACCACAGTATATCCTACTGATCTTTTAAGTTCATCATCGGCCAACAACGACTTCTGTATGAAGTTTGATTTTTATCAATATCAAAGACCGACCATCTTCAGTAACGTTTTTACAAAACCGTTCGGAACAATCGTCCTTCCCATTCCCACGAACATCGTGGATCACCAGAGCATCGGTTATGTGGATTCAGACCCAACAAATCCCGCCCTAGGCGCGGCGCTGGATGGCATGGTGGGCTCCTATAGGAATAATCAGGCCAACTGGATGGCGTCGGCCGTAGAGTCTCTTGGACCAGCGTTATATGGCGCTGGAACGGCCGGGGCCGTTGGTGGGGCAACAAATATCTTGAATACTCTCGGAAAGACCGTTGGACTCGGTAATGCCGCCAACAGAATCTTCCAGACATCCGGTCTCGCTGTCAACCCATATCTCACGGTTTTATTCACCGCCCCAACATTTAAAAGACATACTTTCATTTGGAAATTCATGCCTAATAATCTTCAGGAATCCAACACGATAAAATATATCATCAACAAATTTAAATATCATCAGCTTCCTGACACAAATCAGGCCACCGCAGGATCACTATTACAATATCCCGATGTGGTTAGACCGACGATCATTCCCCAAGGATATGTCTACAGCTTTAAACATTGTGTGATTCAGGATTCCATCGCTAACTATGCCCCCGGCACGACGCCATCATTTGTCGGATCATCCAATGCGCCATCGGCTATTGAATTCACTATTCAGCTTCTTGAAATTGAGTATTTCCTTAAGCGTGATATGGTAAATACGACTGATCCAAATTTCTTGCCGCCTACAAGTGAAACGACAACAACAATAATTCCTCCATCGGCTAACGGTTAATCAAATCATGGATACATATTTTTCAAAATTCCCTCTTACTTCATATAATGGGATGCCTGTGGTGGATATCACCAGACGCGCCGTCATATCCAATACTGACCTCCTGAATCCATTCTTTTATTATCCTGTGACTATCAATAATAATGAAAGAACCGATCAGATATCCAGAAAATATTATCAAGACCCCTATCAGGAGTGGGTTTTGTTCTTGACGAACCAAATCTATGATCCCTATGACCAGTGGTATATGAATAATGAAGAGTTTCAGGATTATATGTATCAGAAGTACACCAACATTCCTCTGACAACCCAGACCATCATGTACTATACAAATAATTGGTTTTTAAACACCGACCGTGTGAGCGTGGCGTATTTTGATGCTCTCGACCCTTCGCTTATGAAATATTATCAGCCGAATCTTGACGGATTCGGATCGGTAACGAGCTACAGCAGGATTCAGGAAGATTGGACGATCAACACAAATCATTTGGTTTCTTTTAATTTCTCCAACACAATCCCACAATTCATCAACAATGAAATCGTCGCCATCAATTATGGTGCCAATCTGGTGGGCTCAGGACAGGTTGCGGTATGCACAAATAATGTTCTGAATATTCAGCACGTCTCGGGATATTATCTCCCCAACGGGGTCGTCAATGCCGCTGCCTTCTCGATTCTGGGAAGTCAGTCCAATGCCTTAATAACTATTCCAAACGCCAACGCCGTGACCATCTTATCCTTCGACACCATTCCACCAGAAGAGGATGTGTTTTATAGTCCTGTCTACGTCTTCGATTATGAAACGAATATGAATGAAAGCAATAAGGTTTTGAACATTTTGGTCAGTGGATATGAGACCCAAGTTTCTGACGCCTTGCAGAAGGCTCTTAATTCATGATTCCCGGCTATAATCCCGGCGACGTATTCATCACCGACCTAACGATGTCGTCACCCCGAGGGTCTTTAAACCTCGGATCGATGTTTGCCACCATGAAAGTTTTTGAAAGTATTTTCGTGCCTAATGTCATTGCCGAGATTACCGTCTTCGACGTTAACGACGCGCTGGGCAACATGAACATCATCGGAGACGAGACCGTGACGACCACCTTCGGGGCTCCCGGAGGCACCATGGCGTCATATACATTCGCCCTTGATCAGATCACCAACATACATGGCGAGGGCTCCACAAAGTCAAAAATCTACACCCTGCATGGCGTTGGCGAAGAGACGATGTATGCCAAGACGAACTTCGTTCAAAAGAATTATCAGACCGATATCGCTTCCATCGTTTCTGATATTCATAGGACATTTTTAATGAGTGGTAAGTCTCTCTCGACAGAATCAACGAGCGGCACCCAGAATATCATGATCCCGAACTACGATCCCTTTAAGGCTATTGACATGGTGAGACGCCGCGCGGTGTCGGCATCAAATCCATCATCAACATTTCTTTATTTTGAAAATGCTCTGGGGATGTATTTTAAAACGATGGAAGGAATGCTTCAACAGGGGCCGATAAAGACCTTCTTACATCAGGATACTGTAGGTAATTCTCTCTATATCGACACCAGCACCAACATCATCGCACTTGATGTTCCACAGATTGCTTCCTCGACCGAAAGAATCTCGATGGGTGGACTGATGCAGCGGATATCGACCTATAATATCAGAACACGAAGTTATCAATATAAGGATGTCGCGCCACCGACCAGCGGCTTCAATTCATCGGCCTTCACGGCGAAGTATGGCAACAAGTATGGATCAACTTCAATGATCCCTGTTGACACCGCAAGCCGTCCCTTCACCGGGATCGATACGATGACGCCTAATCAGCTTGGTTATATTTCAAATCTTATGCAGACGCAAGTGAAGATCAAGGTTAATGGTGACGCGCTGGTCAAGGCCGGGGATGTCATCCAATTAAAAATTCCCGAAATGATTAATATCACGTCACCACAACCCCTCGACCCACAGATTGCGGGTAACTATCTGGTCACAAGGATGTGTCGGAATATCGGCCCTTCCCAACAGCATCCAAGATATACAGATTCCATTGAGTGTATTAAGGGTGATCTGAACGGCGCATCTTAGGCTCACTCACAATATGTGTTTGCCGCCATATGCTCACCCTCGATCCTTATGATATAGATCGTGAGCCCTTTGCTGATATCCATAAATTTCTGTCTGGCCTCACGAATATCCGAAGCATAGATGGTTTCATATCCTGAAATTCCATACTTCGGATTTTCGTAGTGTATCACAAATTCCTTCACTTGAGAAGGAATTTGTTGGCACCGGGAAGGTTGCCAGTGGAGCGTGATCCGCCACCCAACTGGTTATCGAGGGAGATGGTGTTGGCTGCGTTATGACCGGCCATGGAAGCCGAATTGAGGGAAGTGGCGCGTTGCTTACGCTTCTTCATGAATTCTGTATCAGACAGGAATTCCTCGACCAGCGCCAATTCGGTGGAATACAACGCGGGAAGGTTGGACTTCTCACCAGCCGGGGTAACCGGGGCCTTCACCGCCTCGATCTTGTCGTAAACGCGACGGGTCAGACGCAGACCACAACCCATTTCGAAGTGATAACGCTGCGTGGCCTCCGACGAGAACTTGCGGGAAAGACGAACTACAGTCTTTTCGAGATATTCGAACATCGAAATTGCGATGGCCCGATTATGTTCCTTACCTACGAAGACGAACTTGGCGACGCGCTTCAGGTTGCCGGTCTTGCCATATTCGGTGCTGGTGCTGATATAGCCCTTGCAGAAGAACAGCTTGGCGACGACACCCATGAGGGTCTGACGCCACTTGATATGACCATAGGAAGTCTCGTAAATGGTCTTGTCCATGGTGGCCATGTCGGCCTCTTGGGCTTCCTCGGTGACCATCGACATATCGAGGTTATGGGCGGCGAGAAGCAACTGAGCCTTGTTCATGAAGGCCATCGCCTCTTCCTCGGTGACCGAGGCGTCTTTCGACATGGCGAGAAGCTTCTTGATTTTTTCGATCATGGAGGCGTTGGAAGAAGCTGACATTTAAAATCTCCTATCATTGATTCGATGACCCTTTATAGGCGATTTTTAAAAACTTGTCAAATGAATTCGAACGAATTTGTCCGAAGAATGTAACATTTTTAGGACAAATTCATCTTTGTCAGAAAAACGTATACATTCTTCGGACTTATTTTTTTAATGAATCTCTAAGTCATTGACAACAGTGAGTTTTCCGTCTCGTAGAAGTGTCAGGCTCACCTTGTCGCCAACATTATGCATCGCGACTTCCTTGATAAGAGCGGCAGGAGTAGAAATGTTGACCGTATCAATTTTCAAAATGATATCACCAGCCTTCAGCTTATCGTTATGGTTAAGAATCTGATCATCATCCATGATCCCCTGAAGCCTGATGCCCTTATAGAAGGTATCACCGGCCACAAGCGACAACATCTCTGTATTTTCGATGATGACAAGGCCGATATGCTTCTGTTGGAATCTTCCCGTCTTGATAATCTCGGTCACCACCACCTTGGCATACTTAGAAGGGATGGCGAATCCAAGACCGGCAGAAGTATGTGATGGTGAATATATGGCCTGATTAATCCCGATGACTTCACCATTCATATTGAAAAGAGGGCCACCAGAATTGCCGGGATTGATAGGCGTATCAGTCTGAAGTGAATCATCGAAAGGCGAATCCAGACCTTCGGAGTTTTCACGATCAACAGCCGAAATGACACCAGCCGTCAGGGTATGATTAATTCCATAGGGACTTCCCACGGCAAAAACTTGTTGACCAACCTTCATCTTCTCACTATCACCAAAGGCGACGGTAGGAAATTCACGATCAGTTTCGCTCTTGACAATCTTTAGAACGGCGATATCAGTTGCTCTATCCGATCCTACTACTTCCACGTCACGTTCCGATCCATCCTCAAGGACGATGGTTATGTTTCTATTACCAGAACCCTGAATGACGTGATTGTTGGTGATGATCAGCCCATCGGTGCTGATAATGAAGCCAGAACCGATTGCACCACCAGTCTTGTGCGGTGAAAAAGGAAGAAGAACATCCTTTTCTTTATGTTTCTTTATAATGATTTCATTGACAATATGATCCAGATCAGACATCTGTGTCCACAGAATAGGAATATCCAACTGTGGTGCATGGATGGTGACGACAGCGGGAGACACCCGTTGATATACGTCGCTTATTTCTTCTCCAAAAGCCGCCCCATAGGCGAATAGAAGAGCTACGGCGGTGACGATAAAGACGATAAGATACTTCACTTTGGGGCCACCGTGTTATCATCAGCAATAATTGAATCAAAAAGATTACGAAACTTTTCGAGACTCATGGTAGAATTTATTTCCGTTGTGCCGTAAGAGATGACACAAACCTTTTCGGTCTCGGTGGATGCGGAAAGGACCATCGTCTCCTTGGTTTTAAAGTTGAAGAAGATGCTGAATTTATCCTTGACCAGCTTATCCGCAATGACCAAGACAGGTTCGAAACCTTTCTTCTCGATGCCTTTAACGAAGTCTGCATTTCTGCTGCAATCAGGAACATCCTGAGTATAGGTTACAGCCATGGCAGAGGTAGAGAGAGCAAAAATAAATCCAAGTGCGGCTAGAAGTCTCATTACATTTCCTTATGTGGGAGGGGGTTTTAACACTTCTATTTATGGCAGACTTCTAAGGCTTTGTCAAATGGAGGCGCTACTGAGGATCAAACTCAGGTCTCAAGATTTGCAGTCAAGCGCATGGGTCACTCTGCTACAGCGCCGAAAAAGTCTTGGTGGGGTAAACTGGTGTGCTTACCTCTTTCTTGACATCCAAGTATGCCGACCCCTCTTACCAATGCCATTCATTACGCCTAGTAGAGCAGTAATGAACTGGGGTAGATATCCATGATCCACAAAGCCTCTACTAAGGTGACGGATCAGAAGGAACATCTAGCTACTATCTTGCATGATGGCTGAGAGGGCTCACCTGTCATTTAATCCTCTTGCACAGAGGAACCACCCAAGTATTTATCCTCTGCCGGGAAGATTCCCCTAGATGCCTTATCAGGGCATGACAGAAGTTTGGAGCGGGATAAGAGATTCAAACTCTTTTCATTAGCTTGGAAGGCTAAGGCACAATCCATATACCAATCCCGCGATTAGTGTATTCTATTTATACTAAATCTATCTCGTCTATCTCGTAAAAGTCTTCAGAAGGTGTAAGAAGACGGTTTTCATCTATAATTTTTGAATATCTACAATCAAACATATCATAATTTATGCGCTTTCCGTACTTGTCATATACAAATTTATTCTGAATTTCCATCATTTCTGACATAAGTTCATTGTGTTTCAGAACATCCTTTGCTTGTTTTTCTTTCAACTCCACAACAAATGCATTGGCGTCGGCCTCATTATGGAAGGCCTTTTAAATCCACACGTTTAAATTCCTCGTAAATCAACTCTTGTCGGTAAACAACATAAATCTTCATATCACTAATCCTTCATTTTCTTACGGTCATAGACTTTCTTGGACTTCACCACCCGCATCTTGTACTTAGGAGTTCGAAGGTCTTTGGCAATCATGTTTCGCGTTTTCATGACAAATATCCTTTAAAAATGGCGGGGAATGACGGAATTGAACCGACATTGCACTGGTTGAAGGCCAGTTTTCCTAGTCCTGTTAGAAGAATTCCCCAATTCTTTATTTATATGCAATATACGAATTTGCATACAATGTCAACCCTTATAGGAAATAATTTGTATCCTTTACCTTATCCCATGGAGCCGTGTACAACTTGAAAGGACATCCACAGCCTCGAAATGTCTCCTGCCAGACTCGAATCGTCTCTTCCTCCAACGGACCCAGCACAATCTCGGCCTGATTAGGCGGCGAAATCTTTTCGATGAAGTTAACATGCACGTTTCGAAACATGAATTTGGCGAAGACTTGTGGATAGTTAACGTCTACATCGAAGACGAATCGGGCAACGTAGTGCATTTTTTTCCTTTTGAAGAAGTTAAACATTTGTTATTTATAGAATAAAATACGCGGTGACGAACAGGGTAAGAAAATGAATCGTCTGATCCAGACCCACGACGACGAAGAAATTATGCCTGTCACCTTTCTTATAGAAATATGACGATGCCCTAGACGTGATGAAGTCAACACCAAAATGGATGACGCCATTTATTAAGGCAAATAGGAGAATATCGTTTGTGTCTATACCAAAACGAAAAATAAAAATACCCAAAAATAATATCAGGGTATACACACCGACATGTGCTGCCAGCGCCTCGTTGTTAACACTTTTATTCTGTGCCATCCAATCATTTTGGAGAAAGAAGTCTCCATACCAATGTATAAGAAGCAACACGAGAATGAGAGGTAGACTAATCATTTCAAATCCTTTTTAAGTTGGTAGTCCGTGTCAGGTTCGAACTGACAACCTTGGAATTAAAAGTTCCTTGCTCCACCCATTGAGCTAACGGACTGGAATGGTAGACTTGGAGTGATTCGGACACTCGACCTTTCGCTTAAGAGGCGTCTGCTCTAACCAACTGAGCTACAAGTCCAAAAAGTTATTTATCTTTCCTGTTTCTGATGTAATCCTCGACGTTCAAAAGATTCCTGAGCATTTCTCTACGCGCCATCGCATATTCAGGTCCAAGAACCAGAAGATCATTAGTCAAACGATTAAACAGAACACGAAGTTTTTCCAGTTCTTCATCAGTGACATGATCACCGTAGTAAAACTTTTTATAAATTCCGGCCAACTCTGTATCAAATCTCATATTATATCCTCTCTAAAAAGTATGTGGGAGACTCGCGGTATCACGCGAATAATATACCCCTCTGTGCCTGTCGGTCAGTAGATAAATGCATGTCATCACACACATTCAGGGCTCCTATCTCATCTCCAAATAAGTTCTGGAGCTATGCCTAGCTTCAACGAGACCGATTTTACTCGTCCCTCCACTCCTAACATTAATTTAAGTCCCGCCCTCCAGATAGCGGTTCCGAGGTAGTTCCCGATCTCGTCCTAGAACACGTCTACCTGTGTTCAGGACCAGCCAGATAGCGACTCTGGCAATTCCGTAATCTTACTCTCCCTCTTAGAGATTGTCAATGGCCTCTTTTAGAGATTCTAGAGTATCGACACCTTTTTGAGAATAACCAACCTTCCATTCTTTTCCGTCCCAAACGTAGGCATATTCCGTCCAACAGTCGGGCATAGGCCATATATATTCCAGAGTCTCGGCTTCAAAAGCCTTGACATCTTCCCAAGGTTCATTACCACGATCCCTAAAGTAGGCGACACAATAGCCGTCAACCTTATTCTCCCAGCTATGCCCCTTGGGTTTGGTGCATTTCGGACCAAGAATCGACAAATTCCCCAGCCCGATCAGCTTCTCGGCCTTCTTGGTGGAATTATAATTCTCGAATAATATCTTACCATTATGTCTCACATAACCATCCCAATGGCAGTAAATACGACGCCAGACGCCATCCTTACACAAAACAATAATATCACTTCTGGTTCCCATGATACATACTCCTATGATTTGAACAATATCACTTTAAATCATTTTTAAACGTTGTCAACCACTTTTTTCTCTTTCATCGGAGAAACAGAAGGAACCTTCGCCTTCTCTTGAAACTTTCCGCCCCACACCGCGTCGTAGACACCCAAGTTATAGGCCGACGCCAGAATTTGCATCACTTCTCTATAAGAAACAAATTCGTCTGGCGTATTAAACACCGACTGACATTGTTTATGCATCCATGCCAGCGTCGCCGGATCAGTGATACGCAGTTCTACCGGAAGCGGAAAGAAAGGTATGTAATCAAGAAAATGTTGTGACATGGCACCCTCACTTGAACCCCATAAAAAAATCATTGATGGAAAGCGTATCAATCCCACCAAAATATTGGATGATTCCTGCGAAAATTATCATAATAGTAATGATAAGCATGAGGGCGAGGCAATGTTCAACGAATCGCCGGATTATCTGTTCTCGACGCCACACCTTGGCGAAATCTTCCATGTGGCTCATTTCAATATTCCTCCAGAATTTCGCCAGTATCTTTGTTCTTGATGAAAGCATACTGATAAGAATGTTGACGATACTCCCTCACCGTCTCAATAGCCTCCGAAAGGGTGAAACAATCCTCCAGATGCTCGGGCTCGGCACCATATCCGTAGACATCATTCCAGCCGCCCCAAATTTCATAATGTGGATAATTCATGATAAAAAACCTCCGCGTTGATATGATCAATATAAATGGTTTTGATTCTATGTCAAGCGATAAATATCAAAAAAGAAGGATTTTATGACAGAACGAGCATTTGGTTTTGATAACAGGCATTGGTGGGGCGTCGTCGTCAACGTCATGGACCCTGACAAGGAGGGTCGTGTCCAAGTTAGAATCCATGGCCTGCATGACGATGCGACTAATATTCCTGATTCTGCTCTACCATGGGTCAAACCTCTACAAAATATAACTTCGGCAGCACATAATAAAATTGGCAAGATTCCTGTCGGCCTGATCGTCGGATCGACGGTATTTGGGGTCTTCCTCGACGGGGATCAACAACAGCCGATAATGATGGGAACCATCGCCAAGGCTGGTGACGCAAGTAGTACAGAAACAACAGGAGGATCGGAATCTCTAAAACAAGGAACCAATTCTACGCCTCCCGGTGGGAGAATATTTGATAATGGTTTCTCGACCAGAAGCACTCAGAATATTAAGACAGATGACCAGACCAAGATCACATATCCAAATTACACACCAACCGAGCAAAATGATTCCGATGGCAAGGATATCACCGAGGATGCCCGTAAGAAGACAAAGTTCTATAGTATTCCCACCGTAGCATCATTAACTTCTATCGGTGGATCGATTCTTCAGCAGCTTCAGACTGTTGATCCACAGAATCTCAATGCAGTTCTTCCCAATGCGATTTCATCATTTATTAAGATGAAAGATATTTCCGACCTCGGATCGACCTCGGGACTTCAAGGCGCGATGGGGAACATGTTGGGATCGGCGTTATCATCGATTTCTGGCCAGCTAGGAGCCTCCACAGTCATCAACGCACTATCGGCAGGACTGTCGGGTGCCACCCTATCCAGCACGGCCCAGAGCGTCTTATCGACGGCCCTGATGAACATGGGTCAGACGCCCGTTCTTTCCGACACCATGAATAGCGTGACGAATCAGTCTCTCCAGTCTTTAATTAATATGATTTTACCGCTGCTACAGAACGGTTCCGTCTCGGCCTCTGCCCTCGAATCCATCATCGCGCTGTTTTTAGAACAACTTCAAAATAATGGAATGCAGAGCATTCTCGGTGCTGGGATCACGCCTGCCAGCATCCTATCAAACCTATCGAGTGTTCTACCGACCATCGCCGGGGCAATTAACACCACGCTCGATACCCACCTTCCAAAATCTGTTTTAGATAATTCTATATTGACTCAGGCGCTTCAGAAGTTTTCAACGAATCAGGCCTTTCTGAAGGCTCCTACGAACGGCAGGAAGGCACTTGCCATCAAGGCGGCGGAAGGGTCGGCCAATCAGCCCCAGAGCGTCATGGACACCATCTCTTCCCTTCCCGGAGTTGCACAAGGAGTGACCACCAATACAATCCAAGGTCTAGGAAATCTATTCGCAGGAAGTTAATAAATTATTCCTTTTACTTCCTTAATTTTCTTAAGCTTGGCACCAATAAGATCAAACGACTCATTATCGATCAGCCAATCGTTCTTGCGAGTCTTATTAATTTGATCACGCCTTGCGAGACTCAACATCATATAGGCATATTCAAGCAATTTTTCTGTTGAATAGTTGTCAGGATCGTAGGTCATTTTTATTCTCCCCGAATGAATGTCAAAAGACGATTTAGAAAATTGATTTCATTATCAATTTCCCAATAACTGTCTCCCTTATCAGAGAGACAGGATTGTTCGATAATTCTCATAGCGAGGCGGGTTTTAATCATACCCGCCGTGTTTATGAGTTTTTCTTTATTATCCATATTATACCACCTTTTCAAACTTGGGACGGGAGACAATGGTCTGATTCACGCCTTCACGAACCGAATGATCCTTGACCGTCGCCTTGCCCTTTACGGCATCACCACGAGCGGCTTCCAGATACTTCGAACCCTTGTAAACGACGACGTTACCGGCCTCGTCCTTAAGGATATGAATATGGAGCATACCGAAGTCAGTCTCGTAAGAGAAGTGGTTTTGCATGGTGAGGGTGAAATCCTGACGCTTACCAACCTCACCAACGAAGACCGAAGCGGCGTCAGCAGCCTTCCAAGCCGCCTTACGCTCGTCTTCCTTGGCGAAAATCTTACGAACGGCAGCTTCCTGACCAGCGGTGAGGGAGCCCCAATCGGCATAATTCGTCAGCATGGTGCTGATGAAGCTGTTAGAAGACTTGTACATCTTCTCGACCAGAACGGCGCGGGTGGCGTCTTCGGCCATCCAACGTGCAGCTTTGCTCTTTTTCGCATTGGCCATCTTGTAGCCCTCAATCGCGGGAAAGTAACGGTCGGCGTGGTCATGTTGTTCGTCGTAGGCCATGATGTTTCTCCGTTGTTCCGATGATATGAATATAAATCATTCATATCGGGATGTCAACGGATATTTTTAAAAAATTAGAGAAATTTCTGATTAAACGCCTTTGGATCAATCCAAGCACAAAAAATTAGGAATGCAACCATAGGGTTACGTGTCATCCAGATCACGAGGGCAGCACCGGCGATGATGGCCAGATCGATGAGGAATGTTTTCACATGTTTCATGACAAAAATCCTTTAAAAGAAGAGAATAACAGGGGTCGAACCTGTCACCTTACGTCATTTCCATGGTTGGATCGTAAGGTATGGAGCCTTGCAAACTTCACTTGACGCTACTCAACTAGCCTTTCACGCCATATTACTGTGCATACCGTATTCTCATAGATGGCGGAAACACCCATATCCGACATGGACTCCCTTTCGAGAGCAATCTGTTTAGCAAACAGTTGCCGATCCCCTCGGCTTGTCATTTCCATTAAATTTGGCGGAAGAGTGGCTGTGTCGATCACCATACGATTACTCATCGTACCATCCGATTTCAAGTCGGTGAAGGGAGCCGTCCCTCATACTCTTCCATATTTCTATTTATTCTTTTTAATTTAGTATTTTGACCTTTGTATGTTAGCGTCTGAGAATGACAATTAGGACATATAACCATAAGATTTTTATTTGAAATCCGAAGGTACGGTTTCAATCCAAGTTTGTTTTTCATCAGAAACATACAAAACCTTGTCATAATTCTCGAAAAACTCCTTACTATCCACGTCATCCCGGAAATTCCGAAGATGCTCGTTTATCTGATCATTGTCAAGTCCCTTATCGACCCTAACGTGAAAAATATATTTCATTTTTTTTCTCCTATTTAAAATAAAGTAAACGAGTGTCACCCACGAGATGACGGTTTGTTGATGTGGACTGAATGAAAAGTTCATACTGTCCATGATCCTTCGGAGAGACACGAACCTCACGATCCGTTGGAAGGCCTAGAAGATCACGAGCATCATCGCCAGAATAGGTCTTTCCAGACTTCTTATGCTTGATACAAATTTTCTTTGATGCCTGCACCTTCTCAGATTTATTTAGCTGATAATATGCCGAACCAATATTATATTCTCCAAAATGCTCGATACAGAAGTCGCGAATCTCAGTCTTGTTATACTTCTCAGGAACCCATAGAATTTGAACCTTGTCGGTGATATCATCAAGATTACGCTTGACTTCAGATATGGAGACATTCGAAAGGTCTGTGTAGAACGAGCTAGAACTGGTTAGACCACGAGTACGATCACTGAAATAAGCCCGTGTGGCCTGTGTCGAAACCTGTGTGGACTGACGAAGACCCTTCTCGGTGACTTCCCATTCGATGACGTTGCCAACGGGAATACCAAGATTGGTGATGTATGAACCATAACCCTTGGGAACACGGAAGGCGAAAGTCCACTTATCAGTAGACTGGAGATGACGGATACGAGATGCAACCTGTGGGGCTATTTCGCCGTGAACATTATTTCCACCGTCAGTGATAACCATGATCAGGTAGGCGGTATCGCTATTCTCGTTTTCCTCGGAAATTGTATCAATCATCAAATTAATGGCATCTAGAAGCGGCGTCGATCCACCATTCGCATAGTAGGATGTAATATTTCTAAGCGTCGCGACGTTCTCGTCTTTGATGATGACGCGATTTATGGTTCTAAAGTTGACGGCCACGCCACATTCCACGACAGTCACAAGACCCTTGTGGTTCTTGTCGATGGAAGACTTCAGACTATCAACGGTAAGGTTGTAATCGTTGATGGCTCCTGTGATATACGACTGCATGGAGCCGGAATGATCACGAATAATACCAATTTTAGTTTTCATGTTTATGATAATCTCTTTCCTATATTTTTTGAAAAGCCTTCTTTGTATTCTACATTCTCCTGAATGGCTTCTTTAAATTTCTTGAATGCTGATATCAAGACAGCAATTTGAAATCTGACCTTTTCCAATTCAAAAATATCAGGATTATTGTTCCAATTTTTGACCATCAATTCTTCTTTTTGTTTGAGGAATTTGATCTGTTTCTGAAAGGTATCGAATTTTTGCTCTTGCCATTCGTCTTCAAACACTTTGACTGGTTCGTAAGTCATTTGTTATCCTTCTTGATAAGTTTGATGTTGTAATTCACGATCTTAGAATAGCTGGAATGGTCAAGATATGCCCGAACCGATGTCTCAAAGTCTGACTCCGCATTCTTGATAACCTTTTCGACTTCCTCCGTGGCCGTCTTCATAAGCACTTCCCGAAGGGCATCCCTAAGAGCAGACTTCAGAAGTGTATTATACAGTCCTTCATCAGGAAGTTTTGTCGGGTCTAACATCGCCATTATTTTTTCCTCTTTTCATATTCTTCAATGATACTTTGATGCACGGCCATCTCATCCTTACTCGCGTCGATCATGGCGAAACGATCCTGATTAGCCCACAGAGATTGAAAGTCGCCTCTTGCCTTGTCATAAAATTCAAAGGGACGTTGGTCAAAGGTGTTGAGGTTTCCTCTAATCCTAAGACGTTCTAGGGCCTCGCTGACGGGCATGTCAAGCAAGAAGGTAATATCTGGCATGGCATACCACTCTTTGCTACCAGTCTCGACCTTGATCGAATTCCATTTGGTTGACCGACGCAGATTAATATCTACATCCTGCTGGTAGACTTCGGTGGAATCAAAAAACCTATCACAAATAACGACCTTCCCGGCGTCGATAGCTGGCCTGATCGTGTTTAAAATGTGATCCCGACGAGCGGCATAAAAAAGAAAGAATTCCGTATATTGGTCCAGATCGTTGTTGATAATGATATTACGGATTTGTTCCGCGATATAGGAGCCGCCCGGCTCTCTAGTTAGCAGAACGGGAATATTCTGTGCCTCAAGGTAAGAAGCCAAAAGTTTGGCCTGTGTACTCTTTCCGGTACCGTCTATGCCTTCAAATGTAATAAAAATCGTGTTCTTCCTCTTTATGGAGTAATTCTTTCTTCAGCAAGATAGGTTCATTAAATTTTTCAGAAAGAACCTTACAGATTTCATGCAAAAGACGTGATCTGTCGTATGGTGACCACTCATTTCTACCTTCACAAGTATTTGAAAGGATGTCCTGTGCGATGCATTTACCTACGAGCCATGCGGCAAGCTTTGTACTATCAGGATTATTGATTACAATCTTATCCAGATTTTCTTCAATAATCGACTCAACATTATAAGACATTTTAATCCTCCAAAAGTTCAAATCTAAACCAACGCCCTCCAAACATCGCAAATTGTTTGATAGCGAAGTCAGTAATTTCCCCGTCCTTACCCACGATGAACGTCATCTCATAACGAGAATCTTCTGGTATCAGCAACGTATCGATCCGCAACTCACGATTATCGATTATCTCTTGTGTATTGTTCGTGGCGTCACAGATGACCTCAAAATCATCAAGTCCCATAAAAACTTTCTTATTTGAGAAGGCGGATCATTTCAGTTTCGAAACGCCTAAAGAAATGCCACTGTTCATCGAGCATCTTCTTATGAAATTCATCATAAGTTCGAATTTTCATCCATTCGCCCATCTTGGTGTAGAAATCAAAAGGCGTCATTGTGTTTCCTTCTGAGCATTATCAAGATACTTCTGCACGGCCACGGCATGGTTGTGACAGTATTGATTATGCTTCCAAAGCTTGACGTAGCTCTTCGCCACGTCCTTGTTAGACTTAAACTTCTCTGGAAGCTTGACTGACCCACAGGCCAACAGATTCGATGGAGGCATGATAACCTCATAATGTGTCACCTTAATGTCCACAGGCTGTGGCGTGGCACAACCGGCCAGACACACACCAATAATCAACGCGGCGATTGTAAGCTTAATCATTATTTTCTTCCCTTTAGACTTCCTAAAATTTGGTTAAAGATTGGATCGAGTTGATCGTCCTTTGTGGCGTCAACTGCGGCATTGGCGATACCGGCAGATTCTTTCACTCTCCCATCAAGGACAGAATTCTGTTCCTGAAGCTGTTGGAGATTGGTGGCGAGGGTTTTATTAACCGCCGCCATCGCGTCTTTTTCCTTGATGACTTCTTCAAGCTGCATCTGATTAAACGATGCCAAGGCTTCTTTCTTGGCCTCGTGAATTTTGAGTTCATACCACCCAAATACGAGACCGACCAACATGATGCCACCGGCAACATATCCAACAATTCTTCCGAATGGCGTGAGTAGGAAAGCAAGCATAAAAAACCCTTTTGTGCCTATTTATAATTTATAACGCCACTGTTCATTCGGAGGAATTGATTTATAACGCCACTGTTCATTCGGAGGAATGAAGCCATGAGGGTACTTATAACTACATTGTTCTTGTATGACACCCTGATTGTCGGGTTTACCTATATAACAATCCTTAGACTGTATATAAGCCCCTATCCCCGCGAAGATGAAAAGTATAACGAAGAACACAACAAGACCTATAACACGAAATAGAATGTAGTACAAGATAGCCTTACCGGCTATATTACCGATACTGGTGTTCAGAAGGCCGTTGCCGATTTCTTTCGGTGTTGCATCAAAAAGACCCATGATGAATAATCCTTGTGTTACCAGCGGTTCATTTGCGCCTGATGAAAATAATATACCTTATTTCCGTAGGTGTCAAGGAGAAAATCCTCAATCCACGCCTTGTCCACATTCTCAGGCAAGGTAGATTTCATGGCTGCATCTTCGACATCCACAAACAATTCCTCAATCTTTTCAGACACTTCCTTGTATGGAAGCCATCCCTTCTTGATATTTAGAAGTTCGGGAGCATTGGGACGAGGAAAAATAATGTTATGGGTTCTGAATAGCTCCACCGCCTGCTGCCCAATTCGAACAGCATGAGATAATGCCTTCCAGTCCACGCCTTCATTCTTTTCGGCCTGTAGAGCCCTCTTTCCATACCCGTCCACGATCTTCTCGACCACAGAGAAGGCGCTTCCGACAGAGGCGGTAAAGGGTAGCAGACGATCACATACATCCAGATGACGAATCTCCTGACCACTGGCCAGAGGGATATCCACGATCTTGATGAATTCCTTGTCCTTGGCCCATACGTCGATCTTGGTGGCATAATCACCCAGCTTCTTATTCATTCCCAAAATACTAACAAGATGGTTAAGAAATTCAAGCGCATCACGAGCGGCGGCGACGCGGGAGCCCTTGATGCCGTATTTGTTGGCTTGTTGACGACAATAGCCGATGAAGGCCTTGGACTGCCGGGAGATGAGTTTTTTCCGATTATTCTGAATACGAGTCCACATAGGAGAGTGTTCAAGAATATAATTATTCGGAGCGAAGAGCATGTCCAGAGAAACCGTCTGACCTTCCGCGACAAGCTTCAGATACTTATCGAGACTGTAAATTTCCTCATCGATGTCGGCGGAAGAATTTTTCTCAAACTCAGGCTTCTCCTTAGAGTAAGAAATTGATTCCTTGACGCGACGCAGAAGAATATCCTCGGCGGTGGGAATATAAACCGCCTTGTAATCTGTATCGCTTGTGGGAGTATTTGTCCCATATAAGGATGATCCGAAGAGCAATCTAACAATCTTTTCCATGATTAATCCTTTTACTTCTTACACTTGTTCCGATTGCGGCGCTTCTTGGAGCCGATCTTCCGACGCCCCTTACGTGGGCGGTTCTTCTTAGGTGTAGGCAATTTCTTTCCTTTCTAGAACGTATAGATGCGTTTTGTAGGTCTCGTTGCCGCAACGTAAAGACACTGGAAGGCTTCCTGTGACTTGTGGTTACAGAGGATGTCCTGCTGGTCAATGTAGCACTCGGTTATTGTCGAACCTTGGGCTCTATGCGCCGTCAGGGCATATCCATATCTTACCTCATCGAGGTAATTCTTCAAATCCCAGAATTCCTTCCATGCGGCTCTTTTTCCGCCCTTACTGACATTCTTGGCTTCGATGGCCTTGCGTGATAGTAGCACATTTAATGCGTCTTGATCAACAGGAACTTTCAAAATAATTTCCTGATTGTTGTTCTTAACGTACAATTCCCAATATTCGATATCATGAATATCATCGATCACCACATAATTTTCATTGGTGGCTTCCTCGACAATATATTCATCATCGGTGTGGGCGATAAATTCATCGTTCCTGACGACAGGCTTGCCGATCAGGATAATATCACCAGCCTCGTACTTTTGGGTGAACAACAACTTGCGGCGAATAATTGTGTTATAATAATTAACCGTATCATTGCGCCATGCGATGACCTTGGTTTCATTGAAGTTGACACTTCTAATTTTACTCAAAAGATGATCTTCAAATTCTCTCTTCGAATCAAAAAGAAAGACACCATCACCCTCGGCGCTGACATCCTGCCGGATCGGAGAGATATAATTCTTTTCACGGAGACAGGCGCGGATTTCAGTCGCCATATTCAGCAACTCATTATCATTCCGCATGACTGTTCGAAGAATGGCTCTATTACTCTCCTTATCAATTGTTTTCCACGCTGGACTTGATATTTCATTAACCGGAGGAAGCTGCGCCGGATCACCAACGAAGATGACGCGAATGGCAGGCATGGAGATGATGACGTTTAGAAGTTCTCGACCGACCATGGAAGCCTCGTCCACGACGATGATCGAGCCCTTGGGGAAGTAGATTGGCTTGTCAGATTTTGTCAGGACGAGTCGGTCTTCCCGCTCTTCCATCTTTAGGCCGAGCAGGGAGTAAATCGTCTTGACGGAGACGCCAAGATTATTTTCCAACACCTTGGAGGCCTTGTTCGTCGTCGCGCTGAAATAGAGGTTCGGGATATTACTCTGGGCTATCAATTTGGTCAGGAAGGTCTTCCCGGTTCCTGCGAAGCCTTGAAGGAGGAAGAACCGTTCCTTCGTCTTAATCCACTTCTTGATGGCCTTCAGTGCTTCCTGCTGGTCCACACTCAGATTAATTTTGTTTGTCAATGTTATTTCTTTCTTTGTGTGAAAATTTCTGTATTCTAAGTATCCTGATCCTTCCGCAGCTTATAATTATTAGGATCGAGGATGACGAAATTCATCATCCCATGGTAGCCTTTTTCAAGAAGTGGGGAACCGAGATTGACATAATAAATCTCACCACAAGAAAGGGTCTCGCCGGTCCACTTAGCTTCATGGACTATAATCACCCAGCCTTTCATTGTCAACATCCAAGATAGAAGTTCTTTACAGACTTCGACGTGACAAGTTCCCCAATTTTTCATCATCCCTCCAAAATTACTGGTAGTTTCAAATCATTATTATTCATGGCCAATTCAATCAGGAGCCGGATATTCGGAGCCAAATTATTGTAAAAATAATAAGATGGGTTGAACAAGTCCTTGATGGCGAAAACATGAAGCTGCTCATCCGTCAAGGGCCTGATCATATTTAGATCATGATCTGGAGTATAAAAGAAATGAACTTCAAAGGTGGAAGTCTTGTAGACGGCCAAATATTTCCAAAAAGCCTTACTACTAATGGTGGATTCTTCCTTGGCCTCACGATACATGCATTCTAGCGGGGTTTCCCCTTCCTCGACATGACCACCGATGCCGTTGAAAAGTCCTTCTTGCCACTTTGGACGGCGCTTCTGGATTAGCATGACGTTCTGTTTTGGTTCATCAAAAATAAGGCCACACGAATAGAGTTGTGTCATAAAATAATTCCTTCTCTTGGTAAGAATAATTGAATAGGAACCTTTTTCTTTATTGAATAATCAAAAGTGTACCATGTTCCACCCTTGCTCTGGTGTTCCATCTCCCACGGCACCGCCATCATCACGTCAGAATTATCAACGATATCCCTGTTGCGTTTCATGTAGGTCTGGGGAGCGTGGATAATATCAGACTTGTGATTATAACGCAAGATAAATTCTAAAGGTGGAAAACAAACAATTTCATACCCCAAATCCATCGCGATATCAGCGGCTTCGCCGTCCACCCCGATACAATCTCCATGATTAAATTGTGCTACATCAACGCCTTCAATAATATCATAAAGGTACTGGTATACATTTTGTTTTTGGTAATTGGTCATACCCGATCTGGTGCCTGTCACACCGACGCGAAACACTGGTTTATCAGTCAACATCTTCTCCATTAAATTCTCTGACAGCGGCTTCAGAGACTCTCTTGATGATATTATTTGTGTCACAGGCATAAAGTCCCGAGCATGAGAAGGCATTGAATTCGATGATCCTAGGACCATCCACGGTCAGCGCCGTATCAACCACATAGACATTATCTGGTTGATACTCTTCTCTTGAAATCTGTTTCGCCAAGGCCTGACAATCAGGTTCAACATCGATTCTGATGTCAAGCTTTCCGTCACGCTGATATTGGGACTGCGCGATAACCTCTCGATTACAGATCACATGGCGATACTCACCAATAATTGATTTCTCCCGCGCGATGACACAAAGTTCTTCGTCAGAAATATGTTCGTACCTCGATAGCTGCTCTGGGTTATCCTCGGCGGTATTAAAGTCGAAGACACGGCCAGCAAATGATTTGGTCACCACGTCAGGCCTGATGAACATGCGGTGATCATCAAAATAAGGAGGTTGGAGACCATCAGAAAGGTCGGCATCCAACCTACGCTTCAACTCACCATAGGGCAGAATCTGCCACCGATCACTCAGCATGAGGCCGGGATATCTCCAACAATAATTGGAGAACTTCAGCGCCTCCTTCTTGAAATATGCCCCCGGATATCCCAGATTTTTCAAAATCCCACATCGCTCAACCTGATTCAAAAACTGAATCGAACCATAAAGGATGGTCGGCACTGGATCAAGTTGAGTGAAATTAAAAATAGGTTGAACACTGAAGGGAACATACTTTGTCACAAAGACATTATGTCCCTGATCGACGGCGGCACTTCCTAGGCTTGGAAATCCCCTGTCACCATCATGACGTTCCAGAAGGATTTCATCGATGACCCAATTACATTTTTCCATGAAAGAAGATTCCAATTTTTTTGCCTAAATTCATAAAGAACCAAATAAAAATTGTTATGGGCCATAGGATTGATGCAAGGTATAAACCTTGATTCGTAAAAACCTCTTCACCAGTTTTTATATGTGTATATCCACAGAAGATGAAGGCGAAAGCAAAATAGAGAAATAGATAAACCCAATCCATCAGAACATCTCCGATATTTTTACACCTAGTTTAAAGCCCCCCAATAACAGGAATCATGAAAGGCCAGAATAACGCTCCACATATAACAATAGGAGCAGACCAAAATTTGTGTTGCGCATAGCCGCCAAACAAGGCAGCTATTGCAAAGTATCCAATCACAAAAAGAAACGTTAAAATCAAATTCCAATCCATCAGCCTTTAACTCCAATGTTATATTTCACGACAAAATTCCAATCCGGCTTCTCGGCAAAGGGAACCACACGAATTGTCTTCATGCTGGCCACAGGTGACTCGGTGACGGAGGGATTGACAATCTTGACCAGATTCCACTGTTGCAGAAGGTTGGCGATGGTGTTGCGACGGCCCCGATCCTCGTCGGAGAAATGTTTGCCCTTACCATCCAACATGAACATCTCTAGAAAATGAACGATGTAATACCGGCCTCGCTTATGTAGAATGTGACAAGTCTGATACAGTGTCTTGTCCTTATGTGAGGCAATCCCGATTCGGGAAAGAGTTTCCTTGACCTTTAAAAAGTCTTCATCATATTTTAGTTCAATCTCTACGAGAGAATCAACGACAGTAGACATATTAATCTCCTTTTCTTATTATTGTTTCTTCATACCATTCTTTGATATACTGTAACTGTTCCTCGGTAAGGATTTTTAATGTATCCGCCGCGTGGTTAATGGAACAATCATAATATTCTGATATTATCTTGATGTTTTCGTCGGCCTCACTTTTAAACCATTTCGAATATCTCTTCCTTCCTTTGATGGAGTTGAAGTAAAAATCCTTATGGAATTCTTTCGGGATATCTTTGGAGAACGAAGCCGCCTCGGCAGCATAAAGGATCGTGTCAACATGATACGAGAAGAATCGATCCGTAAGGTATTTGTCGTAGCCCTTGTCTAGTTCCGTCTCCTGACGGTTACTGAGAGCCGCAATATGCTCAAAAGGTTTTAACAAAGGCATATGTCATCACAATAAATATAAAGTAAAACATGAAAAGATATATATAATCATCCTTCTTTAATTCACGATGGAGCATCATAAATGTTCCTGAAAGAAGAGCCAAGATGGAAAATCCATATATGACAAATATGGAGCACCAGATGAAACCGTAAAAAATATTAAATATAAGATCAAGCAACATGGTTTATTCCTTCCACACCATTTCAGACATAATCTGTGTTAAAAATGCCACGGTATTGATTTCTTTATCAATCACGAAGGCCTGTTTGTAGTCATATTCATTGTATAGCACAACGAAGGACGGAAGGCAAGAAATTTGAACCTTCAATCTGACGCCATTTAGGAGCCGACGCGCGAAGGCGTTGAAATCATTGACGGAGTTGTAGTTCTCTCCGACCCACTTTCGCATACCATTCCAGTTCTTCGACTTTAAAAGGTCGATGATATCATCTACCGACTCTTCCGAGGAAATAGACAAAATTCCTGTGTCAATTGTCTTGGCCTTCACCGAATAGGCATGTAGCTCCACCAGCGTCTTACGCCAGTCAGGATAATACTTCTTGACAACCTCGGCCACAACCTTCTTGTCATAGGTGACACTTTCCTGATCGAGAATAGTAAATACGGAAATCAGAAACTCCCGACCAAGAATGGGTAGGTCTTCCTTGGTTAGGTTGAAATCTATGGTGGCGAAGCGGGAGAAGTAGGCGCTATCCAGCCGTTCCTTATGATTACACGTTATGATGAAACCTGCGTTGGAAGCAAACTCTTCTATGAAGCTTTTAAGCGCCTCCTGAGAGGCCTTCAGCATTCCGTCACCTTCGTCAAAGACAATGTACTTTCTGCCGTCCTTGAAGCTTACAGACGAGGCAAAGTCCATTACCTCGTTGCGGATCACATCAATCCCCTTCTTTAGGGATGAGTTGATCTTAATATAATCCGCATCAATTTCATCAAGCATGGCAAGAGCCACGGAAGTCTTCCCAACACCGGGAGGGCCAGCCAGAACAAGATTTGGAATATTCTTATCATCAACATATCCTTGAAAGAGGCTCTTGATACGCTCTGGTAGGATGCATTCTTTTACCGTCGTTGGACGATATTTGTCGGCCCATCCAAAATATTTTCTATCGCCCTGCATGATCCTTAAATCCCTTCATAAACAATAAAATCATTTTTGTCACACAATACGCCAAGAAACCACAAACAATAACCGTGGGTCCATAGGCGAGAAGGCAAATCAACACGAAGACTTATCTTTGTTATATGCGAAGTAGTAAGAAATTCTGTCGGATTTGAAGGAGATGGCCCCCTTCTTGGAAACGCCGACGGCATAATCCGCATCAATTAGGTTTAATAGCTCACGCGGCACGACAATTTTAAAAACCGCCTCGGTCTCTCCGATCAGCGTCGCTGCCGAGTCGCCATTCTCGTTGGCGTTGACCACTTCCAGATAAATCTTGGTTCCATTACCCCGGAAGGTGATGTAGTCCGACTTCAGGATATTGGCCAGCTTCATGGTACTCGAATAATCTTCGTACTTCAAGCCAAAAGAAACATCATTCGTCATCTTGGCATACTTGGCCGGATTCTTTTCAAATTTAATGAATTCTGGCTTTGTAAGCTGATAATTACAGACATTTGTCTTGCCCTCGGTCGAAATCTTCAGAAAACGATCCGAAACGACGACTTCGGGGTTATCATAAAGACTGAGGATGGAGAGAAGCTTTGGCAGGGAAAAGATCGAGAATGCTGTTTCGACCTCAACATCTGACTTCGTGGAGGCGAAAACACTTCCAGCAGCCGAGATGACCGACTGCTCAAATCCCTCAACAAAATGCATTTGAGGGTTAATTGTGGAGAAGTTTTTCAAAATCTCCACAAACGCCTTTGTAAACTTCAAATTACCAACCCCAGACTGAGAAGAAACCACCACTACGAAGGACGATGAGAGTCAAAATCCCACTTAGAAAGAAGACAAGTCCTGTACCGATATTCTTCCCCTTCCTTTCTTCATCGAAGTTTTTATGGTGATAAATTTCATAAAAAGTAACACTAGAACTGTATATTAGACGTATCAATCCATTGATGATTATATACATATTCCAAATCAACATCCAATACTGAGGCCACATAGTTTACTTACCTTTATTTTTTGTTGGAGCAACATCTACTTGTAGTTATTATTTAAAATAATTTAACCTATCTTATTGTTATTTATTCTTTTTTCCAAGTTTTGATATTTCCGCCGTTGGAGAAGCGCCGATACCCGCAAGATCGGCCAGACTTCCGCCGTAAACCATCGTGCCGGTGTGATTTGTCTTCATCCATGGGCAAAGCCAGATATGCAGACCGATCTGTTGGATTTTCTGGGAGAACCAATAATCCTCGGAAAGATATCTCTTAGAAGAACGACTGAAGGCATTGTTATACTCTTCTAAGAGCGTTGTCAAGTCGGCCTGAAGACCGGCTAGAACCTTTGTGTCTTCGGCTTCCTTGGTCTTCTCAAGCGCCATCACGACGCGATTTTTAAAGACGTTCAAATCAGGAACGTCGATTTCTGCCTGAAAGAACTGGCAAATCTCTCTTGAACCGTCGAAATGCTCAGTACGAACATGATCTGGACGATACATATATTGAGGGAAAGACTCCTGAAACTTGACCAAGGTGCTGCGGCGGATCATCATGAATCCGGTCCCACCTTCTAGAATTTCACAAGGCTCTCCAATCGGAATGTTGCCGGTTCCCGACTTGGGATTGAACACGAAGTCACCAACGAACTTATCCAGAACTTGGGGATTCTCGTCGTTGGGTCCACAGACGCCTGAATTGACGGCCTGAACGATCTTCTCCCAGCTAATGCACTTCTTGGGGTAAGGAGCACAAAGCACATCGTATGGTGAATCATCGGTCATGATGCCCATCATGGCGATAACATCGCCGGGATCGAAGCCGATGTCGGCGTCTAGGAACAGAAGATAATCCATCTTCGAACGAAGAAATTCATCGACGCAGTAATTACGGGCTCTGGTAATCAGAGACTCGTTGAAAAGTGCAAAGAATTGAAGTTCAATATTATAACGTGTGCAGATGGCCGTCAGGTCGGCCATTGATTTGGTATACATACCACCACACATACCGCCATACATTGGCGTAGCAACAAATAATTTCTTCTTGGCCAATTCCTCATGAGTTAACTTAATTTCCATATGGTTTTATATTTCCTTTTCTTGTTTTTGGGATTTTCTTGTTAGGATCAGTCTATTATTTTTCATTACTGAATCCCACTCTTCCATGTCGATTGTAACCGTATTCCAGTTGTCACTTATCTTTATTGCATACTCAGATAAGATATATCCGGCCAAACTTATATCGATATCCGCGACATGTATAGATGAAATTCCTGTTGTCGTTGTCCATGGTGCTACGTAATCTTTAAACATTAGAATTTTTTGCCACCCTTTTTTTCACGGTTCTCAACCTTATGGTCGGCGCGAGTGGTGTTATAAAGAAACTTTTCCACCACGGCCCCACCGATATCCAACCCCTGTTGTGCGGCAAGATCGAAGATGCGGATCACGGCGTCGGCCAGTTCGGCCTCAATTCCCTTGCGGTTCGGTAGATGGTCATCCATCAGGCCCTTGCGCTGCGCCTCCAACGCCTCGGATAGTTCCGAATGAATCAGGGCAATCATGGTGGAAATGAGATAGTTTTCGAAGACCGGAACCAGCTTAGGCGCGTGTTCAGTCAAAATGCTGGTGATTTCATCGGACTTGTTACGCCAGCCCTGCTTGATATTGAAATCACCAACAATCTTCGACATTAAATTTAGGTTGTCACCATCATAGTCTGTAAGTTTCAAAACTCAATCCTTTGTGTAATAGTCTAGGTTACGGGGAGTATAGTTATCTAGCATCTCGACGCAGATATTATAACGACGAGCCATATTTGCGACTCGGGAATCTCCAATTTCATCATGAACGTGACCATAGAGATGGATGGAACCATGGAATTTCTTGTTCCACGACTCGATGGGATAGTGATCCATCACGACATGTTTGCTGTTATGAACGAATTCAAGCCGCGTGTGGATGGCCTTCCAGCCCAAATTTCTCGTCGCCGTATGGTCATGGTTGCCCAGCACCAATTCCTTATAACCCTTCAGGCGTTGAAATATTCCGGTATCACTCTTGTAGAACATGAAGTCGCCATTACAAATCACCCGATCTGTAGGTTCGACAACAGAATTCCAATTTTTAATCAGAGCCTCGTCCATCTCCGTGACGGAGGCGAAGGGGCGGTTACAAAACTTGATGATATTCGCGTGTCCAAAGTGTGGATCGGAGATTACCCATGTGTTTGTCATTCTAAAATTCCTTCTTCATTTTCATCATTCTACTTCAAAGACTTCAAACATGCAAGCAAAAACCCCTGCACGTCTTCAAAATTATTCTGGTCATTCAAACGGTCGATTCCGTTATATCCGTTAAGATAGGACATTCTGTTAAGAAAAGCTAACGTTTTTGTGTCGGCATCTAGCCTATAGGCGGCACCAAGAATACAAAACTTACAGGCATCTGCACTGGAAGGATCGAATAGATGTATGTTATTTATATCCTTTGCGAGAGCATATTGACACCAATTCTCTTCTTTTTTGATTAATTCTGAAATATTTTCGATATCGGTACGAATAACCAGCTTGGCCTCTTCATAGTCTTTGTTAATGACAGGTTTCCTAGAAAAAGTCTTTGAAAGCCGACTTGTCAAGTTTCTTACTAGTATCATTTATAAATCTTTCCTTCTCTTCCTTAGTGTTGGACATGGTATTCTGGTCTGTCGCGCCGAGATTGAACAACTGCATCTTGGCCTTGTTAATCCCGACGAGAAACTTCTTATAGGTGTTCACGTCGTTATATCTATTTTTAATTTGAACGAACTGCATCTGACGATCCCGCTCTAGCTCTTCTGACGACATGAGAGCCCAGATATGATCCGCCGTCATGGCGGTGCCAAAACTTTCAGAAACATCTTCCATGCCGGGATCAGACGAGGTATAACCCGATCTATTAAATTGAGTCGCGGTGATAATCGGCACCGAGAATTCAACCGATAGACCACGTATTTCTTCACCCACCACCTTGACATATTCATAAATGCTGCCACCACCCATCTTCATGGTGGAGGAAAGACAGATATTCAGATAATCAATATAGATGATGTCGGGAACGAAATTCTTCTTTAATTTCAATTCCTTGATAACGGCCCGAAAGTTGGCCGAGCCAGCCTGTCGGGTAGGATATTCCTTGACGACTAGCCGTCCTGTCGTCTTGGCCTTCAATCTATTGATACTATTAACGAAATGTTCCTTTGGAAGCATTAGAAGTTGATCAACGTCCAAGTCCAGAATGTTCTCGTCAATACGCTGGGAAATCATCTCTTCAGACATTTCCAAGGTGATATAAAGGACGTTCTTTCCCTGAAGAAGATTATTGGCGGCGAAGGCACACATGACGAAGGATTTACCGACACCGGGACCGGCCATCAGGATCGTCAACGTCTTCTGAGACACGCCCCCCTTGGTGATCTTATTTAAGATATCGATATCAAAAGAAATCTTGTTCTGAATCTGGTGATAATATTCAAAACGAGACTCGGCATCATCAAGATAATCATGCCCAATACTGTTGTCGAAAGTGATGGCACAGGCCTGCGACATGATGTCTGGAATAGCGCCACGATCAAGCTTACCATCCTTGTCGTCGCAAATCTGAATAGACTTCAGGAGGGCTAGGTAGATGGCCCTGTTCTTGGCGAATTTCTCCGTCTCATTGAAGAGCCAATCAACGCTTGTGGCCGGATCAATCTCCAGTTCATCCACAATTTTCTTGCACTCTTCAAATTGTGTGTCATTGACCTTATCCTTGTTGGAAAGATCGATCCATGCTGCTTCTTTTGAAGGTAGTGTGTTATATTTCGCGATGTAGCTACCAATAACGTCAAAGACGATCCTATCATGAGCATCCTCGAAATATTCCGGCTTGATATATGGAAGTACCTTCCTCGTGTACTGTTCATTGAACATGAGGTTGGATAAGATGATCCTATCGAAATTGATGATGAAGTTCCTTCTAATTACCTATTTTTAGGAACGTAACATCCGGTCTCTTGAAAACCTGGGAAGGCCTTCGGAGTTGAATTCTGGATGAAAATCCCTCTTTTTCTTAGACCCTGAATTGTATCATAGTTCAAGACGGCAATCCAGACCGGATTTGAATTTCTTTCAAAATCCACATTGACGGTATCAAATTTGACATCCTCACCGAATCCGGTTCCCAGACTGGCGGTAGCATCCATATCACTCGCATAGGTGATGATGGTTCTGCCGCTAGTCTTCACTTCATTACCAACAAAACCTGTTGAATTTCTAAGAGCACCCATATTTTGAGCAGGCACGGCGCTAGAGCAATACATCTGCTGCGATGACTGACTCAAACCGACCCCACCCATCGTGGTGATGGGTCTATCACTACTCCACATCGGAAAATTACCAAACTGTGGCTGGGGATATACATACGCATTAGTATGTAAATAACGAACCACTGGCGTCACAGGAGGAATGTATCTTTCCTCAAACACCATGCAACCTATCACACCTTGGTTAGAAGTGTCAACATCAAACCCCTCTGATTTTAGAATTTCTACGTAGGTGGTATTGGCCTTGGCATCCTGTGGTCTAAACTGGAATGCAGCAGCCTTGTTGGAGTTGATCTTCCAGCCGGGAATGGTGACATAACTATAAGGTCCAACAATATATCCTGTTGACTTATCGGATGCCGTCTTGCCTTCAATAACGTCAAGACCATCGACCGAAAATACGACTTCTACTTTTCTGTGGGTTTTGTTGTAAAAATACAACTCATATTCTGTGCCTTTTCGGCCCTCGACGTAGGTGTCGGCACCATGTTCATATTCTTTTAATGGAGCATTCTTAACACGGACTTCGAACGTAAACTTAGAGCATTGCATGTGTTTCTCCTTCTGAGACTGCCTAGGAACTTACTTTCCTGCCTAGGACTTGATGCATCTCTATTTATAGGACTTCCACATGCAAAACTGCGGTTCCGGCCTCCAAAAACCCCAAAACATTTGCGACACCCTTGGAACAGTCAAGGTCTCTGCCTCTAACGAACGGTCCACGATCAGTAACGGTGGCGACAACGGTCTTCCCATTTCTTAAATTTGTCAGCCTGACTCTGGTTCCTAGTTTCAGACTTCGGTGTGCGACGGTAAGCCCATTAGGATTCCAGTGGGCTCCATTGGCCGTAAATTTACCTGATTCGCTTCCATACCATGACGACAGAGTATTAAATTCCTGATGCCCCGCCTGCGCCTTCACCATCAAAAAGATAACAATGATAAAGGCGTAGAGGAACTTCAACTAATCTCTCCGGGAACCAACGAGCCATCGAAGAAGAATTCCTTCTCCATGACCCTAACAATCCCCTCTCGATCCTTAAAAATAATCATTGTGATATAATCGAAGGTACGGTCGGGGAGCAGCTTGGAGTAGATGCCCTCACCAATGATTTTATATGATTCATTCAGAACCAAATCCTTGTAATATTCACCAATATATGGCTGTCTCAAATAATGTGATTTCAAAATGTACATCCTCCCGCGACACAGGCCAATTCCTGCGTATTTGTTGTTGAGTCTTCCTTCTCGAATTCAACCAGTGACGACCAGTCAACGTTCTGAGGCATCTTCGCCACCAGACTTTCATATTCTTCTGAATTACACTCGGTGAATGGTGCCTGCTGATAGACAGTATCACCCTCTTCGGCAGGCAAGAACGAAACGCCGCTCATCCATTCAAAGTTTTTATAGACCCATGCGCCGACTTCCAACCATTCATCTTCCTTGACGGAGATGGTGACGGAAGGCTTATGCTCACAATAATCCTTCTGATAGGCCAACCAAAGTTCAAGATGTTCGATGGCCGAGATTTCCTTACGCCCGATGGAGCCGGGAGCAGACTTGATTGGAAATTTAAAACAGACGACATTCTTTGGGTCCATCACATCAGTCTCCCATGGGAAGCCAGCATCCATCATGAACTTCGTCAGAGGGTCTTTCAGATCGTTTCTCACATACCGCACATAGGTTGGTGAGTAGGATGGATGGAAGCCTGATGAGGTTCCGTTGAAGGCCGACGAGGTACCTTCTGGCTTGATACAGGTGATGGCGACGGAGGCATTGATGCCGATTTCCTTGGCCACCTTCATATTTGTTCTGATGGCTTCCGCCTTCATAGAAGTTCGGAAATTTTCAAAATCAAATTGAGCATTTTCATCAAACTCATTATTCTCATAGGCCTGACCATTCGTCCAACCATTATCGAAGACGCCATTGAGAGAGACACCCAGCAAACGCTCTTCCTCACAATTACGCTGCCACTTCTTTTTCAGATATTTAAAATCTGTGAAGCAAGACTGGAAGGTGCCAAGGATCGTCGCCAACTTGATTTTATTCAGGATGGATTGCTTACTGTCATCCTCATAAATCTGGACTGATGTCAGGTTACAGAATTCATAGGGACGTAGAATGATTTCCGCGCAATTATGGACAACAATAAAATCTGCAATAAAATTATGAGTGTCTTCCACACTAAGATCATAAACATCTGTAATCGGTCCTTCTTGAATAGAAATTACATTTGCATATTGATGTAAATTGCTTTTTAAATCTTCTGGGATAGGAATAATTACCTTGGCCCCATGTCTAGAATTTTCGGGAGAAATAAATCCAATATTATTTACACATTTATCATTATATCCCACAACCCCATGATTATTTGGCTGTTCTATGCCGGTTAAACGCGCATGATCTTCATGAGACAAACATTCTAAATTATCAATATCATTATTATATGTATCTCCATCAATATGATGTACATCATATCCGACAGGAATTTTTCCATAGTAAGCCTCGAAAACTAATCTATGTTCCATCACAATTTCTTGTTTTGTTTGTGTGGTTAATTTTACACCAGAATATGCTGCCCCCCTACGATTTCTGGTAAGATGAACTACTCTATCACCAATTTTTATATTCTGTGCTTCCAGCCACCCACGACCTTCTACATAAATCTTATGGTCGGGTGTACAAATCAATTCTTTACAAGAAGAAATTGTAATTTTCAATGTATTAGCCTTTTTCTTACTAATCCAAGAAGCAGAAGAATTTCTAATACAAAGTTTACCATTTTTGTCCATAGAATAAACCATGGTTGGTTCCTTAATATCTTTAATTTTTACTCTTCCATGGATCGTTTCGACCATACTATCGGGATGAAGACATGGATTTACCCCGAATTCATGGTTGGTGTCACGTTGCGGAGCATCCTCAAAGTTGATTGAACGATATTCGTTGGCGTTGTCAATCACGCGCCTGATGGCCTTGCGGGAGACGATCCCACGTTCCCCAGAATGAGACTCGTAAAGGCTCAACCATTCCTTCATGAAGACGCCCATGTCGGGCTTCTCATTATATACAGCCGAGTTATTGGCGAGGCGACGATAAGGATTGGTCTTCCACCACGTCCCGCTCTTGGCGTCGCGCATACGGTCATCATTAAGGTCGGAGAGCGAGATAAGCGCCGAACGACGCACACCACCAACCACGACGATATCCGCCACCTTACAGGCTATATCATGTGCCTCTAGCGTGGTGAGACGACGACCAGCCGCCTTCTTGAAGGTGTTGAGTGTGAAGCGTAGAAGTTCGACCAATGGGTCCGGTCCACTAGAACGACCACCCATGGTCTTCAGACGAGCCCCGGCAGGCCGAAGCTTGCTCACGTCCCACTTGGGTATTTGACCAATCATCAACAGGCTCAAAAACTCGCGGTAGCCCTTGGACCAGCCAAGGCGAGAGTCATCAAAGATGATGGTTGTGTCTGACTCAAAGAAGGTGTCGGGCAACTCAGGAAGCTGCTTGACGTTATCCGACTCGACGGAATAGCCGACGCCTGTGCCTGACATGAGGATGGCCATTTCCTCATCGAACGACTTCATGTCATCCATCGGAAGGTAGGCGCAATTATACAGGGCGACATGGTTCTTCTTCGCGGCGGGACCAGCCGTCATCAGAGCCCTCATCGAAGGCATGATATCATGGTTCAGAACGGCATTGTATAATTCGTCATAGTAAGGAGCGATATCGTAGTTATGCTTCTCCTTCAAAGACTCCCCAATGAAATCAAAGTATCTTTTTACGGTCTCTGACCAAGTCTCTCGTCTATTCTTACTATCAATGTATCGTGCATACCGGCTCGTAAAAATGAACTGTGAATATAGTGAATCCTTAAACATCTTGCTCCTTATTATTTTTATTTTTTATGAAATCTCTGTAATCGTCTTTTAAATCACCGTTGTCGTCATAACAACCATATCCATTGTTGACGTATTGATCATATGCTTCTAACACGGATACTGGTAACGGCGGTTCTTTTTCTTTTCTTGTGATTATTACTTCTTGTGTATAGAAGTTTCCATCATAATCACAAAGACATTCACCTATCACATAATGTTGAAAAACTACCTTCCAAATACTAGACTTGATTTGTTGACGTGTATACTCATTATTAGGTTCGAAGAGATGATAAGAAACAGCCGCCTTTATATCTTCAATAAAATTTAGTGGTGTTTCACTCATAACGTTTGCTCGATAATCTTACGGTACTGAATCCATGGAAAGGCCAGATTACTTCTGATATAATCATCGTCTCCACCATATCCCGTAGGGTCTTCTGTCCATGTCGCCATCTTGGCCTGATGCTCGAAAGGACTTGCATGAATTGGATTGGCGTCACGAAGCAATTCAAACCGTTGAAATTCCTTTTCCAGACTGGCGTTACCGTCGAAAGGAGCGTAAGAAACTCTGGCGCATCTGGCGACGGAAAGCTTCAGAAGTGGAATATATAATTCTTCTCCATTATGTTGATTATCATTTTCCAAAATAGAAGTATAATCATCTACAGAAATATAAGGAAGATGCCACTCCGTTGGATAAAGAACTTGGTATACGCCTTTAGTTTTTTCTTGGATGACCCGAGCGATTTCCTTGTCCATGACCTTGGCCAACTCGCGGATTTCCGGCATGGCGTCTTTATGAATACGGAGGGCGAAGTAGTTATCCCAATCGGTGGCGGTGATCAGCGTATCAATGTAGCCGAACCACTCCAGAGGACGATTGGCCCACTGTTTATGAACACCCTTGTATGACAACCACTTGGAGAAACGTTGTGTCTCCTTGGCGAAACGATTCCATTCCTTTTGAATTTCGTCCTGCTCTTCGATAGAAAACTTTTCAAAAGATTGCATTCCCGGCTGATTTTTCATGAAGTAGGGTGTATAAATTTCTTCTGCCAGTAAATTCTTTACAGGCACGGCCCGACTAGAACGAGCGTTGCGTGAAAATGCCCTATGCGTTATTACTTCAGAATGAATGATGCGTGGATAGCGGATTTGGATTGTGATAAGCGGTTTACCACATGAAGGCCAAGAAGTAAGTGTTTTACCACCTAAAGAATCGAAAGTAAGTGTTTTACCACATGAAGGCTCGGAAATAAGAATTACCTTAGCCTGAAAATCAGTCTCTTTCAAAAATAGCTCCTTGGTGTGTTGGTTATTTATCGATTTTGGGTTTATGAGAAGTTTCGCGAGATAATCTCTGCTTGGGCTCTAAGTCCTTGGAAAGTATGAGAAGAAATGACTTCTTCGACATATTTTACGGACAGACCCCCTAAAATCATCGCATTGATATCTTTTTTTTGTATGGACCGTGGCCAGATGACCACTTTATATCCCGCCTTGATGGCCTTCTCGATTTTCTTCTTGGTTTCGGGATGCCGAGGCTCATTATCATAACAAAAAACAAGGTTCTCTTTGTCGAAATTCTTCATGGATGATACCATGTCATTACCCAGCGTGGCAAGAGAATTTTCTAAAAATAGAGCATCTAATGGACCTTCTAAAACGATAGTGGTCTTGGTCTTATCCCATCGTTCTAGGCCGAAGACATGCGGCACATTCTCGTCAAGAATAATATTGATATACCGTTGACTGTTTTTTGGATCGAGGGATCGACCAGCAAAGCCGAAGAAGTCGCCACTCTCCGACAGGAAGGGGATCACCAGCCGCTCTTCGTCATGCTTCAATGCTCCCTCACTGAATTTATTAGGAATCAAATCATTTGTATATTTTCGAAAGTTGGGACACTTGAACAGCAACCCCAGACGATTCTCTGGAATCTTTCTCCCAAGCACATACTGTTTCATGGCGTCGTCGTCAGGAAGGTCTTTAATCGAGCAGAGAGAAGGCGTGACCAGCTTCGACTTGAATTCTGGTGCCTTGGTCTTATAATCCAAGACCTGTTCCTTCTTGGGTCTAAAAAGCTTCTCGCGGATATATTCCCTGAAGAGACTGGCGTCTTGATCGTTGAGAAAATCATCGAAGCTGCGGGACTTGCCACACTTATGACACTTAAAAAATGTTGTTCCGTCATGTTCGAACACGTCACCACGAGCCCTACGCGGATTGCGCTTGGAGTCTCCACAATATGGACATGAGAAATTATAGAGATTGTCGGATTTCTTTTTGAAATTTCTAAGCTGGGCCGACACGAAGCTAAGATATTTAATTACTAAATAATTCATCTACCCTCCAATGGAAGGTGGAAGATATTCCCGTTTTAGAAGTTTGTCAAGATCATTCCATGATCTGGTCGGAATGAATTTTTTGAAGGGATATGTGCGGCACCTTGTTCAAGACGAGGACATTTATGAAGTTTAGATATACACTATATTTTACCAATGAGGCCGACAACACCCACATGGCCAAAACAACATGGCTGGAATTATGAATATAATTAAAATAACCATCAATACATGTGACGACACCTAACATCATCTGACAGTAGAGACCCAACTGACCTACCTTCACCGTCCATTTTCCTATAATATTACTTTCCGAAGAAGAAAATATATCCCACTTGGCACGTTGAATAATGCAGGCAAAGGTGATTCCAATGCCTGCTGTCATCTCGATGATATTCCAAAAATCTATAGGTAAAATATAGATGAAGAATAAATTAAAGTTGTCTATGAAGTTCATCCTCTAGTCCCACCCTTTTCCTTTTCCTTTTTCCATGGAATGATACGATCAATAATTGTGGCCACAATTTCTGAAAATGTATTTGTTCTAAGATTTCTAATCATATATTGTGTGATATTCACACCGAACATAGATAAAAAGAATGAGGCGGCAATCTGCGGCATCAGCGGTTCCCATGTGTGAATAATCTGAGAGCCAAATATACCGAAGAATAATCCGATCATCACATTAATAAAGATATTAAATATAGATTGATCCTGCCCAAGGGAAACAGTCAGAAGTGATCCGCCGAGAGAGACAACCCAGATACCAACAGACGGTTCGATACCGGACCCGAGCATAACTAAGGCCCCCCCCACTATCGAAACAAAATATTTTATACCAAAAAGGTGACTCCAATCTATCATCTCATTCTCCTTCTTGGCTTACGTCTTTTTTCTTTTTCTTTTTCTGTCCCAAAAGTGGATCGAAAGTCTGAATTGGCCCCTGTGTCGATGACGAGTTTCCCATGGCGTTAGTAGGTGCCTCACCGTCTTCATTCATCTTCAGACGATGCTTGTAACGCTGGAGCAGGGAAGGCTTCTTACGCTTACCCATCAACTCGACACCCTCACCAAAAATTTTCTTTAGTTCTGATTGATCCTTCTTCTCAATCTTGTCATGGGCAAGAGAGATGAATTTACGATGTTTTTGAATAAGAGCCTGATTTGCCTTACCAGAAATGTAAGACTTCATTTGCTTTTCCAGCGTCTTGGTGATGAATTTATCCAGAGTCTTATTATCTAGTTCGTTGATTTGAGACATGACTTTTCCTTAGAATGAATGTCTCCTATTTATCCCTTGAAAATTCTCTAAGTTTGGTGATGATTACTTCATCCATCTGGATATCCGTCGTGTCAAATATTTTTCCATCAACCGAATCGACTATAACAGGGAGTATATTTAAATATACTAGGAAGGGTTTAATATATTTCATCTGATCAATCATTTTCAAAAATAACATTCTATTTAAAAATTTCGGCCCGAATACATTATTTAAAATAATGATGTGATTTAGGACTAGCCTTTCGTCTATATTCTTACTGGACTCATACCTTGTAAAAATCTTCTTAAGGTATTTGATACGCTTAAGGTCGTCTAGAAATTCCTCCGTCCCGCTACATTGTGCGTTTCGGTAGTGTGTGGCACAGAGAAGTAAATAGTTGTCGTGAGTTAAATTGTCCTTCATAACAACTATTTATAGTATTATTTAGAAGTGTCGCAGTCTACACCACAATCTTTAGACTTGGCATTAGCACGACCACTAATAAGTTTGTTAAGTTTGTCATAGAAGTCACGATCCTGATGATAATCTTCTGGCACCTGACCATTATAACCACTAATCTGACCTAGATTATTAAAATGCTTGGAAGCAAATGAGTGGGCGATGATGGCAAGATCATGTTTTGTGAGGTCTTTATCCTTTGTAGTACCAGCAGAAATGGCCTGATGACGACCAACCATTTTCTGATGATGCACTTGATTGGCGAAGATTTCTTCTCTCGCTTCACGATCCTTGGCGTGATATGCCTCGTTGATGGTATCGAAACCAAGTAATTCCGCCGCTGCCTTGTTGATGTTATTAAGTTGTGAAAGTCTCATTTAAAATCTCCTTAGAATGATGTTAGACCAACACGCTTAATGGTGTTGTTCGATGTGGCGACGTAAATATAGGTTCCATCAGACCAAATCGATCCACCGATCACATTTGCTGTTGAATTTGCAGGCGTATTATTTTGTTTCAAAACCAGATTGTTGGCCCATAGAGTAGAATTAGAAAACAGATTAGAGACCTGAATCAGAACATCTCCACCCGAGACATTGCTGACGGCAACAACCTGATCGGTTCCATCGGCGTTATTCTTAGTTTGAATCGCGCTTAGTTTGATTGAGTTATTACCGGCCATGTTTTACTCTTATACGTTAGGGAATAAATTTGTATTGGAAGCACTCTGCATCGACTTCATGGAAACCAATGTTTCTCTATTGATTCTGCCTGCACGACCACCAAGAGTAAGGGTAACAGTTGCGCCTGATCCACCAGTTGCGCCGCCTGTTGAGTTAGCCCATGTCTGTGTCACGTAGGCAGTATTTGGAAATCCAAATCCAGCAGAGTTTGTGGTGAAGGAAAGAATACCACCAGTTGCATTTGTGACAGGATGGAACGTCGCATTCGCGCAACCATTGCCAGAAATTGTCAGAACGTCGGTGTTATTATAAGAAAGACCACCGGGAGACGCGGCAAGAGACATTACTGGTCCTGTTCCTTGTCTGACAAGAACCCATCCCGGCTGAGAAAGATTAGTCGCATGGTTGGCCTGTGCAGCCTGAATCATCGTCTTTGTCACACCATAGAGACCGACGATCATTCCGTTTGTTGTCGCGGAAGGCGTGGTGTTATGATATAGTGTTGAGCCGTTGGCATGTTGACCAGCGTTTTGGCTGTTAATGAATAACTGCTTTTCTTTTGGCGCTGAAGCCGATACGTCTGAATTTCCCCAAAGTGGCATTTTGTTTTCCTTTTCTTATTATTTTTATTATTTATTGTATTAGAATTGGTGTGTCCAAGTGTCGGAAGGCCCCTCTGCCTTTAGTAGCTTCGCGGCATGAAGTTTCCACTTTGTATTATGATGATATGGTTGTGGTTCCTCACCGGCAAACTCAGATTCGGGCTTCTGTTCCTTAAATCCATGACCGGGAACCTTGGGCAACTTCTGGCCAGCAAAACGAGTCTTGGCAAACTCATTCCAGCTTTTTTCTTGATGTATAGATTTCTTGGCTGCACCACCGCCGCGCTTCTTCTTTTCACCGGGAATAGGACCAGCCTGCTCGGCTTCCTGATTCTTACGCTGACGCCATGCCCATGTCGTCGCCTGAAGCTGTTCTGGCTCTATATTGACGCCATGCTTGACACGAAGATGTTCAGCCGCCTTCAGATAATGATGTTCAATATTTTCATAGACACCCTTGTTCTTCAAGCCTGCCATACCGAAAGCATTGTCAGTAATACGGGCTCCTGATGCGACAGAGTGAGCGTGACGATCAATAACAACTCTTGGGCGTGAAGGATCGGTCTGACGACCATGTTCTAAGAGATGAGCGAAGGATTTGACTTTCTTACCTTTCAGCGCGGTATCATAATGTTCACCAGCAAACATCTTATCATCGACGGCCTTCTGCTTTTCAGATGCCATCATGCCCTGACCCTTACCACCGATCCCCTGACCCTTATCAAGAACTTGCACGGCGTCATGATAGTTTTGATAAATTCCGTTCTGTGGGGAATGGTTGGCGATAACACCGGCCACGGTGCTCATGGAATGGCCCGATCCCTTTGAAAGGAACTTGGTTAGTTTATGTGCGTCGGAATACCAGTTCTTACCGAAAGCCTTCTCTTCAGGATTTGAATCATTATAGGCGTTGACAATATTCATATGATCGACAGGATGATTCTTATGCCAGTCCCTACCTTCCTGCATTTTAGCAGCCGTATTGGGCTTCTTCTTCTTCTTGGCTACGGAATCAGCCGCCTTTACACCAAGAGTTACCTTTGGCTTCTTTCCAGCAGCAACCTTCTTGACCTCATTAATCTCTTCAATCTCTTCCATGATTTCGTCATATTCTTCTTTATATTCCAGAAGATGATCGTAGTTTTCCTCAATCTGCTCGACCGATTCGGTTCTCTTGTTAATGACCTGAAAGGCGAGGTTCTTTAAAAAGAATCCCATCTTGGGGTTAGCCAAGGCTCCATAAGGGTCATTGACGGCAGACGATGTATCCGCCACCAATCCCTCGGAAATCTTATTGACGGCCTTGTTGACCTGTTTAGAACGATCCTGCGCCTTGTTAATGAGGGCTACCGTCAGCGCCTTCGCCTCGTTGCCCTTCTTGGTGGAGTTGACACCGGCCACGAATGATTTGTTACCGATATCATTCTTCGCCTTCTTAATGTACTTGGAAAGAATGGTCTTTGAAAGTTCGTTCAGCGGAGGATTGATTAAAATCTTGGTGCGGCGCTTCGGCATCTTTTTCTGTTGAGGATTCGGCGCTGACGCGGCGTCTTCCTCCTTCAGACCGAGAACCTTTTTATAGACAGCATTTAAATCCAAAGTACAATCTCCTAATTTTAATTATTTATTATAAGGAGATGTCAAAAAAAAATGGCCCGAGTTTCCTCGGGCCATTGTCTGAAATATTTAGGTAATAAAATACTACTCTTGAAGCAGGGTCTTTCCAAAGCCTACATTCGTGATTTCATTCAGGAGTGAATCATACCCACCAATCAGACGATTCTCATCGACAATGATCGGAACGGTATACATCGACGGAAATGCCTCATGTACCCATGAACGGCTAACATCCTTACCAATCACAAATTCTGTGAAGGGGATTTCATGGATGTTTAGAAGTTTCTTGGCCTTGTCACAAAATGGACAAGGTTCTATTCGTGTATAGACTTTGATCATGTTCAGTCCTTTTCGTTGAGAAGATATCGGTCTGATATCATCTTGAAGCTAAACTCACCATCGTTTGACTTGAAGACAAGACCCTCGGCGGGATAAGACTTACCATCTTCATTCTGGAAGACGGATTTGTCGGCAAGTTCATGAATAAAGTCAGCATTCAAAAGGTCGTTAAAGAAGATGCTAGCATAACAAATTGGAGCCAACGTTAATTCAACAGCATAACCTTTCAGCATTCCAATCAGGACGATACGTTCAAACGGAGAAAGATATCGTTTCGTGTCAATGTCATAAATGTCGAACAGATAGAAATCATGCTCCTTGATACCGTATGGATTACCCTGAATTCCGGGACCAACCAGTTCACCCTGAAGCGCGACGTTCATATTAAGGGCAAGAAGCGCCTCCTTGAGACCCAGCTTACGAGTTACCTTCCAGAAGAGATTTTCTGATCCTCCTTCCTTATGAAAATTCTTTTCGGCGTCATCAGCCAAGTTCATGTTGCGGGAGCAAACCCCAAAGTCATCATCATTCTTATAGACCGTCATAGACGACCCATCCATCTTGATGGTGACTTCGAATGGCATTGTTTTGTATTTCTCCAACTCCCATTCACGAATGTTCTGATACCGTTCCTGATCCGTCTTCGGAATGAACGAGGGGAAGTTGCCCCGCGCGATGCCCTGAAGGCTGGTAGGAATGGGCTTCTCATACTTTTGAATATGGAGAAGTTCGGTCAGGTCTTCTCCCTCTTCAAGAAAATCGGTCAACAACTGACCATCCTCATTCGTGGCGTTGATGATTTCAGGGAATTCATCCAAAGGCAGGATGAGACCCTGTGAAATCTGACCCCTCAACTTGATGCTGCGGAGACGGAAGCCATCACCCAAATTCTTGGTTGACTTGAAGCCGCTCTTTCGAAGAAATTCATAACGTTCCTCGACCGGGAGAAATGAATCAATTTCAAAATAACAAACCAATTCTCCGACAGAATAACCCTTCCGAGAGACAACCCACCACCCATCAATCCGATAGGCGACGATTCTATCGGCACCGGGAATATCTCTAATCTCGGCAATGCGACGAACTGTCGCCAACTTTCGTGTAATCTCAGTCATTTTTAGTTTCCTCTACTTGTTCACGTAATTCTAATTCCTTCCTGATCCACTTCATGAGAACAATTCCCTTCTCATAGGAAAGAAGTGTTCCATTTCCAACTTCTTCAAGAGGAATACGAATCTTAAAAAATGCCTCATTATCCGAGGCGTATGTAAATTCCCCATTTGAAAAACGAAGGAAATTGTAGTTCAATTTTACGAGTTGTGCAAGGGTCATAGAATACTCACCAGCTTCCAAACACCAGTGGAATCATGTGTACCGATTCCCAATAGGAGATGTCCCTCACGGTCCTGATAGAAGCTGTCATACCACTGATTAAGCTTATGACGAGCCGTTGTCAACAGCCTATGAAGCTTCAAAGGCTCATAAGCCATGTTATCAGGATAGAAAGTATTCAGAAGGTTCACCGAGCCGTCGTCATACTTGACAAAAATAAAATATCCTTCACCAATTTTCAACAATTTTTTATTCCTTATCAAAAAACCAGAAAATCCCAAACGGTCCACAGGTGGCACCACAAAATATACCCAGCACAACCATAGTCCGATCATGAAGCATAGCTTTAGTAGAACTAAAGTAAAAGCTGGCAATACCGCTGGTTACCCAGAGAAATGCAAGAATCCAGAACATTATATTACCTCATGGACAGTAGAAAAGAAAACAAAGCGAAACAAAAACAAAACCAGAATATCATATTACTCCTATGAGTAGTAAAACAACAATAATAATGATAAATGTCATTAGAACCTCATAATCGAAGTGATATAAAAGCGTGTTCCTTGGAAGTATCCGAAGGTCATGGCGTTGAGAAATGCGTCGTAACGGCCTACTAGATTATCATTCGTCATCATACAAACTCCCCTCGTCTTCGTTAAAATAAATGTCATCTTCGTCATCACCCTGCGTATCTATAAAGATATCTCCAAAGTGGAGGAAGCCGTTGTTGTTGAAACATTCGAAGTTCCGATCAAACTCAATCATGGTATGACCAGAAGGAACGTCGGTACCTTCCCGAAAAGGAATTATGCCTATCAAACCGGAGTCAACAGGATAGGAATTACCCATGTCGTCTTCAAATTTACCATCGCCATGGGTAGTATGAAAGACCACAACTATTGTATTAACATCCAGAAGAAATCCCATCCCCTCGTCGTCAACAAAATCATTTGATTCGATAAAGCGTAGCCAGTCGTCTTGATCCTTGTCTGAAAAGAAATATGCAGGGTCTCCTATAGTATATTTACCAGCAGGCAAATTATAAATCTGCAACGTCATAACTCCTTTGAGATGTAAGATGAAAAAATTGGTCGGCCCTCTAGGTTACGCTCCTAGTCAAGAACACCCATCTGATGCTAAAGGGTTTATAAATCCCTCCCGCGTCTAACGCCAGAGCCGGAACCTTTATTTATTATAGATTTTCTTCGATGTAATCCGCAATCCTATTGAAAGACCAGTTATGAAGATCATTCGCCTTCATGAGATACTCCTGATCATCCCAATCTAGGCCGACCTTTTTAAGATGCTCATCATCCAACTCGAAAGTATATCGATTTTTAGTTGGAATATAATGCGCCTCATCACGAGAATCACTGAAGAAATCCTTGTGAATACATTCACCCAAAACACCTAGGCAACAGTACCGTGGTCCTGCACCCTTATCCCTGCTTCTCTTCTTCAGGGCTTCACGCCCCTGCTTGTAATCACCGGAACGAAGAGCCTCCAACCACTTAGTCTTATATTCCTCAATCATTATGATCTTTATCCTTTGAATGAGAGACGATCCCCGTCTCCATGTCCCGGTTATAAGAGGTTAGAACTTCTAAGTCAATAGGAAAATTTCTATTTTTGAACTTTTTTTCGGGGCCGGTGAGCAGGAGAATATTTCTTGACCATCTTAGATTCGCAACGTTCGAACATCACTTGGCTTTTACCGAATTTCATCCTCTTTTTTTCAACTTCGTATGCCACCAACTTTATTGTCGTCGTTTTCGCCAGCATTTTTCTAACAATTGGGTTGAAAAATTTATAATATTGTCGAAGAGACTCAAACCCACAATAGTCAATACCACCACGAAAATCTACTATTCCATCCTCTCGCGGCTCAGGCATACGATGAGGGTCTTTTGGATGAAAATTCCACGACCAGAAATTATATTTTCCTTCATTCTTATAAAAAAGAGGTTCGGTTATGTTTCTAAGTGGCCTTCCAAATTTATAGTTGTAGACGCCACTTCTCGTGGCGTCATCTTCCAGCCGCCAAACGATGACTTTTTCATTTCCCATGTTACACAACCCCATAATCAGTTTTAAACTTCTAACAGAATGTCCCTTAGAAGTCAATCCTAAAACGCAATAAATATGAAAAACAAGAGGATTCATGAATGTATAAGTTTGAGCAACTTGCGAAAACGGCCAAGCTGAAAGGCTTCGACCTGAAGAAGGATGCGGAGGAAGCGCGGGAGTGGTTCCGACAGAAGGCCTATGGCACGAAGTATGTCAATCCAAAAGACTTTCAAAAAAATGCCACCGCCTTCCAGAATATCGAACAAATCAGCCCAAATTCTATCGGGAAACTGTACTTCTTCGCCTATGATCCAAAGCATAAGCTGACGCTAGAATACTATGACGTATTTCCACTTATCTTTCCAATTGAATTTTATAGTGATGGATTTCTCGGCATCAACCTCCATTACCTTCCTCCTTTCATGAGAGCGAAGTTGATGGATGCTCTTTATAAGACCATGAATAATGACAAGTATGATAAGACTTCCAAGCTGGTCATCACCTACCAGATTCTCAAGGCGGCGGGTCAGTTTAAATTATTCAAACCTTGTGTTCATCGATATCTCTTCGCCCACATCAGAAGTCCCTTCCAATATGTTCCACCCACGGCTTGGGACTACGCCATCCTGTTGCCATTAAATAGATTTAAAAAGAAGTCTGCCGAGTATGTGTGGGCTGCTAGTTTATTAAAAACTTAAGGGAACGATATGGCATTTAATATCAACGATTTCATAACAAATATACAGCAGTACGGGGTATCCAGTAGCTCTAAATTTAATGTGAATATCACCCTACCAAACATATTCAGTAATGCCAAGAATGGTGTCATTCTACAGTCGGAGTTGCCCCAACTTCTGGCTTTCAGAGCCGAGAGTGTGAATCTCCCCGTCGCCGCGCTTCTTTCGAACGAAACGGCGCGTTATGGCCTTGGACCATCGGTGAAGACGCCATATAACGCCGTCTTTGGCGACATCAAGATAACCTTCATCGCGGATAAGAGTGGCACTATTTACACATTCTTTTATTCATGGATTAATTCGATTTATAACTTTTCTGAGACCAGCACCACATCAGGAACCTCGACGGGCGGCAGCACCACCAGCATCACGCTTCCTAGATATACGACGATGTATGACGACGATATTGTCGCACCTAATATCAGTATAAATATATATGACAACCTCGGAAACATCATCCAGACGGTCTTCGTGACAAGAGCGAAGCCCATCATGTTCTCGGCGTCACCCCTAATATGGGAACAGACCAACAACTTATTTAAAATAACTGTAGGATTCACCTTCAAAGAGTGGTCTTTGGCGGTTTCATAAGGAAATGAAATGATACCTAAAATTGTATATCCAATATTTTTTATTGACCAGCCTTCTACTAAAAAGAAACTAGCCTTCCGCCGATACCTCGTCAAGGAGGAAAAGATTCTCCTTCTCGCCAAGGAGAGTAAGGACATCAACGATATTCTCAGGGCTATCAAGGACGTGGTGAATGTATGCTGTCAGGAAGAAGACTTCAACGTCAACGAGATTCCACTCTTCGATCTGGAATTTATATTTCTAAGGCTTCGCGCCGCCTCGGTCAACAATATGGAAAATTTCGTAGTCAAAGATGTTGAAGATGGAAAGGAATATCCTCTTTCAATTAATTTTAATGATGTTGAGGTTCAATTCGATGAAAACGCCCCCGACAAGAATATCAAGGTGGACGATAAGACGGTTATGGTGATGCAATATCCGATGGCCTCGATCTACGACAACAAAGACTTCAAGGAACGTCTGGCAGCGGAAGGCCTGTTCGAATTAGTTGTAAATTGTGTTGATAAGGTGTTCAGTAACGACGAATATATCGAGATGTCACACTTGGAACTGCGGGATTTTATTGACAGCCTCGACGTAAAGACCTTTCATAAAATTAAGGACTTCCTACTATCAACGCCATCAATTCGCCACTCTCTGAAATATATAAACAGTAATGGCAACGAAAAAATTCTGACCTTTAACTCACTTATGGATTTTTTTTTGTATCTCTAATCCATAATACTCTAAGCGCGTATTATTCGACAAACTTTGCCCTGCGGCACCATCACGGTTATTCTCTGGAAGAAATTGAAAATGAAATACCATTTGAAAGGACTTTAACCCTTCAAATGGTTTCCAAGACTATTCAACAGGCTGATGAAGCAAATAGACTCAATCAGTCTATGTAATCACTTCTTCTTGGTGAGAATCTTCTTGATCCAAGAAGTCTTGTCTCCACCTTCACGCTCCTGACCCGTCTTGTCGTCTGGTCTTATCGAGGCATGAATTGCGTTTGACTTCTTTTCGGGCTTCTTGTCGTTGCCAATATCCTTATCTGATTCGTGGATACTGGCGTGGATACAATTTTTTGTATTGTCTGACATTTTTATTCTCCTTTTTTGTGAGTTCTTAATATATCATTCATATGTCGGTAAGTCAACATTAATCGCCTGATTAATGTCACAACATAAAAATCTGGTGCCGTCGATGACTTCATTTCGAAAACTATGCCAATGACCGAAAATCCACAATTTAGGTTGGTGAATTTCGAGCATCGCCTGAAGCGCCTTTGACGTTCGGTTTGGATAATGGTGTTTGCTCGTCTCCACCGGAAACAATTTAAAATACATGTTTTCAGGGCAGTCGTGCGTCACCATCACTTGAGGCTTCAGTTCCTCATAACGAGAAATCATCCCATAAAGTTCCTGATAGGACAGTTCCTCATCTCCCCACCATGAGACACCGGGTGTGCGATTTTGCCAGTCGATGGAGAAGGCACCACCCATCAGGAACATCCGATGCTTGGGATCGTAGGTGCCATCAGGAATCCATCGCGACGAATTGCGACACGCATGGAGCGAGTCATGATTACCACGGATGAATTTGTGATTCACGGAAATATCCTGCGGATCGGGAATCGGCACAAAACCAGCGCCAAAATCCCCCACCTGAATCGACTCATCACAATCCTGAATAAGCTGCTCCCACGCCTTGGTATCGCCGTGGATATCACCAATAAACCTAATTTTTGACATAAATAAATCCTTACTGTGGACCGTGGCCTATACCACCGTAATTTGTGAACAGTTTTTTAATTCGTTCATCGGGTGGAGACACAGGACCGGCCTCATGCTTCTCCTTTTTGATATCCTTGGCACCATCTTTATCATGAGATTTTAGTTCTGTAAAGAGTTTTTGCATGGCGTCTTGAGGTTTCTCATTAGGTTTAGAGGCATCCTTGTTGATAGCCGTCTGATTAATCTGGGCTGCGTAGTTTATAAGGTCTGGCTTTTGAATCAATGAATCTAGGTCGGTGTCTTCTGACTTGTAGAAGTTAGAATCCATCAATTTACTTCCATCATAACCGGCGTCACTTCGACCTTTCATGTTGTCCATTCTACTTCCATCATAACCGGCGTCTTTACGACCTCGCATGTTGTCCAGACTTCCATCATAAAAGGCGTCATCACGGCCTTTCATGTTGTCCATAGAATTAGGTCTTCCTCTTCCCAGCATCTTAGGATCGATTAACTTATGTTGCCATCTCTCGGCATTGGCCTTTATTTCAATAGCTTCTTTTTCGTCATCGTCTCTTGGCTGAAGACCACCCGCTCTATTCTTCATTTCCATAATTCTGTTATTATCAAACATAGAATCATTACGACCCATCATGCCTGCATCACTATCCCGAGAATTGAAACCGCCTAATCTTCCATGCATGTTAAAACGAGGATCATGATTTTCTTTCCATCTATTGGCATTGGCCTTTATTTCGGCAGCTTCTCTCTGATCGTCTGTTGGTTGAATACCCATACGGCCCATCATGCCTGCATCACCGGCCATAGGATTGGAACCACCAAATCTTCCATGCATGTCAGCATGAAGATCATGACCACGATTTCTCATCTGACCAAATCGTTTGTCGCCATCAAATCCTGAGTCGTCACGGCCCATCATGCCGTTGACACCATCAGTATGTTGTTCAAGAACTTTACCTACAGAGTAGGCAATATTTTGAGCGGCAGCAACGATGGAAGGATGTGAAGCTTCGGCAGGAGTTTGATCATAATGCTCAGGGTGTTCCTGTCGATATAATGGATTTTGATTTCCATTTAATGGATTACCCTGACTATCTCTTATTGGAGAATAATTCTTGCCTGCGGATTCACCAAAACCATCCCTAGGAAGCCAATGAAGTCTTTCGTTTACTCCCATTTTTTCTCTTATATTATGAAATTGTTCAACAATACCCATTTCTCTTGCACCTGTAGCAGGATTAATTCTATATCCCGCAATAGTTCCTGCATGGTCTAAATGAGCATGGCGTGTCCCCCCTCCCCCACCAGCATATTTGTCGGATTCCGACCCATCTCTATTTAAATGTGTGGAAACAGGTGTTCCAATAGGCAAATCCTTATCGAAGGCATTTTCACCTTTTTTAAATGTCCATTGATGAACATTTGATCCGTCTTGGCCCGACCCTTTTCTGACGCCAACACTTGCCATCGCCAAAGAAACACACTCATCATCCGTTATTAATCCTTTATCACGCATGGCCTTTACGTGGTCTAAGACCTGATCCGATGTCTTTAAATCGTTCACCCCACCACCAGAACCGCCACCAGATTCGTTTCCAATACTTCCCCCGCCCTTAAATCCGGGAGTACCCATACCCTGATCATAGTAATCTTGGGCTCTCTGCATATGTTTTTCAAATGCAGGAACACCGGGACCACCTTCTCTCATTCCTTCAAAATGTGTTTCCCAAGAATGTGCCGAACCTCTGGCGGTAGATTCATTCTTTATATGAGGAATTACATGTTTATACGTTGTTTCTAATTCATGATCCATAAATCCTTCATTGGCTTCATAACTGGAAGGATTTAACTTATGTTCCTTTGACCATTCAAGAAATGCAGTTCTACGTGGTCCTGTCCACTGTGCGTATCCATATCCCGATCCAGTTCCAGAATGACCAATTTCTTGTAGAGTTTTAAAATTACCACTTTCATAACCCATCACACCAACGGGACCAGTCGCCTGTTCTCTGGTCAGACCATATTTTTCCATCAGATGCTTTGTGAGTTTATCACCAATAGCGGCACCAGCACCACCAATATGACCACCACCACCAGAACCGCCGCCCGAACCTTGTGTTATTGTGTGATCACCACCACCAGAACCGCCGCCCGAACCTTGTGTTATTGTGTGATCACCACCAAGCTTTCTTCCAAGAATATCAGCCGCGCCTTGGTTTCTCTGAGCATCGACGGTCTGGCCGAATGTTGGTTGTGTTTGATCAGGAGACACAGAATCGACGCCTCCACCGACAGGAAGGGCTACTTGGCCGGTACTTCTCGTGGCGGCAATCTGCTGTTGTGGTGTCTGTATAATATCACCACTCTGAAGCGCCTTGATCTGGCTTTCCTTCTGGGCCTTGTCCTTACTCAGATCATCAATTTCTTTTTGAATCTCTTCCTTACGTTTATCGACGGCAGGATTATGCTTTCCGCTCTTGTCCATCTCATCAAGCTTCTGAACAATCTTCATGAGTGCTTCACGCTGTATTGCAAGATTAGAGTCGTCTTCCTTCACACCGGCCTGTAATTTCTGCGACTGAAGACTATTATAATAATCCTTTAGGTCTTTTGGACTGTCATTTTCATGACCTCCACTCAAAGGAGTATGATTTTCTCCTTTGTTTCCCCAATTAAGAGCAGCAGCCAAACCTCCGCCTATCAGACCAGCAGCCAAACCTCCGCCCATCAGACCTTCACTCAAAAATCCCTTAAGACTTCCTAGAAGTTTACTTCCCCATTGAACGGCCTTGATTTCCATCCCATCCTTGGCAAGGTCTCCAAAACCCCCGCCGCCACCTGAACCTCCACCGCCACCGCCACCGCCAGAACCTCCACCACCCAAAACTAATCTTTCAAGCAGAGAGTTAGTTTTTCTGTTTTCGGTCAGCATGGAGTCAAGAAGAACACCATGGGTCACATTATGCTGATTTATTTGTTCAAAACCAAGTTCAAGCGTATTCACAACGTCTTCGTCGTCTGTACTATTACTACTTTTCTTCCTACGTTCCTGACGAACTTCATCCTTCAGTTCTTTGATTTCTTCGTCGGCCTTCTTCTTGTAGCTAGAAACCAAATCTTGCAGCGCCATGATCTGTGGAAACGCCGCATGTGTGAGATATCTGGCGCTATCGGCCAATAAAGTTCTGAAGGTACTTTCTGCTGCTTGTTCTTGTTCTTGTTCTTGTTCTTGTGCCATGGAATCCCTGAAAAAAATAAATATCTGATACTTTTAATATTTATTCAAGGACCAAAGGCCATGGAATATGATCCCGACGACTCGATTCAGTCGCAACTTTTAAAAGAAACTTGGTTCAAACAATGGCATCTCTTTGCGGCATGGTTATATCTCACCATCATAGCGTTTGATTTTTTGATAGCGCCTATCACCAACGTCGTCATTCTGGCATACTTTAAATACCCCATCATCGCATGGGCTCCGATCACACTTCAAGGTGGTGGAATATTTCACATATCCATGTTGGCTGTTATTGGCGTGGCGACATGGGGCCAGAGTCGCCAGATGGTGGAGCAGATAAGGAACATGCCGGATTATTCTAACTTTGGTGGTGGTTACGGAGGCTATGGAGGCGGTTCACAGATGGAGCAGCAACCATCCCCCAATATGCCGCTAAACCCGCCAGTGGACCCTAAAACCGTGTTACAGGCACCACACCGAGGTATACCCAAAGGATAATAAAAAGGGGAGCCGAAGCCCCCCTTTATCTTTTTCGTAGGATGATTAGGTGTCAAATTAAAAGGGGATGTCGTCCTCGACTGTATTCTTTTTCAGGCTGGAGAAAAATTCATCAGTCTGGTCAGATACAGATTCCTTCTGAATAGACGCAGAGGATTTTGGTTCCGCCGTGGCGAATGACCGAGCCGGTTCGGAAGCCGCCTGAGAAGAGGTAAGGTTCTTACCATTCCATAGGGCAGTATCAAAGCCAACAACGTCATCCAAACGCTTCTTCAGGTCGGCGTAAGGCTTGAAGTTCTTGGGTTCCAGATAGGATTTGATCGACCAAGTTTTATATTGCTCGTAAATCTTCTCTAGCTCTTCATCGGGAGCCAATGGTCCGGGAGGATCGAACGAAGAAGTATTATAGCTCCGTTGCATCCGACCGTCCTTACGCTCCGAAATAATTTCGATGCGAAAGTTGGCACCATCCCACAGGTCGAAAGGATTGATCTTCTTCTTCCCGGCAAACTTCGGGAACATGACAGCCTCAATCTTATCCATCGCCCACTTGCCGAACTTGAACTTGACAACCCGACCGTTGTTTTCAGGATGCACACTATCTTCGATGACATAGAAGTTAGCGACATAATGAATCTTGCGGGATTGGTGCGTGGCCTGCTGACGGTTAGGATGGGTCTTGGCCACCTTGTCGTCATTCGCGCCGGGAACCGAGTTCCAAAGCTTCTTATTGAATTCCATGACAGGATCGGCACCCTCGTCCAATGTGAACAGGCAGTTTTCGATATACCACTTAGAAGTGGTCTTGTCCTGAAACTCGTGGCTCCACCAACGGGCGAAATCCAGATCGTCTGGTGTGATACGGGGAAGGAAACGACCAACAGCAAACCCGTTGCCGTTCTTGTCTACACTAGGATACCATTCGTTTGGATCAGACTCAAATGTCTTCTTTTCCAGCTTGGTAACGTCTTCTTCTAGCTTCTTGAAACTCTCTTGACGATTTTTCTTTAGGTCTTTAAAACTCAACTTATTTTCTCCTGTGATGTTGTGATCTTTGTGATGATGTGATCAGGGATTATCCCTACTTCTATTTATCACATTTCTATCGAAAATACCAGCAAATTCTAAGCAAATCTGAAATTATTTTCGATAAACTTATATAGCCGATCTGGACAGTAATTAAATTCAATTGACATCATATAGGCCTCATAGACAAGCTTTTGGAGTCTTCTAAATTCTGGTTCATAATCCACCATTTCTGATTCGAGCCTTATCCCTCTATCGGCACATTCCTCTTCAAGGTCATCATCAGATAAATCTTCGAAGAAATCATATTTTCTATATTCTAGCTCATCGATAAGATCATCTAAATCATATTCTTTAAGAGGCCGATCACTCATTCGAAATCCTTTGGAAGCTTGGGAGTTTTCTTGATGAAGTTCATCTTCTCGGCCACGATGAAGAGCCTGCTCTTGAACTCGGGGTCTTTTTTGAGAATGGGAACTATCGTGTCTAATTCAATACCATCTTTCTCACAGATTGTCAAGATTGAATCTATGAAGTCGATGTTTTTTTCACAAAGGGCCTCCACCTTGGCGCGGAAGGCCTCGATATCAAATTCGAACTTGTTCAAAACAATTCTTTCATGTTGGCGGCATATTCTCGGGCGAGAGTCAGCGCATCTTCATAGGAGTAAGTTGTAATTTGCTCTTCGTCGGTCAGGCGAGGAACGTAATCCCCACCGGCATGATCAATATCCTCCACGTAATATTTGACGCTCTTGGCGACGTTATAATCATTAGTATACGGATATTTACCGAACATACTGACTTCTAAACCGACGATAATCTTCTGCCTGACGACAGGTTCATAATAAATCTGTTCCGATACCCACTCCACGTCACCAATTCTCTGTTTAATTTGCTTAGTTCTTCTATAGGAACGGGCCACATAGAAGACATGTCCTATGGCATATTTTGTTCTGATTTCCATGTAAATTTCCTTCAAAATTGGCACCCTCGGCTGGATTCGAACCAGCGTTTGCAACTCCACTACAGATAACGGCTTAGAAGACCGAACTGGTTACGAGGGTATTAAATATTTATTCGCGTGTAAACTCCTTGAAGTCGGCCTTCTTATTAAACTCTTCAAGGAGAATATTTTCTACCTCTTCGAGTTGTAAAAGAGGGCTGGTGGCCTTAACCTCATGAAATTTACAGTCATATTCAACGAGAAGGTCTCGCCAGAATTTCATATCCGTCTCACGCTTATCACCGCCATAACGGAGTTGATCCGGCTCGAAAGGTATACTATCATTCATCAGAAAATAAATGTCAGATTTAGAAACTTTAAATAGGGTTTCACAAATCTTAGGCCATGAACCTTTCCACAGTTTATAGTATCCAATCGTGGAAAGCAAGTCCGTATCTTGAAGAATGAATGGAGTTAATTTCTCTCGCGCCACCGTCTGAGAAGCAAATTGTCCATAGACAATGTTTAACATCTTCTCATCAGTAATTTCAGGACCGACAGCCTCAAGATAACCACGAGCCCATTCTGGAACTCTTGTACTATCGAAAGACCCCCAATTAAATACGGCCCTAGTCATGGTGGATTTGCCCACAGACTCTTGTCCAAAAAATGTGGCCACGACACCATACTTCCGTCGAAGAGAAGGAACTAAATCATCAAAATTAGACAACGGATTGTCTCTGAGATGCGTCGCCTTTGACGCATTGATGACTCGATCAATATCAAAGGGAATGAAGCTTGCGCCGATAACCTTTGATAGTTCGATCCCATAATTTTCTGAGGCAAAGAGAAAATCAAACTTAGTCACGCCTGTTTCATCTTCGATCATCTCACACCAGAAGTTCCAAAAGTCAGGATGATCTGGTGGATTTTGAGGAACGTCATCATTCTGATTTAAATGAAAAATGAGATTACAGGAATCATAATAATTCTGAAATTCATTCTTCAAGGCCAGATAACGAACCCAACCATCCATCGGCTCGAAACTACGAGAGTTGATGAGAACATGCAACGTGTAATCATATCCCTCGGTCTCAAAAAAATCAAGACCAAACTGAATCAATGCCTTATGACCGTTGGTCGGAGGAAGAGCCGTCATCACGATGATGCCACGTCGCATGTTTTTAATCCTTAATGATTTACAATTTCAAACTTCTGAACGGCGGCGGTAATCGAAGGAGTCTTCATCGACTTCCACCAGAGATATAGAGCCCAGATAGCATTAAGAATGAAGAAACCCATCTGGATGGAAAGAATCTTCAGGTCTTCATTCCAGTAGACAAACACCGAAATGATGTCAACGGCAATCCAGAGAATCCAATTTTCGATTTTCTTATTGTCCAGCATGAACTGAGCCAAAATTGAAAGAACAAGAATTGAAGTATCCCATGCGGCATTTGTGCCACCAAAATAATTATTCGCTTCCATACAGGCCAGACCGACGCCTGCTGTCAAAACGATATAAACCGGCCACCACTTGGCTTCGATAAAAGTTACCGGGCGAGTGTCGGCATCGGGCTTCCATCGAAACCAGCCATATAACAAAGTCGGAAACAAGTAGACCTGTAGAGCCATCGAAGACAGAAGATTCGATTGATAAAACAGAAGACAGAGAGCGGCGACGGAAATTGCTCCAATCGGATAATTCCACCGAGACTGAAAGACGCACAGGAATGTACACCAATAAGAAGTGAATACAGAAAATGCCTCCAGCGGATTTACGCTCGGAATCCATCCAAAGAAGAGAGCAGTCTCATAAGAGATTGCCGTAGCAATCAGACCACAGACGATAGAAATACCTTGATTTTTCCAAAACATTTAATATCCTTTCATTCGTTTCATTATTATACTTCTAAGACTATAGCCGAAAAAAGAGGGTTTGTAAACCCCCTTCCTCGACATCGTAAGAAAATCAGGCCGACTTGACGGCGACATTCACATTTTGAAAATTGTGGTAGACGACCTTGTTATCGAGCATCCCTGTCGTCCAAGCCTTCTGGCTTTCCCAGACGGTATAAAGAAATCCATCCTCGGAATTCAGGTTGATGGCGATGTCGCAAGCATCGATAAAATCCTTGAAGGTTCCTACCAATTCTTGGTTAGCGCCGCCAATCACGATATAATTCATTGCACAAATCTCCAATTTTTTTTTCGCAGCCACCCCGAATGGCCTAACTGCATGACAAGAACCTACTCCTTCAAAATGGTTCCGTCAAGATAACGTGAGCGGAAAAAAAGAAAAAGGCCGGGAAGAACTCCCGGCCTTATTAATGACTAATTATGAATTAGGCGCGGCGTTTACCGATCATGGACTGTACGACATTTCCGATGTTCATTTCCGACGACTTGATACCAGTATGAGCAGTCGTCTTGTCACCATTTTCCTCGACGCTCACGATAAACGATGTTATGTCGTCACGCAGTCGGTGCAGGAAGGTCACCAGCGCATCATCCTTATTGGAAGCCTCATGAACCGGCGCAGGCGCGGGAGGGGCAGGTGCCGAGGCGGCGGTTTTGATTCTGGGATACGGGCTCTCGGTGGGCTGAAAATAAGGATAGGACTCTTCCATGTAGGTCTTCCCATTTTCCTTCATGTTATATGCGAGGGCGTGGTACCAGACGGAGGGAACAATTCTCCTACCATTTCTATCATCAATTCTGGCATTATTGATGGCGGCGAAGGCCTCGGATCGTGTGTGGCCTTTCTTCAGATTTGACATAACCTTGGCAACCTGAGCAGAAATGGTTTCATTTGATTTGATATTCATGATGAAATACTCCATAAGTCACGCTGAGGAAGAGACTATCTCTTCGGCGTCTTGTGTATGCCAGCATGTATATAAGATGTCAAGAAATTTTTTGTAAAGATAAGATTTTTATTGACAGGAACCTTTTGGACACATCAGAGTTGACAAAAAAAAATCCCCGATTTCTCGGGGATTTTCAGAGACTTAGGCTTTGTTGGCCATGTCAACGGCTAGGCTGAAGGCCTTCAGCTTCTTATCCTTTACCTGTCCATACCACATATTCTCGACCCGCGCTTCGTCGGTTCGGCCCATCAGGTGATCCGTGACGTAAGTGACGGCATTGAGAGCCTGCCACCAAGTTCCCGGCCCGAATTCAACACCGGGCTGATAGGCCAGAGCCTTGACGGCCAGAGTAGCATTCGAAGAGGCTTCCTTCGGCTTACGCTTGGAATTTTCCTTGACGACCTGTACCGGGAAGACTTCGTTAAAATATTCCTTGACAGTCTCTTCAGAATACCGCTTGGAACCGAGGAAAGCCGCCGCCTCACCGTATTGCTCGAATTTCTCGTTGGCGATACCCATCGTCTGCTTCGCGGCGGTGGCGTCGAAGACCACCCGATGCGAAGATTTAAAGGCGTTGTCAGAAACACCGTTGAGGGCCATCGTCAGCGTGTTGTTGCAGACGACGCGGGTAGGGGTGAACCGAACGTCAATGGACTTACCATAACGATGTGTGTTGGTGAAAAGAAGGTAGCTCTCGACACGATCCCCACCGAAGAGGGTAAAGGACTTGTTAACCTTGGCCAGAGCCCATACATACTGACCCTCACGCAGGGAGCCAGCGGTTTCCATCGTCATGTCACCAGCATCCACAAATTCGCGGAAGAAGTCGAAGGCAACCTCGTTCTGTAAAGGCTCCCAATCGTCTCCCACCACATCCATCAGCTTGCCATCCGACATGCGACGCAGGGACTTGTTCTTCGTCACCGGACCATACTTGTCACCCATTTCACACTTTTCAACTTCCCAATCGCACTTCGCGGCGACGAGCATTTCATGAGCGGTGAGATTTCCGGCAACCTTGTAACCAAGGGAATGCCAAGGGGTTTCGCCTCCCCACTCTTTACCAACATAAGCCATCTCTTCTACCATATGTGCCATTTTAAAATCCTTGATCTGCGGTGAAGGCCAGTCCCTCATCCATGTCCAACTTATAAATGATTTCGTTTTCGCTGTCAATGATAATTTTGATAAATATTCAAAAAAGGGGAGAAAAATGTTTTCACAAGAGGTTTTCGCTGGTGCTGACTTCACATACACGTCAAACGTATCGCTTTCGAACAGCGCGACATGGACGGCGAATGCCTTCCTTACGACGCTAGACCTTCTGGACGTCTTTAACGGAAATTCAGAGATTGGACTTCTGACGGCAAATCTCGCCCCTATCGTCACCAACACCCCCAACGCCACCAATTATTCCCTGACGCTGAGTGCTTCCGGTAGCCTGACGGCGCAATGGATTGCCAACTCGGTCAATATCAATGAGCGGGTATTATATCTTTTCACAAAATTTACAAGTAATACGGGAGCCGTGCAGACTGGTAACACGGCTCTCCTTCGTGTCAAGGCGGCGGTTTTAAATTAAGCCGCCTTTCGGTAATCTTCTTCCTCTTCCTCGACATTGACCACAGGCGCGGAGAATCCCGGCTTGGGTGCCAATATGAAGCGATGGGATTCAAATCCCATATTTTTCACTTCCTTCAGACGATAAAATTCGGCTGCACCAATAAAATAATTGATAATCACTGTATATTGTGAGCCTGTCTTAAGATACATCTCCCTGCCGCGATTGTTGATACAAACAACCACGAACCCTATTTCATTTAACATTATATTCATCCACCCCATTGTTTGTGTATGTATCTGGTTTCAGTTCGTTATTATCACCTAGCACAAATCCTCCTATATGAAGATGAGAAGTTTGATTTGTGTCGGCGTCACCATATTCTGTCACGTCTCCCTGAATTAAAACATCTTGAGGATGCTTGGCGAAAGCCTTATTCAAATCATCGACCAACTTTTGATTAAATTGCGCGATGTAGAGAGTCGGATAATCTTCCATAATGAGAAGGTAAATACTCTTCTTATCAGGTGACATTTCAAAACTTATCACCCTAGGACTGTTTTCCTTCGTAAATATGTGATGATAGAAGGGAATGTTCATAATCGGTCGGGCCGTTCCCAGAAGATCATGAATTGTGTAATAAGAGAAACCCAAAAATAAACAGTATATAAGAGCAGCCAGACCCATAAGCTTCGGTCTCACCATCAAGGATGTAATCAAAAATAGTACAGCCGTCATACCAAAGAAGACAAATGAAATTACTGTCATTGATGAGCCATCCACTTATCGTTTGAATTAATAGAACTGTCTATGATTTTACCATCCTCACCGACCCTGAAATTAAACATCGTCTTCTCTTGATTTTCTGCCGTGAATGTATGCACCCCTCTCATAGTTTTAAAACGACCATCCGAGACGCTTGCACCCTTTAGTCTGATAATCATTGTCGCCTCGACCGTTCCATTCGGAAATTTCCCAAAGGCGGGACTTGATGCCTGTGTCTCATGGTTAGAGAAATAATAGATATTGAACGTGTATTCTCCGGGAATAATCTTGTTGGTGCATTCGATTTCCATATTTAAATGTTCAAGATTATTCTGGAAGCCGATAACGTCACGGTAAAGATCAAGTCCCCCGCCATGCATGTTGGAGAATCCGATAGGCTTTCCATCTTTGGGTGACTTACCCCAGATATCAAGATCGATATCACGATCATTCGGCCAATAAATTTCGGCACAAAGACTACCCAGCATCACACCATCATTATTATTTTCACTGTGTGGAACCATAGAAACCACCACGAAAAGCATAAAGACGAAGGCGGCGAAGGAAACCATCACGTCGGCCAGAACATAACCAAACAGCTTTTCCTCTAGCGACTCATTAAACTTCGCGCTTAGATCGGTCATTCACCATTCACCAAGAAGCTGTTGAACCTCGTCCATAGAAAGGCTACGAGGCCGATCAAGGTCGTATTGAACAAAGTCAACGCGCCTGAAATCATATTTTTCAAAACGAATTGAGGGTCCGACAAGTCCTGAAGTCCCATGATCATATGCACGAAACCGATCAGGGTGCCACAGAGGCCGATGAAAAGAAACTGTCCCAAGACATAATTCAGATATCTGTTGATCTTCTTCCCGCCATATCCATAGGTTTGATCGTTTTTGAAGGTGGCGAAAATTCGTAGAAAGATGCCTGTGACGAGTAGCAACGCCAGAACGTAGGAGATGTGGGTCACATCGTTTGTAAAGATGTAACCCACAAATCCATAAAAGTATCCAACAATGAAGAGAGCCATGATGAAGACATTAAAAAACACCAGACGAAATGTATTTGTGTACCGCAAAATAATCTCCTTAGTAGACCCACTTTAAGTTGCCATTGTCCCAGATAGAACGAGCCTTGTCAACGTTTGTTTGGCTTCCTGTATTCTTTTTTAGAATGTCAAGAAGGTGTTGTTTAACTTCCGTGATATTTATAGAAATTTTATCAAAGAAGGTAAAGGCGGTGGCCCGAACATAGGAATTAACCCAATCCTTACTTTCAAGGGCGAATTCTTTACGAGTCATATTCGTGGCGTTATAATGTTCAAGCACACCAAAAATGTTGTCGGCCTGTTCATTGAAGTTGCACCAGAATTCATATTCAAATTCTTCGAACTTCTCCCGATCAGGCTCAGTCAGAAGTACTCGGAAGTCGTCGGCCATTCCTTCCACCAGAATGGCGATGACATTCTTTTCACGCGCCAGTTCGTCCTTGGAGCGATGTAGCAGGCAATATTGATCGGCCTTGATCTTCACCATGGAGCCATCAGACCACCGCACCACGAAGCCCTCTAGGCCTTCCATAGGCTTTACAGCTTCAACTAGCTCCTGCATCGACGCGACGGTGCCGGGATATTGTTTGACGACATCAACATCAAAAGCAAGAGCAATATGATTCATTCTTGAATATTCAAGATAGTTTCCAGATACATTATGACGAATTCCGATCAGCACAAGACGATCTTCGGGGTGAGAAATAACAATTCTATTTTGATTTGAACACCATTCAAAGATGGGCGTCATACTCCATTCTGACATACACCAGTTGGCAAATTCTAGGTATTTTGGATTTTTCTCAACGAAAGCCTCGATCTGTGGCGTAAGAAACGTCACACCGGCCTTCGAACCCCACGTCATCTTCCCATAGGAAATCATCGTCGTCACCATCGATCCGTCCAGCTTCTCCAAGATTACATGCGGCTTGGAGAAATCAAGATTCTCGACTAGCGTTTCAGGACGTTCATTGACGTTAAAAAACTTATGAAGGCGTCGAGCCATAATCCGACCATCTTTATAAAAGATGATCCCACGACATTCCTTTTCGACAGCGTTATGGAAGGTGTCGGGAGTATTGACGATGTAATCGATGACGATGTAATCTTCCTTGTAATTAACGTGGAAGTTATCATTGCCTCGGATGTGGGGCAGCACGTCGTCAATGGTCTCGATAATTGGGAACATGTGATTTCCTTAGAATTTATAGAAACTGGTTCTTCTACCCTATACGGATTATCTTCCAAGTCAAGAGATTTATCATAATTTCCTGAAACAATATCATGTTCCATCTTTTCGATGTACAAATCCAGATCATCCAAGGGACGGAAGCGAGAGGCCCTGAAGGCACATTCTCTTTTAAAATCAGGATTATAGGTGCCGGTTATGCCATGCAACGAGACTCCGAATCCTTTTTTGGGATCATCAACGGGTGGAGTCCATATTTTACGGACTATATATCTTTTACCCTCTTCGGGAAGAGATGTATAAAATTGTGGACTTCCAATATTTTTATCATCGACACAGACCACCGTCTGGGCAACATCATAATCTAACATTTCAAACCCTTAAATAGAATTTCTAATTTGTTGGGCCAAAGCAGGATAGGACTTTGGATGCACCCCATCTCGACCGGGATATACCTGAACGGCCCGATCCCCATAAAGAGCAGCCACATGGCCTACCACCGAGGATGGACGACTATGGGCAGGCTTCACCCATATCGTGATCTGGCAATGGACGTTCCTACGGATGGCCTCCAGATTCTTCTCCAGATTTAAATTCAGAGGATCATTCGAACCGGCCGAGATGACGCAGGCATAATGTGGACCCGACGCCGCAGCCTCATGGATGATGAAGGAACTTGGCTTACCATAAACCGCATGGATTTCTTGACAATGGAGAGACCCACCGAGGCCCTCGCGTGTGGCAATACTATCACCGATGCTGACACAATCAAAATTAATCAATTTTATTCCTTTCAAGAAAATGGCGGGGAGTATGGGCTTCGATCCCATGATCACGCTTCGACAGAGCGTTGCTTTAGGCCAGACTAAGCTAAATCCCCATTGGTTGACGCGATAGGACTTGAACCTATTTGGTCTCAATTATCAGTTGAGTGCCTAACCATTCGGCCACACGTCATCATTAAAATTTGGCAGGAGCGGAGGGATTCGAACCCGTCTCGGCTATTACGCCACGGTTTTGGAGACCGTTCCGACTCTCCAACTTCGGAGCACCCCTAAAGAGTCTATTTACTAAAACAGTAAGGGGCCATAATAGGCCCCTTTTTTTAGAAAGTCAATAGGGTTGAAGCCCTAAGTTCTTTTCTTTTATGGGACGGAACAGGATGAGTACCAATAGCGATGATACGATCCACGTCGGGCTCATAAAATCCCTCGACACGGAAACCCACGGCTTCCAGATGAGCAGCCACAACTTCGATATGATCATATTGTTCCGGCATCTCACAGACCTGAAAATGAATCTTGTGAGCATCGAAGGATTTGTTCATCTTCTGGCCGATCACCATGGCCACATGCGCCGCCTGAACAGCCTGATAAATAGGATCATCGAAACGCTTATCAACGAAGATGTAGGAATAATTACGGCGCTTGTATTTGTCGAAACCATCCTCTCTTCCTGAAAGAATATTCAAAATTCGCAAGAAATTTTTGAATTCCTTGTATGCTTCTTCTGAACCGGAGAAGATCGTATCGACACTTTCTTGATCTTTCATTCCAAGAAGTCCATCACTCAGGGACATAGAAGCAATCCAGAGAGCCTTCTTCAGCCCTTGAAATGGATGGTTTCCATTAACCAACTTATTTTCGTTGGTAACTTCCGTAAATGCCCGACGCGCCTGACTCTGGAAGATTTCTTCCCGGTTAGTCTCGTTTGAAGTTTGAGCGAAGAAGGCCTTCAGGGCGATATGTTGAACGACGTTAACTGCCGTGGCCTTGTTGGCAATTTTTTGCCATGCTTGCGTATATGTTTTCATTTTTATTTCTCCTAATTTTAATTAATGTTAAAGTTTATTGTATTCCACGTATCCGTAGGAGGATCACGTATACTTACCTAGATTTCATACTTCTTCATTCTTATTTTCCTTTCTGGTGCTTGTGGAGGGACTCGAACCCACAACCTAGGGATTTAGAATCCCCCGCTCTGACCAAATTGAGCTACACAAGCATATTTATCAAAATGGTAGCCAGTGAGAATTTTGAAATCTCGACCTGATCCGTGTAAAGGAACTGCTCTACCTCTGAGCTAACCGGCTTCAACTTCTATTTATATATGAAATAATAAATATTGTCAACATAAATGGGAGGGGAAGATGAAATTAGTTGACGTAATATCCCAGATCAAATCTGGCGACATCATCACATGGGCCAACGAGACATCATGGATGGACAAATGGATTTCGTTCTGAACCCGTTCCCCTTACGATCACGTTGCGGTGGCGTATTGGACCAATAATACCCTCATGTTTGCACAGGCGGGAGCCACAGGCTGCGTCTATATGACTCCTGCCCTCACCGGAGCCATCACCGCCCACACAGGAACATGCTACTGGATTCCAAATAATCTCACATGGAATCCCGGTGCCGATTCTGTTTTAAATTCTGCCATCGGCATGAAATATTCTGTTCTGGCCGAAGTCGAAGTCGGGCTTGATATGACGCCCCCAACAAACGACTATATTTGTTCAATTTACGCGGCTAAGATTCTCAATCCTCTTGGACTTTATATTTCACCAAAGGGATGTACACCGAAGGTCGTCGTGGCGGCATGTCTCGCGAAGAATGGTGGAAAGATCACCGAAATAGAGTGAGGGTTCATACAGGCCGATTGTACCCACAACTGAAGCAACTATGAAGGTTCATGTATCTGCCCATTTTACCTACAACTTAGACTTTGGTCCCGACTTCTGGTTACGATCCAGACTCTCCTGATTTTCAGTCAGGCGCTTTCACCAGATTAGCTTAGTCGGAATGAATTTCGTATCCTATTTATCTTATACACCAAATTTTCGAACCTGTATACCCGTCGCCGCAAAAATTTCTTTCGCAATGATAAAATCCTCGGCATATCGCGGATTGTCGGTGATGTCATCAATAATCACTTCCCTGATCCCGGCCTGAGCGATGCTGCCAGCACATCGGGAACATGGATGGAATGGTGTCACGTAGATCGAGGCACCCTCACAGGCGATGCCATACTTCGCCGCGATGACGATGGCATTCTCTTCCCCATGGATCGTCCATGAGTATTTAAGAGGCCTCTGGTGCCTCTCTGACACGTCATCATCCACGCCGGAAGGAAATCCATTGTAGCCCGTCGATATGACCCGCTTGTCCTTTACAATGACAGCGCCGACCTTGCTGGACTGGTCCTTGGATTTCTTCGCCGCATGACGGGCGAATCCGATAAAATATTCATCCCAATTCATTTCTTAAGCGCCTCACTAGCGATAAGTTTAAGAGTTTCTACAGAATTTACCCATTCGATGGCGACAGGCATATGTATCATATATTCTGGATCGAGTTCTGTCGTTCTATGAAGGACTCGCCAAGGATCAATCACGTCTAGGAGACCCTCTTCAAGCTTGGCGATTCGATTTAACATTGCTGTTTTAGTCATCAATTTTTTCCAGTTCATAAAGATGAACGATAATTGGACCCTTTTCTTCGGAAGTCCAGTCTACAATTGCCCAATTAACATTTTCTAGACGACGAAGATACCCCTCTTGGATTCTTCCTCTCAGTCGCACCTTATCATCAAGGACGGGATTGACGTTCTTCTTTTTCTTCATTGACTTTCTTTAAAATGGTGGGTCACCTAGGTAATGCTCCTAGCCACGCGCAAAGGCTTCTGTTTTACAGACAGATCAGTGTCTTTAACTGAGTAGTAACCCATTTGATCTATTTATTTTTTATCACCAAAAAAGTGAAGGTTCCTTACACACGAAGTACACCTACAACCCAAGAAATGGTGGAGCGGGAGAGAATCGAACTCTCAAGTATGCCTTGCAAAGGCATCAGTTTCCCGTTAGCTTACCGCCCCGTTCTATTTATTGAAACTTGGAAGTGTCCAGATTATGAAGCTTTCCAAAAGCAATCAGACGATCAACTTTCAGACCATTTTCATTCCAACTATTTCTGTCATCATGAAAAAGCTGAAAACTCCTAAGAAACTTGGCGTATCGGTTGATATACCAAGGAAGTTTAAAACAATTTCTAACCAAGCCATCAACAGTAAGCATTTCAAATTTTGTTCTATAAATCTCGTCGGGAATTAGACAGCCGACAGCACACATGGTTCCATTATTACCACGGTATCGACAAACCATTTCTACATTATCGTATGATCGAACTCCCTGCTTGATGAGGAAGGCACCCACGTAGTCAAAAATCGCCTGTTTGCTCTTGAAATTCATCTCATTTACCCCTTACTTTCATCTCTAAATTATCAAGGTATTTCGCCAACAAGATTGACAGACTTCTGTCTACCACACACCAGTCGATAAAGATAGCCATCTGTTCGAATAAATTTCGAAGTAAGTATGGAATTAATATGACCAATCCTATGGTGACGACACAAAATATATACCAATAATACAAAAACCAACGTTTCATTTTTCATCCTTTAAAAACGGCGCTTCCGAACGATTTTCACATTATCTCTGGCACTATGACAGTATTTTAAAAGTTAAACTACAGAATATGTACGGGGTATTGGATTCGAACCAATGTGCTGAAGTTTCCAAAACTTCCGGGAACGACCTGACTTCCCCAACCCCATGTTAATGGTTGCGCCAGAGGGATTTGAACCCTCGATCTTCGGCGTATGAGACCAACGACTTAACCAGACTCGTCCACAGCGCAACAATATTTATTATATTTATTACAGAGTCTTTGCTTCCTGAAAGAAATCATCCATACATTTCTCTAAATTTTTGGAAACCATTTCGAAAATATTCTCAAAGACTTCTTCATGAAGACTTCCTCGTAACGATTGAGAAGGAAATTCACGGTGCTTTCCGTCCCGGCGTTGATGTAGTAACGCTTCTTCATAAGCATGTGAGTGAAATCATTATCTGGAAGAATCAGACAATATCCCTTGCCCTCATTATAATCCACTCCAATCCAGTTTTCAAGCTTCAAAAACTCGTTGATGACAGAAATTCTACCCATCACACGCGTGATGATCATGCTGTTATTGCTCATAACCCAATTCCTTTATGTCATCCCCAAATTCGTTCTTGCCGAGAATCCTATACTTCTTTTTGTATTTTGTCAATGACCATGGATATCTTTCTTTTTCGACATTTCTAAAAACAATCGGCTGATACCAAGGACCGGGAGAATTTTTATATTCCTCATCGGTCAGACGAGGAAAATTTCTGATATAACATGCCTCTAGCATATCACACGATCCACCATGAGTTGTAAATTCGTACGTGGAGCAGCCTAGAATCTTTGCCGCCGACTTCATGCTCTTGGCGATAGCGGCGTGATGCTGGTTTCCGTCATGAGTCCAATAAAATTTTAAGGTCATTTGGAAATCCTTTCATTCAGTTGCAATTCCATAATATCATAAATTATCGGTTCGACCTTTGCCGGATATGGAACAGCATCACGATGTTCAATCCAATACAAATATTCTGTGTTGAATTTATCAATATCATTCATATTTATATTTTGTAAAGACTTCACAATCTGCGCGGCGACATCCCGATCAATAAAGGCAACCTCGCAAGTATATGGCTTCATCTCTGAAAAATAATCACTGACCGTGGCGGTGATGACGTAGATGGTTTTCAATTTAGAACTCCCAATTGCCACAATGCCTCAAGGGACTGAGCGGCAGACTTATGAACGATATAGATTCCACCAGCCCTTTCCCAAAGGTGTTTGTAAACAGTTCTATCATCCACCAGAACGTCACCCGGCAGAAGATATTCAGACTTACGCTTTGCCTGACATGGGATAACAATCTGGGACTTGCCGAAGTGTTTCAGTCCCCAATCGATCTTCTGACTTCGATGAGCCTCCACGGCCTTCGGTACACCTGTCAGGATGATGGGTCGATACTTCTTGACGACATCATACAAATCCATGGCGTCTTCCATCAGTGGCAAGTCGGAAAAGAAGGTTGGATTGGAGTTGATCCGTTTCCAGAATTCATCCGATCCGCGTGTCTTTTCAAAAACCTCCGGGGATAGACCATCCATCAGGGGAATAGCCGCCTTGTCAAAGTCGGCCAGAACCCCATCCATATCCAAGAAAATTCTATTAAAACGATGATCAAACAATTTTTGTCCATTCCACTTTTGAACCTTCCACACTTTGATAGTCGGAGACGATTTTACAAATCGAGGCGCGACTAGCAATCGGCGTATCTTTAATAAACTCCAACGCCTCGGCCTCGGTGTTGAAGGTCTTTGGTTGGCCGAAGGCGATGACAAACCTTTCTTCACCCTCAAGCTTAAATCTATGGCCGTAATAGAATTGTTCACATTTATGATGATCATCATAAACAAGAACGGAACCTATTTCCGATCTTATTATATAGTATTTCTTACCGACTGTAAGTGGAAGTGTATTATTATCGTTGTCGATACAAACGACTTTATCACCAGCATTAAACATTTACTTCCTCCCAAACCGGAACCGGAACATTCTTCTTCAAAACCTTGACCCTCTTATAGATGGTGGCGTAGTCAACATTCCGATGACCATTCTTGATAAATTCCTCCGCTGCCTCAATTGAGGGAAAAGTAAGAATGTTACCATAACTATAATTAACATAGAATTCTTCCTTCACTTCCTCAGTCTTAAAATCAATCATTGTATTGTTCCTTTCCACTTCCTTCACTTCCTCATGAAGTTTAAATCTATCGGAGAAATATCCGGCAATTTGCAGTTCTTCATTCAACAGATGAAGAATGATGTCATCGGAGTTAAATACCGTCGATTTGAGAACCTTATATTTCTTACCAAGTTCAAGTGAAGAACAACAATCAACGTTGATACATTTAACTATATCACCAGCCTTAAAATTAATCATTATATTGTTCCTTTCATGTAAATACCAACGTAAAATTCGACGCCAGACGCATTATCATAATGTACATGGAGAAAGTGTTGACCCTCGTCGCAATCTATATAGAGTGAGCCGTCATATCCCCAATTCTTCAGCTTCATGTCATCAATCTTGACCACCTTTTCAGACCATGGCCTCATGCAATCGAAATCATGATCGACAATTACGACAGACCCCTCCACAACTTCCGAAACCAAGGCATAGGGACGACCATACGTATCTACAGCACTATCAGCCATGATAAATTCTCCTTCATTTGAAATTCAAAATACCATTCTAAAACACCCCTGTCAAGCGAAATAAATATATAAAAGAGGAATTCCATGACCGTCCTATCCGAAAATCCTATCTCACTGAATTTACAATCAGAACTGAATTTCAAGTTCGTGCTCAGACGAGCCCCCGCGACGGAATATTGGTGTCAGACTTTCAAGGTGCCGAACATCACCCTGCCACCTTCTAGGGTGCCTAGCCCGTCCCTGAGAGTGCCTATGCAGGGTGATCACCTAGTGTTTGAAGACCTTACGCTGACATTCAAGATCGATGACCAATTTCAGAACTGGCTCGAAATGCACAACTGGATGACGGGAATCGGCAATCCCAACAACACCGGAAATAATTACACCCAGCTAGAATCCAACCCAAATTACCTTGGTTATGGTCTTTATTCGGACCTACAACTATTCGTCATGGATTCACAACATCAGGCAACACTTGTTTTCAACTTTGAAAGATGTTCTCCTATCTTTTTATCGGGTCCACAGTTCGTGACCAAGGATGGAACAGTGAATTATATGGATTCAACTGTTAACTTTTCTTACTTGAAGTATCATATTTCTCTTCCTTAATCCTAGATTTGTGATATAATATCTGATCATTATAAGGAGAAACTATGACATTAGATGAAATACTGGATCATTGGGATTCGGATGTCGGCACCAATGAGTTGGCGCTGGACGAGGACTCACTTAAAATCCCCAAGCTTCATGCAAAATATCTACGTTTCTACGCCAAGGAAAATCTTCAGCTTGCAATGGAGCAGGCCGAATATAAGACCTACCGGCAGGCGAAGAATGACTTCTTGGTATATGGCGTCGATTCCGCCGAGGAAGCCAAGCTATGGACCCTACCGCCCAAGGGAAAGATTCTAAAGAGTGAAATTGAAGGTTTCCTCGACGCCGATCCTGACATCATTAAGAAGTCCTTGCGGGTATCTTATCAGCGGGAGAAGGTTAATACCTTAAAATCCATCATCGACATGATAAATAACAGGAGTTATCAGATCAACTCGGCAATTTCGTTCAAACGTTGGGCTTCGGGAAATTGATAACAATTAGAAAAGTCAATGAAGTCTACTGCCAAATTCTGGCCGAGACTTCTATCAGAAGAGAAATTAATGAAAGGTTTCGTTACCGTCCCAAGAATTACCAGTTCGATCCATCCTATCGGAAGAGACGATGGAACGGCTGGATTAACTTCTTCAACATCATGGACAACACATTCTTCAACGGTCTTCTCCCTGATCTGGCAAAGTTCCTGATAGAAAATAATTATGAGTTTGAAATTAAGGGAAACTATGCAGCGGAAGAATTTTCCGAGCATGAGGCGCTAGAATTCATCAAGACGCTGAATCTCCCTGAAAAGTATCAGGTCAGAGATTATCAATTAAAATATTTCATCAAGGGTGTCAGAAACTACAGAATGATCGGTCTTAGCCCAACCTCTTCAGGGAAGTCCCTCATCATGTATCTTTTTTACAGATATTTTAACCGCCGAACCCTGATCATCGTGCCGACCACGGCTCTGGTGAATCAGATATTCAACGACTTCAGAGACTACGGATATCAGGGATCGGCCCATCTGATTATGGAAGGAGAAGGACGGGAGACAAACGAGAAGCTGATCATCTCCACCTACCAGTCGATCTATGACGAGGATAAAGCATGGTTTGACGACAAGGAAGTGATCATTGCCGATGAGGTACACACCTTCCAAGCCAAGACGCTGACCAAGATGATGAAGAAGACGACCAAGACCAAGGTTCGGATTGGCGTCACCGGAACTCTTCAGGAAGATGAATTATCCATCATGTCCATCAAGGCCTCGTTTGGACCCATCTATAAATTCATCTCGACCAAGGATTTAATAGATAGAGGATTCTCGGCTCCGGTCTTCTTCAAGATTTTGAAGCTGAAACATCTTAACTCCTTATATAGGGAGAATCAGATGAAAATCAACTACCAAGATGAAATAAATTATATTCTGAATTCAGAAGAACGAACCCGGTTCATTAAAAACCTCGCCATCTCCCTAACCGGCAACACCTTCATCATGTTCAGAATGAAGGATCATGGGCGGCGCATGTATGAGGAAATTCTCAAGGAAGCTACCATTCCCGTATTTTACATAGATGGTGGCAACAGTGCGGATGAGAGATTAAAATTAATTAATCATATTGAAACCTTGGAGAACTCCATCACGGTTTGTAGCACTGTCTTCTCGACCGGGATTAACATCAAGAAGTTGAACAATTTAATTTTTCCCCACCCCTCCAAATCCAGAATTAGAACTCTTCAATCCGTTGGGCGAGGCCTTAGAATGAATCCGGGGAAGAAAGATTTAACCGTCTTCGATATTTCAGATGACCTCATAGAAAAATTACAGAATACAACTCTGCTCCACATGCTGGAAAGACGCAGAATGTACACCGAAGAAGAATTTCCCTTCAAAGAATACACCATCAATCTGAAGTGAAATTGCCCCTTTTATGCCACTATTAGTTACATTAAGGTAACATTAAGGATCACTAGGGACATTATAAAACCTTAAAGAATTACTGTTCCTTAAAGTACATTAAGGTAGTCGCGTTTGTTAATGTTCCTCCCCATATTATAGTTGGGTAAAGTACATGAGGAACCTTAAGGTTTGGTTGGGAGAAACTAAGAGTTTAATTATAGCGCCGAAAATTTGGCCTGTCAAGCGAAAAATTCATATTTCTAAAAAAAAGTTTGACATCCATGAAAAACATAGTATAATCAGGCCAACGACAAAAAGAAGAAAAGGAAAAAAGTTGAAAATCGAAGAAAAACGTGGTAGTATCGTAAGGAAGCCTAAATCTACGAAGAATTATATCAACGGTCCCGACTTCTATCGAAGTCTCGTCGCATATAATGAGGCTCTCGATGCGGCTGGAGACGGACCTAGGCCCATAATTCCAAAATACATTGGAGAGTGTATTATCAAGCTGGCCACCAATCTCTCCAATAAATTTAATTTTACGAATTATTCCTTCAAGGAGGAAATGGTTCTGGATGCCATCGAGAAGATGATCGAGAAGGTCGAAAAATTTGATGTTAATTATAACAAGGAAAATCCGAATCCCTTCGCATACTTCTCACAGACAGCGTGGAATGTCTTCCTCCAACGCATCGCCAAGGAGAAGAAGGAACAGTACATCAAACACAAAAATTTTGAAAGAAGTTTTATGAATGAATTTGGCGGCGACGAGATGTTTGATGCTTTCAATAACGACGATCACAATAAGGTGATCAATGAATTTGAGGCCGTCAAGTCCAAAGAAAATAATTATGCAACACACAAAAACCTCGATTATTCTAAAAATCGTAAAAAACATAATGAAAACAAAGACTTAAAGGAAAATATACTTTAAATATCACACTATACACTTTGAAGAAGAAGGTAGAAAATGTCAAGCTTTAATGAATTAATTGAATGGTTGGACCACTGGAAAGAAACTCATGGGGTCGATTATGAGGATTATCATATCTATGCTCTCCAAACTTGTTATTATCTTCAGGAGAAGTACGGCCATGAAAATATTGATATCAAATTCGATGAAGAGACTGGTTTGGGAGCAATATATTACAAACCTAAAGAGCATATTGAATACATAAGTTTAGAAGCTATTATTACTCCTGCTGGAGTAGAATTTAAAGAAAAGGAAGAAAACGATGAACCACGAACAACTTAACTTAGTACCAGAAATCATTTTCAATCTGGTGGACAAATTCAAGGCGGCGACGCGCGAGAACGAGATGTACAACATGCAGCTTCGCCTTGAGGCCTGTCGTGACTATCTAAACGAGGCCCTTGCCAAGAAGAAGAAGCCCGACGTGTTCACACGCAAGGACTATCTCAACAAAGTAGGAAAGAGATAACACTTGACTAAAATTCTCCTGATGGCCGATACTCATGCGGGGTGCCGTAACGATAACGTCGCCTTCTATGAGTATCAGAAGAAATTTTATGATAACGTCCTGTTTCCTTTTATCGACAAATTTCAAATCCAGCATGTAATTCATCTGGGTGATCTTGTCGATAACCGCCGACAGCTAAATATTCAGACGGCGAAGCGCCTCCGAGAGGATTTTCTGGAGCCGATGGCCATCCGCTCTCAGTTTCGTGGTCTGAATTTTCATATCATTCTGGGCAACCATGATACATACTTTAAAAACACCAACGCCGTCAACTCCCTTTCGGAGATTTTGAACCCCGAATATAAATTTTTTGTATATAAGGAGCCGACGAATGTCGTCATCGAAGGAACCGAGTTCCTGATGCTGCCATGGATGGCCACGGCCAATCGCGACAATGATCTGGAAGCTATCAAGAATTCAAAGGCAAAATACTGCATGGCCCACTTGGAACTTAAGGGTTTCGAACAAACAAAGGGAATTTTAGCAAGACATGGTG
>Ga0302200_10000066_pt1 | contig 106484 bp, 100 predicted proteins | sample II_Bog_N3_1_FD_194585 | JGI IMG/M metagenome (GOLD analysis project Ga0302200, IMG submission 194585) | Peat permafrost microbial communities from Stordalen Mire near Abisko, Sweden - II_Bog_N3_1 | ecosystem: Environmental > Terrestrial > Soil > Wetlands > Peat | place: Sweden: Abisko...
CCAGGACACGAATTGCGCACGAGCGAAGTAACCAAGCGCCAAATTGAACTATACGAGGCGATGGGATTTAGTTCTCCAGCCTCGTTACATTAAGACCGGGAATCCAGGTTTATAGTATGTTGCTGTAATTGCAACACTATAGTACTTTATACCTAATTTGATAGAAAGATATCATCAATTGGAAAATGTATATAGAGTTATGCTATAATTGGCATATAGAAAAAAGGTGGTATGTACATGATAGAGATTGCTATTATTGGTGGAACGGGTGTCTATGACCCTGAAATTTTGAATGATGTGAGTGAAGAAACGCTGGTGACCCCTTATGGTGAGGTAACATATAAAGTTGGTAACTATGCTGGGAAAAAAATTGCTTTTATTCCTCGACATGGAAGCCATCATTCAATACCACCACACAAAATAAATTATCGGGCAAATATTTGGGCTATTAAAAAAATTGGCGTACGAAAAATCATTGCCACAACAGCGGTTGGCTCATTGAATCCTTTGATGAAACCGGGGGATTTTGTTCTGATTGACCAATTTCTTGATTTCACGAAAAATAGGATAAGTACTTTCTATGAAGGCGGCAAACGGGGTGTGGTTCATTTAGATGTTACCGAGGCATATTGTCCTGATTTACGTAAGATAATTCACACGGCAGCGGATACTTTAGGAATCAGCATCCATACACAAGGTGTCTATGTTTGCACAGAAGGACCTCGGTTTGAGTCGCCAGCTGAAATTAAAATGTTTGCTATATTAGGTGGTGATTTAGTTGGTATGACGAATGTTCCAGAAGTGGTTTTAGCACATGAAGCAGAAATATGTTATTCTACTATTTCCATGGTGACAAATTATGCAGCTGGGATTTCGAAAAACAATTTAACACATGGTGAAGTTTTAGAAACGATGGCGGCAAATGTTGATAATATAAAAAATTTAATCATGAAAAGTATTGAACTTGTTAATTTGGAAGAAACAAACTGCACATGCGCTGAAACATTGAGTGAATTTGGCGGTTTTACATTATGAGAAAAAGCAAATAAATGGGGTGAGTTATTAGTGCAAAGCATGATATGGGATGGACAGGCTTTATCCTTACTGAATCAAACAAAATTGCCAGTTGTAGTTGAATATCTAAAATGCACGGATTACGAACGGATTGGTGAAGCAATCAAAAAGCTGGAAGTACGCGGTGCACCAGCGATTGGTGTTGCTGCTGCCTTTGCTTTTGTTTTGGGAGCCAGACAAGTTGTAAAATCGGATCGTTTGCTGTTTTTAAAGAATATTGAGTCAGTTGATCGTTATTTACGTTCTACTAGACCGACGGCTGTTAATCTGTTCTGGGCATTGGATCAAATGATGAATGTTATAAAAGAACAGACCGAGTTGATTGAAATTCCGGCATTACTGGATTTATTGGAACGGAAGGCACTTTTTATTGCTGCGGAGGATAAACGGGTTAATCGTACAATGGCTGCATTTGGTGCGGCTTTATTTAAAGAACCTGTTTCAATTTTGACACATTGCAATGCAGGCGCATTAGCAACGGTAGAATGGGGAACTGCATTAGGTGTGATTCGTCAAGCATTTTCAGAAGGCAATATCAAACGTGTCTTTGCGGATGAAACAAGACCGCTTTTGCAGGGAGCACGCCTTACGGCATTTGAATTACAGCAAGATCATATTCCTGTTACGCTGATTACAGATAGTATGGCCGGGTGGGTAATGAAAAACAAAATGGTAGATGCTGTTATCGTTGGCGCAGATCGTATTGCAGCGAATGGGGATACTGCTAATAAAATTGGTACATATAGTGTTGCGTTATTGGCACATATGCATCAGATTCCTTTTTATGTGGCAGCTCCGGCTTCAACGTTTGATTTTTCAATGCAGACAGGGGATCAGATCCCAATTGAAGAACGTGACAAATTTGAAGTAACACATTTTCAGGGCATACAATCAGCACCAGATGATATTGCTGTATTTAACCCAGCTTTTGACGTAACACCTAATAAATATATTACGGGAATTATTACAGAATATGGTGTATTAAGACCGAATTATCAGGAAAAAATTAGACTATTAAAAAATAAAATGGAGGAAAATAGATAATGAAATCGATGATAAGAGATATTTCGTTAGCACCGCAAGGTCATGATAAAATCAACTGGGTGAAAAATTTTATGCCAGTTTTAGGCACGATTAATGAAGAATTTTCTAAATCAAAACCATTTTCCGGGAAAAAGATGGTAATTACGATGCATTTGGAAGCAAAAACGGCTTATTTAGGGTTAGTATTTAAAAATGCTGGAGCTGAAGTTGTGGTAACGGGAAGCAATCCATTATCGACACAAGATGATGTTGCGGCAGCACTAGTTGAGGATGGAGTTACTGTATTTGCATGGTATGACTGCACAAATGAAGAATATGATGTCTTTTTAAATAAAGCTTTAGATACCAAACCAGACATGATCGTTGATGATGGTGGGGATCTGGTTTCTCTTTTACATAGCAAACGAGCTGAACTCGCTGCGAATATTATCGGTGGTTCCGAAGAAACGACAACTGGCGTAATCCGTCTTAAAGCATTAGACGCCGCAGGTAAATTAAAATTCCCGATGATTGCTGCCAATGATGCTTATTGCAAATATTTATTTGATAACCGTTATGGTACGGGGCAGTCAACTTGGGATGGTATTATGCGCACCACAAATCTGGTAATTGCAGGAAAAAATGTGGTAATTGCAGGGTATGGATGGTGCGGTAAAGGTGCTGCTATGCGCGCTAAAGGCCTTGGTGCCAGCGTCATTATTACGGAAATTGATCCAATTAAGGCGATTGAAGCTGTTTTTGATGGTTTTCGTGTCATGCCAATGCAAGAAGCCGCTAAAATCGGTGATATTTTCCTGACTTTGACTGGATGCAATGACATTATTCGCAAGGAACATTTTGCTGTAATGAAAAATGGTGCTATGATGGCTAATGCTGGTCATTTTGATGTTGAAATCAATAAAGTGGAATTGAATGAAGTATCGATATCAACTCGTCCAGTAAGAAAAAATATAGAAGAATTTGTTCAAAGTGATAATCGAAAACTTTATTTATTGGCGGAAGGACGTCTGGTTAATCTTGCTGCGGGAGATGGTCATCCGGCTGAAATTATGGATTTATCATTTGCTGTTCAATTTTTTTCGGCTCTTCATATTGTCAACAATCATAAAAATATGGGGGCGCATGTTTGCTTGATGCCAAATGAAATAAACCAAAAAATTGCTGCAATCAAACTGGCATCGTTAGGGCTTTCAATTGATGAACTATCTGTGGCACAATCGTCTTACTTATCACAGTCCTAAAAAGTATGAATTGTTTCAGATTTTTTATCAATAACGAAAGTGAGGTTGACTCCGTTGAATATTTTAATAAAAAAAGCAACCGTTTTATTACCAGATGGTACCGTCAAAGAAACGGATATTGCTATTGAAGATGATCTTATTGCCAAAGTCGGTACGATTGCTACAGATTGGCATATTGACCGAGAAATCAATGCCAATAATAAACTGGTAACACCAGGATTGGTAAATACTCATACGCATGCTTCTATGACGCTCTTGCGCAGCTATGCGGATGATATGCAGCTTATGGATTGGCTGCAAAATAAAATTTGGCCAATTGAGGCTAAAATGCGTAAAAATGATATTTATTGGGGCGCTATGCTGGCGATTGCCGAAATGATCAAAACAGGTACAACAACTTTTGCCGACATGTACGCCGACATGGAAAAAGTTGGTGAAGCTGTAGCAGAAACTGGAATCCGAGCTGTTTTATCGCGTGGTTTAATTGGTTCTGCCCCCAATGGGAATAAGGCATTAGAAGAAAATAAGGAACTTTTCCAGACGTATCATAATGGTGCAGATGGGCGTATTACCGTTATGTTTGGTCCTCATGCACCTTACACTTGTCCTCCGGAATATATCAAAAAAGTTGTACAAGAAGCCCAATTGCTTGGGGCTGAGATTCATATGCATTTATCGGAAACCATTGGTGAAGTTGAAAATTGCATCAAAGAATATCAAAAATCACCGATTGCATTGATGGAAGAATTAGGGCTTTTTGATTGCGGCGTATTGGCAGCACATTGTGTACATGTATCTGATGAGGATATTCTTATTATGAAGAAACATAATGTTCGTGTTGCCCATAATCCTGGCAGTAATATGAAATTAGCCAGTGGGATTGCACCGATAACTCAAATGCTCGATGCAGGGATCTGCGTTGGTCTTGGTACGGATGGAGCATCGAGCAATAATAATCTTGATTTGCTTGAAGAGGTACGGTTGACTACCTTATTGCATAAGGTAAATCAATATGATCCTTTAGCTATTCCGGCGGCAAAAGGCATTCAATTGGCAACCGAATATGGGGCTAAAGCGGTTGGTTTGACAAAGGTAGGTAAAATTGAAAAAGGTTATAAAGCCGATTTGACATTATTTGATATGTCTGGTACAAAATGGTGTCCGCGTCATGACATTGTATCTTTGTTAGCATATTCGGCTGATTCAAGTTCGGTCGATACGGTATTGATTAATGGAAAAATTGTACTTGATAAAGGCATATTAGTAACAATGGATGAAGAACGCGTAATGTATGAGGCTAATCGTTGTGCCATGAATTTGTTAAAATAATAGTTTTAAACTAAAGAAGCTCTGCTAAAAAAGCGGGGCTTCATCTCATTCGATAAATGCAGTGCGTCTGATTTTTGAAATGTTTTCCGGTTAGGAGTGTATAATATGCCAGAAAAGAAAAAGTATTATGCCGTTAAAAATGGTCGCCATGTTGGGATTTTTTCATCTTGGCTAGAATGTAAAGAGCAAATTCATAGTTATTCTGGTGCGTTATATAAAGGTTTTGCGACAAAGGATGAAGCAGAAAATTATATGGGTACCAAAACAACCATTAACCAGCCGCCTACACTTACAGTGGATGAACTTGAAGATAAGTATCATATTTATGTTGATGGGTCTTATCGTAATAGTCGTTATAGCTGGGGGTTTGCCGCTTTTTTTCAGGGACAGTTGATTCATACAGCAAATGGAATAGGAACTTCCAACGCGGCAGCAAAACTTCATAATGTTGCTGGTGAAGTCGAAGCGAGCATCCAAGCTGTTTTATGGGCAGAAAAAGAAAAATTAGAGTCAATTGTCATCTATCATGATTATATTGGTATCTCGGAGTGGGCTGAAAAGCGCTGGAAAACGAATAATGATGTTACAAAACAATATGCAGCTTTTATGGCAGATTATCTTGGCTGGGTGACATTTAGGAAAATTAGTGGTCATACCGGGGTTGAAGGCAATGAACTGGCAGACAAATTAGCCAAAGCCGCTTTGGGAATTTCATGATCTAAATTTTAGTCAATGATTTTAGAAAAGTGGTGATAAAATTGAAACGAGTTTCAGCTAAAAAAAATACAACAGTGCCTAAAGCAAATTCCAATAAAAAATATGAATTATTGGGAATTGCATTTTTTACCATTGGTTTGTTTTCTTTGATTGGTTTATTAGGTTTTAATGTTGGTTTTGTAGGTAGTTTTTTTGCCAAGATTTTATTGTACATGTTTGGTATTGGAGCATACATTATTCCGGCAGTTGTTATGTTGATTGGTCTGCAATATATATATAAACATCACCGGCTGGTTTATTCCACACGATTTTTTGGTATTATGGCATTATTTTTTTCGCTTTTAGCAATGTATCATCATTTTGTGATTTTACCAGGTAGTGAAATCCTGCCAGAAAGTTTGCCAGTGGGTGGTGGTCTGATTGGTGGAAGCATTTTACTAGTATTGCGCAAGTTTTTCGGGATTGATGGCAGCATCATTATTTTATTTGCTTTGGTAATTGGTGCGATTTTGCTTTCAACAACATGGTCTTTAGCCGTGGGGTTACTTAAGACAAAACAGCAGGCTGCTCAGGGAATTAAAACAGCTAAAAAAACAGTTTCTTTTACCTATGATAAATTTGTTGAAGTAGAAGAAAAATTTAAAAATTCGTTTTATAATCAAGAAACTGATAAAAACTTTGAGAAACCATTTATTGAAATACCAGGACAAGTTAATCCACTAGAAGATGCAGATACCTTTGTGCCAGAACAAATCGAAAAGCCTGTAGAATTTTCGATTCAATACATGGAAGATAAAAAATTGGATTTGGAAAAAGAAGCTGTTGCTCCAACAACTGAAAATGAAATAGCTTTAATTTCTAAACAGGATTTGACGGCGGAAACCGGTGCAATTCGCGAATATCAGCTGCCGAATATTCGGTTTATTTTAAGTAAAGCAGTCAAACAGAAGAATTCTAAACTAGAAAAAGAAATTGCTATTAATGCAAAAATACTTGAAGAAACATTGCAAAGTTTTAATGTCAAAGCAAGTATTGTAAATGCTTGTCATGGACCAGCCGTTACGCGTTATGAATTAGAACCAGCTGCAGGTGTGAAGGTAAGTAAAATTGTAAATTTGGCAGATGATATTTCTTTGAAATTGGCAGCGCCTTCAGTACGAATCGAAGCGCCAATTCCGGGGAAAGCTGCAATTGGCATTGAGGTACCAAATAAAGAATTGTCTGGTGTACAATTACGGGAAGTTTTGGAAAGTGAGCTTTTTTTAACTGCAAAATCAAAGCTTACCGTAGGACTCGGCATGGATATTGGTGGACAGGCTATTTTTGCTGATTTAGCGAAAATGCCACATTTACTTGTTGCTGGTGCTACTGGATCGGGGAAAAGTGTTTGCATCAATACAATTATTACCAGTGTACTTTTTAAGGCGAAACCGGACGAAGTTAAATTTATTTTAATTGATCCGAAAATGGTTGAGCTTTCGAATTATAATGGAATTCCCCATTTAATGGTTCCTGTGGTGACAGATGCAAAAAAAGCAGCCTCTGTTTTAAATTGGGCTGTGCAGGAAATGGAAAAACGGTATGCGAAATTTGCCAGTCATGGTGTTAGAGATATGGAACGTTACAATCGTAGTGTCGAAACGGATAAAATGCCGGCTGTAGTTATTATTATAGATGAATTAGCTGATTTGATGATGGTAGCCCCCAGTGATGTAGAAAATGCAATCTGTCGTTTAGCGCAAAAAGCCAGAGCTGCAGGAATTCATTTGATTTTAGCGACACAGAGACCATCTGTAGATGTTATTACGGGAATCATCAAGGCTAACATTCCATCGCGGATTTCTTTTTCGGTTTCTTCGCAAATTGATTCACGGACGATACTCGATATGGGTGGAGCTGAAAAATTATTAGGTAAAGGCGATATGCTTTATTATCCGATTGGTGCCTCAAAACCAGTTCGGGTTCAGGGTGCTTTTGTAAGTGATACAGAAGTAGAAGCTTTATTGGATTTTATTCGACAGCAAGGAGCTGAAATTGAAGAGAATGAGGAAATTATCAGTTTTACAGAAAGTGCTGTTTTAGATGAAACTGAAAAAAAGAAAGATGTTCAGCAAGATGAATTACTGGAAAAGGCGATTCATCTTGTTTTAGAAACAGGTCAGGCGTCGTCTTCTAGTCTACAACGACGGTTTCGTATTGGTTATACCCGAGCGGCCAGATTAATTGATACGATGGAAGAAATGCATATCGTAGGTGCTAGTTCCGGTAGTAAGGGCAGAGACATTCTTATGACGAGTGATCAGGTAATAACGGCTTATTTTAATAAATAAGCTGTAAATTTTTGAACCATCATGTATAATGTAGTATGAAGGTAAATTGTATAGTGGGTACTTTAACTATGAATCAAATCAGGGGAGGAACTATTGTATATGTTAGGTGAAATTTTACGGAATGAAAGAGAAAAACAGAATCTAACGATTAAGGATATCGAGCGTGATACGAGCATTCGTGCTTTATATATAGAATCGATTGAAAAAGCAGAATATGATGTTTTACCGGGAGAAGTTTATTTAAAAGGTTTTATAAAAACGTATGCTAATTATTTAAATCTTGATGGTACGGAAATGTTGAAAAAATATTACGAGGAAAAAAATGCTGCATTACCACAAGAAGAAATCCCTGTACCGGAAACAGTAAAACCGCAGATTGTGCCTCCCATTGCATCAATAAAAAATGATTTTAAAGAACGTGTGGAACAATCTCGAAAAACACAACAAGTATTAATCGGTGTTGTGCTCGCAGGATTGGTCGTAGGTGGACTTTATTGGGGATTAAGCAGTGATGACTCTTCAGAAAAAACCGGAACAAAGGCACCCGCAGCTACCGTAGCAGTGCCTCCAGTGAAAGAAAAAGCGGCAGCAGCACCGGAAAAGAAATATGAAGGTGTTGAATTAACAGCACACTTCAAAGGAAAATGCTGGACGAAAGTGATTGCTGATGATAAAACTATTTACGAAGGAACACCCAAAGATGGTGAATCTTTATCATGGAAAGCAGATAAAGAAATGATTATGACAGTTGGTAATGCCGGAGCAGTCCAAGTCACCTACAATGGTAAAAGTTTGGGTGAAATAGGTAAAACCGGGGATGTCCTCACAAAAAAATTCACGAATCAAAAAGAGGAAACTGTTGAATAACAGGAGACGAACATGAAAGATTTTTTACCGATTAGTCAAGCGGATATGAAAGACCGTAATTGGGATGTGTTGGATTTTATCTTTATTTCAGGTGATGCGTATGTCGATCATCCAAGTTTTGGACCAGCAATTATTTGTCGTATATTAGAAAAACATGGTTATAAAGTCGGTATTATTGCACAGCCTGATTGGAAAAGTACGGATGATTTTAAAATATTAGGTAAACCAAGATTAGGATTTCTTGTCTCAAGCGGAAATCTCGATTCGATGTTAAATAAATTTACAGCATCAAAAAAATTTCGTCATACGGATTCTTATTCACCGGGCGGGCAGTCAGGTCATAGACCAGATCGAGCGGTGGTGGTTTATTGCAATCGGTTACGTGAGATTTTTGGTAAAGTACCAATTATTATTGGCGGCATTGAAGCTAGTTTAAGGCGTTTTGCCCATTATGATTACTGGTCGGATACGATTCGTCGGTCTATTTTATTTGATAGCCGGGCAGATTTATTGATTTATGGAATGGGCGAAAAACAAATTCTAGAAATCGCCGCGGAGTTACATCAGGAAATTGAAGTTGCAGCAATTACTACCGTAAAAGGAACTTGTTATGTCACGACCAATCTTGATTATGTTTGGGATTCGATTGAAATACCCTCCTACGAAATAGTCACTGAAAACAAGCACTCTTTCAGTGAAGCCTTTAAGGTTGAATATTTTGAGCAGGATGCAATTCGCGGAAAAACCATTGTACAACCATCCGGACATCAATATCTGATCCAAAACGCTCCGGCACTTCCCTTAACTGTAGAAGAGATGGATGAAATTTATGCTTTGCCTTATCAGCGAACCTATCATCCGATCTATGAAGCAATGGGCGGTGTTCCGGCAATACAAGAAGTGCAATTTAGTTTAGTCAGCCACCGTGGTTGTTTTGGTGGCTGCAATTTCTGTGCTATTGTTTCACATCAAGGTCGAATTATTCAAGCCAGAAGCCAAGAATCGATTTTAGCGGAAGCTGAAATTTTAACAAAATTGCCAGAGTTTAAAGGTTATATACATGATGTTGGCGGTCCCACCGCTAATTTTCATGTACCATCGTGCCAATCTCAGCTCGAGCGAGGAACTTGCCGTGAAAAACAATGTTTAGCGCCAATTCCTTGTAAAAATCTTACCAAAAGTCATACTGACTATATAGAGCTCTTACGAGCTTTACGAGCCTTGCCAAAGGTTAAAAAAGTATTTATCCGTTCCGGTATTCGGTTTGATTATCTGATGGCGGTTAAAGATGATTTTTTAGAGGAATTATGCCGATATCATATTAGTGGTCAATTAAAAGTAGCACCAGAACATATTTCTGAAAAAGTAACAAAACTAATGGGAAAATCCGGTAAGTCAGTTTATGTACGTTTTGCCGATGCTTTTAAAAAAATGAATCAAAAAATCAATAAAAAGCAATATTTAGTACCATATTTTATGTCGAGTCATCCAGGTGCATCATTAAAAGATGCCGTGGAACTAGCGGAATTTATTCGTGACCTCAACTATCGTCCGGAACAGGTACAGGACTTTATTCCAACACCCGGGACTTTGTCGACTTGTATGTATTACACGGGAATGAATCCACTGACTGGCGAAACTGTGTATGTTGCGAAAGATCCAGTAGAAAAACAAATGCAGCGAGCCTTGATGCAATATCGTGATCCTAAAAATAGCTTCATTGTGTATAACGCTTTGCTCAAAGCAAAACGAGAAGACTTAATAGGGTATGGTCCAAAATGTTTAATTCGACCACAGGAACATCTAGGCGAAAACAACATGAAAAAACCGGATGCTGCAAAAAAACCGAATCGAAAAAGCGTCAGGAAACATGATTAAATAGTCCTGCTATTTCTAGAAATAAAGTATGTTATAATAGAAAAAGTGTTTATCTTAAGGAGAGAAGGTGCCTTAAATGCGTTGCCCGTTTTGTAAAACGGCAGATAGCCGTGTAATTGATTCTCGTGCCGCAGATGATGGAAATACGATTCGGCGCCGCCGTGAATGTACGAGTTGTGGTAAAAGATTTACAACTTATGAAGTCATTGAAAAAATCCCATTAATGGTTATAAAAAATGATGGTCGCAGAGTGCTGTTTGATCGAAATAAATTATTGAACGGATTGATTCGTTCTTGCGATAAACGAACTGTTTCGATGGAAAAAATCATTAATTTGACAGATGAGATCGAAAAAGAATTACGCAATCCTATGGATCGAGAAGTTTCGACCGTGGCGATTGGACAACTTGTCATGGAAAAGCTTAAAGCATTTGACGACGTTGCTTATATTCGCTTTGCATCTGTCTATCGAAAATTTACCGATATCAGTAATTTCAAAGAAGAATTAGAAGAATTAATCGAATCAAAAAAGAATGATTCGACAAAAGAAAAAAATTAGCATAGTAGATATAAAAATTCGGCTCACACTATGTGGGCTGTTTTTCTTAACATATCTAATTTAGTTTGGAGTGAGAAAGTTTGTCTTGGGAATTAAAAGCAAATTTACAAAAAATACTAGATAATGAGGATGGAGTTAGTGTGTTCCCCGCTGGAATACGTAGCAAATTTGCTTTAGTGTATCCGAATTCTTATTTTGTTGGCATGTCGAACTTAGGCATACATATTTTGTATCAACAAATGAATAACCGGAAAGATACGGCTTGTGAACGATTTTTTTTGCCGGAAAAGCTGATTGAAAAAGAATATATGCGAACCAATACACCACTTATGAGTATCGAAAATCAAGAACATTTATATGAATTTCCGCTGATTGGTTTTGCGGTATCTTTTGAAATGGATTATTTTAATGTGTTGAAGATTTTAGAACTGGGTAAAGTGGAACTTTTAGCGGCACAACGTACAAATGATGATCCGATTGTTATTGCTGGTGGCGCTTGTGCAACTTTTAATCCTGAGCCGCTGAGTCTTTTCATTGATGCTTTTATTATTGGTGAAGGTGAAGAAACGATCCATTTGTTTTTAGATGCCTATTATAAAGCAAAAGCAGATAATCTCTCACGTGAAGCTATTTTGTTGCGATTGGCGAATGTTCCCGGTGTATACGTGCCTAGATATTATACACATGAGTATAATGAAGATGGTACGGTTGCTAAGATTACGCACGATGACAAAGTACCCAGTCAAATTCATCGTCAATGGGTTCATGATTTAGATGCGTATGATGCTCATACGGTCATTCGTACCAATGATACGGAATTTAATCTTTATTTAATTGAAATTGCCCGTGGTTGTGGTAGGCATTGTCGTTTCTGTATGGCTGGATATGCGTTTCGTAAACCTCGAACCAGGTCTTTAGCAAGCATTGAAAAAATGCTGATGGAAGCGCAGGTATATGGTAAAAAAGTCGGACTCATGGGTGCGGCTATATCGGATTACCCTGAAATAAATACCTTGTGCCATAAAATCTTAGAATTAGGTATGCCAATGTCGGTAGCTTCTTTTCGCGCGGATTCTGTCACCAAAGATCTTGTAGATTCTTTGGTACATAGTGGTTTAAAAACATTGACCTTAGCGCCAGAAGCAGGCAGTGATAAAATGCGCGAGGTCATTAATAAAGGAATCAAAAAAGAACATTTATTTAAAGCCATTGAACTGGGCGCGAATGCGGGTGTTGCCAATTTTAGGCTTTATATTATGATTGGATTGCCATTTGAAACGAGCGAAGATATTGAGGCTATTCTCACCATGACAACGGAAGTCAAAGCCTACATGGACAGTTTAGGTTGTCATGGAAAATTGACATTAAGTATCAATCCTTTTATTCCCAAACCAGTAACGCCTTTTCAATGGCTGCCAATGGGGGATATCAAACAAAGTGATCATGATTTGAAATATATAAAAAATTCTTTTAAAAATACAAAACAGATTGATGTGATCATTGAATCGCCCAAAGAAGCTTATATACAGGGGATTTTAGCTCGTGGTGATCGCAGACTATCACACGTCCTTCATCGATCCCATCAATTGGGTGGCAGCAAAAGTTTTAAACAAGCAATGAAAGAAGCAAACATTGACAGTGCTTTTTATTTATATCGTGAACGTGATGAATATGAAGTGTTCCCCTGGGATACACTAAATCTGGGCATTGATAAATCCTATTTATATTATGAAATAGAGAATGCCAAACAGAGAAAACATACAGTGCAGTGTTTTGATGGCTGTAAACGCTGCGGTGTTTGTCGTTAAATAAGCTGGAGGTAAACTATGAGCTTTTCATTATTGGAGAAAGCAGATAATATACAAGCTGGTCAATTTTCGATTTTCCCGCAAAAGGGTTTAGAACATGCCATATCAACTCGTTTTGGTGGAGTGAGTCAAGCACCTTTTGATAAAATGAATTTAGCAATGCATAATGGGGATGATAAAAAATCCGTATTGGAAAACAGGAAACGTTTTTGCAATGCTTTTTTCTTATCAAGTGCTAATTTATGTACATGTGAACAGGTACATAGCAGCAATATTATGCAAGTTACTGCAGTCGATGCCGGACGTGGTGCAATCTCCTATGAGGATGCAATCAAAGCAACAGATGCTTTAATTACCAATGTGAAAAATGTACCACTGATGTTGTTTTTTGCTGATTGTACGCCAATCCTCTTTTTTGATCCTGAACATCAAGCGATTGGCATTAGTCATGCTGGTTGGAAGGGAACGGTTCATAAAATTGCGCAAAAGACAGTACAGGCAATGCAATCAGCCTTTCAAACAGATCCTAAAAAGTGTTTAGTTGGCATTGGTCCATCTATTGGACCGTGCTGTTATGAAGTAGGAGTGGATGTGCAACTTCAGTTTCGCAAGGCTTTTCCAAATGATGTAAACACCATTCTTATACCATTTCAAGAAAAATGGAAACTTGATCTTTGGGCAGCGAATCGAATACAATTAGAAGAAGTTGGTATATCGAAGGAAAATATTGATATGGCTCATACTTGCACAGCTTGTAATTCAGATGTATTTTTTTCCTATCGGGCTGATCAGGGAAAAACTGGTCGCATTGCCGCGATGCTTTGTTTAAAATAAAATCGCTATATTTTGCATATTTAGAGGATATTTAGACTTATTCTCGAATATTTGTTAAAGTATGGAGGCGTTTTTGTGATAAAAGAAAATTTAAGTGAAATACAAAATAAAATAGAAGATTCTTTATTGAAAAGAAATGTGACTGCCGATTCGAATTCTGTAAAACTCATTGCTGTAACTAAAAATCATGAGGTTGCTGCCATGCAGGAAGCAATTGACGCAGGCGTTTTATCTATTGGTGAAAACCGTATTCAAGAAGCAGCCAGTAAGGCAGCAACGCTGGAACGAGATGTTGAATGGCATTTGCTTGGGCATCTACAGACGAATAAAGTTAAACAGGCTGTTCATTTATTCGATTTGATTCATTCCGTTGACAGTAAAAAAATTGCTGTAGAAATTAATAAAGAAGCAAAAAAAATCAATAAAATTCAGGATGTTTTGTTGCAAGTAAACATTGCGAAAGAAAAAAGTAAGTTTGGTATTTATGCAGAAGATCTGCCCTCACTGCTTCGTGATGTTGACCAAATGGAATCTCTTCACGTATGCGGACTGATGACCATTGCACCAATTTGTGACAATTTAGAAGAAGTCAGACCTATTTTTAAAAATATGTTTCAGTTATATATAAATATGAAACAGTGTAAGTTTGAAAAAACGAATTTGAAATGGTTGTCTATGGGAATGAGTCATGATTATACGGCTGCCATTGAAGAAGGTGCTAATATGGTTCGAATTGGAACAGCAATCTTCGGACCGCGCCAATATTAATAGGAGGAAATAGAGCATGTCGTTTATAGATAAATTTTGTGGTAAACTAGGCTTAATTGATTCTGTCGATAAAGAGGTTGAGACTCCAGAACAAAAAGGAGAAGCGACTGAAGAAAAAATAGCAGCCAATGAATTCAAAGCTAAAAAAACGTCTTCCTATGCGCAGAATAATGTGGTGAATTTCCATGCGACGAGCAGTACAAATAATACGAATGTGGTGGCAAGACAAATGAATGTTATAGTCATTGAACCTTTATCTTTTGATGATGCACAACAGGTAGCAGATTATTTGAAAAATAAAAAACCGGTTGTGGTAAATTTTGAAAATACAGATAGTGAAGTTGCAAAACGGATTATTGATTTTATTAGTGGTACTACGTATGCACTTGCAGGGGATATAAAAAAAGTGGGGAATAATGTATTTTTATGTGCACCAAGCAATGTGGATGTAACGTATACACAGCAAGAAAATAAAGGCTCAGACACAGATATGCCTTGGCTGAAAAAATAGGAGTGATATCATGAATATAGGGTTTATTGGTGGCGGATCTATGGCTGAAGCGCTGATCGGTGGGATTCTGGCAAATAAATTATTTGCGCCCAGTGAAGTATATGTTTCGGACCATAAAATTAAAAGATGTGAACAGTTACATAATTTATATGGTGCTCAAGCAGCGCTGGATGCCAGTACGTTTTTAGGAAAACTGGACATCGTTGTCCTGGCAATTAAACCGCAAGTAGCTCAAGTAGCAATTGAGTCGATTGTAAAGCTAGTAAAATCGGATACGATGGTTATTTCCGTGATTGCCGGTCTCACGTTGAAATCACTGGAAACGTATTTTGTACAGCAGCCAGTTGTGCGTGTAATGCCAAATACACCAGTTGCTGTAGGCGAGGGAATGTCGGCTATTGCCCTTGGTAAAAATACGTCAGAGCTTAATGGTAAAACGGTAGAAACTATATTCAATGCAGTTGGTAAAGCTGTGATTTTACAAGAAAGTGCCATTGATGCAGTAACAGGGCTATCCGGCAGTGGTCCTGGTTATGCCTTTGTTATGATGGATGCTTTAGCAGATGCGGGAGTCAAGGTAGGTCTTCCTCGTCAAATATCTATTATGCTGGCAGCACAGACACTTTTGGGTGCAGCCAAAATGGTATTAGAAACAGGTGAACATCCGGCTGTCCTTCGTGATAAAGTGACTTCACCAGGTGGGACAACGATTGCCGGTATCCATGTCTTAGAGCAAAAAGGAGTTCGAGCAGCACTCATCGATGCTGTTGAAGCCGCAACGAATAAATCGAAAGCAATGGGGAAATCGTAATATGGCAGCAGATCGTGAAAAAATTATCCGGTATTATAAAGGCACAGAGGGTGCTGAAACGGCGGCTAAATTGGTTGATCTTGCCGACTCTGTGAACAAAAGCCGGAAATTTAAAACATCGTCTTTTTTAGATCCTTATGGTTGTGAAATTGCTGAAACAATCACCGCTAATTATCCAGCGTTGAAACTTGTTTTTGATGGTGGCTACCTAGGCGCTGAACGCCAGAAAGCGGCTTTTGTTCATGAGGACTTTTTTGGCACACCATCTTTTGACTTGACGGTCGTTAAAGCATCCTGGAATGCACAGTTTTATCATATTGCACATCGTGATGTTTTGGGTTCGCTCATTGGATTGGGCATTGACCGTGGCCAAATTGGAGATTTACTAATAAAAGCAGATCATGTGAAGATCATAGCTGATGTGAAAATGGGCGAATTTATCTTGCAAAATTATACGCAAATTGGTTCTTCTGCTATCACGACGGAAGTGGGAAGTTTTGCTGATATTGAAGCGCGTGAAGAGCGTTGTAAAGAAATTAAAGCCACAGTTGCTTCGCTTCGAGTGGATTCGATTGCAGCAGCCGGTTTTGGTTCATCGCGCAGTAAAATTGCGAGTGATATCGAAGCCGATAAATTAAAATTGAACTGGCAGTCTGTAAAAAGTACGTCCCATATGGTAAAAGAAGGCGATATCATATCGATGCGCGGCAGAGGTCGTATTGAGGTCGCTGAAGTCCGTGGGCAGACAAAAAAAGGCAGGACTGGAATTTTACTTAGACGCTATATATAAAATAAACGGTAGAGGAAGCGGAGTTTATGCTTACACCTTTAGATATTCATAATCAAGAATTTAAACGGAGTTTTCGTGGTTATAATGAGGATGAGATTGATACATTTCTCGATCGAGTTATCAAAGACTACGAACAATTATATAGAGATAATGTACAACTTAAAGAAAAATCCAATCAAATGCAAGATGATATAGGACGTTTTAAGCAAATGGAAGCAACCTTACATGAAACTTTGGTCATTGCCCAAAAAACAGCTGAAGAAGTAAAAGTGAATGCGCAAAAAGAAGCGGCTAATATTGTTCAAGAGGCTCAGCTTAACGTAAAAAAAATAATAATAGAAGCTGAGGAAAAGCTTCATCAACAATCCGTTTCATATCAAGACATGCAACGTCAATATGATTCTTTTCAGACAAAAATGAAAACATTGCTTGTGACACAGCTTAATTTAATGGATTTAACGGATCAAAGCAGTACGAATGAAGCTGCGCCGGAACAAGAAGCAAATTTACCGAACAATGAAGTTCCTCTAGACTGAAAATAACAACGGGCTTTTGGCTCGTTGTTATTTTAATTTTGATGATATAGAACAAATATGAATTTTCATCTAGCAAATTCATATTTCAGTGAAGCTATGTTATAATATACTATAAAAAGAATCGAGGGTTGTCGCGTGCCAATATTAATCTTATGCCTAGTTGTTATACTGGTTGATCAATTTTCAAAATTTTATATTCAATCTACGATGAATCTGGGGATGTCGATACCGATAATCCCTCATGTCTTTCATATTACATACATTTTAAATCCGGGAGCAGCTTTTGGAATATTGGAAAACCAACGCTTCTTTTTTATTTCAATCGGTGTGTTTATTCTTTTAGCAGCGATATTCTTTTTTCCCAAACTACAAAAGGAGAAATTGCCGTTAAAAGTCGGTTCAGCGCTTTTGTTAGGTGGGGCGGTCGGAAATTTAATCGATCGAATTCAAACCGGCTATGTGGTTGATTTTTTTGATTTTAGAATATGGCCAATTTTCAATGCAGCTGACATTGCTATTGTTTGTGGCGTTGGTCTGATTATATATACAATACTTTTTAAAGGAAGAATGAAATGACCATATTAATGAATGAATATGAATTTACTGCAACAACGCCAGAGCGTTTAGATGTTTTTTTAGCCAAACAAATAACAGATCACTCTAGATCTTTTGTCCAAAAATTAGTTTTGGATGGTCATGTTACCGTCAATCAAAAACTGCAAAAATCAAACTATAAATTGTGCAATGGAGACCATATCGAAGTGGTTGTTCCTGAACCACAAGCAATTTCAATTCAAGCAGAGGATTTGCCACTTGATATTTTATATGAGGATCAACATATTATTGTTATCAACAAAGCACGTGGGATGATTGTGCATCCAGCATCCGGTATTTATAGTGGAACGCTAGTAAATGCACTTTTGGCTCATTGTAAGGATTTATCTGGAATTAATGGGGAAATTCGTCCTGGAATTGTGCATCGGTTGGATAAAGATACTTCAGGCGTTATGATTGCGGCGAAAGATGATTTTTCCCATACGAGTTTAGCAGAACAAATAAAAAGCAAAACGGCGCATCGACAATATGTGGCTATTGTAAAAGGCAACATAAAGGAAGAATCAGGTATTATTCATGGGGATATTGGCCGTGATCCTAAAGATCGAAAAAACATGGCAATTGTTTCTGAAAATGGAAAACCGGCTTCCACTCAATTTAAAGTTTTAGAAAGATATGGCGATTATACGTTAGTAGAATGTACCTTAATGACGGGACGTACACATCAAATTCGTGTTCATATGACATATATTGGACATCCGTTGATTGGTGATCCGAAATATGGTACAACAAAATCACCCTTTAAAATTAACGGACAAGCTTTGCACTCAGAAAATTTGTCCTTAATTCATCCGATTACCAAAGAAAAGTTATTTTTCTCTGCACCGATACCAGATGATATGGCTAAAATTTTAATAAAACTACGTACTAGAACCAAAAATAAATAAATTAGGATTTTCTGAAGGGATGATGTTTTATGTCGAATTTAATTGATAAAACCATTTTAATGGACGCCAAGGCTATCACACGTGCTTTAACACGTATAGCACATGAAATTATCGAGAAAAACAAAGGTGTTGAGCAGATATTGCTAGTAGGTATCCGTACCCGGGGCGTACCTCTAGCGGAACGAATTGCCAATGAAATTGAACAAATTGAAGGAACAAAAGTTCCAGTCGGTGTTCTTGATATCACATTATATCGTGATGACCTTTCGACATTGTCGTATCAACCGATTGTTCATCCAACGCAGATGCCGGTTGATATAACGAATAAAACAATTATCCTAGTTGATGATGTATTATATACGGGTCGGACGATCCGGGCTGCATTGGATGCCATGATTGATATGGGACGGCCACGGGTTATTCAATTGGCGGTTCTGGTTGATCGGGGCCATCGTGAATTACCAATTCGGGCGGATTATGTTGGGAAAAATGTACCGACAGCCAGTAAAGAAGTCGTCAGTGTTCAAATTGATTCAGTTGATCAAAAAGAACAGGTTGTTATTAAAGAGTTTAAGGATTGAATTTGCAACCGGTAAACAAAAAACCTCCAAGCTAGCAGAAAAGCTAGTTCGGAGGTTTTTTGTTTATTTTTTATTTAAATCCTGTAAGATTAACAGCGCAATTTCCTGTTCATTCGGTGTCACATAGAGGGTTTTCTGGTTTGTAAAAATAACAAACCCTGGTTTTGCGCCAGTTGGTTTTTTTACATAACGGCAAGGTGTATAGTCAACTGGGACTTTCGAAGAATGATTGGCTTTACTAAAATAGGCGGCAAGACTAGCGGCCAAAAGCAATGTATCCTGTGCTGGAGCATCGTTTTCACAACGAATTACGACATGTGACCCCGGAAAATCCTTTGTATGAAGCCAAATGTCTCTACGATGTGCCGTTTTGAAAGTAAGCTTATCATTTTGGTAGTTATTTTTTCCCACTAGAATGATGGTTCCATCACTGGCTTTAAATTTAAATGGCTGGGATGGTTTTTCACTGGCTTTTTTCTTAATGTGTTCATGTAAATAACCACTGGCGATCAGTTCGGTTTTGATTTCACCAATTTCAATTAAAGTTGATGACGATTCAAGCGAACTTTCGACACTGCTCAAATATTTCAGATCCTGTTGACATTGTTCAATTTGAATTTGCAGGAGATTTTGGGCACGTTTTAATTTATCGTATTTATGATAATAGGCTTGCATATTTTGAATAATGGAGTATCGTTTATCCAAGGATATTTGCAGGGGATGTTTTTCGGGATCTTCTTCATAAATATTTGGTAATTCTACGATTTCACCTAAATGATCGGATAACTGATATTGATATGTCATCAATATGTCGCCTTTAATTTTGTAGTCCTCAGCATTTTGCGCCTGAATTAATTCTTTTGCTAAGACAGTCGCTTTATTAGCTGATTTAGTCAGTTCAGAATGAACTAGTTTTTGGAAACGGTCTTTATCCGGCAGCGTATAATTTCCGGTGATTTTTGTTGAAAAATCAATTAGTTCACTCATTGTAGTAAAGGTTTGCGGCAATACATTTTCTAAATAATGTAAAGGAAATCCGGCAGATGCGGCTATTTTACTATTTTCATCTAAAAATAACATAGGTGTAATCTGATTTTCACGAAATAAAGTAAGAACTTCTGTTATGGCTGTTTTTAAAGAAGTAAAATCAGCCTCGTCTAATTCACTGACTAATATATTTGCTGAAAACCCGGCCGAAAAAACAAATTCACGGGCACTTACAGGACCCAGTCCAATCGCAGTCTGGACAATTGCCTTTACTAGTTTTAATTCAGGATATTTTTTCAAATCTTCAATTAATGTATCGATTGAATCGGTCATGATATTTAATTTGTCCTGATTAGGGGGAAGAGCATACTCATAGCCAGGTAAAACGAGACGAACGCGACTGCTGGTCGTACCAACTTTACGCAAGCAGTCAATGATTTTCGTTTCGTGAAGAAGAATCATATTGCTGTATTTTCCCATTAATTCAATCACGAGTGTTTTCGTCAAAATAATACCGCCAGCACCTAACGTATCAATATCAATTAGAACAATTCGATCTAGGACATGCTGTTTGATTTCGGCGATTCGTCCACCTTCTATCTGCTTACGCAATACCATACAGAAAACTGGCGGTTCTGCTGGATTTTCAACAGATCGGGTAATGATATTGATGACGGGATTTTGTGGATTAATTGAAATGTGCAGGGAAAAATTTTGCCCTGGCTGCCGTACTGCTAATAAAACTGTATGTTTATTCGGCTGAGAGATTCGATCAATTCGTCCCCCAGCTAATTGTTTATTTAATTCTGTAACCAAAGGATACATTGAAAAACCATCTAGACTCATAATATTAACTCCATTCTAACTAGTGTCAAATCAGTATAGCATTTCAATTTTGAATGGTCAAATCCAAGTATTTATAATTTTATTTCCAGTTAATATGTCTCGATTTCAGGGCAATATTTCAGGTAAGACATTGCATCTTTGAGTCTGAACAAGTAAAATAGATACCATATGGTTAAAATATAGCCAGGATTTAAGTAGACATCATTGGAGGCAATGAAAATGAATTTCAAATTTAGCAAATGGCAAGGCTGCGGCAACGATTTTGTTATTGTAGATTGTTTTAAAGAACAGATCGAGGATTTTACGAACTTGGCAATTACAGTTTGTGATCGTCATTATGGAATTGGTGCGGATGGCTTGATCTTGGTGATGCCTTCGGATCAGGCAGATTTTAAAATGCGCATTTTTAATACAGATGGCACTGAGGCCGAAATGTGCGGCAACGGAATTCGTTGTTTTGCTCGTTATATTTATGAAGCAAAACTTACGACAAAAACTTTATTTACGGTTGAAACGGGTGCTGGTATTATAAAACCGGAAATTATTTTGACCGCAGAAAATACGGTGGATTTAATTCGTGTTGACATGGGAAAGCCTATTTTGGCAGCGGACATGATTCCCGTTACTGGTTTTGGCAGCGAACAGGTCATTGCACAGCCGATTACCATCTTAGATAAAGAATATAAAATGACGTGTGTTTCTATGGGCAATCCACATTGTGTGGTTTTTGTTGACGATATTACGCAAATTGATTTGGAAGAAATAGGTCCTTTATTTGAAATAAACCAGCATTTTCCGAAAAAAATTAATACAGAATTCGCCGAAGTAAAAGATAGTGGACATATTCGAATGCGTGTTTGGGAACGTGGGGCAGCGATTACTTTAGCGTGTGGAACTGGGTCGTGTGCTACCGTCGTAGCAGCAATGCTCAATCACAAAACAGATAGAAATGTAGAAATTGAACTAGATGGTGGGATTCTTTTTGTAGAATGGACGCAAGCGGGCACGGTTTATATGTCAGGTCCTGCTGAAAAAGTGTTTTCCGGCATATATTCCGTATAATGTATTTGACCTTATAGTAGAGAAAAAGGATTCATAAAGACTAAAATGGGCTGTTTTTCCCTTGATTTAGATAAATTTGTCTAAATTAAAGGGGTTTTATCTATATATGATGAATATATTTCTTTATGTGCTTGTTTACATTATAGAAAGGGTGTTTTCTTTTGTGTTAAAAAGTATGACTGGATTTGGTTCGAGTGAATATTATAATGAAACATATAAACTACATGTAGAAATTAAATCCGTGAATTATCGATATAATGATATTATGATTCATTTGCCAAAAGCTTTGAATCCATTAGAAGATAAAATGAAAAAATTGATTGTTGCCTCGCTTGTGCGCGGGAAAATCGATATATTTATTTCTTTTGAGCAAGCTGTAGGACATAATAAGCAAATAAAAGTTGACAAAGATTTGGCAATCGCTTACTATAATGCCTTAAGCGAAATCAGTAGTCTGCTGAAAATACCAGCTCCGGATAATGTTTATGAGATAGCAAACTATCAAGATGTGCTACATCTTGAGGAAGATTCATTTGATCTGGATGTAGTACAGTCATTTATCTTAGAAACTGTTCAAAAGGCATTGGAGCAATTAGTTGCCATGCGTATAATGGAAGGTCAACATTTATTAGATGATTTAACTATGCGCCTGAATGACTTAGAGTCTAATGTATCTAAAATCGAACAGCAGGTACCCATGATTCTTACTTGTTATCGCGAGAAACTGCTAAAAAAACTGCAGGATGTGTTAAGTGAAACCCAAATTGATGAATCCCGCTTGATTCAAGAATGTGCATTGTTTTCTGAAAAAATCAATTTTACCGAGGAACTTGTACGTCTTAAGAGCCATTTTAAACAATTCAGAGCTACAATTTTTGATAGCACCACAGCGGTTGGTCGAAAATTAGATTTTATTGTTCAAGAAATGAACCGTGAAACCAATACGATTGCTTCAAAAGCGAATGATATGGAGACAGCAAAACTTGTAGTCGAAATGAAAAGTGAGATTGAAAAAATCAGGGAACAGATTCAAAATGTAGAATAAATAATAAAAACGGTAGGGAACCGAGAGGAGTTTAACTATGGATATTAAACTTATTAATATCGGATTTGGTAATATTGTATCAGCGAATCGTATTATTTCAATTGTTAGTCCTGAATCTGCACCAATTAAACGTATTATTCAAGAAGCACGTGATCGGGGAATGTTGATTGATGCAACCTATGGAAGACGAACCAGAGCTGTTATTATTGCGGATAGCGATCATGTGATATTATCGGCTGTACAGCCGGAAACTGTAGCTCATCGCTTGATTACAAAAGATAGTGATGATACTGAATTAAAATTAAAGGAAGACTAAACAGATGGATTTCACAGGCAATTTAATTGTAATTTCAGGACCTTCTGGTGCGGGTAAGGGAACAATTTGTAAAAAATTATTAGATGACCATAAAGCACTTGCGTATTCGATTTCAGCGACAACACGTAAACCTCGTACAGGTGAAATCCATGGTATCAATTACTGGTTTATGGATAAAGCTGAGTTCGAACATATGATTGAGCATGAAGAATTGCTGGAGTGGGCTGAAGTGTATGGAAATTATTATGGTACACCATTAGCGCGTGTTCAGGAAGTATTAAAAAGTGGACAGGATGTCATTTTGGAAATAGATCCACAGGGAGCTATGAATGTCAAAAAAAAATTTCCGCAAGGAGTTTTTATTTATATTATCCCACCGTCATTGACTGAATTAGAAAAAAGAATTCGCGGGCGAGGCACAGATTCGGATGAAAGCATTGCTCGTCGTTTAAAAGCAGCGTGCGATGAGATTCAAATGGGTGTATACTATAATTACGTTGTAGTGAATGATGAACTCACGGTAGCTGCAAGCAAAATTGCAGCTATTATTGAAGCTGAAAAATGCAATGTATTGCGTAATACAGATTTGCTTCATCAAATCTGTGAAGATAAAGGAGAATGAAAACATGGATATGGTAAACCCAACAATGGATGAGTTGTTAAAAAAAGTCGATAGCAAATATACGTTAGTTGTTCTGGCAGCAAAACGTGCGCGTCAGCTTTTAGATGGTGCAGAACTCAAAGTGAATATTAAATCGACAAAAAATGTCACAAATGCTTTAGAAGAAATCATTGAAGACCGTATTAAATATGAACGGACAAAAGAAGTCGTTAAATAATAAATAAATGGTGGTTTATTTATGTTGAAGAATAAAAATATTATTTTAGGTGTCAGCGGGGGTATCGCCGTTTATAAAGCAGTGGAAATAGTTAGTCGGCTAAAAAAAGCCGGTGCGATAGTTCATGTTATCATGACGAAAGCTGCGGCGGAGTTTGTTACGCCGCTTACGTTTCGTGAGATGAGCGGAAATCCTGTCGTGGTCAGTATGTGGGATAAGATAACCAATTGGAATGTCGAACATATTGCATTGGCAATGTTAGCTGATGTGATGTTAATTGCTCCTGCCACTGCTAATATTCTTGGTAAAGCTGCCAATGGTATCGCTGATGATATGCTTTTGACAACTCTTATGGCAACGAAAGCACCAGTGTTTTTTTCACCAGCGATGAATACGAATATGTATCTGAATCCAATTGTACAAGCCAATATGAAAAAACTGCAAGATAATGGCTATCATTTGATTCAAGCTGATAGTGGTCAACTAGCTTGTGGCACATCTGGTATTGGGCGTTTACCCTCGCCAGAGTCTATCGTAGCTGTTTTAACGGAACATTTTAGTGGAGATGTATCTCTATGTGGTAAAAAAGTATTGGTGACGGCAGCTGGGACAAGAGAACCGATTGATCCGGTTCGTTATATAGGAAATCGTTCCAGCGGCAAAATGGGGTATGCTCTTGCCGAAGAAGCGGCAAGGCGCGGGGCAAATGTCGTTCTCGTTTCTGGACCGTCAGCATTAAAGGTTAGTATGGCTTCGATACGTCTGATTAAAATAGAAACAGCACTGCAAATGCGTGATGCTGTAAAAAAAGAATTTATCGACAGTGATATCATTATAAAAGCGGCAGCTGTTGCTGATTATAGGGCAGCCTCTATCGCTGAAAATAAAATAAAAAAAGACAGTTCGACATTAACTTTGGTTTTGGAAAAAAATCCGGATATTTTATTTGAACTCGGTCAAATGAAGCAAGAAAATCAGATTTTAGTCGGTTTTGCTGCTGAAACACAAAATTTGTTGGAATTTGCCAAAAAGAAGCTCCATAAAAAAAATCTTGATTATATAATTGCCAACGATGTTAGTCTAGCAAATGCTGGGTTTAATACGGATACCAATATCATAAAAATCATTGACCGTGACGGAGGAATAGAAGATTTCCCCCTTCTTCGTAAGGATTTACTAGCAAAAATTATATTAGATAAGATTACGGCATTGCCAAAAAATTAAGTTGACTTTTCTGGTCAGTTCTTTTATTATAAAAACATAGCTGAATATGGAACTCATCAAGAGCAGTCGAGGGAATGGCCCGATGAAGCTGCGGCAACCATTGAATTTATTCAAACGGTGCCAATTCCTGTAGGCGAAGCCTATAAGATGAGAGTGTCAGAGCTCTCTTTTTATAGAGAGTTTTTTTATTTTATTCAATCACAAGGAGGTATAATATGACTAAAAAACGTGTATTATTTACATCAGAATCTGTAACAGAAGGTCATCCAGATAAAATCGCAGATCAAATTTCTGATAATATTTTAGATGGAATTTTAGCAAAAGATCCAATGGGGCGAGTTGCCTGCGAAACATTGATTACGACGGGGCAGGTTCATGTTGCTGGGGAAATTTCGACGAATTGTTATGTGGACATTCCCAAAATTGTTAGAAATACAATTCGTAATATTGGCTATACCAGAGCAAAATATGGTTTTGATGCTGACACCTGCGGGGTATTGATTTCAATTGATGAGCAGTCAGCAGACATCGCTCTCGGCGTTGATAAAGCTTTAGAAGCAAAAAAAGGCACAATGGTGGATGAGATTGAAGCAATCGGTGCTGGTGATCAAGGTATGATGTTTGGTTATGCTACGAATGAAACGCCAGAATATATGCCGCTTACAATTGCGCTTGCACATAAATTGGCGCGTCGTTTATCCGAAGTTCGTAAAAATGGCGAATTGCCATATCTGCGTCCAGATGGTAAAACACAAGTAACAGTGGCATATGAAGATGGGAAACCAGTTCATATTGATACAATTGTTATTTCGACGCAGCATAGTCCGGATGTTACCTTGGCTCAAATTGAAAAAGATATTTTTGAAAAAGTAATTAAACCGATTGTACCGGCTGAATTACTGAATGATGAAACGAAATATTTCATTAATCCGACTGGTAACTTTGTTATTGGCGGACCGCAGGGAGATTGCGGGCTTACTGGACGTAAAATCATCGTTGATACATATGGCGGCATGGCCCGTCATGGCGGCGGAGCTTTTTCCGGTAAAGATCCAACCAAAGTTGATCGTTCCGCAGCTTATGCCGCACGGTATGTAGCAAAAAATGTTGTGGCAGCGGGTCTTGCCGATAAATGTGAAATACAGCTTGCTTATGCGATTGGTGTAGCTCGTCCTGTATCAATCATGGTTGAAACATTCGGCACGGCAAAAGTGGAAGAAGCTCTGATCGTTGAATTAATCCAGAAAAATTTTGATTTGCGACCAGCTGGTATAATCAAGACATTGGATTTACGCCGTCCTATTTACGCACAAACAGCGGCGTATGGACATTTTGGTCGTACCGACGTTGATTTGCCTTGGGAACATCTTGATAAAGCAGCAACGTTGAAAGAACAAGCTGGCTTATAATTTAAAAATAATTTTCTAAATAAAAGGGACTCGTCAGAGCCCCTTTTATTTATGATTGTTTGGTGATGAATTATGATTAAAATAGCAAATATATTTGTAAATATCCCGGTGAAAAGTATCGCAAAAGCTTATTCTTATACTATACCAGACAAATTTTCTTTTCTGCAGGAGGGTTGGCGTGTTTTTGTGCCTTTCGGTAATCGTAAAGTTGAAGGTTTTATCGTAAATATCGGCGCACCGGATGCAAATACAGATCTATTGAAATTAAAAGAAATTATTGATATTGTTGACCAAGAACCATGGTTCACTGATAAAATGTTGAAAATTGCCAGATGGATGGCTGATTTTTATCTTTGTTCTTTTGCTGAAGCTATGCGCCTGTTTATGCCAGGGAAAACGGGTCTTCAAATAAAAGCTGTTTATTTAATTGGTGATAAAAAACCAGATACAACGATCTTGCAGGTTAATTTCTATGAAGAAGTTTATAATTTCATTATGGTGCACCAACCGGTGAGCCTTTATGATTTGCGCAAAAAATTTCTTAACCTTGATATAGATGCTATAATTGCTATGTTTTTACAGCATAAATTCATTTTAAAAGATTATTCTGTAAAAAAGAATACGGTGAATCGTTATGAAAAATTTATTGAACTGACCCAGAGTACTTTTTGTGAAGCGGATTTTTCTCGCAAACCAGCGCAAAAAAAACTTTTGCAATTGCTCCAAAATCGAAAATCAATTCCAATTTCTGAGCTAAAAGCAGAAAAAATAACAATGACAACAATTCAGGCATTAGTGCAAACGAACCTGATTCGAATAAATGAACAACGAATATATCGTGATAGTTATCAAGATACTGTCTCTCAGGGGAAAACAGATGTAATACTGACAGAAGAACAGGAAAAAGCTGTATACGAATTGGTAAAAGCGATCGAACAAAAAGAAAGCAAAACTTTTTTACTATATGGAATTACCGGCAGCGGCAAAACACAAGTTTATATTGAAGCTGCTAATAAAGTCCGTAAAAACGGACAGCATGTTATTGTACTTGTACCGGAAATTGCTTTAACCGGTCAGTTAGTCAGCTCATTTAAATATTATTTTAAACAAGATATCATCGTTTTGCACAGTCGATTGTCAATCAGTGAGCGAAATGATGCCATTCGGCGGATTAAGCAAAACGAAATAGGTATTGTTATTGGAGCTCGCTCCGCTCTTTTTACCCCAATTGATCATATAGGCTTAATTATCTTAGATGAAGAACAAGATGCCTCTTATAAGCAAGATGAGTCACCACGTTACCATACACGTGATGTAGCACAAGCTCTAGCAAAAATACATAAAGCTATTTTAGTATTAGGCAGTGCTACACCATCGGTTGAAACCTTTGCCCGTGCACAAAGTCAAGAGTATACGATGCTGACACTGACGAAACGCATTGGTAATATTCCGCTGCCAGAGGTAACTACCGTTGATATGAGGGCTGAATTAAAGCAGGGCAATCGAAATATTATTTCACGTGCTTTGAAAAAACTGATTGAAGAGACGATTTTGAAAAAAGAACAAGTAATTATTATGTTAAATCGGCGGGGTTTTTCAACATTTGTCATGTGTCGTTCTTGCGGGTATGTGATTGTCTGCAAAGATTGTACGCTACCGCTGGTTTATCATCAAAATGGCAAATTGCAATGTCATCATTGCGACAGCAGCGATGTGGTTCCGGATGTTTGCCCGAAATGTGGGAGTCGCTATATCAAATATTTTGGAACTGGTACAGAAAGGCTTGAACATGAACTACAAATACTCGTTCCAACGGCTCGGATTATTCGAATGGATCGTGATACGACAACGAAGAAATTTGCTCACGCTGAGATTTTAACTCAATTTAAACAAGGTTTATATGATATTTTATTGGGTACACAGATGGTAGCAAAAGGGCATGATATCCCCAATGTAACAGCTGTAGGGATTATTAGTGCCGATTCGAGCCTCAATGTTCCAGATTTCCGTTCCGCAGAACGCTGTTTTGCTTTAATTACGCAAACAGCTGGTCGTGCTGGTCGGGGGGATATCCCCGGCAAAGTAATCATTCAAACTTATAACCCTGAACATTATGCGGTAAACTGTGGAATGCAGCAAGATTATCTTGCTTTTTATAAAAATGAAATTGTATTTCGTAAACAATTATTTTATCCGCCTTACAGTAATTTAATTAAAATGACTGTACAAAATGCCGATGAACAAAAAGCTTTGGCAGAAGCAACCGCATTTGTAACTTTATTTCGCAGTTCTTTTACAGATGTGCACAGCAGTCAGATTATTGGTCCGGCACCCGCTATGATAAGTAATTTGCGTGGTTTATATCGAATCAATATTTTAATAAAAACAAATCAACCGTCTACTGTCAAAAAATTTATGATAGAGCAAGATTTGCATATAAAAAATAATATCATGATTGATATTAATCCACTAAATACAATGTAATATGTTTCATTGGATTTTTATTTGTTTGTATGATAGAATTTTAAGGATATATATTTGTTTTGATTTTAGGAGGAAGATAGGCTATGGCTTTATTAGAAATAAAAAAAGCAGGCGATACTGTTTTAAAAGAGATTTGTCAACCTGTGGCGAAGATTGACAATAAAATAAGAAGATTACTCGATGATATGGCAGAAACAATGTATGAAGCAAATGGTGTAGGTCTTGCAGCGCCGCAAGTAGGTATAACGAGCCGCATTGTTGTCATCGATGTTGGCGATGGACTATTGGAACTTATCAATCCAGTGATTGTTGAAAGGGAAGGGACCACTATCGATACAGAAGGCTGTTTAAGTATTCCAGATATTTTCGGAGAAGTGGAACGATCAAGTAAAGTGACTGTAGAATTTACGAATCGTCGCAACAAAAAACAGCAAATTACTGGCGAAGGTCTATTGGCACGTTGTTTTCAACATGAGCTTGATCATTTGGATGGAGTTTTGTTTATTGACCGTGCGTTGAGCATTCAACGGGGGGAGTCCCAATGACAAAAAGTAAAGCAATTTTTATGGGAACACCCACTTTTGCTGTACCATGTCTCGAAAAACTGAATGAACACTGTGATATCCTCGCTGTAATAACTCAGCCGGACAGACCAAAAGGTCGCGGTCAAAAACTAACGGCATCACCAGTAAAAGAATTTGCCGCTGCTGCTGGTTTACCTGTATTGCAGCCCGAAAAAATCAAGACACCCGAATTCGAAAAAATCCTAACAGAATTAAAACCGGATTTAATTGTTGTTGTTGCTTTTGGTCAAATTTTGTCACAGCAGATCCTCGATATTCCGCTACTTGGCTGTATTAACGTCCATGCATCGCTCTTGCCACGTTATCGTGGCGCAGCACCAATTCATTGGGCAATTATGAATGGTGAGACTGTCAGCGGTGTGACGACGATGTTTATGGATGCGGGGCTTGATACAGGCGATATGATATTAAAAATCGAAACGCCGATTTCAAATAGTATGAATACCGAAGAACTTCATGACACATTAATGGGCGCGGGAGCTAATTTACTGATTGAAACGGTAAAACAACTTGAAGCAGGTACTGTGAAACGAATTCGTCAAGATAATACCCAATCAAATTATGCACCACTTTTAAAGAAAACTACTGGAGCTATTGATTGGTCGCGTTCGGCACAGCAGATCCATAATCTGGTACGTGGTCTTAATTCTTGGCCGGGGGCTTATTGCAATTTCCATATGAAACCTTTTAAAATTTGGCAAACAGCGGTTAGTGACCAGGATTTTCCGAAGGCTGCTTATGGCACAGTTGTTGGTTTTACTAAAAATGGCTTTTGCGTAACAACTGGCTCTGGATTTTTAGAAATTCTTGAATTGCAGGCACCAAATAAAAAAAAGATGGCTGCCAAAGATTATATACGTGGACATGGACTGCAGTTGGGCGATCAATTTGAATAAGAGGGTGTTTATCTATGGAATATATGATACAGCGACCTCATAAACGTTTGTTTCTCGCTTTATTATGTTTGAGTCTGTTATGCATGGCTTTGATTAGCTATACAATATGGAAAATTAGCTTTTTGGGTTTAATGCAAATACATCAATATCTGCCCTTAGTTTTAGGTTTCTTTTTTGCTGCGATTTTTTTATTTTCTGGTTTGGGGATTTTGGGTATGGTGGCATCCATTATAGGACTGCCGCCGCTTAATATTTTTCAAAAACAAACCTATAAAACGATTAATTTTTTATTTCCAGCGGCTTTGATGCTGGGACGGGTTTTTGGCATTAATCGCCGTAAGATAGAACGTTCTTTTATTGAGGTCAGTAATCAGATTATTCATCAACGTCAAATTAAAGTTCCCGCCGATCGGTTGCTAGTCGTTACACCACATTGTCTACAACTGGCAACTTGTCCGCATAAAATCACAAGAGACCCTAATAATTGTCAGTGTTGTGGGGGTTGTTCTATCGGTGACTTAGTGACATTATCAAAAAAAATTGGTTTTCATTTTTTTGTGGTAACTGGCGGGACTTTAGCTAGACAAACCGTGAAGCAAATTCGTCCATTAGCTGTTCTGGCGATTGCATGTGAACGCGATTTAACAAGCGGGATACAGGATGTATACCCTTTGCCGGCCGTCGGTGTATTAAACATCCGCCCAAATGGACCTTGTTATAATACAAAAGTAGATATTACAGAAGTAGAAAAAGAGATACGTCGTTTTTTGCTTGAAAAGGATGATTAATTAAATGAATGCTCGTGAGATTGCATTAAAAATAATAAATGATGTTCATACAAATGATGCCTATGCGAATGTATCATTGACCCGTGAACTGCGTAAACATGAGGTATCCGATCAAGATCGCCGTTTTGTAACGGAACTGGTGTATGGATGTGTCAAAGCTGGCGATAGCTTAGATTGGATTTTGAGCCAATATATTAATCGTCCCTTAAAAAAAATAGCTCCCATTATTCAAGATGTATTACGTTTAGGAATTTATCAGATTTTTTTTATGGATAAAGTGCCTGAATCAGCAGCTTGCAATCAATCTGTTGAACTGGCAAAAAAATATGGACATATCGGAACGGTGAAGTTTGTTAATGCCGTGCTGCGAAATGCGGTAAGACAGCCTGAAAAGGCAGTATACCCAAATGGAAAAGGACAGGCAACAAAATATGCGGCGCTCACCTATAATCACCCTGAGTGGTTAGTTAAACGTTGGATTAAAGAATTCGGATACGAGATGACCGTTAAACTATGTGAATTTAATAATACGAATGCAGCATTATCGATTCGTACGAATACCTTGAAGATAAATCGTTCCGATTTAATGAATATTTTGGCAGCGGAACAAGTTGAATGTTACGAATCTGAATGGGCCCCAGAAGGTCTTGTCTGTCAAAGTCATCCCGCAATGGATCAGATTGAATCATTAAAAGAAGGTCTGTTTCAAGTTCAGGATGAAAGTTCTATGCTGGTAGCACATGTTTTAGACCCGCAGCCAGGCGAATTTATTATAGATACGTGTAGTGCGCCTGGCGGCAAAGCAACGCATATTGCTGCTTTGATGCAAAATAAAGGTCGTGTGCTCGCTACTGATATTTATGAACATAAGTTGAAACGAGTTAATGAAAATGCCACGCGCTTGGGTATTAAAATCATTCAAACAGAACTGTTGGATGCAACCCAAATTGGTGATGTATATGAAAAACAGGCCGATCGTATACTTGTTGATGCGCCTTGTTCAGGACTTGGTGTACTACGTCGTAAACCAGATGCTCGTTGGAAAAAATCTCCGGCTTTGTTAGTTGAACTGCCAAAGCTGCAGATAGAAATATTAAAGAGTGCTGCAAAAGCAGTAAAACCTGGTGGAATTTTGGTTTATAGTACTTGTACGATTGCCAAAGAAGAAAATCAGGCAGTCTTAGAACTGTTTCTAGCTGATCATCCGGAATTTGAACTTGAACAAACGGGGCAATTTTTACCCTATGGCAAACAGGAAACCAAGATGGTGCAGCTTCTGCCGCACATTTCTGGTACAGATGGTTTTTTTATTGCCCGAATGAAACGAAAGTAAAGGTGTTTACATTTTGAAACAAAATATTTTTGGTATGTCTTTGCCAGAATTACAGGTTTGCTTGAAAGAGTTTAAGCTTCCTGCGTATCGTGCTAAACAAATCGCTGAATGGATGTATCAAAAACATGTATTGGATTTTCAGCTAATGACGAATTTACCAGTTGCTTTGCGAACATCACTGACGGACAATCTCGATATTTTTCGCGTAAAACTTCTGGAACGACAGGATTCTCGCGACGGTAAAACCAGCAAGTTTTTATTGGAACTTGCTGATGGGATTGCCGTGGAATCCGTCTTGATGCGCCAATCTTATGGCAACAGTGTTTGTTTGTCTACACAGGCTGGCTGTAGTATGGGCTGCACTTTTTGCGCTTCTACGCTACATGGTATGGTGCGGAATTTAACACAAGGTGAAATTTTAGCACAAGCGCTTTATATCAATGAATTATTAAATGAAGAAGAACAATCGATCAATACCATTGTGATTATGGGATCTGGTGAACCTTTGGTAAATTATGATAATGTTCTCCGCTTTATCCGTTTATGCCATGAACCTTATACGATGAATCTAGGCTATCGTCATATTGCTGTATCAACAGCTGGTATTGTACCGATGATTCAGGAGCTGGCAAAGGAAGATTTACCGATTACTTTATCGATTTCATTGCATGCCCCGAATAATGTTATACGTTCGAAATTGATGCCAATCAATGATAAATTTGACATTAACGCGGTTGTAGCAGCGGGTAAACATTATGTAAATATTACAAAACGACGTGTAACGTATGAATATATTTTGATCGCAGGTGAAAATGACCAAATTGAACATGCCGAAGAGTTAAGCCGTTTATTAAGAGGACAGATGGCCAATGTGAATTTGATTCCGATCAATCCAGTTGAGGAACGAGGCTTAAAACGTCCATCGCTAAATCAAATCAAAGCCTTTGAGGAAATTTTGAACAACAATCATATTGCTGTTACGGTTCGTCGTGAAATGGGCAATGATATTCAGGCAGCTTGTGGACAATTAAGAAATAAACACACGGCGGAAAATCAACTTTGACTTGATGAATTTTTGGGAATATAATGAGTTATGTTATTTAGAGGTGTAAAATATATGTCAATTCTAAAATGGGAATCTTTTTTAGAAACAAAAATTGAAGGTTTTTTTAATAAAAAATTTGCTAGTGATCTTCAAGTGGTAGAAATCGAAAAAGCCCTGCGACGTGAAATATTGCTCAAAAAGAAAAAAATACAGGACGATATTTATGCACCGAATGTATATTCTATTTATGCCAGTGAGGTGGATTACCAAAGGATTTGCTCACAAAAAACACAAAATCAGTTATATGCAACCGTTGTCGTTGCCGTGATTGAACAAGACTTTATGATGGATGGTAAACTCTTGGTTGCCCTAAAAAAAGATGCCGCATTAAAAAAAGGCAGTTGTCATATCCAAGCTTGCTATACGAGTGAATCTGTCGATGTACAGCCTAAAAAAAGCGAAGAACCGCATACACTGGTTTTAGAGAGATCAGAGTTTAAAGATTCTATGGAATTGCCAATAGAACATAAATTTGCTGCTTTGACAGTTGAACAGGGACCTGATATCAATTCTTATTTGGAGATAGGCGAGAAGCGAATTCATATTGGACGACGTGAAGAAAATGAATTTTTGCTTATGGATGTTAATTCATCCAGACTTCATGCTTACATTTCTTTTGAAAAGTATCGTCACATTCTCTATGATGCTGGCAGTTTAAATGGAACTTATGTGAATGAACAGAAAGTTACTCGTCAACGGTTATGTTTTGGGGATGAAATAAAAATTGGAAACACAGTGCTTTTGTATGAGGTGATTTAACTTGCCAGATCTAGCTTTTTTTATGAATCTTCTTTCAGTGATATTACAATATGGATTAATTTTCTGTATTTATTATTTTATATATTTACTGCTCAAGTTAATCTATCACGACTTACATCCAGCTTTAGAAAAAAAACAGCCCGAACTAAAAACAGCAAACTTAGTGGTCGTGGAATCAAACAGCAGCCTTCGACAAGATAAATTTGCGGTTCATACTGAACTTTCGATTGGTCGAGGCAAAGAAAATGATATTGTTATTGATGATACCTATATATCTCACCATCATGCAATTATTAACCGAATGAATAATTTGTATGTCATTGAAGATTTAAATAGCGTAAATCATACATATCTGAACGATCAGATACTAACAAAAAAAGCATACCTGCAATCCGGTGATATAATCAAAATTGGCTTGGTTACTTTTAAATTTGAGAGGTGACAATAATGCTTAAAGCAACAGCAGCAACGAATATTGGTTTAATTCGACAAACAAATGAAGATAGTTACCTTTGCATAAATCCAAAAACCTATGCGGTAGCAGATGGTATGGGGGGGCATGCAGCCGGGGAAATTGCCAGTAAGTTATTGGTAAATACCATTCAAGACTTTTTTTCTGAGGGACATCTTTTCAAAATAGATCAAGATGTTTTGGAAAAAATTATTTTAAAAGCAAATGCACGTATTTTAGAAAAAGCCGAAAAATGTACTGAATATGCTGGTATGGGAACAACTGCCAGCTTCTTACATATTGAAGCCAATACTTGTTTTTGGGCACATATAGGTGATAGTCGAATTTACTTATTACGTAATAATCAACTGGCTCAAATCACTCAAGATCACTCACTAGTTTGGGATCTAGTACTGAATGGTACACTTACACAAGAAGAAGCTTTAACCCATCCACAACGCAATATGCTCACACGAGCTGTTGGCATTGATGCAGAAGTCAAGGTTGATAAAGGTTCTTTTGCTTTAGAAGAAAATGACAAAATTTTACTTTGTACTGATGGTTTGACAAATATGGTAAACGAAGCAAAACTGAAAGAGACGATAGCATCGGAAGCGATTGAAGATAAAGCCGCTGCATTAATAGATCAGGCAATGGGTGCAGGTGGTGTCGATAATATCACCGCCATTGTGCTTGAAACTAACGATGATTAGCATGCGGCAGAAACTCATTTTGGTTCCGGATTTAATACTTTTATGTGGGACTATTATTCTTGAGTTAAAAAAATATCCGGTGTTTGATTTTGCACCGGTGCCATGGATTGGTGCTGTTGTTTTTTTATCGTTTGTTATGGATAATTTACTTAGAAAATATATGAGTTCGGCAGATTTGTATTTATTTCCGCTTGTTATGTTTTTTTTGAGTATTGGGCTCATCATGATCGATCGTTTAAAGCCTAGTTTATTTATTCCCCAATTACGATGGGCATTATGCGGCATGGTTACATTTATGGCGGTTCTTTATCTGGCAAAACGAATTGAACGGCTGAAAAATTATCAATATCTAATTGGTGTCTGCTGTTTGCTTTTATTATGTTCTACACTGCTTTTTGGTACAGAGATAAACGGAAATCGAAATTGGATTTTACTTGGACCGTTTAGTGTACAATTGTCTGAGTTTGCCAAAATAATGATTGTCATTTTTTTGGCAGCCTATTTAACGGATCATAAAAATGTTTTGGCATTGCCGAGTAATAAATTTTTATTACTGAGACTGCCGCCATTTAGATTTATTGCTCCACTGATTGTGATTTGGAGTATGGCTGTTTTAATGTTTGTGATTCAACATGATTTAGGGTCAGCTTTACTCTTTTTTGGTATTGCGCTTTTGATGACGTATATGGCCACTGGTAATAAATCATACGTATTTCTGGCACTGATTTTTTTTAGTGTCGCTTCCACTATTAGTTATTTTTTGTTTGCTCATGTTCGTGTAAGAGTTATTATTTGGCTTCACCCCTGGGCTGATCCAACAGGGCAGGCTTATCAGATTGTCCAGTCCTTGTTTGCTTTTGGCTCAGGTGGTATACTTGGTAGCGGCTTTTCAAGTGGCTATCCTTTCTTAATTCCCGAGGTACATACAGATTTCATTTTTTCTGCTATTGCCGAGGAATTTGGGTTAGTCGGATCTATTTTTATTATATTAGGTTATTTAACTTTATTTTATCGAGGTATTAATATAGCATTGCATTGCAAAAATGAAATGAATATGCTACTCGCTTCAGGTCTCGCAACAAGTTTAGCATTGCAAGTTTTTATTATTTTAGCGGGTGTAACAAAATTTTTGCCATTAACAGGAATTACGCTGCCATTTATTAGTTACGGTGGTAGCTCGATGGTATCAAGTTTTATTATAATTGGTTTGTTATTTGCTTTATCAACAAAGGAGAATAACAATGCATGATCGAAAGATGAAAAAGTATATCTATAATGTCACTGTTTTACTATTTTCTCTATTTCTTATTTTAATTGGCTATATTACGTATTTGCAATCTTTTGAAAGTGCTGATTTGGCGAATAATCCATTAAATAGGCGGGCTATGCAAATAGAAAAACATATGCAGCGTGGTATGATTTTAGATCGAAATGGCAAAAAAATTGCTTATAGTAAAAAAAATGACCAAGGTACTTTTTCTCGCATCTATCCTTTTCACGATGTAACAGCTGCAATCAGTGGTTATGTCGGGGACAAAATTGGCAATGCCGGTATTGAAGGGTACGCGAATACGGATCTTGTCGGAATAAATAGTCCTTTGGCAAAATTTGGACCAATTAAGCAACTGTTTAACAAAGATCAGGGGGATAATGTGAAGCTGACCGTAGATACAAGGATTCAACAAGCGGCTTATGATGCACTTGGCAATCAAAAAGGCGCCGTTGTAATTTTAAATGCTAAAACTGGTGCTATTTTGGCCATGGTTAGTAAACCATCGTTTGATCCAAATACAGTAGATCAAAATTGGGAGCAGCTTCGCAGTGATCCAAGTAGTCCGCTGCTCAATCGTGCTTCACAAGGGTTATATCCACCTGGATCTATTTTAAAAACAATGATTGCGGATGCTGCTCTAAAAGAAAATGTGACAACAACAAAGGAAATGTTTTATTCCCCAGGGTTTTTAAAGGTTGATGATGACTATACTTTATATGAAAGCGAAAATGAAGTACATGGAAACATTACATTAGAAGAATCTTTAGCTGTGTCTTCTAATGTAACATTTGGTACGTTAGCGTTGCGCCTGGGCGAAGCAAAATTAGCGGATACATTTAACCGCTTTGGTTTCAACAAGACTTTTGATAATGAAATTATTGAACCTAAAATACAGTTGCCCACATTTGAAAAATTAAGTAGGGGTGAAATTGCCCAAGTGGGGATAGGACAAGGCACAGTCCTTGTTACACCGCTTCGTATGGCATTGCTTGCTAGTGCTTTTGCGAATCATGGCATCATCATGAAACCTTATTTGATTGATGAAATTCTATCACCTGATGGCTTTGTTTTGAAAAAAACGTCACCTGAAAAATGGCTAGAACCAACAACTGCACAACGTGCAGATACGATAGAATCTTTTATGAAATCTGTTATAAATCATGGTACAGGCACGAAAGCCGCCGTGTCGGGGATTGAGGTGGCTGGCAAAACAGGAACTGCGGAAAATTCCAGTGGAAGTGCACATGCATGGTTTATTGGATCGGCAGCCTTGCCATCACAAGACATTGCTTTTGCAATTATCGTAGAAAATGGGGATTTTGGTGGTCTTGCCGCTGCCCCCATTGCGAAACGTATTATTACAAATATTTTACATACTGAGGAGGTGACTCAATGATTAATCATATATTAGATCATCGCTATGAACTTTTAGAAAATATTGGCGGTGGTGGCATGGCTGATGTATATCGAGCCCATGATCAATTATTGGATCGTTATGTAGCCGTGAAAATTTTGCACTCACAATTTTCCAATGATGAAGAGTTCATTGAGAAGTTTCGTGGAGAAGCCCAAGGTGCAGCCAAACTTTCGCATCCTAATATTGTAAATATATATGATGTTGGTAAAGAAAACAATAATCATTATATTATTATGGAGTATGTTGCTGGTCAAACTTTGAAAGACTTGATTCAAAGTGCAGGAAAACTATCCGTAAGCGAATCACTGCGAATTGCCCTTGAAATAGCAGAAGCTTTAGAGCATGCCCATGCAAACAATTTAGTTCATTGTGATATTAAACCACATAATATTCTTGTTACACCAACAGGACGCGTCAAGGTAACTGATTTTGGGATCGCTCGTGCAGTGACGTCTTCCACAATGACCTATAGTGGAACGATTGTTGGTTCCGTCCATTACTTTTCGCCTGAACAGGCAAAAGGGGGGGCAATCAGTGCAAAATCAGATATCTATTCATTAGGTGTAGTTTTATATGAAATGTTAACGGGGCAGTTACCTTTTACTGGAGAAACACCAATCAGTATCGCCTTAAAACATTTACAAGAAGAGCCTGTTTCTGTACGAAAGCTCAATCCGGCTATACCGCTTATTGTGGAAGCTATTGTATTAAAAGCAATGGAGAAAGACCCCAATAATCGTTTTGCTAATAGTACGGAAATGATTCGTGACATCAAACGTGCAGAATCCGTGATTTTACAAGGTAGTAGACAAAGTAATGTTTCTGCCAGTCAAGATCCTTTTGCAACCCAGATTTTACCACGAGTTTCTGATTCACTGTCATCGCGAAAAAGCAATATAACACCGACAGAAAACATACCTCAACCGAATCTGCTTAAATCTAAAAAATTTTTATGGGGTTTGGTATTTATCTTGATTCTGGGCTTTTTTGCGGGGGCATTTCTTTCGTATGGTAAATTTTGGAGTAATGCGGAAGTCATTGTACCTGATGTTGTGGGTAAACAGATGAGTATTGCGAAACAAATACTAGAGACCCAAAATTTACGGGTTAATATTGCTGAAACGTATGATGCGGATGTTCCAGCTGGGGAGGTTGTATCACAATATCCAGCTGCTGGCACAACCGTTAAAGAACAGCGGCTCGTGACGGTTTATATCAGCAAGGGTGGTGAAGCACTCGAAATGCCGGATGTGCGCGGTTTAACAAAAGCTGCTGCTGAGACCAAACTAAAAAATATGGGATTAAAACTGGGGAAAGTTGAAGAAGAATATTCAAATGAGACAGCAGGAACCGTTTTAAACCAAAATCCACGATCTGGTACAAAAGTAACGAAAGGATCTGCTGTAGATCTGCTTATTAGTAAAGGACCAAAATCGCGCACAGTGACATTGCCAGATTTTTCTGGAAGCACATTGAATTCGATTGAAACACAACTAAAAAGTCTGAATTTGAAAGCTGGTACAGTTACCGAGGTGACGAGCAGTAAACCAGCAGGAACAATTTTGGATCAAACGCCGTTGGCTGGTACTGATATTGCGGAAGGCAGCAGTGTTGATTTTTCAATAGCAAAAATGGACAAAGCAACCGATAAAAACACGAATAAAAATTCTGGCAAAGATACCAGCAAAGATACGAATAAGGATGCAGCTAAAAATACCAAACAGGCTGATACCCCAAAAGATACAAAATAGACCACGTAGAATGGATTATAGATCAGGAGGAATTTATAAATGCTGACTGGAGTTGTACTCAAAGCATTTAACAGCTTTTACTATATAAAACATGAACAGGGTGTAACCGTTTGTAAGTTGAGAGGACGTTTTAAGCAAGCACGTTATTCTTTAGCCGTCGGGGACAGTGTCGAATACGATCTTCTCGATGATGAAACGGGTATTATCGAAAAAATTCTGCCAAGGCAATCTGTGTTGAAACGACCATTGGTCGCAAATGTCGATCAAGTTATTTTAACCTTTGCGGCAGCAAGTCCTAATTTACATCCGTTGCTTTTAGATCGTTTTTTAGTGTTAGCTGAATACTCAAAGTTAAAAAACATCCTGATTTGCATTAATAAAATTGAATTAGCTGATTTGGTGCTATTAGAAAAAACCTTACAGCCTTATTATGAAATAGGCTATGAAATCGTCAAAGTATCAGCCAAGGAAAATATAGGCATGCTGGAACTAAAAAATCATCTTAAGGATAAGATTTCTGTATTTGCCGGTCCATCAGGGGTCGGTAAATCTACCCTCTTAAATGCAATTGAACCGGGATTGAATTTGGCAACGGGTGTAATTAGTACGAAAATAAAACGCGGCAAACACACAACACGAGTTGCGGAATTATTACCGCTTGTAGAAGGCGGTTTCGTTGTTGATACACCGGGATTTAGTTCAACAGAATTTGATTATATTCAAAAAACAGATTTAGAAGATTATTTTGTTGAATTTCGACCTTTCATGGATACTTGCAAATATAATACTTGTATCCATGATGTTGAACCAGATTGTTCTGTTAAACAGGCAGTCATTGACAAAAAAATATCTCAAGTACGTTATGATGCCTATCTCAATATATTGCATGAAATACAAAGCAAAAAGAAAGGGTTTTAACTATGATAAAAATTGCACCTTCGATTCTTTCCGCTGATTTTTCCAAATTAGGAGAAGAAATCAGTACTGTATTAACTGCAGGAGCCGATCTTGTTCATATAGATGTCATGGATGGTCAATTTGTCCCTAATATTACGTTAGGTTCACCAGTAGTCGCAGCTTTGCGTAAAACCACAAAAGCACCATTTGATGTACATCTTATGGTCGAAAATCCTGAAAATCAAATTGATGTCTTTGCTCAAGCTGGAGCTGATATCATTACATTCCATGCGGAAGCAGCAAAACACATGCATCGAATTGTCCAAAGTATTAAAGAACACAATATAAAAGTTGGTATTGCTTTAAATCCTGGCACATCTTTAGCTTTTATTGAAGAAGTTTTACCGGATCTGGATATGGTTTTATTGATGACTGTAAATCCAGGATTTGGCGGACAGAAATTCATTCCGTCCGTTTTAGATAAAATTGAAAGATTACGTGACATTATTGATACGAATGAATTTAATATTGATATCGAAGTGGATGGTGGTATCAATCTGACTACGGCAAAACAAGTTATTGAAGCTGGTGCTAACATTTTAGTTGCTGGTTCAGCAATTTATAATGCTGAAAATATGAAACAGATGATTTCAGGCTTAAAACAAAACTAAAGATGATAAGGTAATCATTAGGGGGAATAAGATCAATGAAAGCTGTTGTTTTACTTTCGGGCGGTTTAGATTCAACGGTCTGTATGGCTGTTGCAAAAAATAAAGGATTGGATGTATATCCAATTAGTTTTGATTATCATCAAAGACATTGTATTGAATTGGAAAGTGCTAAAAAAGTTGCCGCATTTTTTGATGTCAAGAAACATTTGATTATCAATACGAACATGGATCAAATTGGGGGGAGTGCTTTAACCGATACAACGATTGATATTCCGAATGGGGATATCAATCGTACAGATATTCCGGTAACATATGTGCCGGCTCGAAATCTGATTTTTTTAAGCTATGCACTGGGATATGCTGAGGTACTTGATGCACCTTATATTTATATTGGTGTTAATGCAGTTGATTATTCAGGTTATCCAGATTGCCGTCCTGAATTTATTCAAAAATTTCAGGATTTATCTGATTATGCTACGAAAGCTACCGCCGCCGATCATAAAAAAATAAAAATAGAGACACCTTTACTGGATTTATCCAAAAAAGATATTGTTTTATTGGGTAATAAACTACAGGCGCCTTTACATTTAACACGCAGCTGTTATAATGAGGGGGAAAATGCGTGTGGGATTTGTGATAGCTGTAAGCTCCGTTTAAGAGGCTTTGAAGAGGCTGGAATCAAAGATCCTGTGACCTATCTCTAATTAGGAGTGAAGATTTTGAAGGATGTACAAAGCCGTTTCGATGAACGAGGCATAGCAATTCAAAAAGTTGGTATTAATGATGTTCATTTGCCTTTTTTTATAAAAACGAAAGATTCGTCATTTCAATCGGTATTAGCCAAAATAAAATTTACGGTTGATTTACCGATGGAGTATAAAGGCACTCATATGAGTCGTTTTTTAGAAATCCTCAGTGAATGGAGCAAAAAACCGATTGGCAGTCAAGAGATGAATCAAATATTGGATGAAGCATTAGTAAAATTAGATGCGCAGTCGGCGTATTTGAAAATTAATTTCAAATATTTTATTGATAAAATAGCTCCTATCAGTAAACGTCAATCAGTTTTAGATTTAGATTGTTCGTTCATTGCCAATAAAAGTCAAGGCGAGCATATTGAGTTCACCATGGCGGTTAATGTTCCATTTACATCATTATGTCCCTGCAGCAAAGAAATTTCAAAGTATGGTGCACATAACCAACGAGGGTTGATGCGTGTGAAAGTAAAGTTTAGAAACGATCAGCAGTCGATATCAATTGAAGATTTAGCAGCGGTCATGGAGCAGCAAGCTTCTTGCCCGATTTATCCATTGCTTAAAAGAGAAGATGAAAAATACGTGACGGAAACTGCCTACGAAAACCCCAAATTTGTCGAAGATATTTTACGGGATTTAGTTATTGCTTTAAGGCAAATCAAAGGTGTAGCATGGTTTTCGATTGAATGTGAAAATTATGAGTCGATCCATAATCACAGTGCATATGCAAGTCATGTAGAATTTGTTGAACATTAAGGCTGGGAAATTTTATGAGAAATTTAATTATCAATGCAGATGATTTTGGCTTGCATACGGATATCAATCAAGCCATTATTCAAGCGCATCAAGAAGGATGTTTGACAAGTACTTCTTTGATGCCAACGGGAAATGCATTTTCTGAAGCTGTCGATTTAAGTTTTAAAAACCCGACGCTTGGTATAGGAGTACATTTAACTTTAGTTGCAGAAAAACCAATGCTTGATCCAGCTAAGGTTAAATCGCTTGTGGATCAGGATGGTTTTTTCTTTAAAGATTATACGGTTTTTATAAAAAAATATGTCATGGGAACTATTGATTTTAATGAAGTAGCTGCAGAATTCACAGCTCAAATTGAGCATATCCGTTCGACCGGAATTGCAATTACCCATTTAGATAGTCATCAACATTTGCACGTTTTACCTAAAATAACTAATATTTGTCTAACACTCGCCAAACAATATAATATTAAAAAAATGCGCATTCCTGAAGAAGCTTACTTTTTTTCCGGTGGCTACCAAACAGATTATAAAAGAATCATTGGTAAATGCGGGTTAACTTTTTTAGCTTCATTAGCACGGCAAAAGATACGCAAAAATCATATGAATGGTCCCGAACATTTTTTTGGTATGTTGGCAGGTGGACATATGTCTGAAGCATATGTTCTGCGTATTCTAAAAGCACTGCCTGAGGGAACATCTGAAATCATGATGCATCCGGGTCTCCATTCTAAGCTTCTAAATCTGCAATATGGATGGAATTATCACTGGTCAGATGAATATCAGGCACTTATATCACCGTTAGTCTTACAATATATTAAAGACAATCATGTAAATTTGATTTCATTTAAGGAGTTATTACATGAGTAATGTTCGTCAACATAAATTTTACAAGAAATTACTTATTATGCTTGCAACAGTATTGCTCATCTCAGGCAGTGTTATTTATTTTACAGTTGATATTCATACTTTGCGCAACTTGGATGCTTTTCAACCCTGGTCTATTATGCTTGGTATTTTTGCTGTTGGTGTAGGACTTTTACTAGATGGTACTCGTTTAATGCATTTAGTTAAGATTTCCAATGAAAAGATTACCTTGTCACAGGCAGTACAGGTTGTATTTGGAAACTATTTTTTAGCACTTTTAACCCCGGCAGGCAGTGGTGGCTCTATCGCACAATTCTTGTTTTTACGTCATGCTGGAGTCCCTAGCGGCAAAGCCACGATTTTAGTGGTTGTAAGATTGTTAGTTTCTATTTTATTTTTGTTTCTTAGTATGCCTGTGATTTTTTGGTATGATCCGAATATTTTACCATGGATATCAGATCGTGGTTTGTTCGTTTTGTCAGTTTGCATTATAAGCGGTATTGTTTTTATTGTTTGGGCAATCAAAACAAACTTCTTGGATTTTATTGTTTTAAAAACAGCAAAAAGGATCAATCATTGTCGCCGGAAAAAACTATTTGCCTTTTATCATGATATAAAAGCGGCGGTTTTGTTGCTCTTATCGGCACCATTTAGCATGTGTCGTATTTTTCTCGAATCGGGGCTTAGTCTTCTGGCAATTTATAGCGTAGTTCCTTTTTTACTTATGGGGCTCGGTGTAGAGGCCAACTGGTATATTATAATGGGTCGAATGATTTTTCTTAATCTGCTTTTGTATTTTTCTCCCACCCCAGGGGGATCTGGTATTGCAGAAGGTGGGTTTATATTGCTCTTTGGCGATCTGGTGCCGTCTGGAACGGTTGGTATTGTTGCTGTTTCCTGGCGAATCATTGCGGAATATATTCCTTTTGTTATCGGGTTCTATTATATGGTCAATGTTTTCGGTCGTGATTTTCTGAGTAGTAAACTTACGCGATAGGAATACTCTTGATTTAAATATTTTAAGTATTTTGGGAGGGAAAAATGACTAAAAATGGATATTGTGATTTCTTTATTTTGCTTGTAATTTCCAGTATCATTGTTTTTTTTAATTTAGGCGGCATTCCTTTATTAGATCCGGATGAACCTGTTTATGCAGAAACTGCGAAGGAAATGCTTTTGAATCATGACTTTATTTCACCTCGGATTTATGGCGAATTTTGGTATGATAAACCACCGATGTATTATTGGCTTGTGGCTGCTGCTTCACATATATTCGGCAGTGGTGAATTTGCCGCGCGAGTGCCGTCAGCATTGTTGTCCATTGTATGTTTAAGTTCCGTTTATCTTTTTGTCCGCAAATTATTCAACAATCGTACCGCTATGTTGAGTGCATTGATTTTAGCTACGAGTATCGAATATTTTTATTTGAGTAAAGCGGCTGTAACGGATATTACGCTGACGCTTTGTATTACCGTATCGTTGCTTAGTTTTATGACGAAGCGATATTATATCTTTTACCTTTTGATGGGACTAGCTATTTTAACTAAAGGACCGATTGGGTTTATGCCAGCAGTCATTGTAGCGATCTATCTTGTTATCACACGTAATTTGTCGACATTACGCAATATGAAGGTATTTTCTGGTTTGTTGCTGATTTTGCTTGTTTGTTTACCATGGTATGGTATGATGTATCACTTGCACGGGAATGATTTTATTGACACGTTTTTCGGCTTCCATAATATTACGCGATTTGCTTCACCTGAACATCCAACACAAACTTGGTGGTGGTATTATATTCCTGTACTGTTTATTGGTTTTTTCCCCTGGAGTGCGTTGCTGGTACAATCGGTATATCACTCTATAGTGAATAGTCATAAACAGTCTGAAGAACTTATATTCTTGAATATATGGGCTGGTTTTGTGTTTCTGTTTTTTTCGATTGCTCAAACAAAATTAGTTTCTTATATTTTACCAATGTATCCTGCCATGGCTATCTTAGTTGCTTGGTATATCGATCAGATTTGGGATGGGTATTATTATGCAAAACGACAATATATTTGGGGCAGTATTATTTTTATAGTAACAGCAGGTGCCATTTATGGTGCATTTCAGGGTTTGGAAACTTTACCTGAATTGTCGATGGGGGTATTTCTGCTTACTTTTGTGCTCGGGTTTATGGGGATATTTACAGTATATTTCTTATGGAATCATCAAGTTAAAAATGCTTTTGGCATTCATATTTTAGGAATGATTGGCATTTCAGCTGTCATTTTCGGTTACATTTTTCCAGCGGTTGCTCCCCAATTTTCATCTGCGGAAACAGTGAAAGAATTTATACCCGTTTATGACTCTTATAGTCCCGTATATATATCAAAGTTCCTAAGACCTGGCTTTGCTTTTTATAGCAATGTATATGGCAAGGAATTATCGTTTTCACCGACTTCCATTCCAGATTTTAATATGATTTTACAAAAAGATCCACAGGCTTATTTTGTACTTCGTGATATTGATTATAAAAAAATACCTGAACCTATTAAGAACCAACTCGTACTGTTAACAACAATAAACAATCAAATTATATTAAAGGGTAAAGAAGAAACACCGATAAATCTTGAATGAAAAGCAGGAGTTATTTTCTTTACAGGGAATACATAGATATTAGGTTCATAATTTAATAATTTAAAAATATTGAATAATAATGGAACAGGTGTATTTTTACTTAATAGGGAAGTCCAGTGTGATACTGGTGCGGTCCCGCCACTGTATTAAGGAGTGCTTTGATAAATGCCACTGAGAAACTTTTCTTGGGAAGGAATTGAAGCGTGATGATTTTAGCCAGGAGACCTGCCTGTTCAGCAACACCGTTATGAAGAATGCAGTGATGTATTCTATATGACCTACGGACGATGGGCAGGTGGTAATAATACTAATTAAATATAGTTTGTTACCCCTCTGCCTTTTGACAGGGGGTTTTTATTTTGGAAAAAAGAATGAAAAATGGTTTTACTACAGGAGCTTGTGCAGCAGCTGGTACAAAAGCTGCCTTGCTGGCTCTGCAGGGTGAAATTGTATCAACCGTTACTATTATGGCCTTGAGTGGTGAAGCAATCCAGGTTCCCATTGCAAATATTGAATTTACGGTTGGCGGAGCAAAAGCAGAAGTTATAAAAGATGCCGGTGATGATCCCGATATCACACATGGAGCTTCTGTTTTTACGGAAGTTCATATAAACCGCGAATCCTCATTGATACAATTTTTTGCCGGGCTGGGTATTGGCACCATAACCAAACCAGGTTTATCTATACCAAAAGGGGAACCATCCATTAATCTTGGACCACGTGAAATGATTCAGATGGTGGTACGTGAGGTTTTAGGTGAACAGACAGGCTGTAACATTACAATTTCTATACCAGATGGTATCGAGCTTGCTAAGCGAACCCTAAACCCAGTGCTTGGTATCGAAGGGGGGCTATCCATTATTGGTACAACCGGTATTGTTCGGCCCATGTCAGAAGATGGCTTTAAAAATTCTTTATCACCTCAGATTAGTGTAGCAAAAGCATTAGGTTATGACAGTCTTGTGTTTGTTCCGGGGAAAATAGGCGAAAAGATAGCTCTGAAAACTTGTCATCTGCCAGCCGAAGCACTGATCCAAACCAGTAATTTCATTGGTCATATGCTGGAAGTGGCAGCACAGCAAAAAATTAAACGTGTTTTACTATTTGGTCATTTAGGTAAATTGATAAAAGTTGCAGCTGGTATTTTTTACACCCACAACCGCATTGCCGATGCTAGATTGGAAACACTTGCTGCCTATGCCGGTGCTTTAGGAATGCCGACGGTTGGTATTGCTGAAGTTTTGACCAGCACGACAACAGAAGCAGCTATTTCGATTATTGAACGCTACAACGTAAAAGGGCTTTATGATATATTAGCGCAGCGAGCCAGCAGTCGAGCCCAACGGTATCTTTTCAATGAGGTGGAAGTCGGTACAGTACTTATTACATTAAATGGTGAACTTCTTGGTATGGATGCTATGGCTAAGGAGATTGGAAAGGACTTAGGATGGACTATAAAATAATTATTGTTGGTATCGGACCCGGTGCCCCCGAATACATTGTGCCGATAGCCAAACAACAAATTGATGCCGCCAAAGTTTTGGTTGGCAGTAAGCGTGCTTTGGAGACATTAGCTGCCGCTGACATTACCAGAAAAATTATTACAGGTGATATCCCGTCCGTAATTTCTTTTATACAAGAAAAGCTTTATAAACAGGATGTGGTGGTTTTGGTATCAGGTGATCCTGGTTATTATTCGCTGCTGGCAGCACTTAGACGGTCTTTCCCCTTACAAAAGCTGCAAGTTATCCCGGGAATCAGTTCCATGCAACTCGCTTTTGCCCGACTGGCTCTGCCCTGGCAATCCGCCCGGCTTTTAAGTTTACATGGGAGGAAGCCCGATGAACAATCGTTGTGCTTTACGGAAGGTGCCATTTTAGGTATTTTAACCGATACAATCTATACATCAAAAACAATTGCCGAACTTTTATTACGACATAATTGGCCGCGGACAACAAAAGTCTATTTATGTGCTAAATTATCCTACGAAAATGAAGAAATTATTGAAACAACATTAGAAAACGCAGTGCAAACGAAAGAATTTTCACACTGTATTATGGTGGTGACAGCATGACACATATGATTGGTATAGCGGATGATGAATTTATCCGCGGGAATATTCCCATGACAAAACAAGAAATACGGATATTAACCTTGACGAAAGCTAAGATTAAAACAACTGATACGATTTTGGACATTGGTGCAGGTACGGGTTCACTTTCGATAGAAGCGGCTTTACTGGCAGATCAAGGCAAAGTTTTTGCAGTTGAACAAAAAGCAGAAGGAATTGAACTCATTCATAAAAACACTGCTAAATTTGCTGTACAAAATCTCACCGCAATTGAAGGGGCTGCACCACAAGCACTCAGGGAAATTCCCGCCTGTGATGTCATTTTCATTGGTGGAAGCGGCAAGTATTTAGTCGAGATTTTAAATCGTTGTGACAGCCTTTTAAAAGCGGACGGACGGTTGATTTTAAATTGCATTACAATACAAACACTCTATGAAAGCATAGCGTATATGAAGCAACACACTTCCTATAGTTACGATGCAATTCAGGTTCAAGTGACAAGACTGAACAAAGTCGGTCCTTATGATATGGCACAGGCTTTGAATCCGATACATATTATTACATGTCAAAAAAACAGCAAATTTTAGGAGGTTTATAGTATGCAAGTATTTATTGTTGGCGCAGGTCCAGGAGACCCTGAGCTTATTACGGTAAAAGGTCAGAAGTTATTACAAACGGCAGATGTGATCATATATGCTGGTTCTTTAGTCAATCCAGCCTTATTGGCTTTAGCAAAACAAGGGACAAAAATTTATAATAGTGCTTCGATGACCTTGCCTGAAGTTATTGAAACCATTGAGCAAGCGGTAAAAATCGGTGCAATGGTGGTACGCCTACATACAGGTGATCCGAGTATTTATGGTGCAATCCAAGAACAAATGGATGAGTTAAAGCGCCGCCAGATTGAATATACCGTGATTCCTGGCGTCAGTTCTTTTTTGGCTACCGCAGCTGCACTTAAGCAAGAATACACTTTACCGGGGATTTCACAGACCGTTATCATTACCCGTAATGAAGGACGAACACCTGTACCGGAAAAAGAAAAATTGGCAAGTCTTGCAACGCATGGTGCAACAATGTGTATTTTTTTAAGCGTCCACATGTTAGCGGATGTCGTGAAGGAACTGATTGCCGGTGGCTACGACTCAACAACGCCAATTGCTATAGTCCAAAAAGCTTCCTGGCCGGAAGAAAAAATCATTCGTGCCACCTTAGCGACAATTGTAGAAGAATTAAAAGATAAAGATATAACACGTACAGCAATGATCGTAGTTAGCCGCTGTCTTGATACGGATTATGAATTGTCTAGATTATATGCACCGGAATTTAGCCATATGTATCGTGATGCAAAATGAAAACCGCCGTCTTTGCTGTTACACAAAATGGTGCCAAACTTGCGGATCAAATTGCTTGCCAATTTGACTATGACCTTTTTGTAAAAAAAGGACGCTATGACACAATGTCTAACATAAATTTTCAGGAGTATGAATCTTTATCAAACTGTTTAAAGGATACGTTTCGTTATTATGATGCTTTAATTTTTATTATGGCTACAGGAATTGTAGTACGAACATTAGCGCCATTTATAATCGATAAACGATCCGATCCGGCAGTGGTTGTACTCGACGAAAAGGCACAGCATGTAATTAGTTTATTATCGGGTCATATTGGTGGAGCAAATGCTTTGACGAGAAAATTAGCACGGCATTTAGGTGCGAATCCAGTTATCACTACAGCAACTGATGTCAATGAAAAAATGGCAGTTGATTTGCTGGCAGAAAGCTTAAATTTGAGCATGGAACCATTCGAGCATTTAAAATACATCAATGCGGAAATCGTTCAGGGGAATCCCGTGGACTTTTTTATTGATCAGACACTGGTGGGGGCACCACATTATATAAAAAAACTCCAAGTATTCAAAATAGATGCCAAATTAATTGAAATAAAAGCAGCCACTTGTTTTAGTAGTCCAAGTGTTATCATAACCGAACAAGCAAATATTGCCACCAGCACGGGGCTGTTATTTTTGAAACCTCGTAAACTGGTTATTGGTATTGGCTGCAGACGGGATACAACACAAGCAGAAATTTTGCAGTCCATACAGACTGGTTGTGACAAAATAGGAAAATCAATGCATGATATTGCTTGTATCGCCAGTACGGTGGTTAAAAAAAATGAACTAGGTCTTTTAGCTGCCAGTAAAACATTATCGGTGCCTTTATATTTTTATGAAAATGCGGCGATGCAGCAAATGATCGATACGTATAAACTGGATAGTTCTCCATTTGTAAAAGAACAAATTGGCATCGGTAATGTATGTGAAGCAGCTGTACTCCTTGCCAGTGAATCAAAAAAAATTTTGCTTCATAAAACAAAATTAACGAAAGTGACGGTGGCAATCGCATGGGAAAAATAAGTGTAGTCGGAATTGGACCAGGAAGTTTAGAGGATATGACGCCAAAAGCCTTGGAAACAATTCAAAAAGCTGATATTGTGGTGGGGTATAATACATATATTAGGTTAATTGAAGATCTTATCAAAGACAAACAGGTCATTGGAACAGCTATGATGCAAGAAATCGATCGCTGCCAGATGGCCGTCGATCATGCAGCAGCAGGCAAGACGGTAGCCGTTGTATCCAGCGGTGATGCTGGAATTTATGGTATGGCTGGACTTGTTTTAGAACTTTTGTTAAAACTGCCGAAAGAGCAAAGACCGGAAGTTAAAATCATTCCAGGGATTAGTGCCGTCAATGCTTCTGCCGCTATTTTAGGTGCACCGCTGATGCATGATTTTGTTGTCATCAGCTTGAGCGATTTGCTCACACCTTGGGATTTAATTAAAAAACGCGCCGACCTTGCCGCTCAGGGGGATTTTGTCATTGCACTTTATAATCCAAAAAGTAAAAAGCGCGTGCAAAACATTGAAGAAATTCGTGAAATAATGCTAAAATATAAATCACCACAAACACCAGTAGGCATTGTTAATAGTGCCTCACGTCTGGAAGAAAATGCGGTTATTTCTACCTTGGAAAATTTCACCAAAGAAGAAATTAACATGTTTTCCTTAGTTATCATTGGCAATAGTAATACCTATGTGGTGGATAATTTCATGATTACGCCAAGAGGCTATCACATATGATTCTTGTTTTAGCTGGCACGCAAGATGGCAGAGAACTAGTACAGGAACTAATCAAAGCAAAGTATCCTGTGATTGCTTCGGTCGTAAGCGAATATGGGAGGAAACTCATCGCTGACAAACAACTACAAGTCAATGATAAACCGCTTGATTTGGCAGAGCTGGAGCAATTCATCATCGACAAGAAAATTAATATTCTTGTCGATGCCAGTCATCCGTATGCCGTGAATGTTACAAAAAATGCGATTTTTGTTTGCAAAAAAATGAACATACCATATATCCGGTATGAGCGACCAGTTTCGTCATTGCCCATTTATGATAATCTATATTTAGTAGATGATTATCAAGCAGCAGCAAAACAGGCTTCTTTGCTGGGACAAGTCATTTTTCTTACAACCGGCAGCCGTAATTTAAAAACATTCAAACAAAGTCCTTACTTAGAACAGCATTATTTAATTGCGCGTGTATTGCCAGATGCCCAAGTGTTAACGGAGTGCATAGGACTTGGTTTTTCAGCGAAAGATATTATCGCGATGCAGGGACCCTTTTCCCATGAATTAAATATCGAACTGTATAAAAAATATCGCGCAGAAGTCATTGTGACAAAAAACAGTGGGAAAATTGGCGGCACGGATACAAAAATTACGGCAGCTATCGAAATGGATCTGCCAATTGTCATGATTGACCGCCCTGCGATCAACTATGATATTTCGGCTGCAACATATGCTGAAGTCTTAGACTTAATAAAAAAAATAATGTAGAATGAGGGATGATGAAATGGAATTTATGACAGATCCAATGGGGATTGAAACACGCAGTATGGAAATTATTGCTCCCTATTTAAAAAACTTGAATTTAAATGAAGAGGAAACCAAAGTCTATTCTCGAATGATTCATGCAGCCGGAGATGTAGAGTATTCCTCCGTCATTCAAATTCATCCACAAGCAATCGAAATGGCTAAGAACGCCTTGAAAAAAGGCTGTAATATTTATACAGATGTTGAAATGGTTCGGACCGGTATTAATAAAAATAAGCTGGCTTCCTTTGGCGGTACAGTAGAATGTTTGATTGCTAGTCCCGAAATTGCTAAAATAGCCAAAACCGAGGGTATTACTCGGTCTATGGCAGCAATGCGTCAGTTTGGTGAAAAACTAAATGGAGCAATTGTCGCCATTGGCAATGCACCAACTGCACTCTATGAAGTACTGCACCTAATGGAAATAACGTCCATTCGTCCTGCCGTTATTATTGGTATTCCCGTTGGTTTCGTCGGGGCAGCAGAATCAAAAGAACAGTTAATGAAACGTTCACTGGTACCCTACATTACCGTTACAGGCACAAAGGGCGGCAGTCCAATTGCTGTATCTGTCGTGAATGCGATTATGTATGTATTAGATAACAAACGATAAAGAAGGCGTTCTGATGGCAGAAAGAAAAATTCCGCGCATTGTCATTGCTGCTACACAAAGCGGTTCTGGTAAAACAACCATTGTTACTGGTGTGTTATTTGCTTTAGCTAAACTTGGCTATGATGTTCAATCTTATAAAATCGGACCCGACTATATTGATCCTGGCTATCATGAACTAGCCAGTGGCAAGCCAGGTCATAATCTTGATACATGGCTTGTACCAAAAGAAAAAATAAATTCTATTTTTTATAAAACTGCCCAACAGACAGACATTGCTATTATTGAAGGTGTTATGGGACTTTATGATGGTGGGCGCAAGGGAATCAGTTCAACTGCAGCCCTGGCAAAACAGCTGCAGGCGCCTGTGATTTTAGTTATTGATGTGAAGTCCATGGGAGATAGTGCGGCAGCGATTGCGCTGGGATTTAAATTGTACGATCCGGATGTAGATTTTGCTGGTGTTATTTTAAATCGTATCGGTTCAGAAAATCATAAAAAAATGATTACAGATGCCTTGCAGCGCCTAAATATTCCGGTACTTGGTGCCATTTATCGCAAGGAAGCCATGAAAATGCCAGAACGTCATTTAGGTTTAACGCCAATTGGCGAAACAAACGCTGCGACCACTGTAAAAATAATTGGCGAGACCATTGCCGAACAAGTTGATGTAAAACGTTTGTATGAAATTGCCCAAAAAGCGCCAAGTTTAAATGAAATCGAAGATACAGTTCTTAGTCCACCACATTCTTTACGAATTGCCGTAGCCAAAGATGAAGCTTTTTCCTTTTATTATCCAGAGAGTTTGGCAGTACTGGAAGGTATGGGAGCACAAATCATCTTTTTTAGTCCCCTGCAAGATAAAGAATTACCCTCAGCGGATGGTTTAATCATCGGTGGTGGATTTCCTGAAATGTTTGTGGATCCATTGATAGCAAATCGTTCCATGCAGCAGTCGATAATTCGTGCGGCAAAACAGGGGATGCCGATTTATGCTGAATGTGGCGGTTTTATGTATTTGACAAAAGAAATTATTGATTTTACAGGTAAATCGTTTGCCATGTTGGGAATCATCCCGGCAAGTTGCAAAATGAATGATAAATTACAGACGGTTGGTTATATCGAGGCAAAAGCGCTGCAGGATACCATGATTTGTGAGAAGAACAGTATCTTACAAGGTCATGAATTTCATTTTTCTTCGATGGTATTGCCAAAAAATGAGATAGCAGATTTTCCTTGGGCTTTTGAATTTACGAAAACACGCAATAATATGACCTATAAATCGGGTTATGTAAAAGATAATATTACGGGATCGTATTTGCATATTCATTTTGCTGGCAGTATAAAAGCTGCGACGTATTTTATTAAAAAATGTCTTGATTTTAAAATGCATAGGGAGGTCTTGTAGGTGGGGAAGATCATTTTAGTAACGGGCGGTGCAAGAAGTGGAAAAAGCTCTTTTGCCGAACAATATGCTATGACCTATGGCAAAAAAATATCGTATATTGCCACAGCACAAATTTATGATGCGGAAATGAAATATCGGGTAAATTTGCATCGCGAGCGTCGTCCCGCAAGCTGGGTAACTTATGAAGCACCTTATCATGCTGAAAAAGCAATTGAGCAAGCCGCCCAGCAGTCTGATTTGATATTGTTTGATTGCCTGACCTTATATCTGAGCAATCTTTTATGCGCGAAAGATTGCCCGCAAAAGATGGATGACCAGTTTACCTATGTAAAAGAATATATAGAAAATCTCATTCACTACAGCAAAAAAAGTGCAGCGCAAGTGATTTTTGTTACAAATGAAGTGGGGATGGGGATTGTACCGGAAAATGCTCTGGCAAGAGCTTATCGCGATCTTGCGGGTTTAAGTAATCAAATGATGGCAACTGTCGCAGATTGTGTATATCTTGTAGTCAGCGGAATTCCAGTTGATGTAAAAAAACTTGCCGTAAAGTTGGAGGAACAAATATGACAAATCACATTATGCTGCAAGGAACCAGCTCTCACGTTGGCAAAAGTATTTTAACGACAGCTTTGTGTCGAATTTTTTATCAAGATGGTATTAAAGTGGTTCCTTTTAAAGCACAAAATATGGCTTTAAATTCTTATGTAACAAAAAATGGTGAAGAAATGGGGCGCGCCCAAGTTGCGCAAGCCGAAGCTGCCGGTCTTGAACCAATCGTCAATATGAATCCGGTGCTTTTAAAGCCTACAGGGAACTCCTGTTCGCAGGTCATTCTCATGGGGAAAGCGATTGGCAATATGTCCGCAAAAGAATATCATACCGGTTATTCTTTAAAAGCATTTTCGGTGGTTCAACAAGCTTTAAAAGAACTTAGCAAGGAATATGAAACGATTGTCATTGAAGGGGCGGGAAGTCCAGCTGAAGTCAATTTAAAAGCCAATGACATTGTCAACATGCGGGTAGCTAAACTTTTAAATGCACCAGTCTTACTTGTTGCTGATATTGATCGTGGCGGTGCACTGGCATCTTTGGTCGGCACATTGGAATTGCTTGATGAAGAAGAACGGGCACTTGTTAAAGGGCTTATCATTAACAAATTTCGCGGTGATATTACTCTGCTAGAACCAGCAATTGATTTTCTCGAAAAGAAAACGGGTAAACCGGTTCTGGGTGTTATACCATACCTCGACCATTTAGGAATTGATGATGAAGATTCTGTATCACTCGAAGAGAAAATACATACAGCTTCAAATGGTGAAATTAAGATTGCTGTTATTCGCACGCCAAAAATTTCAAATTTCACCGATTTTGACTGTCTGGAAAACGAAGCAGATGTTTCACTTTATTATGTACAAGCCGGTGATGCTTTAGGAAATCCGGATTTGATCTTGTTACCGGGCAGCAAAAACACAACAGAAGATTTATTATATCTGCGTCAAAGTGGTATTGAAGCAAACCTAAAAATGTTGATTGCGCAGGGAACGCCACTTATTGGTATTTGCGGCGGTTATCAAATGCTCGGAAAGGCAATTTATGATCCACACCATACTGAATCTACGTTGGATTCTATTGTCGGACTTGATTTATTGCCTATCGAAACGACATTTATTCCAGAAAAACTGACTACACAGATTGTAGCCGAGTGCCCCGGCTTTCAATTCCTTGATACGACTATTGCTGCAAGCGACCTCCATGGTTATGAAATCCATATGGGACGCACCGAATTTTTGCAAGAAGAAGTTATGAATCCTTTTGTTATTACAGAACGTTCTGAGACAAAAACACACGATTTAGATGGATATGTTCGCGCCGATGGCCTGGTTATGGGTAGTTATATTCATGGGATTTTTGATAATGATTTATACCGCCGTTCTATTTTAAATGCCATCCGTGTCCACAAAGGTCTTGTCCCTTTAGAAAATACAGTCGATACCGCTCGCGCCAAACAAGATAGTTACAATCGGTTAGCTGATACCGTACGCAATAATTTAAATATGGATTTAATGAAAGAAATTATGGCGGCAAAACAATGAATACCTTTTTTATAGCCTGGTCAGCTTTTTTCATTGACAGTATTTTTGGTGATCCACGCTCCAAGTTTCATCCGGTCGTTCTAATTGGCAACTTAATTTCGCTTTTAGAAAAGTTTTTATTGAAGCAAACTCATTGCGCAAAAAAACAGTTTTACCGTGGTATCGTACTAGTTGTGTTTAGTTTAGGGATTGTTTATCTGGTAATTGATGTTTTACTTATGCTGTTTTCTTTCCTATTGGGTCCATATAGTTGGTTTCTCATTGGACTGAATATCCTTTTGCTCAGTTTTACGATTTCACCGCGCAGTTTGGCTGAAGCTGGCATTGAAATCCGCAACTATTTGTTGGCGGATGATTTAAAAAATGCCCGCTTTAAAGTGGGCTGGATCGTGGGGCGGGATACACAAAATTTGAATGTATCCGATATTACGCGTGCGACGGTGGAAACAGTGGCAGAAAATATTGTCGATGGTATCATTTCTCCCTTCTTTTATTTTTTATTAGGAGGTCTACCGTTCGCAATTTTATATCGGACCGTAAATACCATGGATTCAATGATTGGGTATAAAAATGAAAAATATTTACATTTTGGTTGTGCGGCAGCACGTCTGGATGACATATTGAATTTTATTCCCGCTAGAATCACCGCAATTTTATTGATTATAGTTGCTTGCATTTTGCAGCTGAATTGGAGAAGTGCATTTTATATGATGCGGCGCGATGCGGAAAAACACCCGAGCCCCAATGGAGGGTTCAGTGAGGCAACGGTAGCTGGCGCACTGAACATTCAACTTGGTGGCTTAAATTATTACTTTGGCAAGGCATCGTTTCGTGCCTATATGGGAGATCATCAGGAAGAATTACAACCAAAACACATAACCAAAACAATTCAAATGATGTATGGAGTTACCATATTATTTCTCCTTTTATCATTTGTTGTATGGATGATTGGAGGACAGCTTTTATGAATGCATTTTTTATTGGCTTGCAATTTTTAACACGGATAAAAATTCGACAACAAAGTGAATGGAGTGCCGAAGAGTTTGGAAAAAGTGTTAAATTTTTCCCACTAGTTGGTGTTGTTTTAGGTTTAATTTTAGCAGCAGCAGCCTATATTTTATTGGTTTTATTACCAGTTTTAACTATCTATCTGCCTTTGCATCTGACAGCTTCAATTTTATTGATTTTATCTGTTGTATTAACAGGTGGTCTGCATTGTGATGGGTTCATGGATACCATGGATGGTATTTTTTCTGGACGCGAGCGTGAGCGAATGCTTGAAATTATGAAAGATAGTTGTGTCGGCTCAAATGCAGTGATGGCTTTTGTGTTATTTATGCTTACGAAATGGTCACTGCTTTTAGATATGTCGGGCGGTCAGTTGATTGTTGCATTATTTGTAATGCCAATTATCGCGCGGATGGCAATGGTGATCGGCATTACACTATTCCCTTATGCGCGTCCCGAAGGAATTGGCAAAGCCTTTGCTGTCCACGCAAATAAAAAATCTTTACTTTATGCTGTTCTTTTTACATTGATTTTTATTCTTCCATTTGGTTTTGCTGCTATAATTAGTCTGGTAAGTGTTTTTATCTTTGCTCTTTTATTTGGTCGATATACTACCAGAATTCTTGGTGGTTTAACGGGCGATGTCTATGGGGCGCTTACAGAGCTAAGTGAACTATTAGTTTTATGTGTTTTTGTACTTGTGGTACAGATTTTATAGTAGGAGATATGTATGGTAATACGTGTAAAAGTCCCCGGATCTTGTGGGGAACTGCTTCAAGGAACAAAAAACGGCAAACCTTTTTTGCTTACATGTCCAATCAATCAATATTCAACGGTTCTTATTGAAGAGCAAAGTGGACCGCTTATAGGGCTTGGGGAAAAATCCTTGCTCGCTTTGGCGAAAGTATTACAAAAATTTCATTTAAAGTCATATCCGTATAGAATGACCTTGTGTTCGGAGTTGATTCCTGGTAAAGGGATGGCATCAAGCAGTGCGGATATTGCTGCTGTCTGTCAAGGGGCGGCGGTGTCTTTAGGAAAAAAGCTTACTGAAAGTGAAATTGCCAGCATTGCGGTATCCATTGAGCCCACTGATGGCGTTTTTTTTAAAGGACTTGTCCAAATGAATCAAGTCACTGGTTTTTGTCATGAACAATTTGAGTGGATACCACCTATTTCGATTTTTATGTTCGATACAGGTGGCTTCGTTGATACGTTGTTTTTCCATCAACGGAAGGATTTGTCAAAATTAAATGCCAACAATGAACCACAAATAAAAGAAGCCTTGTCTTTATTAATAGAAGGTCTACGTAACAATAAAATCGACTTAATTGGTCGGGCTGCTACAATCAGTGCACTGGTTAATCAGTCGATCTTATGTAAAAGCCAGTTGTCGGAAATCATTCGAATTGCTCTACAATTCGGTGCGATTGGCGTTAATACTGCCCATAGTGGAACTGTAATCGGCATTTTATTTAAAACCGAAACAATCGTGCCGCTGCAATTCATTCTTGAAGAAATTCAAAAAGCGGTACCGGATGCATCTTATTTAAAAACAGTCCGCTTGATCTCAGGTGGCTGTATGATTGAGGAGGAGAGAAATGGCTTTTTTAAAGAAATTTGAGCATGGTGGCAATATTCATGATTTTGCTGCTGCCGGAGAAATGAAACAAATTATTGATTTTAGTGCAAACATCAATCCTTTAGGTATGTCTGAAACAACAATTCAAGCAATTCAAGCACAGATTCAACAGCTAATCCATTACCCAGACCCCAATGGACGGGAATTAAAAACAGCGATTGCGAAAGAATATCAAATTCCTAGTGATACGATCACACTAGGAAATGGAGCCGTAGAACTCCTCTATGTTTTAAGCCATATCCTTAAGCCGAAAAAAGTGTTGCTGCCCGTGCCATCTTTTAGCGAATATGAACGTGCAACAGCTGCCAGTGGAGCGGCTATTTCTTATTTTTATTTAAGCCCAGCCATGAATTTCAAGTTGGAATGGAACTTGCTTTTAGCAAAATTAAAAGATATGGATCTCCTTTTTTTAGGTAATCCGAATAATCCAACGGGGAATCTTTTATTGGTTGATGAACTTGAACGATGTATTGCTGCGGCAAAAAAAGAGAATTGTTTTGTGGTGATCGATGAGTCCTTTATCGATTTTCGCAGTGATGCAGAACTTTATACCTGTCGACATCTTGTCCAAAAATATGATAATTTGTTGGTTTTGCAGTCTTTGACAAAGTTTTATGCGATTCCGGGGCTGCGGCTTGGTTTTGCGATAACTAACTCTCAGCTTGTCGAGCAAATTGACTTAGGGAAAGACCCTTGGAATGTCAATCATCTAGCACAAAAAGCGGGAGTAGCGGGACTGGCAGATATTTCGTATAAAAAAGATACGCAAGAATTTTTAGACAAAGAAATTTGTTTTTTGTATGAAGAACTTTGTAAAATCAAATTTTTACAAGTTTATCGACCAAGCGTGAATTTTATTTTACTCAATTTGGCAAGCACAAATTTTATGGCAGTAACCTTACGGGAAAAATTATTAGAAAACCATATTTTAATTCGCGATTGCAGCAATTATCCAGGTCTTACAAATCAGTATGTTCGTATTGCGGTAAAAACCCATTCGGATAATTGTATTTTACTTAAGGTGCTGCATAAAATAATAAGAAGAGGTGATGTAGTTTGACAAAAATTGTTTTAATCCGCCATGGACAAACGACATGGAATGCACTTGGCAAATACCAGGGGCAGTCTGACATAGAATTATCGGAAACTGGACTAGAACAGGCTGAACTTCTCGCCCAAAATTTTCCCGTAGCTAAAATTGATGCGATCTATTCAAGTGATTTAAAACGTGCCCATAAAACGGCTCAGTGCATTGCCAGACAATTTAAAATACCCGTTCAAAGCAAAACGACATTGCGTGAGGTGGATTTTGGTGATTGGGAAGGATTGAATTATGCTCAAATCAACGCCAAATGGGGCGGCATGATGCAACACTTTTTTGCAAATCCCGATGCGGCTCAAATACCTGGGGGAGAATCTTTTGTTCAGCTTCAGCAACGCGCAATAAAAGCAGTTCTTTCTATTTGCCAGGATCACCAGGATCAAACGGTTGTGATTGCTGCGCATGGAGCGATAAACCGTACAATTATCGCGGAAGCGTTACATATGCCCTTGCGTTACATATGGTCAATTCGTCAAGATAATACAGCGGTCAATATCCTTACTTACAATGGTTTAGAACGAAGCCTTGAACTCATGAACAGTACTGAACATTTAAAAAAATAAAAAGAGCGATAGGATTTGATAAATCTTGTCGCTCTTTTTGCTGCTTAATGGTAGAATATATTATATATTTTCTTCTAGTAAAAAATAAATATTCTTTCTTGAAAAATAAGAATATTTTTTGTACGCAGGCAGGTTTTTCTCTGCCAAAAGGATAATACTTCATTATAAAACAGTAGGATAAGAGAGGTGCTTGGTTTTGAAAGAAGTTCGTGTTTTAATTGTCGATGATTCAAAAGTTAGTTATATGATGTTGAAAAAAATGTTGGAAAAAACCAATTTTAAGGTTTGTGACCATGCAAAAGATAGTAAAGAAGCTGTTGAAAAATACCAGATACACAAACCAGACATCGTTACAATGGATATGAATTTACCCGATGGAGATGGTATAGAAACGAGTCGTCATATTTTAAAACTCGATCCAACTGCTAAAATACTAATGATCAGTGCGATGAAAGATGTTTCGTTAATGATAAAAGGTCGCGCTGCTGGTATTCGTTCTTTTTTGCAAAAACCAGTCGATGCCAATGAGTTCATTGACACATTACTATTACTTTATCAAAATGAAATGAATCTCCGTAATATTTTAGAAGAATCCTATATCAAACCTTTAGTGAAAATTTTCCAACGCGAATTGTTTAAATTATCCGGTTTGCAGGGAAAAATGATGTTTGAAGAAACAGTAGATACCGACTTTGATGTTACTGGCACCGGAATCATCCTTGGTTTAACAGGAAAGACTGCTGGTCGTATTATTATTTATGCCACCGATACAACAATGGTTGAATTTGCTCGATTAGTCTTAAATCTTAGCGATGATGATGATTTATCTGATGAAGCGGCTCAAGATGCCTTTGAGGAAGCTGCCAACATTCTGATGGGAAATTATGTGTCCAAAGTGAATGATGTATTAAAAGATAATGAAATCCGAATTGCCCCTCCAGGCATGATCAGCGGTACAAAAATCCGTATTTTAAATGCAAAACTAAAATCGTTTAAAATCACCGCAAAAACTCGGATCGGTGATTTGGAAATGAATGTTGGATTTGCGGGGAGGCAAGATTAATGGATGTGAAATTCGTAAATCCTTTTATTAATGCCATTACGACAGTATTGCCACAGCTTGGTTTTCTGACGATTACACGCGGCAAATTATCAACTAGAGAAAAAGCAATGCCAAGCTTAGGCGTTACGGTGTTAGTTGGTTTTACAAAAAGTGTTCGTGGTAATGTTGCCTATAATATGACAAAAGAAGCTGCCTGTAAAATAGCATCGACCATGATGATGGGGATGCCTGTTGCAGATTTTGATGAAATGGCACAAAGTGCTATTTCTGAATTGTCTAATATGGTTACAGCTAATGTAGCAACCAATTTGGCATCAATGGATTTTGAAGTAGATATTTCTACACCGAGCTTAACGTTAGGGGAGAACTTCTCGGTGAAAATAAGTGATATGCAATATCTGGTCATAGAAATGAATATTGATGGAAATCTCATTGAAATCAATATGGATTTGCATTGAAATCAAGTAAGAAATGTGTCTGTCTATAACATTGCACAGGCACATTTCTTTTTTGTTTTAATAAACGATCATAACGAAAAGCAAGCTATCAATGCATCGACGTGTGTGATAAAATATAACGTAATCGGATAATAGAGAATGTTCTATATCCATTGGATTTTTTTCAGATGATGGATAAAGAAAGAGGCTTAATCAATATGCAGAAATACTGTATAATTCCTAAAGATGGTAATGATTTTTGGCGATTGGTTCATACGATGTTGCTAAATGATCAGGAGAAAAAGCTATTACAGGAATGTAAAATAAAACATGTAGAAATTAATTTAAAAAATAATTCATGGGAAATCCTTTTACAAACTAGAAATCGATTGCCCAATACATTAATTGATCGGACATCTGTTCATATTGCTGAAAAATGTCAAATCGAACAAGTGTTCTTCTATCAAGATGTAGTTGATTTGGAATCCTACATTGAACGAGAGTGGAAAAAAATTGTTAAACAAACAGCCGCTGGTAATCCAACAGTGACACATCTTTTAATGCATTCTAAACGCCATTTTGATGGCAATACATTAATCTTGGAATTGTTTGGTGAACTTGCTGAAGAAATTCTAGCTGCACATTCTGTAATCAAAATGATGAAGCTAGTTATTTCTGATACATTGAACTTTTGTTGTGAAATACAATATAGTACCAAAGATGCCGCTGAAAATCAATTTCCTCAGGCAGATGATTTTATGACTCCTGAATTTCTGGAAGCACTGCAAATTGAAACACAGAAGAAAGATGCGGTAGCTGCGAAAGCCGGCAATACCGATAAAGGCACCGCTAAAGTAAATAATTCACCATTGATTTTTGGTAAAATGATTCAAGGAGAGGTAGTACAGATCAACGATGTAGATGGCGAAATAAAGAATACGATTTTTGAAGGTACGATGGGTGACTTTGATGTACGTGAATTCAAGACGGGTACGAAGCTTTTAACCTTTGATATTGCCGATAAAAGTGATGGTATCAGCTGTAAAACATTTTTTAAAGATAAAGATGAATTTGAACGAGTTCAAAATTCTCTCAGCAAAGGTATGTTCGTAAAAATTAAAGGCTCAATTAAATTCGATACGTTTCAAAATGATTTTGTCATGTTTGTTGACAGCATGTATAAAACCGTTGTGAAAGGACGAATGGATTTAGCAACGGAAAAAAGAGTAGAACTCCACGCCCATACGCACATGAGCAATATGGATGCGGTGGTTTCCGTCAAAAAACTTGTATGTACTGCCGCAAAATGGGGCTGGCCAGCCATTGCTATTACTGACCATGGTGTTGTCCAAGCTTTCCCGGAAGCCGCGAAAGTAATCAAAGAACAAAAACTCGATATCAAGATTATTTATGGTATTGAAGGCTATTTAGTAGGTGACGATTACCAGCAAAAAAGAGCGAATCATATTATATTGTTAGCAAAAAATCCCGTAGGTCTGCGTAATTTATATCAAATGGTTTCTCTTGCGCATCTAAAGTACCTTCACAAGCAACCGCGAATTCCCCGCAAAATCATTGCTGAATTCAGGGAAGGCGTACTTGTGGGCTCAGCTTGTGAAGCAGGTGAACTAATTAGGGCAATCGTTGCCGGACAAAGTGATGAAGAGTTACTGGAAATCGCTAAATTTTACGATTATCTGGAAATACAGCCAATCGGCAATAATGAATTTTTAATACGCAGCGATGACTTCCCGCATATTCAGTCCGATGATGACTTGATAAAAATCAATCTAAAAGTAGCGCAGCTTGCAAAACAACAAAATAAAATGCTGATTGCAACCTGTGATGTTCATTTTTTAAATCCGGAAGATCAAATTTATCGAGCGATTTTGATGAAAGGAAAGGGGTTTAAAGATGCGGATATGCAGCCACCACTTTATTTGCGGACTACAGAAGAAATGCTGGCTGAATTTCAGTATTTAGGTGAAGAAAAAGCATATGAAACGGTGGTAACAAATCCAAGAAAAATTAATGAAATGATTGAAGTGTTCAAACCGATTCCTGATGATTTATATTCGCCAATGATTCCTGGCGCTGATGATGATATTAAAAATATGTCCTATGACAAGGCGAAGTTTCTCTATGGTGAAAATTTGCCACAGATTGTTCAAGATCGCTTGACCTTAGAATTGGATTCTATTATTGGTCATGGATTTGCGGTACTTTATTTAATTGCCCATAAGCTTGTAAAAAAATCACTAGATGATGGTTATCTGGTTGGATCTAGAGGGTCCGTTGGATCTTCTTTTGTAGCGACAATGACGGATATTACGGAAGTCAATCCTCTGCCGCCACATTGGTATTGTCCAAAATGCCAGTATAGTGAGTTTATTACAGATGGCTCCTATGGCTGTGGTTTCGATTTACCAGATAAAAAATGTCCTATCTGTGGCAGTGATTTAGCAAAAGATGGTCATGATATCCCATTTGCTGTATTCATGGGATTTGATGGTGACAAAGTACCTGATATTGATTTAAACTTTTCGGGGGACTATCAACCGGTGGCCCATAAATATACTGAAGAACTCTTTGGCAAAGATAATGTATTCCGCGCGGGAACGATTGCCACCGTTGCAGATAAAACTGCCTATGGATATGTACGAAAGTATTTTGATGAAAAAGGCCTAAAAAAACGCAATGCCTATATAAATAGCCTCGTTGATGGTTGTACTGGCGTCAAACGAACGACAGGACAGCATCCAGGTGGTATCATGGTTATTCCGCGCAATATGGATGTACATCATTTTACACCGATACAACATCCAGCGGATGATAAAAACACCACAACAATTACAACACATTTTGATTATCATTCCATCAGCAGTCGTTTGGTTAAACTTGATATTCTGGGACATGATGATCCAACGGTTATCAAGATGCTAGAAGATCTGACCCATCGTGATCCAAAAACGATTCCGTTTGATGATCCGGCAACGATGAGTATTTTCTCATCTACTGCGGCACTAGGCGTAACACCGCAGGATCTCGGAAGTAATTCAGGTACATTTGGTATTCCAGAATTTCGGACTCGTTTTACAAGACAGATGTTAGATGATACTATGCCGAAAAAATTCAGTGATCTTGTGCGTATCAGCGGATTTTCTCATGGAACCAATGTATGGCTAGACAATGCACAAGAACTCATCCGTAATGGAACCTCAACCCTATCTGATGCGATTTCAGCCCGTGACGATATCATGATGTATCTCATTCATAAAGGAATTGATCCACTGCTTTCGTTTAAGACGATGGAAAATGTAAGAAAAGGGAAAGGTATCCAGCCTGATGTTATCGAAAAACTCAAAGCGGGCGGCATCCCTGACTGGTACATTGAATCTTGTTTGAAAATAAAGTATCTATTTCCAAGAGCCCATGCGACAGCCTATGTTATGATGGCGTATCGTATAGCTTTTTGTAAAGTTCATTATCCTTTAGCCTTTTATGCGGCCTATTTTTCGATTCGTGCCGCTGAATTTGATGCAAATTTGATTTCACAGGGGAAAGAACAGATCCAAGTTAGACTCAAGGAACTTGATGCACTAGAAAACCTGTCCGTAAAAGATAAAGGTCTGCAAATTGTTTTGGAACTGGCCTGGGAAATGTATATTCGTGGTTATTATGTAGAAAAAGTCGATTTATATGGTTCTTTAGCTGATAAATTTGTCATCCACGAAAAATCCTTACAGCCACCATTTGCCGCCTTAGACGGTCTTGGCAGTTCCGCTGCTAAAAATATCGTTGAAGCAAGAAAAGACGGTGAATTTTCATCTATTGATGATTTAAAGAAAAGAACAGGGATTTCAAAGACCGTTGTGGAAATACTACGCGAACACGGCTGTTTAACTGGCATGACCGAAAGCGATCAAATGGAACTGTTTATGTAAAAAATAATTCACTTTTCTAAAAGGTTTCATGACTTACTATAGCAGATAAATGTAGACTCTATAATAGTTTACATTTATCTGCTCTGATGCTATAATAGAATTATATTAAATTTAAGTGTGATATCTAAAGAGTGGGTGCAAACCCACTCTTTACTCTTATATTTAAGAAAATTAATATTCTATTCATTCCACATGTACGGGAGGTGTTTCGATGGCAAATCAAATAGAAAAAATCGTAGAAAAAATGGCGTTAGAATTTCTTAAAGATACTGATATTGAATTGATTGATGTTGAATATATAAAAGAACATCACTGGTATTTGAGAGTCTTCATAGATAAAGAAGGCGGTATTGAAATTGAAGATTGTCAACAGCTCAGTGAGCAATTGGAAGAAAAATTAGATGATTTGGATCCAATTAGAGATAATTATTTTTTAGAAGTTTCTTCACCAGGTTTAGATCGTATTTTAAAAAAAGAAAAAGATTTTCAACGACAAATGGGCAGTATGGTCGAAGTAACCACGTATCTGCCTATTAATGGCGCAAAAGTTACAGTTGGTAAATTGACCGGTTATACTGAAGATGCAATTATTTTAGAAGATATTACGATTCCACGCGACAAAGCTGCATCGGTTCGCTTGCATCTTGAGTTTTAACATACAATTGAATAAGGGGGATTTAAATGAGTAGTAAAGACAAAGGCTTTATGGAAGCCTTTAAACAGTTAGGAAAAGAGAAAGGGATTGCACCAGAGATATTATTTGATGCAATTGAAGCAGCCTTAATTTCGGCTTATAAAAGAAATTTCAGTTCAGCCCAAAATGTGCGGGTTTCACTTGATAGAGTTACTGGAGAATTTCATGTTTATGCAAGAAAAACTATTATTGAAGTAGTAGAAAACGATATTATAGAAATGAGTCTGGCACAGGCAAGACAGATCAATCCTGGCTATGAAATAGATGATATTGTAGAAATAGAAGTAACTCCAGCTGATTTTGGTCGTATTGCAGCCCAAACAGCAAAACAAGTCGTTGTGCAAAGAGTCCGTGAAGCAGAACGTGGTATTATTTATGAAGAATTTTCCAATCGTGAAAGTGATATCTTGACGGGTATTGTACAGCGTATGGAAGCGAAAAATGTATTTATCGATCTTGGTAAAGCAGAAGCAATCTTGACACCATCGGAACAAATTCCATTTGAACAATATAATCATGGTGATCGGTTAAAATCATATATTATAGAAGTGAAAAAAACCTCAAAGGGTCCTCAGATTTTAGTATCACGTACGCATCCGGGCTTATTGAAACGGTTATTTGAATTAGAAGTTCCGGAAATTCACGATGGTATTGTAGAAATCAAATCTGTAGCACGCGAACCAGGTATGCGTTCCAAAATTGCTGTATTTTCGAAAGATGAAGATATAGATCCTGTTGGTTCTTGCGTGGGGCATAAGGGCATGCGTGTCCAATCAATTGTCGATGAATTAAAAGGCGAAAAAATTGACATTGTAAAATGGAATGCTGATCCGGGCAAATATATTGCAAATGCATTAAGTCCGGCTAAAGTTGTATCCGTTGATGCCAATGAAGAAGAAAAAATATCCAAAGTTGTTGTTCCTGACTATCAATTATCACTAGCAATCGGCAAAGAAGGTCAAAATGCTCGTTTAGCTGCGAAATTAACTGGCTGGAAAATTGATATAAAAAGTGAAACACAGGCTGCAGGGCAAATTGCAGCAGCAGCAAAAGAAATTTCACAGGTAGAAGCTGAAAAAGATCTTTCAGTGGAGGCTAAATAAACATGGTTACGCAAAAGAAAATTCCGCAGCGAATGTGTATCGGTTGTCAACAGATGCGTGATAAACGTGATTTAGTTCGTATTGTCCGAACTCCGGAAGGCGAATTTTTGATTGATCTGACCGGTAAAAAATCAGGTCGTGGGGCCTATATTTGTAATAATGTTGATTGCTTTACAAAGGCAGTTAAAGAACGTCGTTTTGAAAAGTCCTTTAAAAGTGCAATGGATAGTAAAATTTATGAAGAATTAAAAACCGGGATTTTTCAAGTCAATGAATGATACGGATAAAAAAATAATAAATTTACTTAGTATGGCGCAAAAAGCAGGGAAATTAGTTTCTGGTGAATTTGCTGTTGAGAAATATATGCAAGCTGGCAAGGCGAAGCTTCTTTTAGTTGCAGCAGATGCATCTGAAAACACGAAAAAACAATATAAAGATATGTCCGATACATATGGGGTCCAAACCTATTACGTTTTAACGAAAAATGATTTGGGAGCCACTATCGGCAAAAATATCCGTGTAGCGATTACTCTTGCTGATAATGGATTTATCAAAGCTTTATTAAAACTCATCAATAGGAAAACAGAAATCTAAATGGGGGTGGATCGATGTCCAAATACAGAATATATGAATTAGCAAAAGAATTTAATACTACAAGCAAGGTGGTTCTTGATATATTAGAGCGTAATAATAATACAGTAGCAAAAAATCATATGAGCAGTGTTGGTGATACAGAGAAAGACATCATAACAAAAACATTTGCCGGTAAAAACAGTGCGGAAACAAAAGTTGCAGCTAAAGCTACAGTTCCAGCTCCGACTACAGTTGTAACGAAAGCTGCAACTGCAGCACCAAACAACAATTTTAAACCAAAAACACCAGTACAACCAGTACGTAAAAATGATGGTCCTAGACCATTTATACCAAATACAACGCAAAGACCCAATAATAATTTTTCAGCCAATCCACATAAGGGTCCAAGTAATCCCAATTTTAATAAACCAAAACCAGCAGTGAATCATACTGCAACAAATACAGTAGCCAACACTACATCTGCTACGCAGACTAGCAATACAAATAATGGCGCACAGCCGAATAAACAAGGCGGGCAAAATTCACGAATGAATAATAATGCAAATAAAAGTACATTCAATCCCAATAATCGTAACACGAACAGCCGTAACAGCAGAAACTATCGGGGCAACAACCGCGGTAGAAATAACCATATACAATACAATACACCTAAACCAGAACCAATCAGACCTAAGTTGATTAAAATTGGAGAATCTCTGACAGTAAAAGAACTTGCTATGAAAATGGGCTATAGTGTCACTGAAATTATTAAGAAACTTTTAATGATGGGCGTTATGGTAACAATCAATCAAGAAATTGATTTTGATACAGCAACACTTCTTGCTGGTGAATTAGATGTAGTCGTAGAAGAATTACCACCAGAACAAGATCCTACAGAAATTCCTGAAATAGAAGATGATCCTAAATCGCTAGTTCTGAGACCTCCTGTTGTAACCGTTATGGGACATGTCGATCATGGTAAGACATCTTTATTGGATGTAATCCGTAAAACATCGGTAACCGAACGTGAAGCCGGTGGGATCACACAACATATTGGGGCATACCAAGTTATGTGCCAAGGCAAAAAAATTGTATTTTTAGATACACCAGGTCATGAAGCGTTTACAGCGATGCGTGCTCGTGGTGCACAGGTTACAGATATTGCTATTTTGGTTGTAGCGGCAGACGATGGTGTAATGCCACAGACGATTGAAGCAATCAATCATGCAAAATCAGCTAAAGTGCCAATTATTGTCGCAATCAATAAGATAGATCGTCCAGGTGCAAACCCTGACCATGTAAAACAGCAGCTTGCTGAACACAATCTCATTCCAGAAGACTGGGGTGGTCAAACGGTTATGGTTCCTGTTTCAGCCAAGCAAAAACTGGGTATTAAAGAATTATTGGAAATGATTTTACTTGTTGCTGAAATGCAAGAACTGAAAGCAAATCCAGATCGTGAAGCACGTGGTATTATTATTGAAGCACAGCTTGATAAAGGTCGCGGTCCAGTTGCAACCGTTCTCGTACAAACAGGAACGCTTCGTATTGGTGATTCGATTATTGCTGGTACGGCACATGGTAAAGTACGTGCTATGATTAATGATCGTGGCGAAAAAGTTAAAAAAGCAGGTCCTTCCGTTCCAGTCGAAGTTCTTGGTTTATCGGATGTTCCAGAAGCTGGAGATATTTTAGCGGCACTGGATGAAAAATTGACTCGTTCGATTTCTGATAAGAGAATTGAAAAACAACGTAATGATTTGATGCGTTCGAAGAAAGTATCGTTAGATGATCTCTTCCAACAAATTCAAGATGGTAATATAAAAGATTTGAATATCTTAATTAAAGCCGATGTACAGGGTTCTGTCGAAGCTCTCAGTAGTTCACTATTAGCTCTGAACAAAAACGATGAAGTTCGTGTAAACATTATTCATGCCGGTGTTGGTGCTGTTAATGAATCCGATGTTATGCTTGCTTCTGCATCAAATGCACTTATTATTGCATTTAATGTACGTCCAGATACAAATGCCCGTAAACTGGCTGATAACGAAAGTATCGACATTCGCACGTATCGCGTCATTTATGAAGCAATCGGTGATGTTGAAGCTGCTATGACGGGAATGCTTGCACCACAGTTTAAAGAAGTTATTCAAGGTAAAGCAGAAATTCGCCAAGTAATGAAATTCTCTAAAGCACTTGTTGCTGGTTCTTATGTTTTAGAAGGTAAACTCACAAATTCTTCTAGTATCCGAATTATTCGTGATAATATTGTCGTTTTTGAAGGTCAAATTGAATCACTCCGACGCTTCAAAGATGATGTAAAAGAAGTAGCATTTGGCTATGAATGTGGTGTTACAATTGAAAACTTTAAGGATTTCCGCGAAGGCGATATCGTTGAAGCTTATACAATGGAACAGCTTGCACCACAGGCACTTAATAAATAAGAAACGAAGGGACGGGGTAATATGGGTCAGCTTCGTATGGAAAAAGTTCAAGAACTCGTAAAACAAGAAGTCAGCCAAATTATTTTGCAAGAATTAAAAGATCCAAGAATTGGGTTTGTTACGGTAACGCAAGTCGATATAACTGGTGATTTGAGAAGCACCAAAATTTATGTGAGCATAATGGGCAGTGATGAACAAATTAAAGCCTGCTGGGACGGATTGCAAAGTTCTATCGGTTATATTCGCCGCGAAATTGGTAAACGAATTCGTCTGCGCTGTACACCGGAATTAACGTTTCAGCTTGATAAATCACTGGATTACAGTACACATATTCAAAAATTACTTATAAAAATCAAAAAAGATGAGGCAGAGTAATTTCATGAAGATAGATCTTAAAAAAGCAGCTGAACTTTTAACGAAATATAAAAATTTTGTTATTACGTCACATGTAAATCCAGATGGTGATGCACTTGGTTCTGTTTTAGGTCTGGCACATTATCTGAAAGCAATCGGCAAAAATGTTATATGCTTAATCGATGATGATCTTCCTGCTAATTTTGATATTCTCCCGGGTTATGAATTATTGGCTAAACCCGGGCAGACTATTAAAAAAATTGACCTTTTGATTGTCTTAGATACCGGTATAGATCGTATCGGTCAGATCAAAGAACTGACTGATGCACCTATACTGAATATAGATCATCACATTTCGAATACTAGCACGGTTGATTATTTATATGTGGATTCTGACCGCGCCGCCACAGGTGAAATTATTTTCCAGCTTTTAAAATTAATGAAAGCCGTTTTTGATATAAATATAGCGTCTTGTCTTTATACAGCAATCGCAACGGATTGTGGTTTTTTTCGTTATGCGAACACAAAAGCTTTAACAATGCGAATCGGTGCCGAGCTTTTAGAATTTGATGTAAAACCGAATTTGATATCCGAAGCAATTGAAAAAAAACCACTAGCAGCTGTACGTGGCATTGCTTTGGCGTTGAATACACTTGAAATATTCAAAAATGGGAAAATAGCACTGCTTGCAATCACTCAAGATATACTTGCCCAATGCGTGAGTACAGAAGGTTTTATTGATTTAGCACGAATTATCGAAGGCGTCGATGTTGCTGTTATGGTAAAATATGTTGATGAAAATACATGCCGAATCAGTATGCGTTCTAAAACAACCAATGTCAGTCTCATTGCTGAAACTTTTGGTGGCGGCGGACATATCCGAGCTGCAGGATGCACAATTCATGTACCTATAGAATCTGCTAAACAAGCAATTGTTGCTGCCATCGAGCAATCAATGGAGGATCAACAAAATGCTTGACGGTTTTATTTGTGCTTTAAAACCACCGGGAATGACTTCCCATGATATGGTAAGTTTTATTCGTAAAGTTTATGGTATAAAAAAAGTTGGACATGCTGGGACATTAGATCCTGGTGCAGCTGGAATCTTACCGATTGCGCTTGGAAAAGCTACACGGATGATTGAATACATGACCGATGCCGATAAGTCGTATCGGGCTGAGCTTACTTTTGGGTTTTCTACCGATAGTGGTGATGATACAGGTACAATATTGACACAAGAAAGTTTTGTAATGCCTTCGCTCAGACAGGTAAGTGAAACCTTCCGGCAATTGATTGGTGAAAATATTCAAGTTCCACCAATTTATTCAGCTATAAAAATCAACGGAACACGGGCTTGTGATTTAGCAAGAAAAAATATCGAAGTTGAAATTCCTTCACGAACAATCCACATCCATAACCTAGAATTACTGGAAGTTGAAGAACCTAGAATTCTGTTTGATGTGGATTGTTCTAAGGGAACCTATATACGGACACTTTGTATCGATATTGGTAAGAAATTAAATATTCCTGCTGTTATGTCTTTTTTAGTTCGTACGCGTGTCGGTTGTTTTTCTTTAGCCAATTCATATACATTGGATGAAATCAAAAACAATCCGCAACAGGCTATACAGCCTATCGATTCTGTTTTAGTGCATATGCCGGCGGTTGAGCTTACGAAAGCTCAAATTTATTTCTTTCAACAAGGACAAAAAATCACTGAAAAACAACCAATTCATTTATCTTCACTGGTAAGAATTTATGATAAGGAAATAGGCTTTATCGGTGTCGCTCATTATGAGGTTGAAACCGCTTGTATCGTACCAGTTAAAGTCGTTTTTCGTTAAGCTGTATTCTGTAATCAAAATTTTCCCTTGATCGAACTAAGGAGTTAGATTACCAATGCAAATTTTTTCAACAATTACCAATTTAACTAAAGAATATACAAACATCGTTGTTGCTTTAGGAACCTTTGATGGTGTACATTTAGGTCATCAAAATATCATTAAACAAGCAATCCGCTTAGCGAAGTCTATTCAGGGAACAAGTGTAGTATTTACATTTAGCAATCATCCGCTTGGTGTTATTTCGCCTAAAAAGTGTCCTTTACAAATCAGTGATAATATTTGTAAAGAAACTGCGATGCGAGAATTAGGAATTGATGTTTTGATGAATATACCTTTTACCAAAGAGCTTGTAACCGTCACACCATTAAAATTTTTACAGCTCTTACAGGAAAATCTGGCACCTAAATATGTGGTCGTTGGTCCTAATTATACATTTGGCTATAAAGGTGAAGGAAATCCAAAACTCCTTTTGAAAAGAAGTCAAGAATTTGGGTTTATTTCAGAAATCCATCCTGTAGTTCATCTCAATAACCAAATAATCAGCAGTACCAAAATAAGACACCTATTGATTGATGGACAGCTTGAAGCTGCGAACATGCTCATGGGCAGACCTTTTAGATTATGCAGCAAGGTGGTACATGGTGATGAACGCGGTCGGCTGTTAGGATTCCCAACAGCGAATTTGGCAATTGAAAATCATCAGGTCATGCTGCCAAATGGTATATATGTTGTTCATGTTTTTTTTCGTGGGAAAATATATCGCGGCATTGCAAATATTGGAACCAATCCAACATTTAATGGTGTTAATCGGCATATTGAAGTACATATTCTTGAATTCAAACAAGATATTTATGATGAACTCATTACCATAGAGTTTGTGCAAAAAATACGTGATGAAGAGAAATTTTCTTCAGTTGCTCAATTAGTAAAACAAATTGAGCTGGATATCAAACAAGCAATAACAATATTTAATTTACATTAATATTGTTTTATGATATAATATCACAAGTATCGTACATTTATGATGCTTTGATCCGTAGCGAGGATAGCGAAAAACTCCGACGATATCTTGGCTAACGGGATGAATTACAAAATAGGAGGTATTTTTATACTATGTTAACACAAGAAAAGAAACAAGAAATCATTGAACTTTACGCGGTGCATGAAGGCGATACAGGTTCATCCGAAGTGCAGATTGCAATTTTGACTGCACGTATTACTTATTTGACTGAACATTTGAAAGAACATAAAAAAGATCATCATTCACGTCGTGGTCTTTTAAAAATGGTTGGACATCGCAGAAGATTACTAAATTATCTTCATAACAATGCAATTGACCGTTATCGTACGATTCTTGCAAAATTAAATCTTCGTAAGTAATAGAAGCGGGAGTATTCCCGCTTTTTTCTTATGTTTTCGTTTAAAAATGAACTATATAAGATGATTTCGATAAACATTAAAATTAAAATAAACAAAAATAGCTAGGAAAAGTAGTAGGAGGAAATTAAATGCATAGTTTTGAGATGCAATTAGGTGGCCGTTCTTTTATTATTGAGAATGGTAAAATGGCTAAACAAGCCAATGGTTCTGTATTAGTTCGTTATGGTGATACAGTTGTTTTAGTTGCTGTAACAGCTTCATCGGCACCAAGAGAAGGTGTTGACTTTTTTCCATTAACAGTTGATTATGAAGAAAAATTGTATTCTGTAGGTAAAATCCCTGGTGGTTTTATCAAAAGAGAAGGTCGTCCAAGTGAATCGTCCATACTCTGCAGTCGATTGATCGATCGTCCAATCCGTCCTTTATTTGCTGAAGGGTTCAGAAATGATGTACAAATTGTCGCTACGGTATTGTCTGTAGATCAGGATAATCCATCAGAAATTGCTGCTATGATTGGTGCATCATGTGCTTTATGTGTATCGGATATTCCTTTTAACGGTCCAATTGCCGGTGTAAAAGTAGGTCATGTTGATGGTCAGTTCATCATCAATCCAACTGTTGAACAAACGAAACAATCTGATTTGCACCTTACAATCGCTGGTTCCGCAGATGCTGTTATGATGGTTGAAGCAGGAGCTAATGAATTATCGGAAGAAGTAATCTTAGATGCGATCATGTTTGGTCATGAAGCGATTAAGGGTATTGTAGAATTCCAGAAAAAGATCGCTGCTGAATGTGGTAAAGAAAAACGTGAAGTACAATTATTCAAAGTAGAAGAAGAACTTGAACAGGCTATCCGCAAACAAGTTACTGATAAATTGGATGTTGCTGTACGTAACCCTGATAAACATCTTCGTGATGAACATATCGCTGCTGTTAAAACCGATGCATTGGAATATTTTCTTGCAACGTATCCGGAAAATGCGAAGCAGATTCAATATGTGCTTCATAAAATTGTTAAAGAAACCGTGCGTAAAATGATTACGCATGAAAAAATCCGTCCAGATGGTCGTGAAGTAGATGAAGTTCGTCCTGTAAGCTGTGAAATCGGCATATTGCCACGTACCCATGGTTCTGGGCTTTTCACACGTGGACAAACACAAATCCTGACAATCAGCACATTAGGCTCACTTGGTGATGAACAAATCATTGATGGTATCGGTAGTGATGAATCAAAACACTATATCCATCACTACAACTTCCCAGGTTACAGTGTAGGGGAAGCAAAACCTTCACGTGGTCCTGGTCGTCGTGAAATTGGTCATGGCGCTCTTGCTGAGAGAGCTCTCGTTCCTGTTTTACCAACACTTGAAGAATTCCCATATACACTGAGACTTGTATCTGAAGTATTAGAATCAAATGGTTCCAGTTCAATGGGGAGTGTTTGCGGCAGTACTTTATCTTTAATGAATGCTGGTGTACCGATTAAACGTCCAGTATCTGGTATTGCAATGGGACTTGTTAAGGATGCTGATCAGTATACTATTTTAACTGATATACAAGGCATGGAAGATGCCTTAGGCGATATGGACTTTAAAGTAGCAGGCACAACGGAAGGCGTAACAGCAATTCAAATGGATATAAAAATTGCTGGTATTACTCGTGAAATCCTTGCTTCGGCGTTATCACAAGCAAAACGGGGTCGTGCATTCATTTTAAATAAAATGTTGGAAGTTATCGATAAACCGAGCGAAGAACTTTCACCATATGCACCGCGAGTAACGACGATTAAAATCAATCCTGATAAAATCCGCGATGTTATTGGACCAGGCGGAAAAACAATCAAAAAAATCATTGATGAAACAGGTGTACAAATCGACATTCAGGACAGTGGTACAATCTTTATTTCAGCTGTTGATATTGAAAGTTCAAAAAAAGCAGTTGCTATTATTGAAGATATTGTCCGTGAAGTCGAAGTTGGAGCCATCTATAAAGGTAAGGTTACTCGCCTAATGAACTTTGGTGCATTTATCGAAGTAATGCCAGGTAAAGAAGGTCTGTGCCACATTTCTCAGCTTGCGAAAGAACGCGTTGAAAAAGTAGAAGACGTGGTCAGCGTTGGCGACGAAATCGAGGTAAAAGTTACTGAAATTGATCGACAAGGTCGTGTGAATTTATCACACAAAGCAACTTTATAATAAATAAAAAAGTCCTGAGAACATATAAGTTCCAGGACTTTCTTTATCTAAATTTCTACGTATGCTGCTGGAGTGAATCAGCATGATTTGCTACATAACGCTGTATGCCATTAAAAATAAATTCGTTTCTTGTATCAGGGATTAATGGCAGCCATTCAGCATCTGGGGTCTTTTTTATCGTATTTTCAATTGGTGTCGCATCGGCATCAAAGAGCTGCGAAAATACAGTACGCATTTGTCTCTTTTTTAAATCACACTCCACATAAGACATGCGATATGAAACGTTTTTCAGATCAGCGAGAGTATCTTCATCGAGACCACTATCCTGAAGAATTTTTGTAAGAGATTCCATTCCTGCTGTTGTAGCTTGCGATTTGACCCAGGTGCAAATTTTATTTGGATCTGAATGCAAGGGGTCTGTATTTACAGCTTTAATCGTATTCATATCAATGAAAAAATCTAATGCATCGTTTGAGGCAATCCACTGCCAGCGATTCACCGCAAACACAACATTTGTCATGGTGATAAAGAAAATAAATAGCAATGCAAGTGTTCTTAATTTGCTCAAATTAAGTTTCCTCCTTTTTACATGATTCGTATATAATTTTAACTTAGCTATTTTGTTTGATGAATTTATATAGCCAGAAAATAGATTCATATATATAATATTGTACTACTGTTTTACATAAAATAACATCTTTAAGTGGTCCGGATAGCGTGAATAAAATATTATTAAATTTTTAGAAGGTAATTCGCAAGACTTGTAGAAATTAAATAAAAAGATGGGGGTGACAATTGTGATCAAAAAATTAATTGGAATAGGAATTATCTTATTTTTTTTCTTGCCAGCTCCACAAGCGTTCTGTTCATCTAGTGATAGTCTCGACCAACAGTTGGATGCTTTTCAAGACAAACTTGACGCTTCATCAGAATCTTTAACTGGACTTAGTGAAAATACGGAAGATTCGAGCGCACTAAGTCAAATTAAAGTACTTGTAACGCAGCTGAAAACAACCACGACCCAGCTTAATTCATTAAAAACCCAGATGAAAAGTATCACAAATCAAACAAGTGCCTTAACTTCTTTAATGGAAAAAGTTACACAAACTACAAAGGTATACGAAAAACAAAAAACGGATTTAAAAACGTTAATACAAAACAAACAGAGTTCATTTTTAGACTCGCTTTCACTGGCAATTTTAACCAAGCTATTGTAACAATAAAAACTGCATTCATCAAAATTGAAAGACGGCACACTGTATAAGCAGAGTCGTCTTTTTTTGATAGAAAAGCAGATTTGATATAGCACATAAAAGATTGGCTGCTTCAACTACTTTTTACAGATATTATAAATTCTAAATTTACTATATGGAAAAAACAATCCTTCAAAATCCGTTTTGAGACCCGTATTTTATAGGATGAATATAATTCTATGCATATTGATTAAATGCATCTAAAAACGACTTACACGCGATTTTCTCTCTATACTTTTTAAAAGCGAGTAGAACGAATTGCATTACCGATAATTAACTATTATCGAATATAATTCATGAAACGCCTTATGATGAGGTATTCTATAGCTTGATATTATACTTTTGCCTACGCTTTGCCGACTAAAAAACAATTATTGATTCACAATCTGCTCTAAAATCGACACAGTTCGATCTTGCATTTTCTTGCGAACATGTGCATAAACATCAGTGGTTGTTGCCAGATTCTTATGCCCGAGCCGTTTTGATATATCAAGCATATCTGCACCGTTTTCCAATAATATCGTTGCGTGCGTATGTCGCAGCATATGAAAATTGAAATTTATTCCTAACTTTTTTTTGCACAAAATAGATAAATAGCGTATATCGTTATGTGACAGGGGTCCGCCGTTTTCTTTTACACACACTTGGTCTGATTTTACATAAAACTTTCCGTACTTTAGTTTATTTTTCATTTGACGTATTTTTTCTTCTTTTAGAATTGACTGTAATGTAGGTCCGAAAGGGATATCACGTACACTTGCTTTGCTTTTTGGTGGTCCGGTGCGACGGCTTTCACCACTTTTTGTATCCAATAAAGTTTCTCTGATTTTTAAAACATTTGCTTCGGAGTCGATCCGAGCCCATTCCAGTGCCAAACACTCACCTACACGCACACCAGATAAATAGGCAATCATTATCGGTACATAAAATATGCTTTTTTTGAAATAATTTTGTATTGCGGTAAATTCTTCATCTGCTAAAGTTTTCATTTTTTGATGGATATCTTCCTTTATTTCTATATTAAATTTAGGTAATTTTATATATCTTGTAGGGTCTTCTTTTATATACTGCAATGGTTGAACAGCATAGGCAAGTGCGATGGAAAGCACAGCAAAAATCTGTGAGACCGTGCTTTTTTTATAACCGTTTATTTTTTTTGAGTTGATAAAATCCTGCAATATTTCTGGTTGTAAATATTTCAGCTTATAGACTCCTAATGATGGTTTTAAATGATTTTCAATGATTTTAGTATAGGTTTTTTGCGTATTATAAGCAAGATTGATGCCATATTGCTTGATCCAACGATCCAGAAAATCTGCAAAAGAGATTTCACTTGATGCACGAAATACACCATTTAAATCCATTTCATATAGTGCTTTTCGTAATGCTTTTTCTGCATCTTTTTTTGTCGTACCAGCGACACGCTCAATGCGCTTTCTTTTACCGTCCACTGTTGATAATTCAAATGAATAATACCACTTTTTTCCGCGCTTCCTGATATGTCCAGAAGACATTTTAATCAATCCTTTACATTATAATAATTTTATAAAAATATCTTTTATTTTTATTGAAATCAATATATACCGAAATTTAAGCTTACTGATACTGTTAAAAAATATATACATAAATCATCTTAAAGATATGTATTTTTTAAAAAAATAATTGATAATTATTTCAATATAGTATATCTATAATTTTGATATTCTCTACAATACAAACGATCATCTGAATACGCAAAATAAATATTTTCAGAAATCCTGCACGCCTATTGTTTTCGATTCGAATTGTTTATTTTCCTCTTTGCTACAGATCTTTTTATACAAATCAATCTCTGTTAAAAAGTGGTTGAGAGTATCAACAAATTATAAAATGGTATTTTTAGAATGAAAAGAGATATCAATATTAAAAATGATATCTCTTTTCATTATTTTGCATTTGCATTCATAACTGAAAATACAAAACCCGTTTTTTCTATATATTTAAAATGATATTTTTTATCACCACGAATCGCATCGTTATCAGCCTGACGAATATTTGCACCTTCTCCAAAACCAAGTTCATTTAAAATCTCGTTGCGTTTATTAAGGGGAACATCAGGACTCATGATATCAATGACTACTCCCATAGATGTCACAAACTTTATTAGATCATCCTTGGATGACGGCTGTGCCATGATCTGCACATGAATTAATTTCCGCGTTGCCTTATCTAGCGTGCCGCTCATTATCAAATTTGGATTCAATGCATATTGGAAACTATCCTCTTTATCATTGACTTCGTCAAGTGAAAGAGCAAACTTTTTAGTATATTCACTATCATTAAATTGCTCTTTAAATTTTTTCAACGTCAAGCCTAAATTGGGCGCTGCATTTGCTGCTTGTTTGGCTAATGTTTCATTTGTTTGTTGCTGCGTTATCAAATTACTGCCAAATGTCGTAAAAATAAAAATAAGTGCAATAATAATAATACCAAACCCGATATACACCGTTCGTTTTTTATGAGTTTTCTCAACATGATCCAGATCACCTAAATAACGACCACAATGGTGGCAAAGTGTTTCGTTTTGTGCAAGATCCGTTCCACAGTACTTACATTTCATAGATCTATCATCCTCGATTACAATTTATTTACATCAAACTGTCTTTTATTATACTAAAAATTCTACTATAACGCATCTAGTATTTAAAAAAATAAACACCAGCTATTTTTTTGTATCCAGGTTATTACGAAAAAAGTAATCAAAAAATCGAATTATATATGATATAATTAAGAGTATGTCTACTTTAAACCGTAGCCAAATACCAATTCATACTAAAATAAAGAGAGGGGATTTGCGTTGATTATTATTCATAGGGCAATTTTGCATATTTTAGATTTTAATTCTGGTCTTACTGTTTTTTCAGATCAAGAACTTTTAATCGAAAATAGCGTTGAAACCTTCTTATTGAAACATATTGAGAAATCGTATGCTGATCAAAATGCCAAAAAAGGAACTTTTTACGAGGATAGTACGTTTAAAGAGCAACTTCATTTGTATTTAAAAGAAGAAAGTACTTTTATTGATTTTTCCAAGTATATTGTCAAAACGGTTTATACTGCAATATCACATTCTGAACAGCTCGATTCCGCCGATATTTTGGTATGTGATATCACAATTGATGATGAGCGCAAAATTGTAATTTTTAAATGTAACAACCATATGGGCTTTATACACCAGGTAATCCAGACGGATGAAGGTGTAAAAAATGATATTATCAATCATTATGCTATCATGCCAAATTTAGCACAAAAAATCGATGAATTTTCTTTTATCAATACAGCCGATGATGCAATAATTTTTGTTGATAAAAAATACGTAATGGATGGTAATAAAGTTAGTATTTTCCCTGAAGTTCTTTTGGAATGCAGCCAAAGTGTTTCACCAAAGGAAACAATCAGTCTGGTTAGTAAAATCGCTAAAAAAGTTGCTGATGAATATGGTCAGGATGATATTGTAGCTGCAACAGCGGTGAAATCGTTTATTACTGAAAAAATACAAGATTCACCTAATGTTGAACCAAAAGAAATAGGTCGCGAAATATTCAAATCCAATCCATCGATGCAGGCATCTTATATGGAACAAATCCAAGAGGCTGGTTTATCAGAGCGCGTTGAAGTTGAACAAGAATCTACACTGAAGCGACTGCGCAACCATAAACTAAAAACAGATACAGGCATTGAACTTACAATCCCACTAGATTATTTTAATAATACGGATTTTGTTGAGTTTAATAATAATTCGGATGGAACTTTATCTATTACTTTAAAGCGTATTTTAAATGTAACCAATAAGTCTTAATATCTTATCGATTCAATGTATATACAGGAATAAATTCCCCCTGTATGTTTACCTATTATAAAATTTAATGAGGAGGTGTTTTTTTGGAAGTACATGGCGATACAAAAGGTATTAAAAAATATATTTTAGATCAATTAAACGCTATTTATGATTTACAGATACCGCTTGGTCAAATATCTACCAATGAAATCAATGAAAAAATGCTTGAAATAACACAAATGATCAATCGTGAAGTGGCTGTTTATATAAACCGTCAGGGAAAAGTTATGCAAGTCGCGATTGGTGATACATCGACAATTAGCCTGCCTGAAATAAAAGAACGGACATCATCCCTAAGACTTTCCGGCATTCGTTGCATTCACACGCACCCAAGCGGTGATACAACTCTAAGCCAACCTGATTTATCATCATTACGACGTATGCGTTTTGATGCAATGGTAGCCATCGGGCAGCAAGGATCAGATATCTTGGCTAGTATTGCTTTTTTCACTGGTGAATATGATGAAGATGATGTACCGCAGCTACAAGGTTTAGGTCCAACCAGTCTGGCGGAGATCCACCAAATCAACTTAACCTATTTGACGATGCTCATTGATAAACAACTTGCTAAACATAATGCTCTAATGACATTAGATGACGAAGAACGGACTATTTTGGCAGGAATTGATCTTGCTAACTCCAAGAGTACTTGGACGATTGAAGATTCATTAAAAGAACTTGAACAGTTAGCTGAAACAGCTGGTGCGAAAATCGTTGCAACTGTTACCCAAAAAAAAGAACGTCCTGATATGGCGTTATTTTTTGGCAAAGGGAAAATTCAGGAAATATCAATGCTGATTCAAGAAACCAATGCGAATATGATTGTATTCGATGATGAATTATCACCATCACAGCAGCGCAATATCGAATTGCTGCTGGGTATCAAAGTCCTTGATCGAACGGCTTTAATCCTTGATATTTTTGCGCAAAGAGCAAGATCACATGAAGGAAAACTTCAAGTTGAATTGGCCCAGTTACGGTATGCCTTACCACGAATAAGCGGGCAGGGGCTTGTTTTATCAAGGCTTGGCGGGGGGATCGGTACTAGAGGTCCTGGTGAAACGAAATTGGAAGTTGATCGACGCCATATTCGTTCAAAGATTAATGATATTGAAAAACAAATTGAAGCGATTAAAAAGCAGCGTCAGCTGCATCGTGAAAATAGAGAGTCTTCCAATATTTCTACAGTAGCACTTGTCGGTTATACAAATTCTGGCAAGTCAACCCTGCTCAATGCTTTGACTGGCTCTGATGTTTTTGCTGAAGATAAACTTTTTGCGACATTGGACCCAACAACCAGACAGGTGACACTCAGCACGAATCAAAAAGTTCTCATTACAGATACGGTTGGTTTTATTCAAAAATTGCCACATCATTTGGTTTCTGCGTTTAGGGCCACTCTGGAAGAAGTACAAAGTGCTGATTTATTACTGCATGTCATCGATAGCAGCCAAATCAATTATAAACAGCAAATGGATTCGGTTGTTACCGTATTACGAGAATTAAAAACAGATGATAAGCCAACGCTCAATGTATTTAATAAAATTGATAATCTAACAGATGAAGATACATTAAAAACAATGTTAACATCTCCAGATAGTATTGGAATATCAGCAAAACAAAATATTAATTTAGATTTATTAAAAACAAAAATTGAAGAATATTTTGCTGGAAAAAATGTCGATTTAGAATTATTGATACCATATTCCGAAGGCAGTGCCATTACCTTATTACATGAAATCGCGATGGTACAGTCGACAGAATATAATGAAACCGGAACATTGATTAAAGCATCTGTACCTCGTGAAGAAATTAATAAATTCAAGAAATATATGTTAGAGGAGACTACTATTTAATTATGCCATTTACAAATAAAATCCTTCAAATGAAAGTTGCTGCGCTAGAAGAATGCACTCCATATTTTAAGAATATAGAAGAAGTCGCCGAAAAGAACACCTTAAAAGTATTGGAGGCTATGCGTAAAACGAAAGTTTCCGACATTCATTTCAATACAACTTCAGGTTATGCCTATGACGATATCGGTCGAACGAAATTAGAAGAACTCTATGCGGAGATTTTCGGCGCAGAACGAGCTTTGGTTCGTACACAATTTGTCTCAGGGACACATGCACTGGCAACCGTTCTCTTTGGTATTTTAAGACCAGGCGATGAATTGCTTTCCATCACAGGCAAACCATACGACACAATGCAGACCGTAATCGGTTATGAACAGCCAAGTTCCGGTTCACTCAAGGAATTCGGAATTCTTTATGATGAAGTGCCAATGTTAAATGGGAAAGTAGACTTAAAACTGGTTGGTAGTAAAATTAAAACAGCCACTAAAGTTGTTTTGATTCAACGTTCTCGTGGCTATAGCATGCGCTCACCGCTTACGATTCAAGAAATCAGAGAAATATGTGCTTATGTAAAACAAATAAAAAAAGATTGTATTTGTTTTATTGACAACTGCTATGGTGAATTTGTTGATATATTAGAACCAACACAGGTCGGGGCAGATATTATGGCTGGATCGCTTATCAAAAATCCAGGTGGCGGTATTGCTCCGACAGGTGGTTATATTGTCGGCAAAGATAATCTGGTAAAACTCGCGTCCTATCGCTTAACTGCACCAGGAATGGGCGATGAGCTGGGGGCATCTTTAGCCAATAACCGTTTGCTTTTCCAAGGCTTATTTTTAGCACCACATGTTGTGGCACAAGCTGTAAAAGGGGCTATTTTCGCTTCCGTTCTGTTCACAAAACTTGGATATATGACCTTACCGCGCCCACAAGATGCTCGCGGTGATATTATCCAGGCTATTCAACTCGGAACCAAAGAGCGTTTGATTGCTTTTTGTCGGGGACTACAAAAATATTCACCAGTTGATTCCTATGTAACGCCTGAGCCTTGGGATATGCCAGGCTATACGGATCAAGTCATTATGGCAGCTGGTACATTTGTTCAAGGGGCTTCTATTGAATTGAGCGCAGATGGACCAATGCGAGAACCCTATATCGTTTATCTACAAGGCGCTCTAACATTCGAACATGCTATAATTGGCATCATGGGAGCCGCACAAGCAATTGAAGATTTAAAATAAACGTATAAAAAAGAGCGATTGCTTAGATGGGGTAAATTCCCATATAGGTAATCGCTCTTTCATAAATCAATTCATTTGTCGATATACACCAATTACTTTTCCAAGAATAGAAACATTTTTTTCATAAAAAGGTTCCATCGTATCGTTTTCTGGCTGAAGACGAATGCAATCTTTTTCCTTAAAGAATCGTTTCACCGTAGCAGTTTCATTATCAATTAAGGCCACGACGACATCATTATCATTGGCGGTATCCTGCTCACGAACCATGATATAATCACCATCAAAGATTCCAGCATTAATCATGCTTTCGCCTTTTACTCTCAGCATGAACGTTTTATCCTGTGTTCCCAGTAATCCTTGCGGGAAGGAATATACATCTTCAATATTTTCCTCCGCTAAAATAGGAATACCTGCGGTAACTTGACCGACTAACGGCACAGAGATAGTCTTTGACCAAGGCTTTGCTTCTAAAATATCAATCGCTCGAGGTTTTGTTGGATCCCTTTTAATAATTCCCATAGCTTCTAACTTTGCTAAGTGACCATGAACCGTTGAACTAGATTTTAATCCTACGGCTTTCCCAATTTCACGCACAGCAGGTGGATACCCTTTTTCCAGTAGAAAGGACTTTATAAATTGTAAGATTTTTTGCTGACGGTCGTTTAGCACAACGTCATGATTCATTATAATCACTCCCGATTCATCAAACGTACAAGTTAGTATTATTATAGCACAGATCGCTTTGATTGCAAACGTTCGTTCTTAATTTATGGAAATTTTTTTACAATCATTCATTTTCTATTTTCCTTTACATTTATGAAAAACAAGATTATCATATAGTGATGAAATTTTAATGCTATAAAAAGGGAGCGTGCAACTTGAATGAATGGTTATATTATCGTAATTGCACTTTATTCACTTGTTTTAATTTTAATTGGAACAATTATGTCAAAAAAAGTAAAAACCACAGATGATTTTTTTGTCGGTGGCAGAAAATTTGGTTCGCTGCTTTTGTTTATCACACTCATTGCCCCCAATATTGGTGCTGGTTCAACAGTAGGGGTGGCTGGTCTTGGTTTCAAATCGGGGCTTTCTGCAGCTTGGTGGATTATTGCATCGGCAATTGGTACGCTTTTTTTAGCATTTATAATCGGTCCTGCCATTTGGCGTTTAGCAAAAAAGTATAACTTTTATACACTAGGTGATTTTTTAGAATACCGTTACAATCGAAATTTCCGCGGACTTATATCTTTGTTTATGGCAATTGGAACCATTGCCATTTTCTCCGGTCAACTTATGGGAATTGCCTGGATTTTATCCACGGTGGCGGATGTCAGCAAAAATACAGGTGTTTTAATCGCAGCTATTGTTATTGTTCTTTATTTTTGTGCAGGAGGGTTATTATCGGCTGCTTATGTAAATATAATTGAGGTAATTGTAAAACTAATCGGTTTCTGTATTGCCATCCCTTTTGTCTTTCATTTTGTCGGTGGCTGGAGCGGTCTGGAAAGTAAAATTGCGGTAAATTTAGGCAGTAGTTTGCAAGAAAATAACTATTTCAGTATGACCGGTTTAGGCTCAAGTGCCATTATGGGTTTTTTCTTGATGCTTACGCCAGCATTTTTCATATCACCAGCACTGATTGGTAAAATTTACGGAGCAAAAAATGAAAAAACTGTTCGCCGCAGTACCTGCTTGTGTGGTATTGTAATGTTGTTTTTTGCTGTAATTCCAGTTATTTTAGGCATGGCTGCCTTCGCTATCAACCCTGATTTGGCACAACCTGATTTAGCACTGCCTTATGTTATGAAAGAATGTATGCCTTTTTGGGCTTCCGCATTTGCATTGGCGGCCATTTTTTCAGCTGAAATAAGCGCTGCCGATGCAGTACTTTATATGATTACTACGTCTTTTACGAAAGATATCTATAAAAGTTTCATTAATCCGGGTATTTCGGACGAAAGACTTTTAAAAAGTACACGAATTATTACAGTTATTACTGGAATCATCGGCGTAGGAATGGCTATGATTTTACCAAATGTTATTTCTGCATTATCTATTTTTTATGCATTGATGTCTGTGTCTTTAACCGGTCCGTTATTGTTTGGGCTTTTTTCTAAACGGACCAGTACAACATCTGCTTTTATTGCAGCAATTGGTGGCATTATTATTACTATAGTTTTACAATTTGGCAATGCCGGACAGGGAATATGGATTTTAAACGCACAATCCACTGGAATTTTATTTACACTTCTTAGCATGTTTAGTCTATTATATCTAGCACCAAAACGAAAAAGCATTAAATCAGATTCAGCAACTAAATAAATTTTTACTATCATAACAATATATACGCTTTATAAACTAGTCAAGCGATCTATATTTGTGGTATCATTTATATACGTACCATAAATCAGAATAAAATATTAAATTTTTATTTATAGGAAAAGAGAGATATTTGTGATTATTAAACCAAAATTCAAAGGCTTTATCTGTACTACGGCTCATCCTGAAGGCTGTGCCGCATCAGTAAAAGAACAAATTAATTATGTTAAAAAGCAATCAACCGTAGAAGGTCCTAAACATGTACTTGTCATCGGCGCATCCACTGGGTATGGTTTAGCTTCAAGAATTGTTTCTACATTCAACTGTGGGGCAGCTACAATTGGTGTGTTTTTTGAAAAACCTCCGATTGGTAATAAAACAGCTACCGCAGGTTGGTATAACAGTGCCGCATTTGAGGAAAATGCCATAACTGATGGTTATTATGCAAAAAGTATCAATGGTGATGCTTTTTCAACTGATATCAAGAACCGTGTGATTGATTTAATAAAAAAAGACTGGGGCACTGTGGATTTAGTAGTTTATAGTCTGGCATCACCTAGACGTACACACCCGATCAGTGGTGAAACGCTTGTTTCTTCTATTAAACCGATTGGGGAGCCTTTCACAAGTAAAAACATTGATTTTCATAAAGAAATTGTCTCTGACATTACAGTCGCTCCGGCAACAGAAGATGAAGTACGGCAGGCAGTAGGCGTAATGGGGGGCGAAGATTGGGAAATGTGGGTACAAGCACTCCAAGATGGCAAAGTCTTGGCGAAAGAGGCAACTGTAATCAGCTATTCCTATATTGGTCCTGAAGTGACACATCCAATTTATCGTGATGGAACAATCGGTAAGGCCAAAGAAAGTTTAGAAAGTTCTGCTCAAAAAATAAATGCTCTCTTGCATAAAAATGGTGGTCGAGCTTTTATTTCAGTCAATAAGGCAGTTGTTACACAAGCCAGCACAGCCATTCCTGGTATGTCACTTTATATGTCATTGTTATTTAGAGTTATGAAAGAAAAAGGATTGCATGAACATTGTATTGAACAAATCTATCGTTTGTTTCATACCCAATTGTATGGAACAAGACCAACACTCGATGCGAAAGATCGAATCAGGCTTGATGATTGGGAAATGAAACCAGAGGTACAACAAAAAGTGAAAGAATTATGGGAACAAACCTCTACTGAAAATTTAACATCAATTTCAGCTGTTGATGAATACCGGAATGATTTTTTCCGCTTGTTTGGTTTCGGTTTTGCTGGGGTTGACTATGAAAAAGACGTACCTTCCCTAAAAAAAATTCCTAGCATTCATGAATAAAACTAAAATAGTAGTTAAAAAAAGAGGCTCCATGATGAAATACATATCCATCATGGAGCCTCACTTTACTGAAACAATGAAATTTGCCCTTTATTAAAAAAGAATCTCTACGGCTCAATCGTAGAGATAAAAAAGACAATATTCAATGAATCAATATATTAATTATAGCACTTTTGCCAACAAAATGGGTAAGAAGAAAACAAGCATTTTATTATGATAAATATAGGATGTTTACAAGCACGATAAAAATGAATATAATCAAATTATAATTGCTTGTTTTTAACTAACGATAATTTATAGTTATCACTAGTTAAGCTTGAAATTTTCAAAGGAAGACAAAATCTACTACGTATTTAAGGAGCCCATTTTGCATGAATAATAAGGATGATAAAAAATTTCTTTTACGTAAAAATAATTTTATTGAAAATAATACTAAACTTTCGTTAAAAAGCAAAAAACGTTTACAAAAATCGAAAGCGGACAATACCTTGAGAGCTTATGAATCAGACTGGCTTGATTTCTACGACTGGTGTGCTCATGCCAAATTACAGGCTTTGCCCGCGGAACCAGAAACCATTGTCAATTATATCAACGATTTAGCAGATAATGCTAAAGCTAATACAGTATCACGTCGTTTAAGTGCTATTTCCGAAAATCATAAAGCCGCCAGTTATCTTGATAATAATCCCTGCCGCAGCGGTCTTGTCCGCAATGCTCTCGATGCGATAAAGCGAGAAAAAGGAACCATGCAGCGTGGCAAAGCACCAATTTTAATGGAAGATTTGCAAACCATGGTCGTTTTTTTTGATACAACCGATATCGCTGGTATTCGCGATAAAGCGCTTTTATTAACCGGATTTATGGGTGCATTTCGTCGTTCAGAACTTGTTGGTATCGATATCGAAGATCTAACCTTCACCAATGAAGGTGTCATCATTTTACTTGCAAAATCGAAAGGAGATCAGGAAGGGCAAGGGCAATATGTTGCAATCCCCTATAGCACCTCCCCTACGCTCTGTGCTGTAGTTGCCTTGAAATCCTGGCTTGATTTTTCTCAGTTAAGATCAGGTCCCCTCTTTCGACCTTTAAATAAGAATAAACAATTGCGCAATCAACGGTTAACGAATCAATCCGTAGCACTTATCGTAAAAAAATACATTGGTCTGGCTGGTTTAAATGCTGCTGACTTTTCTGGACACAGCTTACGACGTGGTTTTGCAACCAGTGCCGCTCAGCACGATGTCGATGAACGTTCCATTATGCAGCAGACACGTCATAAATCCGAAAAGATGGTACGACGTTACATTGAACAAGGCAATATGTTCAAAAACAATGCTCTAAATAAAATGTTTTAATTTTAATCAGATTTTAAAGGGAGGTAATGAAGATGAGTCCTATAATGGCTGCTATCTTGAATCGAAGAAGTATTCGCTCGTACACTTTGGAAAAAGTGAATTTGAGTGATGTTGCTAAAATGCTGACAGCTGCAAGCTGGGCACCTTCCGGTAAAAATCTGCAACCTTGGAGATTTTCCGTAATTGCGAATAATACAGATTTGATCCATAAATTGGCAGCCTTAACCAGCTGCGATTCTTGGCTTAAACACGCGCCTTGCCTGATTGCCGTTTTTTTCGATAGTACTGTCTTAAAAAATCCTGAAAACACCACCGACAAGGTTTATATCAAACATATGCAGGCAATCGGTGCGGCCATACAAAACATGATGCTCGCAGCTCATGAAATCGGTCTTGGGACTTGCTGGGTCAGTGAAATAATAGCACAGGAAGTAAAAGTGAAAGAATTTCTGAATATTTCTACGGAATTTGATTTACTCGCCCTTATCGCAGTTGGACATCCGAAAAAACAGGACTTAAAATCAAAAAGAAGAGAATTATCGCAAAACATTATAAATTGGTTATAAATTTTACGATTTTATATACTGAAACCGTGGCATGAGGTGCCCGCCAATATCCACTAATTCCATAAACATTTCTTTAGGTCGTACCCAATATCCAAAATCACCATATAATGCTTGATATACAACCATTTCTTCTGTTGTTTCACTATGTTTAGCTAGAAACAGAACCCTATATTCTTTACCTTTGTAATGCTTGTAAATGCCCGATTGAATATCCATATAAATACCGTCCCTTTTTTTAGTGTACAGCATGAAAAATTATTTTTATATAATTCACGTTTTTCTTGTTTTTATTGATTATATACTTTATTATATAATCAACGAATAATTTTATAAGGTATTCATTGTATCACATGTATAAAGTTTTTATCCAGCCTAAACTATGAAAATTTAAATTTTGCTTGGCTAAACTATACTTTATAAAGAAGGTTTGACAATGATCATTGAAAAATTAAACAAACAAGACATCCCACAATTGTTAGAATTATATAAAGAATTGACGCCTTTTGAAAATTCACTTGACAAAGCATATGCTGTTTATAAAAAAATGAATACAGATCCCAAGTATTTACTTCTAACAGCCAAAGAAAATAATGAATTAATTGGTTCTGCCTGTGGAGTCATTATGGATTCACTTGCTACTAACGGTAATCCTATTTTATTTATTGACGCCGTTGTCGTAAAAAAAAATTCACGAAGAATGGGAATTGGTAGTAATTTATTTCTTAAATTAGATGAATTTGCTAAAAAAAATCATGCTGCTTGTGCCATTTTGGTATCTGCTGCCTTTCGGATGGCAGCCCATGAATTTTATAAAAGTGTGGGCTTTATCAATGATGCACGCGGTTTCCGCAAAGAATATTAATTTCATAAAAAACAGCTTCTCATATTTTATTTCTGTATGAGGAGCTGTTTTTTTAGTCTGCCTTCATTCATTACATAATAGCTTAATCAGAATATTGTGCGCTGATTTCTAAGAAACGTTTTTCCATTCGCAAAAAAGATTCTACAACTATGGGATCAAAATGCGTGCCCTTATCTTTGCAAATCAGTTTCACAGCGGCAGCATGGGGCATTGCTTCCTTATAGACACGTTTACTAATCAAAGCATCGTACACATCCGCCACGGCCATCAGGCGACCTGATATTGGTATTGCTTCACCAGATAGACCTTGCGGATAACCACTACCATTCCATTTTTCATGATGTGAATAGGCAATTTCTTTAGCAAAGCGTAAAAATGTATCAGGCTGTTCTTGCATTTCTTCCGCACGAATAATAGCATTTCGCCCCAAAGTAGTATGGGTTTTCATGATTTCAAATTCTTCAACGCTCAATTTACCAGGTTTTAATAATATATAATCTGGTATGCCAATTTTTCCAATATCATGTAATGGTGCTGATTTTACGAGCAATTGGATATTTTCCGTTGAAAGTATATCTTTTAAAAGCTCGTGCTTACGCATATCTAAAGCCAATTCATTAATATAATATTGTGTTCGCCTAATATGTCCGCCAGTTTCATTATCACGAGTTTCGGCCAATGAGGCCATCGCTGCAATGCTGACTTCCTGCAGCATATTGATTTCACTTACCCGCCTTGCGACTTCAGCTTGTAGATAAATATTTTTATCAATAAGAAAGTCTCGGGCTTGTTTCAACATTAAATGTGTTTTAATACGTGCTAGTAAAATAGGCGGGCTAATGGGCTTGAATATGTAGTCCACTGCTCCTAATGAAAAGCCTTTTTCTTCATCATTCACCGTATTTTTTGCCGTCAAAAAAATGATTGGTATATATTTTAAATTTTCATCTTCTTTTAAACGCCGACATGTTTCATATCCGTCCAGGACAGGCATCATTACATCTAACAAAATCAAATCAGGTGGATCAAACTTTGCGACAGACAGTGCTCTTTCTCCATTAATTGCAACTTTCACCTTGTATATATTTCGTAGTAAATCACTAACAATTGCTAAGTTCAAGGGTGTATCATCCACAACTAAAATAACTGGTTTTTTATCATTTTCCATTCTCTTCACCTTTTGTCTCAAAATTTTTTAATAAATTGAGTGCTGCATCAAAATCAAACGTATTAATTGTTTTATCAAGTAATTTAACTAAATCACGATTATATTTTTCCAAGAATAGTTCTTTCACAGAAGCAAAAAAATCAATCGCTTCACTATCTGCATCTAACAAAAAAGCCCGTAATTTTTCACAGCATTCTTGAAAGGGCATTAAAATTGTCGAAGGTGCTACTTTAGATGCTGTTTGACTTTTCATATAAGCATCTATATTTCGGATAACTACGTCTAATTTTTCAGAGAATTGGTCTAAGAGTTTTGGCATGTTTTCAATCGGTTCATCTGGATGTAGTAGTCCTTTTTCAATTGCACCCGCTGCTTTTTGCAGAGCCACCGCGCCTATATTACCAGCAACACCTTTCAATGTATGGGTCAGATTGCTAACTAGATCTGTTTCACCTTTTCTCCAAGCATCTAGGAGTTGATTGTCAACCATACGATAGTTATTCATAAATTGTATAAGAATACGCTGATACAAAGCCGTGTTATAGGATACACGTCGCAAACCATCAGATATGTCGATTCCCTGAACGACATCAGCTTCCATACTGCTCGCGCGTTTTTCTTTCGGCATTTGTAAATTGAAATCTGTGTTCAGTAGAGGAACCGCACGATAATTTTTCCATGTTTTCAATGTCGTAAACAATGCTTGAGGATCAATTGGTTTCGTAATATGTCCATTCATTCCCAGAGCTAAACAGCGATCCCGCTCATCGGCCATTGCGTGGGCAGTGAATGCCAGAAGCGGTAATTCACGATCAACTTTGCGAATTTCAAAAGCCGCTTCAAAACCATCCATAACTGGCATTTGTAAATCCAGAAGTACAGCATCATATAATTTATCTTCATGCAAAACTTTATCAACGGCTTCTTTCCCGTTTTCTGCTATATCGACAAGAACACCCTGACTTTCCATTAGTTCTATAGCAATTTGTTGATTGATCACATTGTCTTCGGCCAAAAGAACCTTCATCCCGCCTAAACCATAAAATTGTTCTTGTTGTTTGTGTCGATTGCTGCCATCTTTGTTCGCTGAAAACAATTGTATTAATGTATCTAACAGCATGGAAGGACTAACCGGCTTAATTAAGACACTAAGCCCTGCCTGAGCTGCTTTTTCGCGAAATTCCTCGCGATCATATGCTGTAACCATTATAATGTGTGGTGTTGGTATCTTTTTATTGCTTTTTTCCTTGATGTATTGTGCTGCCTCAAGCCCATCAACACCAGGCATCTGCCAGTCCATAAAAATAACCCCATATGGTTTGGTTTTTAAATTTTCAACGAGTTGAATAGCCTTTTCACCACTAGCAGCGGTATCCACGCAAAATTCCATTGCCGTCAAATATTCAAATAAGATATCTCTTGCGGTGGGATTATCGTCAACTACTAAAATACGCAAATGATTGAGTTCTTTTGGTAAACGATTTTGTTGTTTTTGCTTGAACTTAGAAATACCGAACCAAGCTGTAAAAACAAAGCTGCTTCCAACGTCAGGTTCACTAATGACTCGTATGTCACCCTTCATGCGTTCTACGAGTTGTTTTACTATAGAAAGTCCTAGCCCCGTCCCACCATATTTGCGGGTAGTGGATCCATCTGCCTGAATAAATGGCTGGAATAACTTATCTATTTCCTGCGATGACAAACCGATCCCTGTATCACGAACCGTAAATTGAAGCTGAATTTTAGAATCTGTTGCCTGCAATTGCTTTACACGGATTGCAACTTCACCTTTTGTCGTAAACTTCAAAGCATTATTTACCAGATTCGTAATCACCTGTCCCAATCGCAGCGGGTCGCCTGTTAAGCTAACTGGTAAATCTGTAGGAATATAATAAAGAAACTCCAAATCTTTATCATAAGCCTTTGCACTTGTAACATCTACGACACCTCGTATGACATCATCAAGAAAAAAATCAATTTTTTCTAAAGGAAAATTTTGCGCTTCCATTTTAGAAAAATCTAAAATATCGTTGATAATTTGCAAAAGAGAATTTCCGGCACGATGAATTTTATCAAGATAATCACGCTGCTTCACGTTCAGATCCGTCTTAAGTGCCAAATAGGCCAAACCAATAATAGCATTCATCGGTGTACGAATTTCATGGCTCATATTTGCTAAAAACATAGACTTGACTGCAGTGGCTTTTTCCGCAGCTATTTTGGCCGTTTCCAATTCCTGTGTCCGGATCTCAATCATTTTTTCGAGATTTTGCCGATGATGATCCAATTCCTGTGCCGTTTTTACTTTACTGGTAATATCTTGCACAATAATCAGAATATCGGTTGCCTGTTCCGTCAAATCATATTCGACTTCTGCACGTTCCTCAACCCACTTGGTTTCGGTGTCAACTAAAAGTCTATAGCGATTCGTATAGACAGCCTGCTCTTCTTGTCGTGCCTGCTGCCAAGTTCGTTCGACCTGACTCCGATCCGCTGGATGAACTTGTTCTAATAAGATTTCTGGAGTCAGCAATGCTGAAGCTGTTATTCCAAAAATTTGGTAAACTTCCGCAGAACCAATAATATGTTCTGTTTCAAAATTAAGATATAAATGCCCTGTCTTCGATACAGCTTGTGCTCGTAATAAAATTGCTTCATTTTTTTTCAAAGCATGTAAAAGATTAAGTCGTTCCTGGTTACCTATCGCCAAACCAATATGATCCGCAACCTGAAACGTAAAATTTATTTTTTCATCTGACCAGATATAAGGTTGATACTGACGAGCCATACAAATAACTCCTAATTTGCGTCCACCCGAAAGAATATTGCAAATCAATATAGATGTTATGCCGTGAGGATTTAAATAATTTTCTTTATATTTTTCAGTACGAGAATCCGTTAATACATCGTCCACCGCAATATATCGATTATTTTCCAGTGCTTCACGTACGACATCAAAAAATTCTTCTGCAAAAATTGCACTTGGATCATGTTTTCTCTGTTCTGTTTCAAAAAAATCAGTACATGCTAAACGTCTACCACTGTCTTTATACTGCCATACGGAAACTCTTTCAATTCCTAAAGTTTCTCCAATTAATTGCGTAATTTCTCGAATCAATGTGAATATATCACGGTTATCCATAGATTCAAGCTGAATGATTTCACCCAATAGACAAGCATAAAGACGAAATCGTTCGGCACGTGCACTTTGTATATTTTCTAAGTGCTGCAATTCGGCAGTTCGGTTTCGTACCGCTTTATTGAGTGAACGTGTCCAAAGCAAAAGCAGGGCAATCGCTAATATTACTAGAGTAACCACTCCATAAAAATCGATAAAATCAAATGGCATCATTGTATAGTGCCTCCCCGCTGATTCTATTATAAAAACATTAACACATCTAATATCCTTTATTCCCTTTTAATGTGAAAATTCCTGTTCATTGAAAAAAAAGCCGTATCCTCGGATACAGCTTTTTGATTATTTTTTTATTTGTTGGAATAACCATTTTCTCATTTCATAATCCTGATACGCTAATATCCATGAATAATGCGCCATTGGATATATATAAGTGTTTTGTGGATATTCTGTATATAAAGGTAAACCACCCGCACTTTGTATAGCCTGAATCATTGACCTGGAACCTTCTACTGAAACAATGGGATCTGCTTCAGCGTGAAAAGCCCAAATTGGTTTATTCACTAATTTACTAGCTTGACTGGGATCGCCGCTACCACAGACCGGAACCATAGCCGCAAACAAATCTGGATAAGTTTCATTTAGTCTCCAGACAGCAGATCCACCATCTGATACACCAGTTGCATATAAACGGTTTTTATCAATATGATAACTTTCAACAACCCGATTTAAAACTTTAACTGCCATATCAAGATCTGCTGCCTTATTAGCAGGTGTGGCTGCAGGATCGTCATTCCAGGTATAGCGAGCTTGTGGAGCCAAAACAAAACAAGGATATTTCGCTTGTTCTTTTGATTTAGCCCAAATTATTGCACCTTGATTGGCAGTTAATTGTGCTTCGTTATCTGTGCCACATTCACCACTTCCATGTAAGAACAAAACTAGTGGATAAGACTTCAACATACTATAATTGGCTGGCTTAAATAAACGATATTCCATCGTTGTACCTGTTTGCATATCCGTATAGGTATATTTTAAAAATTTATCCACGACTGGTTGTATATTTTCCCGAATAATATGAAGCGAATATTTCTTTGCTGTACCCGCTGCGTCTGTAACTGTAATTTTGAATCTATTATTGCCTGAAAGGAGTTTTGCTGAATACAAATCGCTCGAAGCTACCTTCATATGGTTTATTTCCAAATGATCGGAAGGTGATACGGTTATTGCTTGAATCATAACGGTGGTAATATCACTCTGGACCCAAAGACTGTATTTTCGATGGTTACTTGAAAAAGAAGGTTTGAACTGACTCCCACCAGTAACAAATACTTTAAGATCTGATAATTGTGCCGTAGTCTCTTGTGCAGCTGCAACCGGATATAGTGGAACTAAAATAAAAATTATGAATGAAATAAAACTCAATAAAAATAAAACGTGATATTTCTTGCGCATCCTGATCTCCTTTATTTATAAAATTTATACAGTAAAAATAAAAACATCCAATTCTTAAAAATTGAATGTTTCCTCTTATTTTTAGTTATTGTATTTTTTGTACTCTACCAACGATACCACCCTCAAGCATCACTTTGATGCCGCGTGGATGCACTTGCGAATTCGTAAGTAGCCTCTGCACAACACCTTCTGTTAATTTACCCGAGCGTTGATCTTGTTTTTGTACAACAAGAACCTTAGCACCAATTGCTATATGTTTCCGTATTGTTCCATCCATTTAAATAGTCTTCCCTTCAATTGTTCACTCTCTGGTTATATTGTTATATTACAGGATATTAGCGCCTCTGTCCAGCAAGAAAAAAACCGCCTCGAATAAGGCGGTGAAAAATATCATTACGAATGCTGCGCAAACATATCCGCCAAATCCGTAGCTGATTTTGTAACATCTTCCGATGCTTTTTCAATTTCTTGTGCTGTTTGCGATAAATTTTCTAATGAATGGTCAATCTGCTCAATGTGTTGATAATTTTTATTCGTCGAAGTAGAAATTTCCATCATTTGATTTGCACTTATCTTTACCGAGGCTCCAACTTTTCCCATCATGCTAATTTGTTCCGTCATACTCGTAACCACCTCACTGGTCGAAGCACTATTTTTTTCAATCAAATCAGCAATCTGATGAGCGGAATTGGCACTTTGTTCCGCTAATTTCCGCACTTCATCCGCTACAACGGCGAAGCCTCTGCCAACATCGCCAGCTCGTGCTGCTTCGATTGCAGCATTTAATGCTAATAAATTGGTTTGTGCTGCAATTGACGTAATGGTTTCAATAATATTGAATACCGACTGTGAGGTAACATTTAAAACTTCAATCTTTTTTTGGACATCCGTGGTGGCTGAAGAGAGCAGTTCAAGTTCAGCGACAGTTTGATGAATGGATTTTTCTCCATCTATTGCAGTCAACCGTGTTTGATTGGATTCATATTTAACTTCACTAGCCGCCTCTTTTATTTTCCCAACGGCTTCCGCCATCTGCTCTGTAGAAGCAGTTGTTTCCTGTGCGGCTGCAGCCAACGTGTGCGAAGAATCTTCGATGTTAACTAAAATAGCTTTTTGCTGCTCTAGTAATTTTTCTTCAGCCACAACTTTTTCCGTCAAAGCACTTGAATAACGTTGAACAAACTCTTCCGTAACGACTGCTTCCATATAGTCAGTAATTTGGTTAAAGGCAATAATGACTTTGTATAAATGATTTGTATCACTTTTATAAGCTTGAAAAAGATAGGGAAGAATCGTTTGTTTTAAAGCACCAACGCTGAGCAGAAACCAGCTAACTGGCAATTGTATTCTGTTATGGACCTGCCCAATTTTGTAAATTTTATCCATATGTTCCGGTGTAATATGTATTTCATAAAGCAATGGCAAAAAATTACGAAATGTCATTTTTAGTTTATTAATCGATGAATATTGATTTACAAATTTCTCAATTACTGGTACTTTTAATAATCTTGCATAAAAATCTTCCGTAATCGAATCTAAATTTTGATCAATAACAATTTTTAGTTCCCCCAAATAACCTAAAGATTCATTATCCATATGCAGCAGCTCTTTAGCAATTTGATCCTTTACCGTATAACTCCCTGATGAAACATTTGTTTTATTCTTCGCAAAAAACATAATGATCCCCCCATATATCTTCTCAATATATTGTAATATAGCAAGTTATAATAAAAATGACAAACAGGATTGAGACCAGCCTCAACTGAGGATAGTCTCTTACACCTGTTTACGAAAAACTACTGTTTAGATCTTGAACTTTTGTATTTCATTTTGCAAATCCGCTGCAAGTTTAGCTAAATGGGTACTAGCGGAAGCAATTTCTTCCATGGAGGCTGATTGTTGCTCCGTTGCAGCCGAAATCGTTTCCGTTGATTCTGCTGCTTTTTTTGTTTCATTGCTGATATTGCCGGTAGCAGTAACAACATCTTCGGTTCCACTCGTTAGTTCTTCGGTTGCTGCCGATATTTCATTAATTTCATCGGCTACGACCTTAATCATTGTTAATATTTCATTGAAATTTTTACCAGCCAAATCAACAAGTTCCGATCCCATTTTGACTTCACGTTTACTTTCATTCATAAAATCGACAGCAGTTTTTGTTTTTGCTTGCACATCAACAATGAGTTCCGTGATGTCTTTTGTCGCATGTGCTGATTGTTCGGCCAATTTTCTGACTTCTTCGGCAACCACCGAAAATCCTCTGCCAGCGTCACCAGCTCTAGCTGCTTCGATCGCCGCATTTAAAGCTAATAAATTTGTTTGAGCAGCTATATTGGAAATTAATCCGACAATGGTATCGATTTGCTTTGATTTACCCTCTAACTCACTGATTACATCAGCTGTGTCATCGGTTCGTTTTTCAATGGTTCCCATTTGTAAAACGGTCTTTTCAATAGCTTTACCGCCTTCGATAGCAGCCGTTGATGTCTTATCTGTTGATCGGGACACTTCAGCAGTATTCTCGGTTACTTGGTGAATTCCCTTGGCCATTTCTTCCACAATGTTATTTGTCGCAACAGCCATTTCCAATTGTTTTTCCGCACCTTTGGCGACTTCTGTAATGGATTCGGCTATTTGATTTGATGCCTGAGCCGACTGTTCTGCACTGGCAGTTAATTCCTCTGATGCTGCTGCCACTTGTTCGGAAGTATTTAATAATTGCTTAATTAACGCCCGAATATTTCGATTCATTCGGTCAACCGACTGTGACAACGCCCCAAATTCACTTTGATCTTTCATACTATGCTCTGTTACATTCTGTGAAAAATCCCCTGAAGCAATATCTCCTAAGAATTTCACCGAATCATTCAAACGCGTAGTAATTTGTTTTATAATCAATATACCGACTGCCACCCCTATTAGTAAGGCAAGTACCGTAATAGCAATCGATGTCATACTCGAACTTGTAACAGCTTCCTTTGCTGTTTGAGTCATCTGCTTTGCACTTTGATTGGCTTCATTCGAAATCGCTATAAGTTTATCAAAAAGTTGATCTCCTAAGGGAGCAGCTTTTGCCTGAAATAATTTATAGGCTTCTTCATTCTTGTTTTGTACAGCCAAAGCAATAACATCTGCATTCGCCGCACGATACTGCGTCACTATGGTCTTTACATTTTCCAAGTCAACTTTCTGTTGTTGAGTAAGTGGCAGTTGTCCATATTGCACAATATCATCATCAAAACGTTCCCTAGACTGAACAATATCACTTGATAATCTATTATTTTCATTATCATCCGTTGTAACCATCAATGCAAACAAATCAGCCTGAATTCTGCGCTGAGACAACCGACAATCATCTGCTAATTCTATTGCTTTCACATTGACCATATACAATGTGTCCATGCTTTGACTGCTCTTTTCTAAATTCAGGTGACCTAAAGCTCCTATGCCAATGACTGCTATACTGAAAACTGTGATCAAAAAATATAATTTTTGTCTAACCTTTAAATTGCTAAACCAATTCATTTTACATCTCTCCTTGTATAATTTTTATGAAAAAACTTTCATACTATAAAAGCAAATGTTGCAGAAGCAGCTCGAATTCATTCAACAACAGTCTTACAGTTACAAATTACAACAAGATTCAATATAAGATGAAGCTTTTGGGATCATGCAAAAAGACCAAGAGCTTATCTTTGTTAATAAAGAAAGCTTCTATATTACTTTCAAAGAATCCTCTTTCTTTTGCAATATAAATAAAATAATGGCTACACATACTTGACTATCAATCAAACCGTGCAGTATCATGATATCTATATAAGTGAGGTGATACCCATGCCAATCAAAATAACCGGCTATTATAAACTACCGAATTCACTTGAACCAAAGCTTGTCGATTTTAATGAAGTATTTCATACTTCATTTATGCGTAAATTCACTCGCTATAAATCCTTTGAAAAGTTTTTAAATGGGGGAAAGTTTGCAATTAAATGCCAGCAAGACTTTGAAGCCCTTCCGGAAATTGAAATGGACCAACATGTTCTCCAGTCCACAAAGTTTAAATCATGGCAGGAAATGCTTGATTATGCAACGGATAAGTATATCCTAAAACAATAAAAAATCCAAAGAAAAAGCAGAAACTTTTTTATCAAAAAGAAGTTTCTGCTTTTCTTTAGATTTCCATAATGATTGGTAAAATCATCGGTCTTCTACGAGTTTTTTCATATAAATATCTACCAAGAGCATCACGAATATTCGCTTTGATGGTCGCCCACTCGGTAATGTTATTTTCTTCACATTTTTCAAGTGCTGTTTTAACTTTTTCCTTCGCTTCATCCATCAATGCTTCTGATTCACGCACATACACAAATCCTCGTGAAACAATATCCGGACCTGCGGCTACACAGCCTTGATCTTTATCCATAGTAACAACAATAATCAAGATACCATCTTGAGATAACTGGCGGCGGTCACGCAATACAATATTACCAACATCGCCTACACCCAAGCCGTCAACAAGCACGTTACCAGCCGTAACTTTGCCAGCTACAGTGCCTTTATCTCTCGTGAATTCTAAGATCTGTCCATTATCACTAATAAAAATATTGTGTTTTGGCATGCCCAGATCTTGAACTAGTTTTGCATGTTTAATCAAATGACGATATTCACCATGCACAGGCATAAAGAATTTTGGATGAATCAAATTATACATCAATTTCAATTCTTCCTGACTGGCATGCCCCGATACATGAATGCCTTTTGACTTTTCATAAATTACTTCGGCACCCTGCTTTAAAAGATTATCAATCGTTCGTGAAACAAGTTTTTCATTACCAGGAATCGGCGTAGCCGAAATGATAACTGTATCACCAGGAACAATACCAACTTTGCGATGATCGGACATCGACATCCTGGTTAGTGCTGACATCGGTTCACCTTGACTCCCGGTTGTAACAATAACAACTTGAGACATTGGATAATTATTGATTTCATCAATATCAATTAATACACCTTCAGGAATCGTCAAATAGCCCAATTCTAAAGATATATTCACAACATTAATCATACTGCGACCTAAAACAGCAACTTTTCGTTTATATTGGCAGGCTGTGTCAATCGCCTGCTGAATACGATGCACGTTCGAAGAAAAAGTAGCAATGATAATACGATTTTTTGCATTATGAAAAACTTTATCAAACGCAGCCCCTACTGTTCTTTCACTAGGAGTATGCCCGGGTCTTTCTGCATTCGTACTATCCGACATTAACAGCAATACACCGCGATTTCCTAATTCAGAAAACCTTCGAAAGTCTGTCATTTTCCCATCAACTGGTGTATAATCCAGTTTAAAATCACCCGTATGGACAATGGTTCCAACTGGAGTTTTAATCGATAAACCAACCGCATCAGGAATACTATGACTTACACGAATAAATCCGACACTGAAGCAGCCAAGATTAATAATGTCACCTGGTTTAACCGGAATCAAACCACTCGCATCGACATTTTTTTCTTTTAATCTGCCTTCTAATATTCCCAGCGTCAATTTCGTTCCGTATACTGGTACATTGAGTTGTTTCAACACATACGGTAATGCACCAATATGATCTTCATGACCATGGGTAAGAACAATCGCCTTTATCATATCACGATTTTCTAATAAATAAGATATATCAGGAATAACCAAATCGATTCCCAACATATCATCATCAGGGAACATTAATCCAGCATCAATAACCAGTATTTCATCATCTACACGAACTACTGTCATATTTTTGCCGATTTCCCCGAGTCCACCTAGTGGAATGATTTGAAGTTTTTGTGGTACTTTAGCCAAAAATTACACCTCCGACGTTAATTTTATCTACTTATTTGAATCTATCTTTAACTCTTAGTAGTTAAGTCCTTAATGGTAAGTCCGAACTGTACAATTAAAAAAAATATATAAATCGACCGTTCTTCTTATTTCTTCTATTATATATCTTACAGCCGTCTATTGTAAAGCCTAATACAATGTATTCACTTTGATTTCCTTACCAAAAGACAACATCCGTAGATTCGATGTTCTATTTTGACAATGAATGCAAAACAAAGAATGCCAAAATCCAGTTATTGACACTGAATTTTGGCATTTTATCAGTTTAAAATTCAAAACATTTTATGTTGAATCATATATTCAGCGATTTGCAAGGCATTCAAGGCAGCCCCCTTGCGAATTTGATCACCTACAACCCATAAATTCAAACCATTCTTAATCGAATAATCTTTACGGATACGACCTACCGCTACATCATTTTTGCCGGATGTATTCAGCGGCATTGGATACAACATTTCCGCTGGATCATCTTCGACAATAACCCCAGGAAATTTTGCTAAAGCATTTTTGGCATCTTGAACACTGAACTCCCCAGCCAGTTCAATGTTAACCGATTCCGCATGACTGCGGTATACAGGTACACGAATCGTTGTAGCTGTAATTCCCATATCATAATCATTCATAATTTTATGGGTTTCATCAATCATTTTCATTTCTTCTTTGGTATATAAATTCTCTTTAAATACATCAATTTGCGGGATTAAATTAAAGGCAATCTGATAATGTTTCGGCATGCTTGCACCTGGTAATATATTCGCTACAACTTCCTGACCGCTCGCAATTGCCTTCACTTGATTTTCAAGTTCAGCCATCGCTTCTTTCCCACCACCAGATACAGCTTGATAAGTCGATACAACAACACGTTTGATCTTAACCTGATCGTAAATTGGTTTCAGTGCCATAACCATGATAATCGTAGAACAATTCGGATTGGCAATAATACCTTTGTGCGTTTTAATCATTTCGGGATTGACTTCAGGAACAATCAGCGGAACTTGTGGATCCATCCGAAAAGTACTTGAATTATCAATAACAACAGCACCTGCTTCGACCGCTTCTGGAGCAAATTCTTTACTCGCTGCACCACCAGCAAACAAAGCGATGTGTATATCTTTAAAAGAATCTTTCGTTGCTTCTTCAACTGTATAATCTTTGCCCATAAAATGAATGATTTGTCCGGCAGAACGTTTTGATGCCAATAATTTCAACTGAGCAAATGGAAAATTTCGTTCTTCAATTAAATCCAGAAACTCTTGTCCAACGGCTCCGGTTGCTCCCAATATCGCTACATTATATTTTTCCATAGTTATGAATCCCCCTCAGTTTTCATCAATCCAGTAAATTTTCTAAACCTACAACCAGTCCCTGTAAATCCTTTACTTTTTTACAAGCCATAACAACACCCGGCATAAAAGAATCACGATTAATCGAATCATGACGAATCGTCAATGTTTGACCAAGACCGCCAAAAATCACTTCCTGATGAGCCACATACCCAGGCAAGCGTACACTATGGATATGAATTCCATCGACATTCGCACCACGAGCACCGGCAACTTTTTCAAATTCATCAGGATTTCCTTGCTGCATACTTTTCCGCACTTCACGAATCATATCGACCGTACCAAGAGCCGTACCTGATGGTGCATCCAATTTATTATCATGATGCAATTCGATGATTTCTACATGAGGCATATATTTAGCAGCTTCTTTCGCCATTTTCATCATCAAGATGGCTCCAATTGCAAAATTAGGTGCTATAAAAGCTGCGGTATTATTTTGCTCTGCTAAATTTTTGATTTCAGCTTTATGTTCATACGACAAACCTGTCGTACCAATAATTGGTGAAACTTTATGTTTTAAGGCAATACAAGCATTACTAAAGACAACACTCGGTTTTGTAAAATCAACTAATACATCTGGTTTTGTAGAGAAAATTGCTTCTTCTAAATCTGCTTGTACGATAACACCCGTTTGGGGTATACCGATCAAATCTCCAATATCACTGCCTGCATGTAAGTCAACCGCTCCAACTAGTTCTAATTGGGGATCTTGCTGTACTGCATTTAAAACAGTTCGTCCCATTTTTCCGCAAGCTCCGCTTACCATTACTCTAACCAAAATATGCACCTCCAAAATTTATGCTAATAAAAAAGCCAATGAGAAAATCTCTCATCAGCTGTTTATAACACATCAGCCCTTAGGAAAAATAAAAATTTTTCCAGATGAGATAGCTCTCCATCAAAACGATGACAGACAAATACCTATTCGATATTCATCCAGTCTTGATATTTTGGCAATATCAAAACTTCGGCGAAAAGCCCTTTTTCTTTAGTTCATTGCTGCCACCTCACTAAAGATACTTTTGTTTTCCGCGCCTCTATTTCATCCTATACAGGATCTATATTTGATTTATGTATATTGTATATCAAGTCTATCCCAAAAATCAATATGTTTTTTTAGGATTTACAAATTATTGGTCAGTTTTTCAAATAAATGCACAATCTGCTCGGGAGTTTGACACTTGCTTGAACTAAAAACACCCTTGAAGCCTTTAATTAGGCCTATTTTTTGTCAAATTTTAATATTACATATTGAGTACTTCTGAGTACTATGCTATAATATAAGAGATGACAAAATAAAATAAGCGATTGTAGAGGGAAATCATGAGACTAAAAATTACTGAATCCAAAA
>Ga0302200_10000067_pt1 | contig 106194 bp, 78 predicted proteins | sample II_Bog_N3_1_FD_194585 | JGI IMG/M metagenome (GOLD analysis project Ga0302200, IMG submission 194585) | Peat permafrost microbial communities from Stordalen Mire near Abisko, Sweden - II_Bog_N3_1 | ecosystem: Environmental > Terrestrial > Soil > Wetlands > Peat | place: Sweden: Abisko...
GAAGCGGCAGTTTCAGGTTGAGGTGACGATGACGAAGCTAAGGTAGCCGAATTAGGGAAGGTCGTTCAGAGCGGACGTTTCGCCGCCTCGTCCCCGCTCCGCCAGCCGCCTTGCTTGCTCGAAGATCTTCACGAACATCGGCCGCGTCAGCTTGCCGGTGTTCGTGTTTTGATTTGAAGGATGATAGGTCGCCAGCAGGACGAGCCCATCCGGCATCGCATACTCCGCGCCGTGTCGGAATTCATACTCGCGCTTGCTCGCGATCAGGCCCTTTCGCTTTAGATAATTGAGGTAAGCCTCGAACCCGATTCTTCCCAAGGCAACCACCACGCGCAATTCTTTCAGTCCTTCGATCTCGCGATCCAGAAACGGAGCGCAATTGGCCAGTTCCTCGGGGAGTGGCTTGTTGTCCGGTGGCGCGCAGCGGGCAGCCGCGGTAATGAAGAGATTGGTCAGTACCTGGCCGTCGTCGCGTGCAGTCGCGGTGGGCTGACTGGCAAATCCAGTTTCGTGCAGAACCGGGTACATGAAGTTGCCGGAAGCGTCTCCCGTGAACGGACGCCCAGTGCGATTCGAGCCGTGGGCGCCGGGAGCAAGTCCGAGCACGAGCACGCGAGCATGAGGATCGCCGAAGCCGGGAACGGGCTTGCCCCAATATTCGTGGTCGCGGTAGGCGCGGCGCTTCTCGCGCGCGATGCGCTCTCGATATTCCACGAGGCGCGGACAGCGCGTGCAGGCGACGACTTCGCCATTCAGAACCTTGAGCCAGGTTGGGACGGGCATTCGCCTTCATTGTATTGGTTTGTGTAGAGGTACACTCTTGTCCGCTGCTTTTACGGTTGCCTTTGCTTTCCTTTGTGACCACAACACCGCTAGCCCCGAAACGTATTTTCACTGCGCGCTTTTCGCGGACCAGGGCGTCCGCGCCACACAAGTGACCCTCGTTACTTTAGTGGGTAGGACAACCCCCTCCGCCGTTTGACGTTGCTCTTCCAGAGTCTTTACACTCAACCTTGTGGCGTAGGTGTCGCAGCGGAGCAATTTCTTACCGGCTCCGCAGCCGCAGCCGCTGTGGAAAGGTCACTGTGAGCCCCACTGATATCAAGGAAAACGCGACCCCGGAAAGCCCGGCGAAAAGCGGCACCAAGCGCGAGATCGAGGTTGAGATCCCCGTCGATGAGGTCAACCGCCAGACCAACTCGCTAATCGAGAAATATCAGAAGGTGGCGCGCATTCCCGGCTTTCGCCGCGGCCATGTTCCGGCGTCGATTATTCGCCAGCGTTTTTCCGAAGAGATCAAGACCGATATGGTCGAGGCGCTCATTCCGCGCTTCTTCAAGCAGGAGGCCGACCGGCTCAGCCTGCATCCCGTGTCGCAACCACGTGTGACCGACCTGCACCTGCACGACGGCGAACCGTTGCGTTTTAAAGCCGCGTTCGAAGTGCTGCCGGAAATCAAGCTGTCGGGCTACAAGGAATTGCGTGCCGAAAAGCCCGAAATTGCAGTCTCCGAGGCGGACGTGGAGAAAGCTCTCGAAGATCTGCGCGAGCGCAGCGCCAGTTTCAATCCGATCGAGGGACGCGCCCTCGCCGACGGCGATTTTGCCCAGGTCTCGCTCGATGGCACTCCGAAACGCGAACCCAAGACCGCCGAAGCAAAAACCGACGTAGGCCAACCCGTACACATGGATGAGGTGCTGGTCGAAATCGCGGGGCAGAACACCATGCCGGAATTCACCCAGCACCTGCGCGGCACCAATGCCGGCGACGAACGCACCTTCGACGTGAACTATCCCGCCGATACCCAGGACAAGCGCCTGGCCGGCAAGACCTTCACCTATGTCGTGAAGGTGCAGGCGATCAAGCAGAAGAGCCTGCCGGAACTGAACGACGAGTTCGCGAAGACCTTGGGCGAGTTCCAAACCGTGGACGACCTGCGCAAGGCGATTCGCGAGCAGATGGAAGCCGAACGCAAGCACGAAGCGGAACACGCCGCCAAGGAAAAGCTGGTGGGCGAACTGATACAGCGCAATGATTTTGAGGTTCCCGATTCTTTGATCGAGCAACAGATCGACATCCGGCTGGAGCGGGGACTGCGCGCGCTGGCGGCGCAGGGTTTGACCGCCGAACAGATGAAGAAGATGGATTTGAACCGTCTGCGCGCGGGCCAGCGCGAACAGGCGATTCACGATGTAAAGGCTGCTCTGCTGCTCGAAAGAGTGGCCGAGGAAGAAAACGTTCAGGTCAGCGACGAAGAGTTGAACCACGAACTGGAATCGCTGGCCCGGCAGTCCAAACAGACGTCGGAAGCAGTACGCGCTCGTTTGACACGCGATGGGGGGCTCGATAGGATACGAACAAGAATCCGCAACGAGAAGACCCTCGAATTTCTGTATCACCAGTCCGCGTAATTATGACGCGGACCATTTCGAACCTCCCCTGAGCGACGACCACGGCCTCTGGGCAGGAGTGTGGAAAGGGTGAACGTGAACTCCAATTCCAGTTCCAAGGAAGGACAAATGATGCTGGTACCGATGGTGATCGAATCGACCGGGCGAGGCGAACGCGCCTATGACATTTATTCCCGCCTGCTCCGCGACAATATCATCTTCATTGGCACTCCCATTGATGACACCATCGCCAACCTGGTGATCGCGCAAATGCTGTTCCTGGCGCAGGAAGACCCGGAAAAGGACATCCAGCTCTACATCAACTCGCCGGGCGGATCGATCACGGCGGGCATGGCCATCTACGACACGATGCAGTACGTAAAGAACGACGTCACCACGATTTGCATCGGCCAGGCGGCCTCCATGGCGGCATTGCTGCTTTCGGCAGGCCAGGCCAAAAAGCGCCTCGCGCTGCCCAATTCCCGCATCCTGATCCACCAGCCTTCCATGGGCGGATTGTCGGGCCAGGCGACCGACATCGACATTCATGCCCGCGAAATTCTGCGCATGCGCGAGATTACTAATCAGTTACTGGCCAAGCACAGCGGCCAGAAGCTGGATAAAGTGGAGAAGGACGTGGAACGCGATTTCATCATGAATTCGCAGCAGGCCAAGGAATACGGAATCATCGACGATATCATCTATAAGACGAGATAATCCGCTAGCGGGTGCCCCATCCTAACGTCGCGGTTTTTGCGACGTTAGGGTGGGTTAGCCATGGTCAGCCATTAAGGCGGCTGGAGTACCAGAAAGCGAGTAAGGCCGAGTGAAAACCAGATCGGGCTCCGATGAGATGTTGCGCTGTTCGTTCTGCCACAAGTCGCAGGACGCGGTCGCCAAGCTGATCTCGTCTCCGAGCGACTATCCCCGGGCATACATCTGCGACGAGTGTGTCGCCGTTTGCAACTCCATTCTCGAAGACGACCGCTCTACCACTCCTTCGGCTGCGGTTCCGAACCAGTTGCCCAAGCCTCAGGAAGTGAAAACCTTCCTCGACGAGTACGTCATCGGGCAGGAACAGACCAAGAAGAAGCTGGCCGTCGCCGTCTACAACCACTACAAGCGCATCTACATGAACCGCCAGCGCACCGGCGATGGCGTCGAACTGACCAAATCGAACATCCTGCTGATCGGGCCGACCGGAACCGGCAAGACGCTGCTGGCGCAAACCCTCGCCCGCATGCTCGATGTGCCCTTCGCGATCGTTGATGCCACGACGCTCACCGAAGCCGGCTACGTCGGCGAAGACGTCGAGAACATCATCCTCAAGCTCCTGCAGGCAGCCGAAGGCGACGTCAGCCGCACCCAGACCGGTATCATCTACATCGACGAAATCGACAAGATTGGGCGCAAGGACGAGAACCCATCGATCACCCGCGACGTCTCGGGCGAAGGCGTGCAGCAGGCCTTGCTCAAGATCCTCGAAGGCACGATTGCCAACGTCCCGCCGCAAGGCGGACGCAAGCATCCGCATCAGGAATTTACGCCCGTCGATACCACGAACATCCTGTTCATTTGCGGCGGCGCTTTTGTCGGCCTGGAAAAGATCATCGGGCGGCGCTTGGGCAAGAAGGCTCTCGGCTTCCGCACGGGAGCGGAAGAGGAAACCGAGCAGACGGTTGCCTCCTCGAAGCGCAACTTTGAAATGGTCTCCGAAGCCCAGCCCGAGGATCTGATCAAGTTCGGCCTGATCCCAGAGTTTGTCGGGCGCTTGCCGGTCATGGGCGTGTTGCAGCAACTCGACGAAAATGCGCTGGTCGAAATCCTGACGCGTCCCAAGAATGCCATTGTGAAGCAGTACCAGCGCCTGTTCGAGTTCGAGAACGTACGGCTGAAGTTCAGCGAAGACGCCAACCGCGCCATCGCGCGCCAGGCCATGGCCCGAAAGGTCGGCGCCCGGGGCTTGCGTATGATCCTGGAAGAGCTCATGCTCGAACTGATGTACAGCCTGCCCAGCCAGAAGAAGGTCAAGGAATTTGAAGTGACTCGCGAGATGGTGGAGAAGCGAAACGTCTCGCTGGCCATGATCGAAAAAGCGGCAAGCTAGAATAGTCGCTGGTCGTCAGTCTCTAGTCGTTCGCGAAACCGAAATGGCGAAACGACTGGGGGCCAATGACTGACGACCAACGACTAGCAACCAAAAACCGAGACGGGAGACCGCGTTGTCGAACCCCAGTTCCAAAGAAAAGTTCGAGAGCAAGAAGCTGCCCATGATGCCCATTCGGGACGTGGTCATCTTTCCTTACATGATGACCCCGTTCGTCGTGGGCCGGGAATCGAGCGTCCGTGCGCTCGAAGAGGCTCTAGCCACCGATAAGAAGATCTTTCTGGCCACCCAGCACGACGCCTCCATCGACGAGCCCAAGGCCAACGACATTTTCCAGGTCGGCACCATCGTCAACATCGTGCAGAGCCTGAAGCTCCCCGACGGCAACATCAAAGTCCTGGTCGAGGGCATCGAGCGCGGCAAGATCCTTGGCGTTACCGAGACCGACGGCTATCTGCAAGCCACCGTACGCGTCGCCCGTTATGCCACCGAGACCACACCCCAGATCGAAGCCGGCATGCAGCGCGTCACTGGCCTGTTCGAGCAATATGTGAAGCTCTGCCAGTCGCTCAACTACGAAACCATGATCGCCGCCGTGCGCATGGAAGATCCGGCGAAACTCACCGACACCATCGCCGCCAACCTGCAACTCTCCATCGAAGAAAAGCAGGGATTGCTCGAAATCTTCGATCCCGCCGAACGCCTGAACCGCATCGGCGACGTGCTCGACGTCGAGATCGAAAAGCTCAACATGGACCGCACCATCCAGTCGCGCGTCAAGCGGCAGATGGAAAAAGCGCAGAAAGAGTATTACCTCAACGAGAAGATCAAAGCCATCCAGAAGGAACTCGGCCGCGGCGAAAAAAGCGAATTCGACGAACTCAAAAAGAAAGTCGATGCCGCGGGCATGCCGAAAGAAGTCCGCGACAAGGCGATCCAGGAACTCAAGAAACTGGAAGCCATGCCGCCCATGTCGGCCGAGTCCACCGTTTCTCGCAACTATCTCGACTGGCTTCTCGCCGTCCCCTGGAAGAAGCGCTCGAAGGAAATCCGTAACATCACGCGCGCCGAGAAAACTCTGAACGAAGATCACTATGGCCTGGAGAAAATCAAGGAGCGCATCCTCGAATTTCTCGCCGTCCGCCAGTTGGTGAAAAATCCCAAGGGCTCGATTCTCTGCTTCGTCGGGCCTCCCGGCGTAGGCAAAACTTCGCTGGGAATGTCGATCGCCAAAGCGACCGGCCGCAAGTTCGTCCGCATGTCGCTCGGCGGCGTGCGCGATGAGGCGGAAATCCGCGGCCATCGCCGCACCTACATCGGAGCCATGCCCGGCCAGATCATCCAGATGATGAAGAAAGCCGGCACCAAGAACCCGGTCTTCATGCTCGACGAAGTCGACAAAATGTCGATGGACTTCCGCGGCGATCCCTCGGCGGCGCTGCTCGAAGTGCTCGATCCCGAACAGAATTTCATGTTCGTCGATCACTACCTCGACGTCGAGTACGACCTCTCGCAGGTCTTCTTCGTAGCCACCGCCAACGTGATGCACACCATTCCGCCCGCGCTGCAGGATCGCATGGAAGTGCTGCGCCTGCACGGCTACACCGAGCCGGAAAAAGTCGAGATCGCGAAGCAGTTCCTGGTCAAGAAGCAGATGGCGCAGGCGGGGCTGACGGAGAAAAACGTCCAGTTCCCCGACGATGCGCTCCGCCAGATGATTCGCGGCTACACGCGCGAAGCGGGCGTCCGCAACCTGGAGCGCGAAATCGGCAACGTCTGCCGCAAAGTCGCGCGCAAGGTGGTCAAAGAAGGCGCGAACTTCGCGGCCGCGATCGAACCCGAAAAAATCGGCGACTATCTCGGCGTGCTCAAGTTCCGCGACACGCTGGCCCACGAGAAGAGCGAAATCGGCCTGGTCACCGGCCTCGCCTGGACCGAAGTCGGCGGCTCCATCCTCTCGACCGAAGCCACCGTGGTCGACGGCAAAGGCAAGCTCACCTTAACCGGCAAACTCGGCGACGTAATGCAGGAATCGGCGCAGGCCGCCATGTCCTACATTCGTTCCCGAGCCTTGCGCCTGGGACTGCCCCGCGACTTCTACCGCAACCTCGACATTCACGTGCACGTGCCCGAAGGCGCGATTCCGAAAGATGGACCCTCCGCCGGCATCACCATCGCCACCGCTCTCGCCAGCGCGTTGAGCAAGATTCCAGTCCGTCGCGACATCGCCATGACCGGCGAAATCACCCTCCGCGGCAAAGTCCTGCCCATCGGCGGATTGAAAGAAAAACTTCTAGCCGCCCATCGCGCCGGATTGTTCGAAGTAATCCTGCCGCTGGAAAACGAAAAGGACGTGGCCGAGGTCCCCGAAAACCTGCGCACCGCGATGAAGCTCCACTTCGTCGACAACATGGATCAAGTCCTCGCCGTCGCCCTCGAAGGCCCGCTGCCGCAGGTACCCTCCGAAGCTGAGACGATGGCCCCCATCGCCACGCCTCCCGCAGGTGAGATTCCTACGGCGAGACAGTAAAGGCCCGGCAGTAGAATGGAATGACGTCGCAGCGGCTACGCTGAAAGCGAGAAGGGAGAACCGCCCATGCAAGTCAACCTACCCCCCGACCTTGAGTCGCTAGTCAACAAACGCCTTTCCAGCGGAGGTTATGCCGACGTCGAAGATGTCTTCCGCCGCGCTCTTGAAGCTCAGGACGCCGAGGAAAGCTGGACCAACGAGGAACGGCGGGCCTTGACGGCCCATATCGAGGAAGGATTCTTGCAGGCCGAGCGCGGCGAACTCATCGACGGTGCGCAGGCCCGCTGTGAAATTCAGGGGATGAAAGACAACTGGCGTCAAGAGCGTGCGTCCAAACCGCGCGCCTAAACAATGAGCGTTTATTCTCTAACGCCGCTCGCCAAGTCCGATATTTTTGACATCTGGTCCTACATCGCCGGTGACAGCGACTCGGAAGAGACCGCCAACCGCGTGGAACAGGCTATCTATGATGCTTGTGCGTTCGTTGCCGAGGCTCCCATGCGCGGCCATACCCGTTCCGACCTCACCAGCCGTCCGCTGCGCTTCTGGACGCTCACGCGTTATCCCAACTACACCGTCGTTTACCGGCCCGAGACGTCTCCCCTTCAGGTCGTCGCCGTTCTGCACGGGAAAAGAAACATACGGCGTATCCTGAAACGGAATCAGTGATTTTGCACTCGATTTCGTGTCGCGCGGGCGACGTCGCCCGCGGGTGTTGATTTTAGGTGGCGCAGCGGTTCACCGCTGTGATCACTGGCTTGTTCCCACAGCCGGCTTTAGCCGCACGCCCGCTTGGACTATAGCGAGCCTCTACTCTGCCAACTTATTTTCTCCGTGCGCTTGCCATGCGCGGCCCAAACACTGGAAACTGTCTCTATGCGAATTCTGGCGCGATTCATGCTCTCGGCGAGCGACCTGATGCACTTCCCTCCCCCCGGAGTGCCGGAGATCGCGTTTCTCGGACGCTCGAACGTCGGGAAGTCGAGCCTGATCAATACGCTGGTGGGCGCGAAACTGGCGCGCACCAGCAACACTCCCGGACGCACACGGAGCATCAATTTTTATGAGGTCCGGCGAGCGGGGCAACCGCGGCCCGAGATGCTTTTCGCCGACCTCCCGGGATACGGTTACGCCAAAATCTCGCGCGAAATCTCGGACGACTGGGCCCGGTTTGTGGATCCCTACCTCCACCAGCGCTCCAGCCTGGCGCTGTGTTTGGTGCTGGTCGACGCCAATATTCCTCCCCAGGAAAGTGACGGCAATCTGCTGGAATTCCTGACGTCCAAAGAACGGCCGTATGCACTCGTTGCCACCAAGTGCGACCGGCTTTCAGGCAACCAACTGGCGCAAACGATGCGCGCGCTCGGCGAAGCCTATGGCGGCGTTCCCATCGTGGCGTTTTCGGCCAAAACAGGCGCAGGCAAGGACGAACTGTGGGCCCAGATTCGGGCTTCTCTGTCGCTATTTCCACCGGTCTAAAGCGTCTTCCAGGGCGAAGGTTACGCTCGTGCCGGGTATCGCGCGATGCGCGAGCGTCCATCCGTTATGATTAAGGGGCTATGGCTAAATTTCTGGTGACGGGCGCCGCCGGCTTCATTGGGTCTTCGCTGGTGCGCGCGCTTTTGGAGCGAGGCGACGAGGTCCGCGGCATCGATAATTTTTCCACTGGCAGGCGCGAGAACCTGACCGAAGTGCTCGGTCGGATGGACTTCCGCGAGGCCGACCTGCTCGATCTGGATGCCATGCACAAGGCGTGCGCGGGCGTCGATTACGTGCTGCATCAGGCGGCGATTCCGTCGGTGCCAAAATCGGTGTTGGACCCGCTCGGCAGCAACCGCGCCAACGTCGATGGCACGGTCAACGTGCTGGTTGCGGCGCGCGATGCGAAGGTGAAACGCGTGGTGTATGCCGCATCGTCTTCGGCCTATGGAGATACTCCGACCTTACCGAAACATGAGGCGATGACGCCGAACCCCATCTCGCCTTACGCCGTGGCGAAGCTGGCGAGCGAACTCTACATGATTTCGTTCTACCGCTGCTACGGCCTCGAAACCGTTTGCCTCCGTTACTTCAATATTTTCGGCCCGCGGCAGGATCCTTCTTCGCCCTACTCCGGCGTGCTCGCAAAGTTCAGCCTCCAGATGCTGCGCGGGGAGCAGCCCACCATCTTCGGCGATGGCGAGACCAGCCGCGACTTCACCTACATCGACAACGCGGTATCGGCCAATCTGCTGGCCTGTTCCGCGCCGGCAGCCGAGTGCGCGGGCCGTGTCTTTAACTGCGCCACCGGACGGCGCATCACGCTGAATGAAACCTTCCAGGCCATGAAACCCCTCACCGGCTATAACGGCAGCATCCAGTATGCATTGGAGCGTGGCGGAGACATCAAACACTCGCTGGCCGACATCTCGCAGGCGCAAAAGCATCTGGGTTACAAAGTTCTGGTGAACTTTGAAGACGGCTTGCGCCGGACGGTGGAGTGGTACAAGACCCAGAGCCAACCGGCCGAAGCGTCCCATCGTTAGCAACCGGTGGATCGCGTCCACTTGGCCGTCATGGCGTCGTGGACCCCACGTTTGCCCGAGGATCGGATTCCGGGTTCGTGGACTTTTCCCAGGCGATGAGTTCATCCAGGTCGTTGCGGTACGGACCGTAGGAACTGAAAGTCCTCTCGTTGAAAAGGCGAATGGCACCGCAGCGCAGGCAGACTTGATAAGAATATCCTTGTGCGCAAACTGGCCAGCTCATTTTGCCATGCCAGCATCCCCGGAACGCTGCCACGGCCGCTGCGCCCGCCAAGCCGCTGGCCACAAATCCAGCAGTCCTCCACCAGTTGGATCTCTTCAATGTTAATGGTGTTGCGCCATTTCCCCGATCAGCGTCATCCGTCATCGCATTTCCGCGCTGCTTTTTCATGCTCCTTAAAGGTTAGGCCGAATTGCGGCCAAGTGCAAAATCTGAAAGGTCGTAGCTGCCAGTCCCGCTCCGGCGGTGCCGTCGGCAGCACACCGAAGTCCCACTCGGGCCTGTACCATCGGACATTGCGGCATAGACCCATGGGCGATTACGCTGCAATAGGAGTTGTGTCCGTCGTCGGCTGGTGAGTTGGGCCAGAACCCCACGAACCAAGAGTCGCAATGCGCCTTCCAGACAGGCCGGATACGATGAATCCAGGTTTTTCACGCTCCTGACTGCGCCATGAGTGCCAACACAACTCGAGTGGACTGGCCAGCGACGGCTCCCGAAAATGGTCTGCCGCTGCAGGAGGGAAACCGTGTCATCGAATCGGTCGTTCGCGGCGAGCCACTGCACGCTTTGTTGGCCTTTTCCGGCTTCCACCAGCAGATACGAAACCAGCGCCTGGCCACTCGACGCGCCTCCGACCGCGATTTGTTCGAAGCCGAACGCTTCATCCTCGACGAAGTCCTACAGCTGATCTGCGACCGCGTTTACGCCATCACCCGCGCCGACGGCGTCGTGATTGCTCTGGCGGAAGCGGCGAAGGCAGAACGCCCGGAAATGGTCTGCCGCGCCGCTGCCGGGTCGCTTGCCATCGAGCGCGCCAGTCACCTCGCCGGCGCATCCGGGTTTCTGCACGACTGTATGGAAACGGGCCGCATTCTCCGCTGCGACGATTGTGCGATCGACGAGCGCCTCAAACTGGACTTGGCACGGCAACTCGGCGCGCGCTCTACCGTTGTGATTCCCTTGCGCGGCCGGCAGCAGCCACTCGGCATGCTGCAGGTATTTTCGAAAACTCCCGGGGCTTTCACCGAGGACGATGTTCGTTCGCTCGACCTGTTCGCCGAGCTCGTTCTTTCGGCCATCAAACCCGAGGATCAAGATCGGCGCGTCCACTGGCTCTCCGATGTGGCGGGCGAGTTGCTGCGGACGCAAGCGGCGGCGGCAGAGCCCGTGGCCATCGACCCAGCGCCAGTCGAAATCGCGGACGAATCCGCGTTGGAGACGGGGCTTGCCACAACTCTTACCGCTCCAATCGAGCCCGAACAGCCGGAAGCCCTTGCCGTTCCTGAACTGGCAACACCTGCCTTGCCGCATACCAATTCAGCAGCCCTGATCGAGCTACTTGAGCCTGCGCCCGAGCTTGCGGATGACCTGTTTGAAGACCAGTCTTTCGAGTTCGCCGAGACCATGTTCGCCGAAGCGACGCTCGCCGAGCCGACGCCCGACGAATCGCGTCCGTCTTCCTCGCTCTCGCTCCCATTTCTGCAACGCCTGTCTCTTGCCGGCAGCTCGCATCCCGGATTGAGCGTGGTCATGGGCCTGGTGGCCATCGCCGCGTTGTTTTCCGCCGGAGCGTGGTGGGGTATGCAGGTTCATGGCAAAGCAGCGGTCACGAAAGCTGCCGCCAATCTCCTCGTTCCAAATGTAGCGGATCTGCCATCCGCGGTCACAACCCCGCCTGCACCTCCTGCCAATGGTCAATCTCCCGCGGTCTCCGACAACCTGATGAATCCCGCGCAGTTCGGTTCCGGCGCGGCTTCTCTCACCGCCGTCGCCGAAGACAAATTGGCCGCGCTTCCCAAGGTCATGGGCGTGCGCCATTGGTCTTCATCCGTCGGAAGCACGGTCGTCATCGACATGGAAGACCAGGTTCCATACGAAGTGCATCGTTTGATGTCGCCAGAGCGGATTTACTTCGATCTGCATGACACGGTGCTCGCTCCGGACCTGGATGGCAAGACAATGGACGTAGGCGATCCATCGCTTTCGCGGGTGCGCGTCGCGCAACCGGTCGCGGGCGTTACCCGCATCGTGCTCGACACCAAAGATGGATCGAATTTCTCCGTCAGCATGGAGTCGAACCCGTATCGTCTGGTAGTCGAACTGCGCGACAGCGAGAAGACATTGGCGGCAAACAAGTTTGCTCTGAGCCAACCGAATCAGAGCAAGGCTGCTCCAAACCCAATGGAAATCACTTTGGATATGTCGCCGACCCCGGCGAAATCGTCTCCTGTAGCGGCATTGGCGGCGAAGGCGCCGGACCAATCTTTGTCGGCAAAGGCTCTACCAACCAACGCTTTGCCGGCTAGGACTTTGCCGGCCAAGACTTTGCCAACGAAGACCGCAAAGTTTCGCATCGTGCTCGATGCCGGTCACGGCGGCTGGGATCTGGGCACCGTTGGCCGCCAGGGATTGCTGGAAAAAGATCTCGTGCTCGACGTGACCCAGCGCCTGGGCAAGCTGCTGCAAGCGCGCATGGGGTCGGATGTAATGTTCACGCGCACCGACGACACCTATCTGCCGCTCGAGCAGCGCGCCGATTTCGCCAATCAGGCGCAGGCCGATCTGTTCGTCTCGGTGCACGCCAACTACAGCAGTTCGACAACGGCGCGCGGCGTGGAGACGTATTACTCGAATCTGTTTTCCGCTCCGGGCGCGCAGGAAATCGAACGGCCCGACAGTGGAAACACGCCCAAGCCGATGCCGGTATCGATCTCCGCCGGAGGCTTGCACGAAAAAATCGAGGACTCGCGCAAGCTTGCAGCCAGCGTCCAGCACTCGCTTTACTCCACCCTGGCTGCGAATAGCCCGGACATCCGCGACCGGGGCATCAAGGATTCCTCGTTTGTCGTGCTGACCGGCACGATCATGCCGTCCATTCTGACCGAAATTTCTTTCGTCAGCAGTCCCGAGGACGAGCACAACCTACAGAGCGCAGCCTATCGCCAGCGAATCGCGGAAGCTCTGTACCAGGGGATTGCCCGCTATCAGGCGTCCGCTCCGCACGCGAAAATCGCCCAATTGCAAAAGGCATCCGCGAGATAAACCCCGTTTGTATTTGTGTGGGTGTGTAGAGCGGGCGCCCCCTCTCGCTGCCTTTGACCCTGATTTTGATTCAGATACTTAACTTTCTGGGCGTTGAAGATGGACAAGAGTTCTTTGAAGTCGTCGAACATCGAGTGCCGGTTCCCTCATTTGGTAAGCCGCAAGCGTGATCTCAGCGACCGCGCTCATGCGTGCATGAGCGGGCAGTCGTTGCCAGTCTCGATATTCGTCGGACTTCATGGCTTCGAGGCTGGTGTAGGCGCTGATAACCTTGTCCATTGATTCGTTTGTAGCACTGGGGGGACGGTTTTGCAACCGACATTTGCAACGTGTAAGGCTTTGATTTCAGGGCCTTTGCCGACGATGCGAATCTTACGCTTTGTGGAACTGGAGCCCCGCCCAAACCGAGTTGGGCGGGCGGGGGCCCCGCTCCACACAAACAAAATAAACGTCCTGCTAGTTCGCAGCTTTCACGCCGCCATATTTCTCCAGCCACTTCAGCTCTTCGCGGACTTTGATTTTTCCGTGCCAGGGATTTTTATCGAGCGAGTGGCCTTCGCCGGGGAAAATTAGTAAGTCGGCTGGAATATTCAACTCGTGCAGAGCGCGGTCCAGCAAGTAGTCTTCGAGCACGGCTACGCGGACGTCGTCGGCTCCGGCGACCATGTGGGTGGGGGTGCGGACTTTGTCGATCTGGAAAATTGCGGCTTCGCTGCGATAGCGGTCGGGAGCCTGCCAGGGCAATCCGCCCAGGAAATAGGCGTCGTCGAAGGTGGTGTCGTCGTTGCCCCAGTTGGCGACGTTTTCGACGGCCCCGGCTCCGGTGACGGCGGCTTTGAAGCGCGTGGTTTGGGTGATCAGCCAGTTGGTCATGTATCCGCCGTAGCTGTAGCCGCCGATGGTCAGATGATTCGCGTCGGCGATGCCGTCTTTCACCAGCGCATCGACGCCGGTCAATATATCTTTGCCGGGACGCGAAACCATTTCAGGGACGATCTGGAGCGCGAACTTGTCGCCGTAGCCGGTCGATCCGCGATAGTTGGGCTCGAAGACGAGCCATCCGGCGGTGGCGGCGAGGCGATCCCATTGATACCAGTCGGCCTCGAAGTGGTCGCCGTCGGCGTCTTGCGGGCCACCGTGAATGAAGACGAACATGGGTAGATTCTTCGCCTCAAACTTTCCGGGCGGATACATCAGCCAGCCTTCGACGGACGTGCCGTCGTCGGAGGTCCAGCGATAGGGCTTGGCTTGGGGAAGATCGCGTTCGGTGAAGACCTTGTTGAATGACGTGATGGGACGAGCCTGCGCCAGTTTGTCGAGGCTTTCGGCCAGGTAGACTTCGGTGGGCCGCTGCGTTGCCGAGTAGGCGAAGGCGATGCGCGGGCTTTTATTTTGGCCTGGGCTTTGTTCTTGCGCGGCGTCGGGACGCTCGTAGGCTCCGTGCCATCCTTCGCGCTTGACGATGGCAGCTTTGGGATTCGCTTGCGAGACGAACTCGACTTCGGTTCCGTTGCGGCAGCCGCAGAGGACGGAGCCGTCGGGCAGCGACGTGTAGCTGACGACTTCTCCGGGATAGTCGGCGAACCAGCGCTGGGCTTGCCGTTTGTCCGATGCATCGGTCTCCGGCTTGCTGTTCGAGACGTCGGCGGCGTCGACCCAGTAAAGACGCGGCTGCGGATCTTCATACTTTCCTTCCGCCGAGCCGAGGTTGACCTGGAAGAAGAGATGGCGATTGTCGGGAGCCCATTCCATGCCGATCTCGACGGCCGCGTTGCGGGTCAGGCGGATGGGTGCGGATTCTGCTGGTGGGTTGGTTGCGGCGCCGTTCGCCAGGTTCACGAGGAAGAGTTCGACGTCTTCGACTTTCTCCTGGCGCTCGGACACGGACGATGTCAAAAAGGCCAGCCGTTGACCGTCGCGCGTGATGGCGAGTTGATCGATGTGCAGCGGAGTGCGGGCGATGGCGACGGCTCCTGGCGTGGCGCCGGAATTCTTTTCTGCCTCGGGAGCCTCTTTGGAGCCGAGAGCGGCGTGGCGGGCGAGGGCTTCGTCGACATTTAGACGGAAGACTTGGTCGCCACGCTCATCGCCGCGGTAGCGGATTGTATCTTTCCAGTCTTTCTTGTGTTCGTCGGTTTGGTCCTTGGTCCAGGGCTGACGGGTCGCGAAATAAATGGATTTCGAGTCGCTGGACCAGGCGAAGGCGTGGACTTCCTCATCGCCCGAGGTGATGGCGATGGCCTCGCCGCCGTTGGGCGAGATGAGAAAGAGCTGGGCCACGTCTTTGTCTTTATCTTTGTCTCTGTTTTTGCCCTTCTGCGCGCCGCCTTTGTTGCGGTCTTTCTTCTTGCCTTCATCGGCGTCGGGATCGGCAGCCTCGGCTTTGCGTTCCGAGAGGAAGGCGATCCACTGGCCGTCGGGCGACCATTGCGGCGCGGAGTCGTGCCCGGATTGCGTCAAGGGCACGAGACTGCTGGATGCCGTGCGATAGAGCCAGAGCTCTTTGCGGAAGATTTGCTGGTCCCAGTCGGCCCGTTCGGCTCCGATGACGACGGAGTTGCCATCGGGCGAAACTCTCACGGCGTCGAAGCTCACCGAGTTGAAGAACTCGTCGAGAGTGAGCTTGGGCTTTGCGGCTTGGGCGTGGGCTAGGATCGCGGCGCAGAAAATAGATGTGAATGACAAAAGCAGGATGGATCGTTGCATAGGAGATTTTCGCATAGGGTTTCCGCGGGTTGCTCGGGATGGCAGTTTATGTTCCTTACGGTGATATCGGTTGCGCGTTGTGGAGCGCGTCCTCCATCGGCTGGCTGCTGGGTATGGCTTGTTCCACGATGCGCCAACCGTCGTCATAGCTGCGGAATCCGACGGTCGACAAGTAACGAACTCCGCTGTCGTAAAGCGCCGCGCCCACCGGATTGATGGAAACCCAGCGCCAGGTGAATTCGACATCGGCGAAGTTGCCGGCCTTGCTGATGCCGGTGATGGCGGCGAGTTCGCGGTGCGCGACTTCGATTGCGATTGGGCCATTATCCGGCAACGAACCGCCAATCAGCGGTTTTACGGTATCGACTCCGAGCGGGGTGAGCAATACATCCCAGCAGGGGGGAGGGTCCATTCCGGCAGGACACTTTTTTTGTTCGCTGCCGATGATCCATCCGCGACGCTGCAGCACCAGCGAGTCGGGAGAGCTGAACTCCTTGTTGGAGACGATGCCGGTTCGCAGCCAGAACACGCCCGACTCTTTGAAGGTATCGGAGGCTGAGATCAAGTCGCCGGCGAGGCGCCGCGTCAGGAAATAGCGCGGAGAACAACCCAGGCCCAGGCCCAGACACAACAGGGTCGCCAGCAGGAATACTATTGTCGCTCTTGTCTCGCGCATGAATGTCGATTAGGGTCGCGAGAGGATTTTAACCAATTGCGCCTGCTTGCGGGGGAGAAAAGGCGAGGACGCAATTTGGCCGTCAAATTTCTCCGACCAGCGGCCGGGGACCGGCGCATGACAGGACGGGCAACCGCCCTGCGGCGTTAGATTGTACTTTTCGATCGAATATCCGTGGCGCTGGATCAGCAACGCGCCACACTGATGGCAATGTGTGTCTTCCAAACCCTTGACCTGACCGGAAAGGTTGCCGGCGTAGATGTAACGCAATCCAGATTCGCGGCCGATGGCGGCGGCGCGGAGCAGGTCTTCCGGGCGCGTATCGGCGGGCGAAGTCATTTTGTAGTCCTGATGAAAAGCGGTGACATGCCAGGGGATGTCGGGCGAGACGTCGGCTAGAAATTCTGTCAGCTGGCGGAGTTCCTCGTCGCTGTCGTTGAAGCCGGGAATGAGCAGGGTGACGATCTCGATCCAGATGCCCATGCGGTGCAAACTGCGGATGGTGTCGAGGATCGGCTGCAGGCGTCCGCCGAGTTCGCGATAGTGGCGATCGTCGAAGCTCTTGAGGTCGACCTTGTAAAGATCGATCCACGGATGGAGATACTCGAGGACTTGCGGAGTTCCGTTGCCATTCGAAACAAAGGCAGTCTGCAAGCCTGCCTGGCGGGCTTGGCGGAAGACTGCTACCGCCCACTCGCTGGTGATCAGGGGCTCGTTATAGGTGCTGACCACAACTTTCGCGCCTTGGGCTAGTGCGTCTTTGACCAGCCCTTCCGGATCGGCGGCGAGCGGCGGCGCGATAGCATCCGGATCGCGCAGCGCTTGCGACGTGACCCAGTTCTGACAATACGAGCAGTGCAGATCGCAGCCTAGCATTCCGAAACTGTAGGCGAGGGCTCCAGGATAGGCATGGAAGAACGGCTTCTTCTCGATGGGGTCGCATTGCACTCCGGCAACATAGCCCCAGGGAACGTAGAGAGTGCCGCCGCGATTGAAGCGAACCTTGCAGACGCCGGGCTGGCCGTCGGGAATCGGACAGCAGTGTCCGCAGGCATAGCAACGAACGCGATTGCGATCCAGCTTTTCCCAAAGACCGGGGTCGCCCTCGCGGACGCGCTCACTGGCGGTCAGAATGTCACCTAAGGTGGCCACAGCTTCATTCTACGGCTGCGAGATGGAGGAAGGCCGCGCTTTATTTCGTTCTGGATTTCGCTTGGAGGCTATGAGCACGGATCCACCCTTCCGCCAGTTGGCGTGCGGCGGAGACTTGCCCGGGCGTCATTTGCGACGAGAGGCCTTCGATTCGAGATTTGCTCATCTCGTCGCCTTGTGCCATCGCGATCGCCGACCAGAAGTAGGCTCTCGACAAATCGGCGGGGACGCCGCGACCTCTCCAATAATAGGCCCCCAGCGCGCCCTGCGCGGCGACATTGCCCTGCTCGGCGGCGAGTTGGAACCACTGCACCGCCTGCGCGTCATCGTGCGCGACACCTTCTCCGTCGTGATAGCGCACGCCCATCTGCCATTGCGCGTCGGCGTCCCCCGCCTCGGCAAGCTTTTGCAACTCCGGCAGCGCCTTCGGCTCTGAGCTTCGATCGGCGGTACCTGGTTTGAACGGCGTCGATGCGGCTTCCGCCGACTTGACCAGGGACTTCTGCCCATCCTGCGATGCGGCCCAATTTCGCGCCGCAGGGCCGATTACATAGCCGGCCGCTGTCACTGCCACGGCAATGGACAACCCGAGCAACGCACGATACAGCAGGCGCGGCGGAGTTGCGGGAGCGGACTCCTGCTCTTGAACCACGACGCTCTGCACTGGAACCGGCCGCGAAACTTGCTCGCCGACCTCAGTTCTGTTCTCCTGCAAAACAGTTCGCGTTGCGGACTTAGAAGTCGACTCGGCTTCGCCCGGCTGGATGAATTGACGCTGCGAGGCCTCCGCCGCGACTGACACATCGTCTGGTTGGATCGGCGTTCCCGATTGAGCGCTCTCAACCGGCGCGTTCGGGAACTGGGTCTTGGGAATCATTTCGACGAGCTGATCCAAAACCATCCCTTGGGCTTTCGTAAAACCACGGGGATGTGGAGAGAAGACCTCCAGCACACCCGCGACCCGGAAGTCCGACACGACGGGAGCGGCCATGAGCGAGCCAATGCCCAAGGAGCGGCAAAGGTCGGGATCGACACGCGGATCGTTGCCTGTATCCTCGCACCATACAAGACGGCCGCTGCGAACGCATTCTCCCGAGAGGCCTTGTCTTGTGTCCAGAGGGGCTCCCAACGGCGGCGCTGGTTCCCCGGTTCGCACCCGGCAAGTCATCTGGTCACCGGTGAAAAACGCGAGGGCCGCACCGCTGGACTCCGTGAGACTCAGGGCGCAATCGGCGATGAATTGGAGAACGGCAGCGACGTCGTTCCCGAGATCTCGCACCCTGCGGCGCACCGTTTCCATCGCGGCCAGCGGTCCGATTCCAGCCGTACTGGAGACAACCACGCTGGATTCAGGCAACGGCGACGGCTCGAGCGTTGTTGTTGTTGTCGTTGTCGTTTCCCCGCTCGCTTCTGGGTTCGTTTCCCCGTGACGCGCGATTTGCTCGGTTCGGGCCTCACGGTTCGAGCAAGCGATCAGCAAGTTGTCGAAAAGCCATTCCTTCAGAATTTTCTGGGAATTTTCGGAGAGCGAAGAGAAGCGGATCCCGCCACGGCCCGCGTCATCGCTCCAGATGACCTGGCCACTGCCATGGATGTAGCTTTTCGTTTCCGGCAAATCGAGGCAGAGCGTGACGGCCCGATTCATTTCCAGGCGCTCGCTGGTCTGGACGGCGAACCCATGTTCGTGGAGGTCGAGCAATTCGCTCAGATCCACAACCATCCCAGTTTGCGGGCCGTTAAAGCTGGCGTACACCGGAGTGTTAAGTTTTTGGCGAACCGAGAGACGCCGCTCTCCTTGAGGAAGTCCGGCAATTGGATCCGGCAATCTGCGAACGCTCCGATCCATCTTGGCCTCATTCTAACTCGGGAGCGAAGGCAAGGCGCAAGATAAATTGCAGGGACTCTCTTGGGCTCTTGCCGCAGACTTCTTGCAGGTGTTCCATCCTGCTTGTCAGAGATTCGCGGCCCGCAGGGGTGAGTCGAATTGCGCCGCCGGCACGAGGGCGTCGGGCGCCGTCAGCACTCGTTCGAGCGCGTCGGCGAGGATCGCGGGAAATTCGGAGGTCAGGAGGTTGACATCGAGTTGAAGATCGCGCCGGCTGTAGATACGGTAAACGACGAGGGAACCGCGAGGCTGCTTCGAGGTTGTCACCAGATCCAAAGTCAGCTTCCACGAGGGCTGGCTGGAAATTGCGGCCATGTGAGGGAACTTGCTCCAGTGAAGGTGGCTGGCGCTTTCGCCGAAGACGGTTCGATCTCCGGGAAGCGGTCGCAGGTGCAGTTCGAAGGCATCGAAATCGTTGCTGTTGAACGCGGCGACCAGAACGCTGCGCAGTTGCGCGTAATCGCGGGCCACTTTGAGTTCCTCGATGGCGCGGCGCACGGAAAGATTGTTGATCACGATTTGCCGCTGATCGATGGTGCGTTGCGCCACGCGCCGCAACTCTCCAAACTCCGGGTAATTCAGATGCTGAACCCCAAGCCAAACGCCGGTTCCCACCACCGCCAGCACCAGACCCAGGGTGCTGCCCGTCGGCCAAAGCAAGAAAAGGCTGAGCATGGCGAAGACGCCGGAGACGGCGTAGAGAACGATTACTACCTGGCGATGGGAAAAGCCCATCTGCAACAACTTGTGGTGAATGTGCTCGCGATCGGAGGTGAAAATCGGACGCCCACTGATGAGCCGCCGCGAAATGGAGAGCAGCGTCTCCAGAATCGGCAATCCGAACGAAACCACCGGAATGGCGACCGCGACAAAGGTCGGCGCCTTCTGCTCTCCCGCAAGAGCGAGCGCACTGAGCATGAAGCCAATGAACAGACTGCCCGAATCGCCCAGGAAAATCGTGGCGGGATTGAAGTTGAAGCGAAGAAATCCCAGGATGGCGCCCGCGAGCGTGACGCTCATCAGGGAACCCAGCCAGGAATGGTTGACCATGGCGCAGACGAAGAAGACCATCGTCGAAAACAAGGCCGATCCGGCGGCTAAACCATCCAGCCCATCGATGAGATTGAAGGCGTTGGTGACCGCAACCACCCACAGCACCGTCAAGGGCAAGCCGAGGAACCAAGGCACCGAGTAGGATCGAAAAATCAGCGGCAGATCGAGAACACGCATTCCGCCGGCGAACAGCATGACGGCGGCGACCGCCTGCACGGAAAACTTGAGATAGGGACCCGCCCCGCGGAAATCGTCGTAAAGGCCCAGACAAAAAATCAGGCAGCCAGGAATGTAGATCCGGAGCAGAGTGGCAGGAGCGAGTCCCTCAACCAGTCGCGGGAATACCAGGGAGAGTCCGAGCCAGACGATCAAACTAACCGAGAACGCCAGGAAAATCGCGACACCGCCCAAGCGGGGGAGCGGGGTCTGGTGGACATGTCTTCCGCCTCGCGGCGCGTAGACCCAACCTCTGCGATTGGCCACGTCCCGCACTTCTCGCGTAGCAATAAAGGACACCATCAACGAGAAGGCGAATAAGCCAAAAAACAGAAGCGTCAAGATCAGAGTTCCTTCCGGTTGAAACATCCGCTAACCGCGCGCACGGCGCTGGAGTTTCGGCCCACTAGTCTGGACGGGGTTTCCCCATTTCGTAGCGCGTGTGAAACCAAGTTTCTTTGCTCGAACTATACAACTCGCCGTGGTCGTTGGGCAACTACTCGACTGCGTTTTATGGTTGATTTTGGTCCAAACACAGATCGTCTCAGACGGGCAAAGCAGGCGTTCTGCGCCAGTTTTTGAGCGGTCTGCGTGTGTTAAACTCGAGCCACGCGTAGGTACAGGAGTCTTGGTATGTGCGGGCGGTATCGTCGCTTCCTGTTGCGAAGCTTGTACATTTTATTTGTCGGTATGTGCTGTCTTCGTCTGATGGCCCAGACGCCGGCCGTGGCAGAAGCGCCGCAGCCCGCGAATGCGACCGCGAGCCCGTCGTCTCCCCGTCTGCTGGCGAATTCCAACGTAAAGCTGGGCATCGGCGATCTGATCGAAATCGCGGTGTTCGGAGTGCCGGAACTCTCGATCAAGACGCGTATCAGCGGTTCGGGAGACATTTACCTTCCCCTGATCGACTACGTCCACGTTGCCGACCTTACGACTGACGAAGCGCAAGAATTGGTCCAAAAGCGACTGGAGGACGGAGGGTTCGTCCGGGGCCCGCACGTTTCCATCTTTGTGGACGAGTCTGCCGCGCAAGCCGTCACGCTGGTGGGAGAAGTCGCCCGCCCCGGACCTTACCCGGCGATCGGCGATCGTCGACTGTTCGACCTGCTCTCGGCAGCGGGAGGGTTGACCGACAAGGCGGGCCGCACCGTGACCATTGAACATCGTGGGGGCGAGAAGGTCGAGCTTCAGCTGTCATCAAACTTGACCGAAGATACCCAGAACAACGTGGACGTTTTTCCCGGAGACACGATCATTGTGTCGCGCGCCGGAATCGTTTACGTCGTGGGCGATGTGCAGCATCCTAGCGGATTTATGATGGAGGATAGCGCCATTTCCGTTCTCAAGGCCTTGGCGCTGGCCGGCGGCAGCACCCGCACTTCGGCCTTGAACAAGACCAAAATCCTGCGGCAGACGCCGACTGGAATCCAGGAAATTCCCGTCGACCTCAAGAAAGTGCTTTATGCCAAGGCGCCGGATGTGGCCATGGTGAAGGGCGACGTTTTGTTTATCCCGGGAAGCGGCGCCAAGGCTGCGGCCTATCGCACGGCGGACGCAGCGATGTCGCTATCCACCGCCTTGGCGGTGGTTGCGGCTCATCCTTAGAGTTAGAGTTCTTCGAGCAAGAGCGCTTGGAGCACGGTAATGTAGTCTCGTGCCGTCTTTTCGCGGGAAAATTGGTTGACGATGTAGGCGCGCCCGCTGGCTCCCATTTGCCGCCTGCGCTCGGATTCTCCCGCCAAATCAAGGATCGCCTTCACGAGGGCTTTACTGTTCTCCGGTTCGACGAAAACGCCAGCGTGGGCAGTTTCGACAATCTGGCGAGCCTGCCCGTCGACCGCGACAATCACGGGCCGCTCGCACGCCATGTATTCCAGCAATTTGGTGGGAATCACAGTCTTAAACAGTTCGCTCTTTCTTAGCATGACCAGGCAAAGATCGGCCGCCGAGACGTAGGCGGCAATCCGTTCCCGTGGCTGCTGATCGAGGAATTTAATATTCTGAAGTCCGCGCTGGGCGGCGAGTTTTGCGATCCGGTCTTTTTCCGCACCTTCCCCGATCAGTAAAAACATCGTGCTCGGCAACGCCGTCTGCAGTTCTTCGGCGGCGGCAATCAACGTCTCCAGTCCATGCGCATTACCCATCGTGCCGATGTAGCAAATCAGGAAACGATCTTCGAGATGCAACTGCTTTCGTACTTCGGCCGCTGCCGGGTCGAGGCGGAAAACATCGGTCTCGACGCCATTCTCTACAGTAGAGATCTTGGCGGCGGGAACGTTCCAGTAGCGCATCAGATGGTTGGTGAAGGCCGGTGCGACGACGACGATGCGCTGGGCGCGGCGATAAAGAAATCCGGCGATTGCACCCAACGTGCGATGGAGCAGACTGCCTTCGCTGCCCGCGCCGACGGCCGCCAGCGATTCCGGCCAGAGATCGCGGACTTCAAAAACAAAGGGGACGCGCTTCCACCAAGCCAACCACCATCCCGCAAGGGCGCACAGCAATTGCGGAGAAGTGGCGATGACCACGTCGGGCTTGGGGAGAGCCAACCCGCTGATCGCTGCCGAGACGCAGAAGGACGCGTAATTGCGGATTCGTTCGTGCGCCTTTCGGTTGGGAAGCGGCCAGAGCCAGGTACGAACGACTTTCACGCCATCGATGGTGTCGGTGCAGTGAAGGCGATGCAATCGCGATCGCCACTCCTCGGGTACGACTCCGGTGGGATGATTCGGAAATCCGGTGAGGACGGTGACATCATGTCCCATGCGCGCCCAATGGCGCGACAATTCCGCGACGCGCGCAGCCGGCGCTCCCATTTCAGGCGGAAAATATTGCGAGACGTAGAGAATTTTCACGATACGTATTCAGGCGCGATCAGTAATGCAGTAGTTTAAAGACGCTCTTCTCGACCAGAGCGCGGGTGCGATTGCCGCGATGCTGCGCGTAGCCTTCCCAACGGTCGGCAACCGCCGCGAAGCGCGTATCGCCTGTCAGCGTCGACATTACTCGCAACTGTACGACATGCAAGCGATGATAAAAAGGGCTCGCCAGCATTTTCAGACGGGTTCCCGACTGTTCATACAGCGACCAGTAACCGGTGTCGAATCGCGCGAGATTGCGGACTAGAGTCTCGACGCCGCGGTCGAACATTTGCTTTGCCGAAACATCCGCATGTGCCAGCCAGAAATCGAAAACTCCCCAGAGCGCCCACATGAAGCCGTTCAGAATATGCGTGGGCGGATCGACGAGATATTCTTCGATCCAGAGATTTTTCCGATCGTCTTCAAAGAGCACGCCGCCTTCGGAGATGGGCAGCGTCAGCGCGACAAACGCCTGTTCGGCGGCGCGCTGATGTCTCTCGTCCAAGCCATGAGCGTATGCCCGCAGCAGAAGTGAAACACCCTGCCCCTGCGCGAGACCCGAATACCAGGGCGACTTGAGGGTGTCGCGGTAGTCCCAGTCGAAATGGTGGTTCCAGACCCAGAGACCGTGAGCGTTCTGTTCCTGGTTGGCGGCAAGCCAATCGGCAGCCCTAAGACATTTTTGCCAACGGTTTGTGTCGCCTGCCTCGCAGAACAAGTTGTAATTCGCGAGACCCCACTGTGCGATCGCAATCGGGTTGTACTGCAGACCGATCGTTCCGTGGTAATCGAGCATGGGAATGCCAGCGCCGTCGTAGTGCCCAGCGTAGTCCGCTTTTTCACGAAACAGCATGTAATACTCGCCAAGCTGGCTGGAGGTGGCGCGTGGGTTGGCTTCCGGCGTCTCATGCCAGAACGTCAACTGGCTCCGCCCCGATCCCAGATAGGCGCTGAAGATTCGCCGATAGTAGTGCCAACGCGCCATGCTCATGCGGACTCGACTTCCCAGATCGTGGTAACGAGATCGTCCCGCTCGACCGCGATGGTCGTGGCTGCGAGATAACGAGTGGAGTTTTCGCCGCCGGGCAGGAATGCGTTACCGTACTGAAAATAACGCATTGGCAATCTGTCCTTCTTCCAACTTGCCAGCACTTGCCAGTTTGCGCCATCGCTGGAGCCGGCGATCTGCACTTCACGGCTGGCGTTCACCACGCTGGGCTCGATCATCGTGGAGAAAAACATTGCCTTGCCTACCCGGCAACCGTAGATCGAAGAGCTGGCCAGGTCGCCGACCTGCTCGACGTTGCCTGCCCGATCCAATCGATACACATGATTCTTCTCAGACGGCGTATCCGTCGAGAGGTACAGTCCTGTTTCCGTTGGTATCGCAGCCACGGCGCGCGCCTGCTGGTTCCCTGCCAGCACGACTTCAATCGAGCGCAAATCGCGACTAGCGCGCAGCACTTTGCACTCCGCGCCCTCATCTCCAGTCAATATCCAAAGGCAGTCGCCCCACCGGTCATAAATGATATTGTGCACGTGCCGTATGCTTCCCGCGGGAAACGTGTAAGCGATTTGCCACGCGAGCCCGCCATCGATCGAAGCATAGATGTGAACCTCGGCGCGCTCGCGATTGTAGAAGTATTCGCCCCAGTAAATTCCGCCCGATGGAACGGCCGTGATGTGCAGCGGCCTTGTGCCGCGCTGGACTCGATGTGTGACTTGAAATGCATCGCTGTCCGCAGTGCGTGTAACCAGTGCACCCGGAACCGCGCCCACCATCGTCTGGTTGCTTTTCGGATTACCGAGAATGGCTAGCGCATGGAAACCATCGCGCAGCAGGCGATAGGTCAGCGCGTTGCGCGACGTGAGGCTCCTCCACCCGACTCGGCGAAAGCCTGCGACCACCTCCCACTCGGCGCTCTTCCCAACTCGCAGGCTAACGATCTGATAGCCGCGACACCCGTAGAGAATGTCGCCGTCCCACGCGAGCACGCGGACGCCGGGATGCGACGCGATTCTCCGCAGCTTCAGCGCAGAGGACGCGGCCAGCGCAAGTGGAGATTCAGACATGCCGAGGTACGTCAGCTTTCTGACTTACAGGCGAAGAATGGCCCGATGGTCAGCACGTCCATCTTCGTGCGCTGGAAGCAATCGACGGCTTCTTGTGGCGTGCACACAATCGGCTCATTCTCGTTGAAGCTTGTGTTCAGGATCACCGGAATCCCGGTTTTCTGGCCAAAGGCCTTGATCAGATCGTAGTAAAGCGGATTTTCGTCTCGCGCCACGGTCTGCAGTCGCCCGGTGTCGTCGACGTGATTCACGGCGCAGAGGCTCTTTCGTTTCTCGGGACGAATCTTATACACATGCAGCATGAAGGGCGAGGGATGATCGTGCTCGAAGTATTCGTGCTGGGCCTCGGCCAATATCGAGGGCGCAAACGGACGAAACCATTCGCGATGCTTGATGCGGGCGTTCAATACATCTTTCATATTGGGCAAACCCGGGTGAGCCACGATAGAACGATTGCCGAGCGCGCGCGGTCCCCATTCCATGCGCCCCTGAAACCAACCCACCACGTTGCCTTTCACCATCTGATCGGTCACAGCATCAAGCAGCGGAGCGCGCTCGAGCCGGCGGTACTTCACGCCTGCGCTTTTCAACACCGATTCAATCTGCGCATCGGAAAACTCGGGGCCCAGGTAGGCATGATTCATTTGCTCTTCGTTTCTGCGCGGCTGTTTCAGCACCGCGTGATACGTATGCAACGCGGCGCCGATCGCGAGGCCTTCATCGCCGGCGGCCGGTTGAATCCAGGTGCGGCGGAATGGCGTTCGCGAAAACAGTTTGCCGTTGGCCACGCTGTTGAGGGCACAGCCTCCCGCCATGGCGAGATTTTCTTCGGGAACGCGTTTGTGCAGTTCGTTCGCCAGATGGAAAAACACTTCCTCAAAGACATGTTGCATGGCGTAGGCCAGGTCCATATCGCGCTGCGTGATTTCGGCGTGCGGTTCGCGAGGAGCGCCGAATAGCTTTTCCATCTTGTCGGAGAAATGCCGCGCCAGGCGCACTGTTCCGTCAGGAAGCACCTGCATTCCCTGAGTGCTGCCCAACGGCTTGAAATAACTCATGTTGAGCTGGAAGCTGCCATTCTTGAGGGCGACAACCTTGCGAATTTCATCGACATATGTATCTTTCCCGTACGGCGCGAGGCCCATGACTTTGCCTTCATCGCCGTACTTTCTATAGCCGATGAAATCGCAAATCATGGTGTAAAAGCTGCCGAGCGAGTGCGGCAGGAACACGCGGTCGAGCACCTGAATTTCCGGGCCTTCACAGCGCGCCATCATGGTGGAGACGAAATCTCCTGACCCGTCGTAACTGAAGCCGGCGGCTCTGTCCCACGGCGAGCAGTAGTACGAACTGGCGATGTGGGCGATGTGATGTTCGAGATGATGCTCCTGGAACTTCAGCGTAGCGGCATCGACCTCGAGCGCGTGCGCCAGCAGTGAACGTACGTCGCGCATCGACTCTTTGCGTTGCCGCATTTTGATGAAGTTCAGAACCTTGGCTGGGTTCGCCAGCGCATACTGTACTTTTTTAGTCAGGTTGGCGTCACTGTCCTGTCCCACCGCGACATGCTCAACGTCGGTGACCTTCGCGCCCGCAGCATCCAGACAGGCCTTCACGGCCAACGCAGGAAAGCCGCCATAATGCTTGCGCCGGTTCAAGCGCTCTTCGGCTACGGCAAAAAGAATTCTGCCATCTTGCAGGATGGCCGCCGAAGAGTCGGCATGAAACATGTTCAGGCCCAGAATCAGCATTTACGGCTTGTTCCCTTCTCTCATCGTTTTCAAGTTCGTTTTCATTTTCGACTACTCGAATTTGCCTTGCAGCGCGGACGCAACGAACTCGCTCAGATCGACCTTCAAAGGTTGCCCGATCTGATAGGAATTCTGCAGCCGCAATGTCGCGAAGGACGAGCCCACTACCTGTTCAAATGGAACGGGCGGCGTCTTGCCGCGGAGCGCATCGACAAAAGCCTGCATTTCCGCCTTGTGGCCCTTGTCCTGTGCCCAGCGCGCGCGCGTGACTTGTTTGCGGCCGTTGCGAACCAGTTCGATCCGGCGAAAATCTTCCAGAATCGCGACCGAGCCGCCTCCGAAAACTTCGATACGCTCCTTCGAAGCCGATTTGTCGCCGTTGGCGAGATAGCTGATTGTGCCCAGTGTGCCGTTCGCGAATTTCAGCGAGGCAACGAGGTTATCGGCGCTGTACTGCCCTGCGTTGCCCACAGGCTGCGCTTGCACCTCGATCGGACACGCCGCCGCGAGAAAGCAGAGGAAGTCAACAAAATGGCAAACTTCGCCGAGAATGCGTCCGCCTCCCTGCTCGAGATCGTTCACCCAATGATCGGCCGGAATGTAGCCGGCATTTACGCGATAGTGGATGGCCAGCGGTTCGTGGATGTCGGACAAGAACTGCTTTAGCTGAACTGCCATTGGGGCGAAGCGACGATTGAATCCGACCGCCAAGACCGGAGCACTGCATTCGTCCGAAGCACGAACCAGCGCCGCCAGTTCGCTTTCGTTCAGGCACAGCGGCTTCTCGCAGAACACGGCCTTCCCTGCGCTCATCGCCGCAAGCGCCTGGCTGGCGTGAAGGTTGTGACGCGTGGCGATCAGTACGGCATCGATGTTTGCATCCTGCAAAAGCTCTTCTTCTGAATTCGAGCAGTAAGCGAAGCCAAACTTTTCCGCCACGCTTCGGCTGCGGGGTCCGGTCGCATTGCACACGCCGACAAAAGAGACGCCCGCGATCTCCTTGAGCGCAGGTAATAGCGTATTCTGCGCGAAACTTCCGGCTCCGAGGACACCGAAACCTACGGAACCTTTTGCAATCATGGCGGCTGTCACCGGAATTCTTGTCGAGCGATTCGGCACGGTTCCAGATTCAGGGCCAGCGTAGGTGATCAACGCGCCCAGAAAAGCCTCGCCCGTGTTGCCGGTGATCAGGTCATAGGCACGCGTGGCTTGTTCCATCGGAAAGCGGTGGGTAATCAGCGATGGCAGGTTCAATTTGCCGTCCGCGATGAAGCGCAGAAACGCTTCCAGATTGCGCGTTTCGGTCCAGCGCACGTGTCCAATCGGATAATCGCGCCCCTTCTGCTCATATGCGGCGTCATAGCGGCCGGGGCCGTAAGAGCGCGAAATTCTGAAGTCCAATTCCTTTTCGTAATACAGCTTGCGCTGCAACTCCATGCCGACGGTGCCCACGGCGACGACAATGGCGCGGTCGCGCGCCAGTTCCGCCGCCAGATTCACCGGTTCACTGCTGGGAGTCTCCGCCGCGATCAGCACCGCGTCCACACCCACGCCGCACGTTTTCTGAAAACACAAATCGCGGAACTCAGGAGCGTTGATGGCCACGGCCTCGGCTCCGCTCGCGATGGCAAGGTCGGCTCGCTGTTGCAACAGGTCCATTCCAAAGACGCGGCAACCGGCGGCCTTCAGCAACTGCACCGTGATTTGTCCGAGCAGACCCAGTCCGATGACCGCGACCGTGTCGCCGAGCGCGACCTCCGCGGTTCGAATGCCGTGCAGGCAAATCGCGCCCACCGTGCCGAAGGCTGCTTCTTCGTACGAAACAAGCGAGGCGGCTTGTCCGGTCTCGGGAATCTTCGCCACTAGCATTCGCGGCACGCAGGCAAATTCGGCATGGACCGCATATCCCGCGCCCGCGCAAGCTATGCGGTCGCCTACTTTAATGTCGACGACGCCATCGGCAACGGCAACTACCAGTCCTGCGCTGCTATACCCAACCGATTGCGGCTGATCGAGACGCGAGCGCACGGCGTTCATGGTGGGAACCAGACCATCGCGCCGGAGCTTGGCCAATACGTCGCGCACCAGGTCGGGACGAGCTTTCGCCTTGGCCACGAGGCCCTTGCTGGCGAACTCAGCCGACGCGCGTTCCGTGCCGGCCGAAACCAGAGACGCTGCCACTCGCACCAGCACACAGCCCGGCAGCAACTGCGGAGCCGGAACGTCGGCAACCTTCAACTCGCCCGTGCGCGCGTCTTGTAAGAGCTGCTTCATGCAATTGCCATTTGCGCCGAGTCGATCTGCCGCTGGGCGAACGCCCTCGCGCCGCCATCGATAAACAGCTGCATCCAGATTTCCAGCGTCAGCAGTTGCCAGATTTGCATCGACCAGTCTTCCGCGCCCCGCCGGTGCTCGTCAACATACCTGCGAACTGTTTCCGGACGAAACAACCCTCGGCGCTTGACCTGGGATTCTGAAAGAAGATCGTCCACCATGGGACGCAAATCGCGCGCCAGCCAATAGTCTACCGGCGCCGCAAAGCCTGCCTTCGGCTGCCGCAGAACTTCTTCTGGCAGCATACTACGCATCGCTTCGCGAAAAATGTGCTTCGTCACCGGGCGCCATTTGCCTTTCAGCTTCCACCCCGGCCGCACATTCCAGGCCACGAATTCGGCCAGTTCACGATCCAAGAACGGCACGCGCACTTCGACCGACGACGCCATGCTCATCTTGTCGTTGTAAGTCAGATTCAGCGTGGTCATGAAGATCTTAGTATCGAGATAGAGCATCTGGTTGAGAAAATCCGCGTGCCGCACTTTGTCAAACGCCGCCAGATGCTGGGCTGCAGAATTGTGGTTTTGCGGCTGCTGCGACTGCGGCGCATACAAACCAGTCTTCTGCTGCGTGTCTAGATAGGTGCAATTTCGGATGAAAGCTTCCGCAGGACTGAGCGCGGCGCTGCGCGCCATCTTCTTCGCCAAACGCACCGATCCTTTCATCCGTGTTCCGCGCAGCGACGGCAATCGCAACAAAGCACGCTCCGCGGCGGAGCGAGCAAAGCCGGGGGCTCGCCGATATTCCTCCGCCCACGCGTGCGCGATATGCTTTCGATATCCCGCAAAAATTTCATCGCCGCCGACACCAGACAAGAGCACGGTTGCTTGCTTGCGCGCTTCGCGGCATACCAGGTATGCGGTGATGATTGCAGGATCGGCGGTGGGCTCATCCATGTGCCACGCCAGACGTGGCAACAGGCCGACCACGTCGGGCTCGACTACGATCTCATGGTGTTCGCAGCCCAGTTTGCGCGCGAGGCGGCGCGGGACGCCGGGATCGTCAATCGCCGTCTCGCCGACGCGATATTTTTCGGGAAACGTAATCGTATAAGTACGCACCGGCTGTTTGCGCGCCATGGCGGCCACAATACTCGACGAATCCAGACCCGCACTCAAGAACGCGCCGATCGGCACGTCGCTCACCATCTGCTGCTCGACCGACGCGCAGAATCGCTCGCGAATTTCATCCGCCAGATCCGCTTCGGTTCGCTCGAAGGGATGATTCGCCGGAGGAAACGTCAAATCCCAATACTGTTCGACTCGGAACTCGCCGTTTTGCCAAAGCGCATAGTGCCCCGCTGGCAGCTTGAGGATTCCCTCAAACATCGTGAGCGGATCGGGCACCCAGAGGAAGGTCAGGTATTTGTCGAGCGCTTCCCGGTTCATGCTCGCTTCAATACCCGGCACTTCGAGCAGCGCTTTTACCTCGGAAGCAAATGCCAGTTTCCCGCCGCGATCGCAGTAATAAAGCGGCTTGATCCCAAAATGATCGCGAGCCAGAAACAGCTTTGGCGAGGGGCCGCGCAGGTCGCAGATGGCGAGCGCAAACATGCCATGCAGGCGGTTCAGGCAATCTTTGAAGCGGTCGGGGCCATATTCCTCGTAGAGATGAAGCACGACTTCCGTATCGGTGTGCGAACGAAAACGATGTGCGTTGGATTTGGCTTCGAGCTCTTGGCGCAGATCGGCGAAGTTGTAGATTTCGCCGTTGTAGGTAATCCACACGGTGCCATCTTCGTTGCTCATGGGCATGTGGCCATCGGCGGAGAGGTCGAGAATGGCGAGGCGGCGGCTGCCCAGCCCGATGTATCCGCCATCGGGGAAATGCCGCTCCCAGAGTCCGGAGTCGTCGGGGCCGCGGTGCGTCTGCACGTTCGTCATGCGGACCAGCGTCTCCCGGTCGCCGCAGTTCACGAGTCCGCTAATGCCGCACATACTTCAACTCCTCCACCGCCCGCAGCTCGTAAATTTTGGCCTTGATGTGAAAGAACTGAATGCCCTGCATCGCGCAATAAATCAGGCCGGGGACGCCGTCGAGAACACCGAGTTTGAATACGTACTTATAAAGAAAGAACAATATCGGCGATCCTGGCAATCCCAGAAAATGTCGCCGCAACCATCGGCGGCGCTGTGCTTGCGTTCCCCAAAAGGCGGGCTGAATTTCTTCGTCATTCTTATTGCGATTGCCCTCGAGCCAGACGCGCGCCTCCCAATTCGAGTACTCGTTGTGCTTCTGGATATAGCGCGACAGGGACTCCACGTTATGGTGCACGAGCGGGTGCGTCAGCTTGCGTGTAGCTCCGGTGACTACGACATGCTCATGCACTTCCATGTCGGCCATGCTGGCGTTCTGATCCTGAAGGCGGCATTCGAAGCGCCCCAACCCCTTGCGGAACAAGGACAGCTTCCAGAAGCTCGCTCCGCTATGCCGCAACCGCCGCCCAAGAAAATGCATCTGCAAGGCGATGTAATAGCCGTTGGTGCGTTGATCTTGAATTGCCTTTTGAATTTCCTCCGCGAGATCGTGCGTGAGAACCTCGTCGGCATCGAGCAGCAAGATCCAATCGTAAGCCAGAGGCAAGGTATCCATCGCCCACTGGCGCTTTTTCGGCCAGCCTCCCGCATAGTGGAACTGGACAACCTGCGCGCCGCAAGACTGAGCGATGGCAACGGTGTCATCGGTGCTCTGTGAGTCGATGACATAAACTTCCCCAACCGATTGCAACGATTCGAGGCAGCGCCGAAGATTGTGCGCCTCATTGCGGACCGGGATAATCACGGTCAAGGGCAGCAACGGCGCGGCTTTTGCCGCACCTCCCGTCTCGGCTTCCGATTTTGTCTCGATCGCGTCTGTCATTGCTAGTCTGTCATTGCTAGAAGGGCTAAAAAGGTCTTACTATCTTAGCCTCCGGCGCGCGATTTTCACAAAGAACGTCGTGCCAGTGCTAGTATCGCTGTTGCAACCATGCCTCAAACCTCTCCAGTTGCGGGGTTAAAGGAAGAAGTCCGGGAATTCTGGAACGCCGATCCCTGCGGCTCGCGCTATCTGGGCGATCATGCCGACTTCGAGGCCCACGCCCGAGCGCGCTATCAACTGGAACCCTACATTCACGAATTTGCCGGCTTTGCCCAATCCGCAGGCCAACGAGTGCTTGAGGTTGGAGTCGGCATGGGCGCGGATTATCTGGAATGGTTAAAGGCTGGAGCGCAAGCCACCGGCGTGGATCTTTCCAGCATCTCAATCGAGCGGGCGAAGCGGCGCTGCGAAATGGCGGGCCTCACGCCCGATCTGCGTGTGTCCGACGCCGAGCACCTGCTGTTTCCGGACGACACCTTCGACGTCGTCTACTCTTACGGCGTGATGCACCACAGCCCCGACACTCCGCAATGTATCCGCGAAGCCTGGCGAGTTCTCAAGCCCGGAGGCGCGCTTCGCATCATGATTTACCACCACGCCTCGCTCACCGGGTTTATGCTCTGGCTGCGCTACGGTTTTTTGCGCGGCAAGTCTCTGCGTCAGTCCGTTCGCGATCACCTGGAAAGTCCAGGCACCAAGTCCTACACGCGAGAAGAAGCGCGCACGCTGCTGCAGGGCTTCGAGCAAATTGAGTTGCGGCAAGCCTTCAGCCCCGGAGATCTGCTTTTGAACGAACCTTCGGCACGCTTTCAAGGGTTGGCGTACCGCTTTGTCTGGCGATTGTATCCGCGTTTCTTGGTGCGCCGACTGGGAGCAAGATGGGGATTGTTCCTTTTGATTTCCGCGCGCAAACCGGCGGCGACGTAAGGACGCTTATAAATTCTGCTCGCACCAGCGCTGCAGCACGAACAGAGACCACGGTCGCGACCAGGAAGTCTCTCCCGCAAGAAAACGCTTCCAGACGTTTCGTACGGCGCCGGCGTCCATCGAAGTCTGATCCCAATTCCCTTTCAGCAGCGCGTCTTCGACGACCGGCCTCATGTCTCCGCGGAGCCAGCGCTCAAACGGCAGAGTGAAGCCGCGTTTCGGGCGATGGACGATGTCTCTCGGCAACTCGACGCCGAGGCTCGCCAGCAGCAGGCCCTTCGGCGAGTTCCCTTGCAACTTCTCATTCCCCGGAATGCGGAAGCAGGCTTCTACCAGCGAGCGATCGAGAAACGGCACGCGCAACTCGACGCCGTGCGCCATGCTCATAAAATCGGAATCGCGGAGCAGCGTGTTGCGCATGTAGAAGCACGATTCGAGATAGGAGACGCGGTTCACCGGATCGAGCGACTGGCTATGCGTGATCGACTCTTGCAGCATTCCATCAAGGGATTGCTGCGAGGCCTGGCAATCCGGCGGCGAGAACAACGCGTCACGCTCCGCCGCACCAAACAGAGCCCGCACGAGAAAGTACGGATGAATGACTGAGTCTTTGCCGGCAGCCAAATCAGCCAGTTTGCGGCTGCGATCGCCCTTTCCACCAAATGCCGACAGGGACGCGGAGAGCGCCCACCGCGCAAGCTTTGGCAGTCGCCCAAGGCGGTGTGAAAACAATTCCATTTTCGGCACGCGGCGAAAATTCGAGTAGCCCGCGAACATCTCATCCGCGCCCAGGCCGGTGAGCGCAACCTTCACTCCCGCCGCTCGAGTCTTGGCGGAGACAAGATAGATGTTGATGCCGTCCATGGTGGGCTGATCCATCGCACGGATAGCTTCGGGCAACACCGCCAGCGTGTCTTGCGGCGAAACTGGAATCTCATGATGCTCGGTGCCGAAGCGCCGGGCGACTTCTCGCGAATATTGCCCTTCGTTAAACTCTTCTTCCTGAAAAACCAGCGAGAAGGTGTTCGCGCGCACGCCATTTTGGCTAAGGACGGCAACTAGCGCGCTGGAATCGATTCCGCCGGAAAGAAACACTCCGACGGGCACGTCACTCACCAAGTGCGACAACACGACTTCGCGCAGGATTTCGGGCAACCGTGCAGTCATCGCAGCTTCGGAGCCTGCAAATCGTGGCTCCGATTCGGCCGCCGAAACAGATTGCAGCGGATTCCAATATTCTCGGCTCGACACCAACCCGCTTTCTACCGTGAGCACATGTCCCGGTGGAACCGACCGGACTCCTTCTATGATCGTCCAGGGCTCATACACGGAACCGAACGTGAGGTAGCTCAAAACCCCTGTGGGATCGGCCTTTCGCGGCACCAGTCCGGTTTGCAGAAGCGTTCGAACCTCCGAAGCAAAAATAAACCTCTGCTTCGACTGGTGATAGTACAACGGCTTGATTCCCATGGGATCGCGCGCCAACAGCAGTCGCTTGCGCACAGCGTCCCAGAGCGCAAACGCAAACATGCCACCGAACCGCGTAAGGCACTCCTCGCCCCACACGCGATACGCGGCCAGAATCACTTCCGTGTCGGAATGACTCTGGAACCGCTCGCCGCCTGCTTCGAGTTCCTTGCGAAGTTCGCGGAAGTTGTAGATCTCGCCGTTGAATACGATCCAGTTGCCAGTGATCGGATCTTGCATGGGCTGATGCCCGAGCGGCGAGAGATCGATGATGGAAAGTCGGGTGTGCGCGAAGCTAACGCTGCCGGGTTCCGGCGCCAGATCAATCGTGACCGTGCCCGAATCGTCGGGTCCACGATGCGCAAGGCTCTGCTGTGCGCGCGCCAGGAACTCGCGCGACACTTCACCTTCCCGGCACACAACTCCAAAGATTCCACACATGCGATCTCGGCGGTAAGCAGCGAACCTATATACTACGCGCTGGATAATTGGCCGTGGGTTCGTCGGGGATTCGCGCCTTACGAGGTGCAATCGCGAGCCGCGCGGAGGATCGGTTGCGATGGGACGTCTTGCTTTTGCAGCTTCGTTGATGTTTTTGGGGATTGCCCCGCAGTCCGTCTCGGGCCAAGCCGCTGAGACACAAGCGGACCGAACGCTGGCGCACAGCCAATCCGGATCTGAAGCTGTTAACTCCTCCATCTGCCACACTGGGAACTCAACCACTGGTTCGTGCGGTGGGGGCAGTCCGGCAGGAATCACATACGTTACGACAGCGCACGACTGGAGCCAGAAAACTGCCAGCAGGTTGACGGGTGGAACGCAGGCAACGGTCACGCTGACTCCTTGTCCGGCCGGGATTGACACGACGAGTGGAGTTGGCTATCAGGTTTTTATTTCGGATGAACGACACAACGAAGCTGTCGATGTGATTTCCGGGAGTTGCCAGTCCGGAGAGTCTTCGGGGACGATTACGTTTACTCCTTACTACTCTTATTCCGCCAGGTCGACCATCGGTTCGGCCTCATCGGGCATTCAAGAAACACTGAACGACGCATGCGGAGTCGATCCGACGGCATGGAAAAACTCCCAGTGCAATGTCATCTTGCCAGCGAACGGCCCCGGTTATCCCGCCCACTCCGTTAACACGTACAGTGTTCCGGGAACGATCTACCTACACTCGAACCAATCGGTTTTGAGCGGCTATGGGGCATCGCTCGATTGCACCGGACGCGCAGCCTGCCTGCAAGTTGGCAATCTGACGAGCTCCAATGCGTTTACAAATAATACGATCCACGGGCTCAGCTTCCGTTCGCCGGTGAATTACTCGAATAACCCGGCGTATGCGGGAGTAGCGATCGCGAAGACGCAGCGCTCGTCGCAGTTGGTGACGATCGCGACGGCCAGCCCGCATGGCTTTCGGGCGGGTGATATGGTGACCATCCTGTTCACCGACAACAGCGCGTACTGGGGAGATGCGATGGTCACAGCCGTGCCGTCGAGCACAACGTTCCAGTACGCGCATTCCGGAAGCGATATTGCTTCCCAGGCAACGCCCGGGGTGGTCGCTCTGGCTTATGTCGCGATCCTGGACAACGGCATGAACACCCACTTGACCGACATCGCCTATGACAAGGTGGGCGACAAAGGGAACTTCAATAATTTCTTCGATCTCTGGGACGATGAGAACGCCACCATCGAGCACTTCAACAACAATGCCATTTCGCTGAACCACGGCGCAAACTGGACGGGATCGTTTGTCTTTTCGGCAGGAAACCAGGGGCGAAATCAGATCGCTCCGGTCATCACGCTGCGGGACTCGACCATCACAGCCAACGGCTCCAACGGCGTGACGGTTTACAACTGCAATGGCCTTTACGTCGAGAACACCGTGCTACAGGCCACCGGGCCGTGGCAGGTGTATGCGTCGAACTCGACCGGAAACTACCAAGGGGCATATCTGAAAAATATCTACTCGGAAAGTTCGGCGGCCGCGAATCCGGTTTCGCCGGCGCATTCTCCGTTTGCCGGGACGGGCGTCTCAGGTCTGATCGCAGGACCGACCAGCGCGGCGGGCACTTTCGCGATCGCGGGGGTCGGCGGAGTCCAGGGCTGGTTTGCCTCGGGCGGAAGCGGAAGCACGCATTATTCCTACTTCATCGTTGCGAACGATACGACGGCTGGCAGTCACACTTCGCCAATGCAGGTGTTGAACTACAACTCGACCGGGAGCGACTCGATCCCGGTGCGGTGGCCGCGAGTCGCGAACGCAGCGGACACCATCACCTATGACGTGATCCGCACCACCACGCCCGGGGGAACTGGGGCGGCGTATCCGTCGCATGGAAACTGCAACGGCGGAACAGCGACGGCGTGCGGGTATGTTGCACACAACCTCCCACAATGCGCGGGACTGGTTTGTAACTACACCGACAGCGGGAGTGTGGTCTCGCAGCCCTACACGATTCCGCCCGGGACATATGCTGGGAACCTGATCTTTTGGCCGGGCTCGATTGTCTCGGTCAATCAAAGTGTCGCGGTCGATATCGAACATCCGAATGTGGTGGGCGTCGGGCTCAATAACAGTCCATTGCAGGTGGCGAACCGGTGCACGGATTATGGTCAGACGTCGCCGGGAGGATATACGGCATGCGCGGCGAGCGTAACCACAGCCAACAACAGTGTTCCCAATCAGACCGCTACGCTGATGACGGACGGTGGATCGGCAGGCGGTGGACAAACGGTTTCGAAAGGGCGTTTAAACTTTGGGACGTCGCCGTGGGCCGCGTTGCAGCCGCACCACATCATCACCCTGGTTGATTCGCAGCCCGGCTTGACTCGCGGGACCATCGGCTACCGGCCGCCGGCGAGCGCGAGTGATGTGTGGATCGGCACGGACGTGCCCATGAGTGGCGTCAATTTGAACCTGGGGCAGCTAGCCTTCGGCGCTCCCGTGTCGATCACGAACTACATCGATGCCACCGGAGACGGCGGCCATTCGAACTGGCTAGAGCGGTTGACCTTGAAGCAAAAAACGTTCGCAGTGCCGGTAAAGATAACGGAGGGGAACAGTTTCTCCCTGGGAGGGGGGACGCCGTTGACGCAGATCAAAGTCTACAGCGTTACCATCCCTGCCAGCCACGTACCCGCCCAGAGTTGCATCGATGTCGTTGGGAAGGTCGCTGGCCTGACTAAGTCGGATCAAATCACAGGCATCACTCCGCCGCAAGAATTCGGGAATCTATCGCTCAATGCTTATGCCGCCGGCGCGGATGCGATCCTGTTCCACTTCTGCAACCCGAGCGGCGCCGAAGCGATTGCGCCGCCGGGTACATACTCATTTCTGGCGATGCGCTAAATACCTGCTATCGGCTTCATCCGTGGAGGCGAGGCTCGGTGTTGTAAGCAAACAGCAGCGTCGCCATCAGGATCAATGCCGAGATCGGCAGCGCGCCGACCAGCAGCACTCTCATGGGTCCATTGGTCAGATGGTTCTGCAAATAATCCGGGTAGCGAGTTCCCGCGACCAGCGTACAAATGATTGCCACGGTCAAAACCCAGGCCGGGCGCGAGAATCTACCCGCTTTGAGGAGAAACCAGACAAACATCAACGGCAGAATCTCAAGCACGTAGTAGTGTCGCCAGGTGAACGGCGAGATGAGGAGGGTGATCAGCGACATGACTACCATGTCCCAGACGATGTCGCCTCGCCGATTCTTGCTCCGCAGGAACCACAGGACGATCAGGTAGATCGCAAATCCTAATGCTTTATTGAAAACACACAATCCGCTGGGAGTTTGCGCGGGCGTCTGACTGTAACTCAATATGGTTCTGTAATAAGTGTTTTGTACAAGGCCACAAAGCGAATAGTTGTAAGGCCCGGGAACGCCGCACGAGAGCGTCGAGAGCTTGGAGAGGTACAGGCGGTGATTTTGCCAGCCAAGGTGCCACACTCCGATGCCCATGAGCAGGACCATCCACAGCGCATAGAACGCGAGCCATTTCCAGCGACGCCGGACCAGGAAAACACCGATTGCCAGAAGCGGAGTGAGTTTCACGATCGTGGCGAGAGCCAACATTAGCGCGGAGAGAACATCCTGCTTCTTCTCTGCGAAAAGAACCCCCGCTGACCACGTCAGCAGGAGCAGGGCCCCGAACTGCCCCTTCTCCAGCGTCAGCGCGAAGGGCTGGAAGGCGAATCCTGCCAGCGTACAGATCAGAAGAGTTGCGGGGCTAAGCGCTTGGCACAGTTTCAAACAAATCCATATGGCCAGAAAAAAGAACAAGTCGGTGAGAACGCGCCAAACCATGAACGCCAACTGGTAGGGCAATCTACCCAGCGGCACCAGTAATGTTGCAACGATTGGTGGAGCGCTGAAGTGTAAAGTATCGCCAAGCCCATTCTGGTGGGCTACCTGGTTCCACTCGGTATCCGGTGCGATGCGGTCTAAGACCGCTTCCTTGTTTTCTCGCGTGGCGTAATACAGCGGATGCTGGCTGGGGTGGGCCGATCCCGCCAACTTCGCAGCCACGTAGTAATGTGGAAAGTCGATCGCCGATCCAGTGGGGTAGGCGGAGGATCGGAATGCTTCCCACTCCGTCGCGAACTGGTTGGCAGCAAAGATCACCAGCAAAACCACAACGGCAGAGGTCAGCCAGCGCCCCATATCTGGAGCACTGACGGCTGTTTGGCTTGACTCCGCGTTGGAGGTAGTCGAGGTATTCACGTAGTTGAGATCACAAAGATATTCGCGTCATGGTAACAGAAGGAACCGTGAGCCACGCCGGATCAGGGACCGCCGAACCTCGTTTTCTCATTGAGGTTTTCTCATTGAGATTACCTTGCCCCCGCCGCATCAATCGCTGGAGTGTCAGGCGGAATGTAATAGAGCCAGATCGTCTTGCCCACCTGTTGTTTCGGCGTGTACCGATCAATCCAGTCGAAGGCATGCGGCGGATCGGTGGTGTGGAAAACATCGCCAAAGCGCAGCGAGCGTGCGCTGATTGCCACCCATCCTGTAACCGGGTGAAAGGGCGCTAGCACTTCCATCTCGGGCAATCCCATGTATGAAAGTTCGGCGCTGCTCCACATGGCAATGTGCACGTGCGAAACGTGTTGGGCGCGAAGCGCCTCCGCAAGACGGTAAAGGTCCTGGCCGCAGTCCAAGTCGCAGCCGGTAATGAGAACCCTGCTTGGGTCTTTCCCGGCCAATGGATTGAAGTAGGCGAGGTAGTCGCTGCGCGCAGCCGACGACACAATCCCCTGCCACAGCAACAAGGCTGCCAGCAAGGCCCTTCCGCCGAGGCGTGCGCGTCCCGGAAGTTGCCACAAATGCGCCGCTCCAAAGCCCCCCACCACGGCTAGCAGCGGAAACACAACCAGAACGTGCCGCAGGCCGGCATCGTAGCTCACGCCCATGGTTACGGCCAGGATTGCAATTGCAGATACGGCCGGGGCCAACGTTTGCCAGCGCCTCTCGCCCCGGCGTGCGCACAAAGCAGCCATCCCGATCATGCACAGGATCAGAAACGGCAAGGGTGTTTTTACGGCGATTGCGACGAGAAAGAAGTACCACCATCCTCCCGCTTTGGTTTTCCCCAACATATAGCCGAGCGGCGTACTCTTGTTGAGAGTCCAAGCGGTGGCGATGCCTTTCAGTAGGGCGGGCGCGGGCAGCGCCCAGTCTGAAATCACAGCGTCCCGTGCAATGCTTCGCAGGGGCCCTGGGAAGTGTTGGAATGATGGCATGTTCTGGGGAGTCAGTTGCATGCTTTCCCGCACATGACCGACAGAGAATCCGTATCCAGCCCAGAGCACGATCAGAGCGGTCGCGCCCGCTAGCGAGGCTTTTCCGGCCCACGCGCGGCGATCGACTTTGGACAGAGTTTCGTTACGTACCCGCTGTAGCAGTTTGCAGAGAATCAGGGCGAATGCGACCGCCGGGAAGAAGAGCAGGATCGTGAACTTGGAAAGCAATGCGAAGGCCGCCGCAATCCCCAGCCAGACCGTCGATCGAGTCGTTGGCTTGTCGAGCCATGTAGCGAAGGCAAAGAATAATGCGAACTGCATGCACGAGGCTGGCAAATCCGTGTAGGCCACGCTCGCGAAGGCCAGGACAAACGGAAGGGTGCTGAGCAACGCAGCCGCCAGCACTCCCGCCAGGCTTCCGAACTCCCGGCGAGCCCAGAGAAAGACGAGAGCAATCTCGAGCACCAGGAATGGGAGCATGCCCGAGCGGGCCAGGGCCAAATTGCGGGCGAAATGCCCGCTGCCGTAGATGATGTGATTGCCTACGACGTTGTAATCCTGCGTCCCGGGATCGTCAGACGGCCGGCTTGGATATCGCTCTCCGGCCACCAGCAGCGGTAGTCCTATGGCGACGCGCGCCAGCGGAGGGTGAACCGGGTCAAGCTTGTACGTGTGTCTGTCCAGCCATTCCAGCGCCGCCGAGATGTGGCAAGGCTCGTCGAATGCCTGGGCGGTGAGTGCGTAAGTCTGAATTGTGCGAAACACCGCAACCAACGCCAAGAGCGCGATGACGAGCACAACCAAATGGGAACGCTTCACGATTCCTCTTTCTCCTTCCTGAAGAGCATCGCCTTGAGACGCCGTCGTCTGGCCGCCCAGGCTGGGTTTACCAACCCGGAGTACATAAACCGGTATTGCGGATCGGAATAGTAGGCTTCGACCTCGGTTCGCCAAATCAGGTGCGGCGAGTCCTTGGAGCAGTTGGTCGTTCCGGGGCAAGGGGAGAAGCAGAAGGGATGAACTTTGCGAATAAAATCCCATGCTCCCCGGTTGATTGCGTCCCAAGCATAGGGCCAGGCAAAGGCCTCCACGCTCTTCTGTGTCCAGGATGAAATCTTGGCGTCGCTGGTTGCGACCTGGCGTTCCAATTCCAGAGGTGAAAGAGCAGCAAGGCTTTGGTGAGACAAGGTGTGATTCCCGATGGAATGTCCGCGGCGAGCGAGATCGGCCAATTGATCGGGGTTCATGGGCGTCCATTGCTCCGCCGATTCCGAGTGTGCGAGGCCGCGAGTATCGATGCGAGAATAGTAGACGTCGCGCGCGTCATTCGCCTTCCGGCCGATGAACTCTGGCACTACAAAAAAGAGGCCGTGCGTTCCCATGGACTCAAGCATTGGCGCCGCAACCGTATAGTTGCTTTCGCGGCCGTCGTCAAAAGTAAACAAGACCGCCGGCTTGGACCACTTTGGCGGTGCGGGGGTGGGATCCCAGAGTGCAAAGAAAGTCTCGGGAGAGAGGAACGTAAAATACTTGGCGACCCATTCCAATTGGCGCCGGAGTTGATCTGCATCGCGCTCAAGAGTCTCGTGCATCGAAACCACTTGCACCAGAAGTTCGCCGCGCGAGGCGCGCCCGCGTTGACGATGGAGCATCGCTTCATCCAAGTGAAGACTTGCGGCCGTCTGGAACAACTTCGCGCGCAGGGAGCGCCTCAAATCGGAATACCTCTCGCCATCACCGGCGAATGCAGCTACTTAAACGCTTCCACGTACAAGGAATGCGGCAAGTCGGGAGAGTCGCCCGGTTCGTAGGGCGGTACCTGAGTCCCATACAAGCGGCTTCTTCCTTCCGCGGATTCCTGCACGTCACTAAAACCGGATTGTCGCAGCACTTCATCCATATAGGTGAAGTCGAACGCGGTTCGGTGCTGTCCATCGCAGAAAACAAAATTCGAGAAGCGACCGCCGAGCGAATCGAAATGGCGCGGGAAAGAATCGTCAAACCATGCGATCTGATTCCTGCTGTACGCAAAAATCGCGCTCGCCAAATTGGGAACAATCAGGCGGATTCCGCCGCCCGGCTTCAGCACCCGCAGGCACTCGCGAAGCAGCAGTTGCAACTCATCCGGATAAAAGTGCTCGAACATGTGTGTCGAATAGATCGAATCCGCGGAGTTCGAAGCAAAGGGAAGTCCGTTGCGCACGTCCAGCCAGAGATCGAGCTTGTTAAAGAGGTTGCCGTCGATATTCACGAAGCCCGGCAGGTACTTTGGACCGCAACCCAGATGCAGATGACGCGCGCCACTCCGAGCGCCTGCGCTCCTCACATACCGGTGCAAGTAGTAATTGGGAAGGGTGGCTTTGGCAATACCCCAAAATACGATGTCCTTGTAGCGCTGGTGAAGCAACCCATCCTCCAAAGCGTCGATGGTCATTATAGTGGAAGGTCAGGGCGGGCGATCCGAGCCGATGCAACGTCTCGGAACTGGGATGGCTCGGTCAAATGAGCCAGTCGCCGTCGGCCGGAACCGTATACCAGTTCCGCGTTGGCAGCAGACCAGACTTGTCGAGGAGCCAGCCGTTGGGCGTATCCAACGTCCGGCGTATGAAACCGATGCGCCGAAAAGCGTCTTGCCTCGCTTCATCCAGGCCGCGCAGCACGATGGCATCGATGACGTCGCGATAGCGTTGCAGCAGCGCACCGGCGACCGACACGCACACATCCGGCGTCACTGCGGGATAGATGTCGAGCAGGTTGAGAGTGCGAATCTGTCCGCGATATCCACGAGGACGTTGATTGACGGTCACCAGCACTTCGGAATCGACCTGCTGGTTGCGAAAGGCGAAGACGGCGCGGGTGGCGTCCGGTCCGGAAAAATAACGCCAGCGGATGTAGGAGAGATCGCGGCTTGCAGTCAAATGCGAAGCGGCATCGTGAATGGGCAGTTGCATGACCTGCTCGGCCGAAGTCAGCGGGACGAGATGTTCTGGCCGGCCGCGATCAAGTTTCAAGCGCTTAAAGGGACGCACAAAAGGTGCGGCGGGACCACTGATCATTCTCGCAAGCGTCTGCGGCGCGAGGCGGCGTTTCAATCCCTCTTCGATCACGCCTTGCCAGTGCAGCACGCCCAACAACTCATGATCGGAATAGGGGATGGGAACCGCACCGCGAGCTTTCCACAACCGGGCTGCGTCGGCGTTGGCGGAGTTTCCGAATAACGGCCATTTTCGACCCAACTGGGAGAACCGAAGGAAGACCAGACCGCCGCTGCCGCGATAGCGCTCGTCCACATAGAAGCAGCTCGACCCGACAATCAGCAATGTTTGCTGCTGGAAGCGGAAGACTTGTGGAACAGACAGAATGCAGCCGACGAGTTCGCCTTGCGGCGAGCGCAATCCAGAACCGAGCGGAATCTGCGGATCGCGGGCCGGGTTCTCCAGCAGAAACCAGCGCAGGTGTCGTTCGACGCTCGCGGATTCCCGCCCCGATTGCGACGCGATAAATTGCGCCAGTTCGACAATCTCGGATTCGGAAATTGTGACCAACTTTGCGGGAGGACTTCCCTCCGGCTTCATCTTCGACGGCCTGCTCATGCGATCGCTTCCGCGTAGATTTGCGCCAGGCGCTGAGCTTGCTGCGATAAAGTCAGGCCGTTGAGGATCGTATCGCGCGCAGCCGCGCCCAGCCGCGAGCAGAGATCGGGCGAACCCAGCAGGGTCGAGAGTCCCTGCACAAGCTCGTCGAATGCGTCGGCGGGCGTGTGCCAATTCGAAATGAGCCAGCCATTGCGCTCATGTTCGATAATCTCTTCAATTCCCTGCCCGCGACAACCCACCACCGGCTTGCCGCAAGCCATTGCCTCCAGATACGCACATCCCAGCCCTTCATAGCGGCTCGGCAAGACAAACACGGAACAGGCGCGCATGGCGTCGGCTACTTCCTGCCGCGTCTTCCTTCCCTCAAATTGCACGCGCTCCGCAATTCCCAGTTCGCGGGCCAACCCTTCGAATCGCGCGCGGTCGGGACCATCACCAATCATCCGGCAGTGCAACTGCGGAAACGAGGTTGCGAGTTGGCGGATCGCCCTTAGCACAAGTTCATGCCCCTTGCCGGCGATCAGGTTCCCAACGACCAGGATCTCCTGTTTCTGGTGTGGTTGCGCCACGCCGGGCGCTGGCGCAAAAAAATCGGTATCGGTGCCGTTATAAATGACCCAGCTCCGAACGCCCTCTGGCATTCCCTCTTGCAGAAGACCCTGCATTGTCTTACTGACGCAGATGACCGTCCGCGCGGCGCGATAAACATCGATGGAAACTGTGCGCCGCCATTGCGCGGACACGCCGGGGAGAAAGCACGTGTTGAACACATCGAGGCCGTGCAGCGTCAGAACAAGAGGAATCTTCAGACGCCGCGACAGCAGGGCTGCCGCGTGGCCGCAGGGCAGAGCGGCATGGGCGTGGATGACGTCAATCGGTCTCTCTCGGTGGAGCCGCGGCACCTCGGCCAACAAGCGAGCGTAGAGCCACCGCCCCGCGCTCGACAAGCCCAGATTCCCGGGAATTTGCGGGTAGCGAAACCAATCCGCAGGCGCCGACGGGCTCGTTTGCTTTCGACGATGATGGAGGGGGGCGACGGCGATGATGCTGGAAGCGATTCCAAAGTGCTCAAACTGCCGCGTGGATTCCGCAATGAAGCAGCCGCTGACCTCATCGTCCGCGGAGGGAAAGAATGGCGTCAACGTTAAAACGTGAAGCGCGCGTTTCCCTGCCTTCTTTGCCGGCGAACCGTCGCTCTCGTGGCGTGCTAGGTCTGGGCTCAACGCTCGCTTCCATTCGACGCCGGTCGCTTCAAGGCTTCTCACTCTTCCCCATGCTGTTTTCCGTCGCAGTCGTTACGCTTCTATCTCGGCTTCGCTGCCTGGCCAGAACGATCGGCGATCAGTTCCGCCAGGCCGGCAACGGTCACAAAGCGCGGATCTTGAAAGTCCTGTTCGGAAAACTGCATGCCAAAGCGATCTTCAATCTCCGACACGAATTCAATCACTTCGAGCGAAGTCAGCAATCCGGCGTCAAAGTAATTTGTGGCCAGAAGCTGGGCAGTATCTCCCTTGAATTTCCTGCGGCTGACAAACCAGGCGCACAGCCATTCCGAAGCCTGTTCTTTCAATTCGTCACCCACACGGGCCGTCACCTCTCGATCGCGATGCAGCGCACCGGCGAGCCGTCGCAACCTTTCAATTTGAGCGGCAGAACGACGAGTTCCACATCCTGCGACGTCAGAGATTTCAAATTGCAAATGTACTCTACCAGCACCACGCCGGCTCCCAGCAAAACCTTGTGATTGGGAGAATCCTTCGCGGTACCTCGGGAGTGCGCGGCGTTGTCGGGCGACGGAGTATCCATGGCAATCAGGCGCACTCCATTGTCGACCAGCCATTGCGCGGCCTTCTCCGACAAAAACGGATACTGCGTGTAGAACGGCATCTGGCCGAAGTGGTCTGACCAATCGGTGCGCAGGATGATGCGCGCGGGAACTTTGCCGCCGAGTTTCTCCTGCAATTGCGGAACGTCGATCTCCTGCAGCGCCTTACAGGGAGTGAAATTCAGCACTCGCGCCGGCCCGACCAGGACGTCGAGCGGCACCTGGTCGATTCCCTTGCCTTGGGGAATAAAGTGCAAGGGCGCATCGGCATGGGTGCCCACGTGCGTCCCCAGCACCAGCTTTCGCGTCTCGCGCCCTTCCACCCCGTGTCGCCCGAGGATGGTGATCTCGACCACCGGGTGCCAGTGCGTGGGGAAGGTCATCATGCCTTCCTCAATGGTCAACGATAAATCGGTAATTTTCATGTTGTGAATTTCTATGTTATGCAATGCCTGCGATGGCCGCTCTCTAGTCCGACGCCTTGGCTATGTCGCTTGGGCGCGCGCGCAGGAACGATCCCGACCCAATCTGGAGTTTGCCGACCACCAACTCCCGCAACTGGGACTTTTGAACCTTGCCGTTTGCGGTTCTGGGAAATTCGTCGATGGTAACGTAGCGCGCCGGTTGCTGATGCGCCGCCAGTTCCTGCCGAGCGTGCTCCATGACCGAGTCGAGAATCGATTCCAGCTCAACGCCCGGTTCCAGTTTCAAGACCGCCACAATATCTTCGCCATAGAGTTCATGCGGAATGCTGACCACCGCCGCGTCCGCCACTCCCTTCACCTGCAAAAGAGGCTCTTCAATCGCGGCGGGGCTCACGTTGACTCCTCCGCGAATAATGAGGTCCTTCTTGCGCCCGGTGACGAAAAGCGCGCCGGCGTCATCCAGACGGCCAAAGTCGCCGGTCGGAAACCACTCACGGGCGTTTACTTCTTTCACACTTCCTTTTTCATCCAGGTAGCCCGCCATGAGATCCGGCGTCAGAATCTGAATCTCGCCTTCGACGCCCGGCGGCAAGGGCGAGCCATCTTCTCCCACCACGCGCAATTCGATCCCGGGTAAGACTTCTCCCACATAGCCGGTTCCCGCGACCGCCGCGGAACGCGCCGTCACGAAGAGCGTTTCCGAAAGGCCGTAGTTCTCGATCATCCGCACTCCGTACTTGGCTTCAAAGCCCGCTTTCAATTTCAAGGGCAGCGGCGCGAACCCGACAAATGCCCGCCGCACTCGCTGGCGGCAAAATTCTTCCCCGAGTTGCCCGCGATCCATCTTCAGCAGAATCGACATAACCGTCGGAGCCAACCACAATGTATTCGCCTGTAGGCGGCTGGCGCGGTCCCAGAAACTCAGACTGGAGCGCGCGTCGAAAACGTGGTCGATTACAACGCTTGCGCCTTGCAGGAACGGCAGAAGCAGCAGATTGTAAAAGCCGCCCATGTAGGCCATGGAAAGGGTCAGGTAAAAACGCGAAGCGTGGTCGATTCCCTGCTGCCCGGCAAAGGCGCGCGCGTTGCGGAACATGCGGCCAATTCGATGGGCGAGCCCCTTGGGCTTGGCTGTGGTCCCCGAGGTGTAGACGATCACCAGCAAATCGTCGGCGGTGACGTTCTCGAGCGGATGAAACGCAGCCGACGGTGCAAGCGAGGTCAAATCGATCGCGGCCGGCGCAGAGCCCGTCGGCGGATCCTGTGCGGTCGCAAGCGCGACGGCGGTGCTGCCGGCCGCCGCAACCCGCCCGCAAAGGGACACGCTGGCCACAACAAAACGTGGACCGCAACTCGACAATATGTAGCGCACATCGCTAGTGCTGAGATTCGGATTGATGGGAACAATCGTCGCGCCGGCGTACAGGCAGGCAAAATATAAGACCGCCAGTTCACAGCAATTAGGAACCATGACGCCGAGACGATCGCCGTGGCACAGCCCGCGTGAATGCAATTCCGCGCCCAAGGCACAGGCCAACTGGTGAAACTCCCGGTACGTCATCGGCGAACCGGTGAGCGCATCGACCAGAAAAACGCGCTCGCCGTTTCTTTCGACTACATCGACGATCTGCTCGCGAATGGTCATGGGATGCCTACAGACCGGCCCTCGGCAGACTTCAACAGGTTGGCGATTCCCGCCCAGCGCGCCATCTGGCCGCGATAGGCGTCGTTGGGATCGAGCCTTACCACACTGCGATTGGGCAGATCCTGCTCCAGACGCGGGAAATAGCCCGCCGTCAGTAGGATCCCATCCGCCCGGGTCAGTTGATCGATCGATTGCGTGTCCGCGCCGCTCGGTGGACAGAGCAGCAGCGCAACCGTAATTCCGAGATCAAAATGCATGCGATCGGAAAAGTCTTCGATGCGCCAGCAATTCGGGGGCGCGTCCGCCGGCAACTCGCCGCGCACCACGATGTTCTTGAACGTCTGAGACCACAACTTCAACAGCGCGCCATCAGGACTGCCGTAAACCATAAGGCAAAAATCGCCATAGCGTTGCGCGGCAGACATCATCACTTCATCGAGATAGTTGGCAAGCAGGGACCGGGAACGAATGGGGATGATCCGCTCGACGCCGGCCATCTCCTGGATGTAGGGGGGCCATTCGGTTCCCCATGCCCCACTGTCTAAATCCACCAGATAGACCGAGATGTCGTTCTTGGCGATCGCGAGCACCTGCTCAAGAATTTCGAACGAACCGTAAGTGACTCGTCCCAGCACAATGCTGTCTTCGGCCAGCACCAGATCCGCGAGCACGAAACTGGAGGACGGTGATTCGGCGGCGGCCAGTTCCAGCACCGGTCGGGCACGGCGCTTGGCGCAGGTCACCACCATCCCAGCCACCAGCGATTTCACGGAAGAAAGCGAACTGCTGATGCTGTTTTCCGAGATTCCCGGAGCGCGGAACGAAGTCAGGACCTCGTGGGCGCGGCTTGTTTTTCTCTTCGGCAAATTTGCGGCCACGCGTTCCAGCGTTCTTTCATCGAGATTCACTGGATCGAGTTCTCCCATCGCGATCACCAACCGGCGCAGATCGACGCCGTGCTTGCGCGCCGACACCGCCACCTTGGGCAGAAACGAAGAGTGAAACTGGCTGTAGCCCATCGACACGGCCATCATGTCGTAGAGCTGAATCTCCGTCATCAGCGGCTCCAGGAATTCCTCCGCCGCATCCATGACGTCGTAGAGGTCGATACCCGTTTCAACCCCGAGCCTATGGAAAACCGCGACCGCTACTTCGGTCGGCACGTTGCCCGAGCTTCGTCCTAAACCGTAGAGCGTGGAATCGATGAGCCTCGCGCCCGAGCGGAAGGCTTCCACGCTGTTGGCCACGGCGAATTGCAGATTGCTGTGACCATGAAATCCAAGCGCGCATTGGCAGCGCTGGCGCGCTTCACCGATATAACCACGCACATTTTCCGGAAACATGCTGCCAGCCGAGTCCACGCAGTAGACCGCTGCCGCACCAGCCTTTTCTCCGCCCTGCGCCTTCTCGCCAAATTGTTTCGGCGTCACGCCGTAGGTCTTCATGAAGTTCAGGCACGGAATCAATCCCAGTTCCCGGGCAAACTCCACGTAGGGATATGCTTCCTCAACCTCGGGGGCGTTGTATCCGATGCGAACGAAATCGAGCCCAGCGGAGCGCGCCGATCGCAGTTGCTCCTTCTTGCCAATTCCCGGAATAAAAAAACTTCCGATCATGGCATGGGGAGCGGCGCGTTTGGCCGCTTCGATCAGCCGTTCATCGCTGGCCGGCATCGCGCCTTTCCCCGCTTGCGCCGCTCCCAACCCCAGACCGTGACCCACTTCGATCCAGCGGAATCCCAGCCCGGCCAGCACACCCGCCAGAACTTCCGTATCGCGTTCCGTGAACTTGAAATCGACGGCGTAACTGCCATCGCGCAAAGTGCACTCGAGGATTTCCACCCGGTTGGCCGAGGGTTCGGGAAAAGGGCCGCCGTCCATGGTTCCGCTCGGTTCGACAGGGTTTCCCATGGAGACTTCTCCCGTAACAACAGGTCGCTGCGCCGAAGGCGTTTGAAATTAAAAGTATAGTACAGGGGGACCCGTCGCCGCGCGAATGGCGGCTGAGGACTCAGGATGGTCTCGAATCCGCGCTGAGAAGTTCCTCGGCCAAAGCAAGCAGACTCTCCACGTGGGTGTCCCAGCGGAAGTCTCGCGCACGGATGAAACCACTCTGCGAAAGCGTTTCCGCCAGCCCTGGCGCTCGATGCACTTGCAGCACACGGTCCGCCAATGCTTCCGCCGAGAACCGGGGAAAATACAATGCAGCATCCCGGCAAATTTCGCGGTGCACCGCCAGATCCGACGCCACGATCGGCAATCCGCTCGACATGGATTCGGCCAGCGGATGCGCGAACGATTCGGCATAGGCGGGTGTGACATAAACGTGGCAGGCACGATAGAGATGATGCAGCGAACGATAGGGAATGGTTCCAAGCTCCACGACCTTGACGTTCTCAATGCTTCCCAGGCTTTTTGCCAACGACGCAGCGTTTTCGGCACGATACGATCCGGGATTTTCGGCAGAACTCAACCGGCAGGTGAGGAAAAGCTTCACCGTCCTCCCATTCAGACCGCGGCTGACAATCGGGAGCGCCCGCAATAGAGTTTCAAAATTGCGGTAATAGTTATAGTGGCTCACAAACAGCAGGCGGAGAGAGTCATTCGCCTGCTCCAGTTCGGTTTGCACAGCCGATGGCAACGGAGTGGCATCACTGGCAAAAGCGTCGGGATCAAATCCGTGGTGCACGGCCATTACATTCTCGCCACTCCACTGGCTAAGGTCGTGGGCAAACGCCACGCTCGGAGCGACGGTAATTTCGGCGCGGCTTATCGATCGCCGTGCCAGCCAGCCCTTGACTAATGTGTCCAGCCACAGCCCGTAGTCTCCGCGGGCGCGAACATCGCGCAGGAAATCGCCGGAAGTGTACAGCGAGTTGCGCGATAGCAGGATCTGCGGGACGGGAGAATTCCAAAGCGCAAAGTTTCCAGCGGAAAGCAACACCTGCGCGCCGCTGCGCCGGATCAGTTTCGGCAGCGCCGTCTGCTCCTGGACGAACCGCCGAAGCGCACCGTTACGCTCCTGGACATGAACAAATGAAATGTTCGGCAGTTCCCCAAACTCCCGGCGCATTGCCGCATGCAGCAGCACGGTCGTCTCCACGTCGCCTCGCCGTGCGAAATGAGGTATCACATTGCGAAGATAAGTAAGGCCTCCCCCCGCGCTCGCGGCCAGGCCATTGATAAACAATCGGATCATCGGTTGGGCACGGGTACGCCGAAACCGGCGGTCGGCCGGCTAGATAATCGGGAGACCACGCCGACGACCGGGACCTCAACGGCAACTGGGGCGAGATCCGAGAGTACAAAGGCAAAAACCCAAAAATACAAGCAGGGATATGCGCCAACGGCAAACAGCCAATCCTCAAAGCCGGCGTGAACCAGGCCAGCTAACACCACCATGGCCAGCGGAATCGAGTAATGGCGCGGATCATGGGTTCGGTTCATCCACGCACAGACTCTCCATACATTCCTCACCGTCAACCCCAGGATTATCACGAATGGCAACGCGCCCAGCAGTCCCACCCATTCCGCGATGGTCATATAGCTGCTGCCATGCTCGCGAACGGTCTCAGCGCTCGAAGAAAATTTTCCGAAATACAACCCCGGATCCTCACCCGTTGGGCTGGTGCCGTAACCCGTCCCAAACAACGGATGTGCTTTGATGGTAGCGATCGAGACTTCCCAAGGGGTCCGCCGCGAACCCAGGATGCCCTCTTCCTTGTGCCCCTTGTAGAGAACCGTGTCCTCCAGGCTCTCGACCCTCGTGTTCAAACTTCCCGGATCTACAACCCCGGTCACCGCAACCATGAGCAGAACCAGTGCCGCCACCTTCACCAACAGTCTGTATTGGCGCAGGCAAAGACAGAGAACAAAGGTGACGACCGTGATCGCAACGATTCCAGCACGTGCCATGCTGAAAAACACAAGGTAGGTGCAAAACAAAAGGGCCACCAGTCGGCGAAATCTCATCATCGGCCCTTCGCTATTGAGCCATCCCCAAAACAGCACTGGGAACAAGCCGATGCTCATCGCCGCGCCCAGCGAGTTGGGATTGCCCCAAATCGATTGTCCCAGGCCGAAATAGCAGATCGCCGTGCCATAGACGGCCACTTCACTTCCCCAGAGCAGGCCGCGGAAAAAATGTTGCTCCCGGCCGAGAACGGCCACGCGAGCGCCAGAAGCGCAATACAGAAAAAGCAGCAGCAGGCTCAGCGCCTTGAGCATAGCCATCGATACATAAGTGGATACGCCGGCCGAAGCAAACGCGGCGCAAACGCAAAAAAACGCAATCAAGTCTAACGAACTTGAATTGGCGTGTGGTCTCTTCGTCCATATTACAAATCCCACAACGGCACCCGCCGCCAGCACAGCCCATCGTCCGGCGGTCCAGGCGCCCTGCAAAGGCAGATGCATGCCGGCCCAGACAAAGGTGACGATCAGCAGAGCAAAAAAACGCTGTTCATACTTCCACATGCAGGCGGCGATCACCTCCAGCAACAAAACAGCGCCCAGGAAGGAAATGTCCCCGAAGTACTGGAAATTGCGATAGGCAAAGTAGAGCGCCAGGCCCAGGCCCAACCCGATGCCACCCCACTGCAGCGGTTTCGCGGAGTTCACCGGACCCCCTTGCCGCCGGCAGTCGCCACAGCCAAGCCGTCGGCGCATGCTTCCGGCGAATAGCTGCGAATTCGTTCGAGACTGTGCGCGCTCATCCGCTGTCTGAGGTCAGGTTGCCGCACCAATGAGTCGATCGCCACGCTCAGTTTCTCCGAGTTTTCGGGAGGCACAACATAACCGTTCCATCCATCCTCGACCAGATCGTCCGCGCATCCCGCCACATTGCTCACGATGATCGGAAGCCCGCACGCCATCGCTTCGTTCACCACCAGACCCCAGGTGTCGCTGTGCGTCGGCAGAACCAGTGCTTCCGCGAGCGCATAGAGACCGGCCAGGTCTTCGCGCTGCGCGAATCCTGGAAAACAAACCGTCCCGGGGCGAATGCGTTTCGCCCGTTGCTCCAGTTCCTGTCTGGAAGCGCCATCGCCGGCAAACACCAAGCCCACGTCGCGCCGCAGTTCGCCCTCCAGTTTGGCATAGGCATCGAGCAGATCAAAGATACCCTTATCCGGCACCAGGCGGCCCGCAAAAAGAATAAACCGCGCGGGCAATTTCAGTTGGCTGCGAAATTCCGATTCACGGCTCCTGATCTTCTCCGCTTGGGTGGCAAAGAAGCAATTATCCACCGCGTTGGGCGCCGTGAAGATGACCTCGTCGCTGGCTCCAAGCCTGAGCAGGTAGGCACGCGAGGATTTTCCGGGCACCACAAAGGCGTTGCAAGACCTGACAAAATATCGCTTCAGCCATTCCACTCCAGCACGGCCAGATCTCTGGTCGCGCTCGTTACTCTCTGTCCACAGCACAAAACGCACCTGGCGCCGGCGGCCCCACCACAGCGATCTCCACGATGCCGGATAGTTGTAGCCACCACAGATCACTGTCTGAGGACTCGCGGCCTCCAGCGCGGGGACCACTCTGCGATTCACCAATACGCCGCTTTTTCCCACGCGCCATCGCCAGGAGGGTAAGACTTCATACGAGAAGCGTATCTCATCGGCATGGATGCGCCACTGCCGCAGCGCCTTGTCGGTCTCCGCCATAAACAGCACGTGCAAATCCAGCTCCGCATGACGCGCCAGCGCGTTGAAAACCGGAATCCGGTAGGGAGCAATGATCTCGGTAAGGATTACAACCCTGTGTTTCATGCGCGCCACTCGCACAATGTTCTGGGTGATGTTATGGAGGATGGCTTCATGCGATTCGCGGAACTCGCTTCCCCTGGGGCGTGCCACGCCTCGCCACCGACAATTCGAAGAGTTCCTTCCACTGTTCCGTGACCCGATCCCAGTCGAATTGCTCGGCATGCTTCGCGGCCGCCAACGACATCTGCGTTCTCAGCGCGGGTTCTCGCATCAGCCGACCCAGCGCTTCACCGAGTTCGTCGTCGGAAGACGCCAGCAACCCCGTGACGCCATCCACGACATAATCCGGGCGGTAGGAATTCCGCGCCACGCATGGCAGGCCGCACGCCGCCGCCTGCCCCAACACCTGCGGATGCCCTTCCAGTTCGCTCGGAAAAAAGAAGATTCGCGCGCCTCGCATTTCGGAGCCGAGTTGAGCGGCGCTGAGGTGGCCGAGAAACACAACGTTGCCGCAGTGAAGCTCTTGCGCCAACCGTTCACACGCGTTCTGCTCTTCGCCCTGCCCGGCCAGCCGAAATTCCCACTCTGGATGTTTGGCCGCCTCCCGAACCACCAGGTCGGCGCGCTTGTACTGTCGAAAAGATCCCGCGAACAACACGCGCGGACGCCCCCCGTCGTCGTCTCGTCCTGCTCCACGTTCAGGGGGGGACGGATAGTAATAGCGCCGGTCAATGCCGTCATAGACGGTTTGCACATTCCGTCCTCCGAGTCTCTCGACCGTCTCCGACATGTGGCGGCTGTTCCCCGCGACCACGTCACACTCCCGAATCGCGCGCCGCAGGATCTGCCGGTTCGCATCTTCTTCGAGCCCTCCGGAAACCACGTAGGTAACCAAAGCCGTCTTCCAATGCAACTTCGCGCGGGCGAAAAGCAAAACGGTTTCGAGGACGCTCTCCCGCGGGAAAAAGTAGACATCCGGCGCATGGGTCAGCAAATACCACAGAACGCGCGCCGTATTCCCCCGCTTTCTCCAGCGGAGAATCTTCGTGTTCGGTCGAGCGGCGATTCTCGGGTCCGTCGCGCCTTCGCCAAACATCACCACGCGAAAACGCGATGGATCCATGCGCGCAACAACTTCCTTCACCGTCAAATTCTGGGCATTGGTGTTGCTCTCGTCGGCGAAAGATGGAGTAAAAACCGTGATCATGCGGATGGCGCAAAACTAGAACAGACGAAAAAACGTATCTAACTTATCTAAAGGATTTGCGCGATTCCAATTCTAGCCCAATCGATCGGAACGAAGATCGCGCAGCCGCGCGCGCAGCCGCATCTTGTCATCGTAGGCCGAAGTCTCTTTCTCCATGTGGTCGCGGGCGGCCAGCAGCAGCCGTTTTCGAGTTCCGGCCGCAAGCCCAGCGCCGCCCCGATCGGCCTCAGCTGGGTCCGTTTCCAGGTCGTACACCTCTTCGACGGCGTCGGGCTCAACCCGCATGACCATCTTGAAGCGTTCTTCGCGAACCGCCAGCAGCCTCGATACGCTCCGGCTTTCTGCTCGAAAGGGATTCGTGCAACCGTACCCGCACTCGATGATCGCAGGGCCGATCGCGGGATCATCCCAGGGCTCGCCTCGCTGTAGGTTTGTCCACAGACTCCGCCCCCGAAATGACGAAGGTGCCTCCGCACCGAGAATTTCAAGCAGAGTGGGCGCCAGGTGCAGATGGCTCATCGGAGACGCTGGAAGCTTCCCCCCAAGCTCCTTCGGAACGCGCTCTCCCGGAACGCGAATCAGGACCGGCACGCGAACGATTTCCTCATTCAATCGCAGTGGCGCGTGATAACGCCCACCGTGCTCAAGAAACTCCTCGCCATGATCCGCAGTCAGAGCCAGCACACATTGATCCCACCGATTCGTTTGCCTCAGACTTCCCACCAAGCGCGCGATCTGGCTGTCCACCCACCGGATCCCCGCGTCATAGAGCCTCACAACTTCATCCCGCTTCGAGCGCAGACCCGGTGCCCCAAGATCCGAACGATTCCAATACTCATTCACATAGCGGGCGCGTCCAGGCTCGACGCTTGTTCCCGTAAGTTCGCGAAACGCATCCTCCGCCGGATAATACGGCGAATGTGGGTCCATCAAGTGAAGCCAGAGAAAGAATGGCTGCTCCCCAACCGAAGCCAGCCACGCCTGCGCCTCGTCCACCAGAACGTCGGCAGCGGGAAATCTCCGTAACCCATCGATGCTCTTGGCCGGCGGCGCGATTTTCATGCAGTACTGAAAATACAGCTCGTCGTAGAGTCGACTGAGTCCGACCGCTCCCGCTAGATTTCTGATCGATCGGTTCAACTTCCCCCGGACCGAATCGTCCGGCGAAGCCTCCGCGCTGGCCCCTTCTGGAACTGACTTCGCCTCGAAGTCGAGAAAGTCGCGGAAAACGTCAAACCCCTGGTCGTACCCGAAGCGCGGCGAGATATAAGGATTAGCCGCGGAAAACGCGGCCGTGGCACATCCGGAGGCATGCAATGCGGTCGCCAGTGTAGCTTCTCCCGGAGCAAGCCCAACCACATCCCGCCCCAACGCGAACGGCATGCGGGAGGCGAGGATCGTCGGAAACGAATAATAGGTCGGAGCGCCGCCAACTATGGCCGTCGGCACCACGAAAGCTTCTTCTGCCAGCGAATCCAGCAAAGGTGTCGTAGGACGAGGGTATCCGTAAAATCCGCAGTGATCCGCCCGCAGGCAGTCCACCGTGATCAACACCAAAGATCGCTTGTTGTTACTCACAGAACTCACTTGAGCCGCCCGCCACCGCAATCAGTAGGCATGAATCGCACCCACTTTTACGCTCCCGCTTTCTCCAGCATAGCTGCCTGCCGTCGCAATCGAGAATAGATCGGCGTCATTGACATAGAGCAAATCCGGCCACTTCTTCTTAACCGTAGTTAGGAGTTCATCGAGCAGTTTCAAAGTCGGCGTGCGAAAGTCGCGAATCGTCGAGTGGAAATTGATGGAGTGAATCGAAATCACCGCCGGCGAGCCGCCCGCGAAACACGCTGCCACTCGATCCACCAGTTTTTCCGGATCGCATGGTTCGACGGCGGGCTCCATTTCAACCGTGCGAAAAATAGAGAGTATTCCCCTTTCATCGAACTCGGGAGCTTTTCGCTCGCCGGGTCCGTTCTGCGCGACACGCACTCCAGTTTCGAACCACGCTGTCCTTGTATCCGCGTTGGCGCGATAGCCCGGCGCACACGCGCTGAATGGAGTCGACCCAAACAACTTATGGAAAACCTCCGCTGCGCGAGCGATCCGCAGCCGCTGCTCCTCCAACGACAAGAATCGGCGCGCCGACGGCAAATCCGGCTCCCAGTACTCATACCCGATCCACGGCATGCGCCAGTGAATATACGGAGTTCGCGCTTGCCAGAGTGTCTTTAGCAGTTCCGATCGTTCGCCACCGGCATTCAATTCTCTGGCAATCGCCCGTTCGCAAAAGTGGGTCAGCCCATGCAACGCCGGATAAAACAGCCGCTCGCGAATGCCCTCCGCATAGGCCTCGAACAGTTGCGGACGATGCCATGCTCCCGGCAACCCTTCGGTGAGCAGGCGCAGAGGAATCTGTGCATGCCCTGACTCGATCTTCTGGCCAGAGAAATAGCGATCAAAATCCACATTCGCCATGATGAAATTCATGACGATCGACGGCCTGCGCCCGGTTGCGTCCCGATGTTTCCTCAGAACTCCCGCGAGCGCATGCACGTCCTCGGCTGTTTCCAGGCTGTAGAAATCGTACGGTTTCTCGCCCAGATTCAACCCCGCTGCCCGGAGCTCGTCCCATCCCTCGCGGTCGCGCACGCCGGCACGCCCCCAATCGTCGCTTTGAAACAAAACCAGAGGACGATCGAAGCGCAGCGCACGCACCGCCTTCGCTCCACCGAGCGCATTGCGCAGCCGCGTGATCACTTCACTTCGCCCTTGCGCAGAACCAGCATTTCGCATCCTCCTTCGCGAAGCCGTATCCAACGCAGAACAAGCGCTCTAAGGACGGACCCGAACAGAGGGGAGGAGATCATCTTCTTCACGAGGCGAGCCCGGGCACTCGCGAACTCTCCCTGTCCGGCACACTTCCGAATGAACTGCTCCTGATGGAAATCCAGAACCTCGAACTCGTCTCCCATCGTTTCCAGCCATTTCCGCAACCGGCGGTTCGTCGTGTAATAGAGATCTCGAAGCATGACGGGATCCCGCCCTCGGAGTCGCAGGTACAGGCGCCCCAGGGACTTGGGCATGAGGGGCAGCCAGAACACTTTGTAATGCGATTCGTAGAATCTCAGATAGTTCGGACAAGCCACGTACAAAGCGCCGCCCGGCCGCAGGACTCGGACCGCTTCTCGAAGTACGGCTAACTGGTCCCGCACGTGCTCAACGACTTGGTTCAGGGTAACGAGATCGAAGGCGTCATCAGGAAAAGGGAGTGCCTCGCCAACTGCCGAAATGAAAACATTCGACGATATTCGGCGCGCGGCGATCTGAATGGAGGTTAGGCGAGCACCTGCTCCGATCCGGTCCGGTTCCACTCCGAACGCCCGATAGCCCAACTGGCGGCAGCCAACCACAAATCCTCCCACGCCTGAGCCAACGTCAAGAATCCTAGCTCCCGGTGGAATTGGCCAGAACTGGGCGACCAGGCTCAGCACAGTCCCCGCTTCCGGCTGGAGCATGGCCTCGGCAATCTGGACTTGCATTTCTGGGGCTTGGATTCCTCTCCAGTTTTCCGCACGAAACGAGAGAAGCAACTCGCGGAGCTCTGCCTGGCTGATTGGTCTGGATTGGGACTTGGTCTCCATCGTCATTTGCGGGCCCATACACTGTAATTCACTGTGAACTGGTCGTTATCGCCCGCGATTCGTTCGACCGCGCAACCGGCAACGTTCAGCAAAGGAACCAACGTACACTGCCAGAGCGGAGCGAGAATTCTGGGCCTAAGAAACGAAGCGAGAAAGACGTTGCAGGTCCGAAAGAATCCAGTCAGGCTGTTTCCCTCGGGTATGACATGCACGGTTTCGAATTCCCGAAGCAGGTAGCGCAAACCCTCCGGCAGAAACCGCCAGCATTCTCTGTCGTTTTCACGCAAGAAAACGGAAGGGACGCTCAAAAACAGAGCACCTCCTTTGCGAAGCACTCGTTTGATTTCCGCAACCGCCAGTCCGGGATCCGGCAAGTACTCCAATACTTGCGTGCAGATCACGAAATCGAATTGCTCGTCCCGAAAAGGCAGCGCCTCAGCCGCGGCTCCAACATTGACGAGCGGATTCGTCTGCAAGTCAACCGCAACGTAGCTTCTGGTTCGCGCCTCCAGCAGCGGACGATACGGTTGCAACCGTCCCCCAACATCGAGCACGCGCAGCCCGCTCTTTGGCAGGCGATCCAATCCCGCCTCGAAAATCCGCCGCCGCCGGCGCAGGATCAGCCAATTCGGATTTCGCAGCGAGGGATGCAATCGCTCTCGACTCTCCCGTTGAACCTGTTCCAGGGTGGGTGGCGGCGGCATGGCAGAAATTACAGGTATCCCAAATCTCGCAAACGTTTCTCGAGAACCGACTGCTCCGCTTGATCCAGTTTGTCCGCATCATCGCGCAACAGTTCCCCAAGCACAAACTCCAGCAGCGCTTCCAAACTCGCGAAGCGAGCCCCAAAACGCTGCTCCGCCGATGCGCACAGTTCCTCTGGCAAGCTGACTTCTCGTCTGGCAGTCATTGTGAGAGTGAGGACGTCCTTCCCGTCGCGCCCAGAATACGGCCACGAATTGCGCCCACGATCATTTTGTCGTCATCGTCCAATCCCCCGAGCAACGCGAATCCGCAAAACGATGCGTAAGACGCGGCCAATGCCACTCCAATCCACAACCACTCCGGATGCAATCCCAACGACCGGGTGAACAGCCTCAACCCCGCCGTCACCGCCAGACTCGCCAGGCACGGCCCGAACAGGCGAAGATAGGTTCGATTGTAAGGCGACAGCCCCAGAGCCGCTCGCACCTGCCGCAGACATAGATAATTGCTCAGGGCATTGGTCAGCGCGGCTGCCAGCGCGACTCCGGCAATTCCAAACGGCCGCACCAATCCAACCGTAGCCGCGACCATGAATACCGCCATGATCACCTGCACCCGGATCAGGCGAACCTGGTTCCCCGACATCAGCAGCAAATATCCCACCGAACCCACGCCGGCGTTGACCAGTTGCCCCAGCGTGCCCAAAGTCAGCACCAGCCAGCCAGCCTCAAACGCCGAGCCAAACAACCGCATCAGGGGCTTCGAGAAAACGATCATGACCAACGCCAGAGGCACCGTCAATCCCAAAATCCATTTTGTCAACGTCTGGAATATCCGGCCGAGCAGGACGTGCTCCCCGCGGGCGTGCAAATCGGCGATGGTTGGGGAAAAGATCTGATTGACCGATTGCAGCGCCACCGGCACAAACGCAACCAGCGTGGCCGCAACGGAATAGATTCCCACTTGCCGCACATCGAGAAAAACTCCGAGCAGAATCTTGTCGGACTGCGAGAGCACAAATTCCAGAATGCTCACGCCAAATACGGCGGCGGAAAACCAGAAGACTTCGCGCTCCATCGGCATGGCCGTCTGCGGAACCTGTCTTGCCGTTTTCGGGGTCAGCCGCCACGCCGCCGCCAACAGCAAAATCAGGACCAGCACCGCGCTTGCCACCTGGGCCAGCAAATATCCGCGCAGCCCCATGCCCAAACTCAGCAGTACGATCCCGAACACGATGTTGAGTGGACTGCCGATAAAGTTTGTAATCACCGTGCGCAAAGCAACGTCTTTATACCCCGCCAAGACCTGGCCCAGAAAAGCGGTGAACGCGCCCAGAATCAACATCACGGCAAACAGATGGAGATACGGTATCAGCGCCGGAACGTGATAAAGGCTCCGCGCCAGCCATGGACCGGCGGCCAGCAGCAGCGCCGCCAGCACAACATTCCCAATCCCCAGCAAAACGAACGCCCGGAGCAGAAATCCGTGCAGCCGCTGCCATTGTTCGGTCGCCGAATATGCCGCCACAAAACGCACGGCGGCTTGGGGCAGACCCAGTCCGTTGAAAAGTCCAAAGAATCCCACGATCGTCATGCCGAGGGCAAAGATTCCCAGCGCCTCGGCGCCCAACACTCGCGCCAGGTAGATCTTGAACAGATATCCTGCCGCCGCGGTAAACAGGGTTCCCGCAAAAAAGACCGCCGAATGCCGCGAGATGCGCCCCATCTCGCTGCGAAATTGCGCTGCGGGCCTGCTTGCGGGCGGAGCCTGCGACGCCTCGACGACTGAATCGGGGATCTTCAAAATTTGCCTGTTTGCGCTTGTTGACGAATCGTTGTTAGAGATTATCTCAAACCGCTGCTTGTCGGTCTTCTCTGCATTCCCCACCGGGTTGTCAAACTGTCACGCCTGGATTAGCTGGGTTCTCCTCGGCGTTGCTTCAAATCCCAAAGAACATCGAGCTCGTCGAGGACAATATCGGGAGTCGACACGGGCGAGAGCAGGAAATCGGTGAAATTGCCGCGACCGAAATCGAACCTCGGAACTTTGACGTAACCTGCGGAAGTAATCCAGTATGGTTGGTAGTTAAGAGCTGCGACGATTTTCTGGGTTCGCTGGTTCCCGTGGAGCCGGGGCAGGATCTCGCAGACTATGAATGGGCGGTCTCGGCAGATGATTCCCCGCATGCCCTCCAGCACGTCCGCCTCGAAATCCTCGACGTCGATTTTGACCACATCCACGTGCATTGGGTGACGCGCTTCGTACTCGTCGAATCGCACCGTTTCAACGTCCATGCGCGGAGAGCCCTTCCTGGACTGCCAACTGTCGCCGACTAACGTGCCGGTGCTCTCAATGTCCAAAGTTTTGCTGCGGCAAAAATAACGTCGCCCGCCCGCTCTCGCCCGACAGCGCTACATTCTCGCAGCGAACGCGGCCCTCCAATTGATTCAGCAGAATATTTTTCTTCAGGCCGTCGAAGATCGACGGCACCGGCTCGAAGGCGACGACCTCGAGGTTTGGATTCCACAGCGCGCTCAAAACCGAGTAAAGGCCGAAGTTTGCTCCCACATCGACGAAGGTCGCCGCGCGCTCAAAGAAGAACCTGAGCGTTCGCGAAGTTTCAGGCTCAAACCCGTCCAGCCCATGCCAAAAGAGCACAGAGGCGATTCCAATCCCGGAGTCTCTGCCGATCGACAAGCTCTTGCCGTTGGGCAAACCGATCGTCACGCTGTTCTTGCGCACTCGTTGTTCGATACGGAGCGCGACTTGGGAGGAAGCGAAGTGCAGCGGCCGCGTGGAATAGGCGAGGACTTGGCTCAGGTAATAGTTGTCGCGCCAGCGTTTCATGATTCTCGTGAGGCCACCCGCCATTCAGTCTCGCCCTTCTCGAACTTACGCTCGCGCCCGATTCCGGAGGCGCGTTCTCAAAACACGGTTGGACACAACTGAGAATTAGAATACGACAGAGTTTTTCCGGAGAAGGCCCGTTGATCACCTCATACCGCTCGCCTCCGTCCAGCGGAGAACTTCCGAAAACGTATCCGGCGAGATACTCTGCACCAGACGGCGCGCGGTATTTGAATTCGGTATCGCCTTACTCACGAGATCTGGGATACGCAGTAAATCATCCGGACATTCGAGCATCCGCCCCACACCGAAGCGCACATATTGGGGAACATATCCGGCGTAGGCGTGCCGCAACCATGCGCACAGAAACGCCGGGATCCCGACCGCCGCACACTCGAATGCCACCGTCGACTCGACCGTCACCGCGCACCATGTTTTCTCAAGCATCGCGCGCGACAATGGTGCGTCCGTCACGCTTACAAACTTATGGTCTTCCGCGCTCAACATTCGCTTAAGCAACCGCCGCCGCTGCCGGGCGCTCTCAAACGGATGCAACTTCAAAGCCACCGTCTTACCGGAAGCGCGGGCCAGTGCACACAGACGAGGTAACACGTCTCGATACACTGCTTCTACTCGCCAGGAATCGGTCTCATAGGGTTCGGTGAAAAACGCGATCCATGGAGCGCGTTCATTCCAGACTGAAGCATTCTCTTGCGATGAAGATGATGGTGCTCCGATTCGAATCCGTCCGGCATCGACTCCGCAGACGCGGCCGAGATAATCGCGTTCCATCTCGCCTTTGGCTAGATAACTCGAAAACCGCAGATTCTTGAATGCCATGCGGCAATCGAGCGCTCCGTGATGGCATGCGACCGCCGGAATTCCCCGCTGCTCGGCGAGCAACAGAGGAATCCGCGTGTAGGGATTCGAATCGTCGGCGCTCAGACAGCCCATGATCGGGTGTTTCTCGAAGACCTGTATCCAGGCATCGCGGACCGAGAGTCCCCAGCGTAGCCAACCCGGTCCCTTCCGTAGGACCCCCATCTGAAGGGCCAAATGAAATGCCGGATGTTGCGCAAGCGATTGCTCCATATCCTTCCAGCAGACTTCAAGTTCCTGCAATTCATTGCGGTCTTGCTTCTTGGTTGCAAAACCGGCCAGGCGCACTGTCTTTACATTTGCCGGAAGCGGCGACACGGCTCCGGACTCACGGGCGAGAACCAGGAGGAATTTCTGCGCGGGCAAAATTCGCGCGTAACTTAGCGCGGTCCTCGTGACATTGGTATAGGCCGACGGGAGCAGCATGACCGGCTCCCCCCTCGATTCGCTTGACTGCTTCGATGGCTCCCCCGCCGGGCCCGCCAGTTTCCTGCGCCAGCGGTAGTAAGGATCGTACTTGTCGTAGACCACCTGCCGCAGATGGACAAAGCTCAAATTCGCCACCGCCGCGCCGCGCCGCGCCACACCGCGCATCACACGACTGCGAGCTCCGCCCTGCAGCACATGCAGTGGTACTCCCAATTGCAGCGCCAAAGCTTCGGCCATCGGCGACGGTCGGCTTACCGCGAGTGTGCGACATCCGCCAAGCTTTTCGGCCAACCGAAGCGCGAGCCGTACGTCCTGCAATTCCGGCTGCAGCACCAAGCCGATCACATCCCACCAGTCGATGCCAAACCGGTCAACGACTTGTCCCATGCCGAGTTCAAGCAGCTGACGCCAAATCTGTAAGTCCTCAACTTCAACGGCGAGATCAAAAATACTGGAGACTGGGCAGTTGAGCGCGATACTCCTCTCGTCATAAAAAGACTTTGGGGCTCGACCCAGGTCGATTACCGCATCCCAAGGCTGACGCGCAGATGAACCTTGAAGTTCATCGTCGGGATGTGCCAGCAAAACTCGCATAGAGGCCGGTGTCAGATCCTAGGTCTCAGTCTTGGGGATGAGGTCTTGGCTCCTGGGAGATTCGAAAATCCCCTGAGAACTGAGATCTGGAATACTCAACTCTCAACCAGTTCCCAACTCATCGGCGTTCCCCGCTCAATATCGCAAGCCGCGCGCTTTCCCAGAACTTCGTTGAAATGCCGCGGATGCAATCCGTCCGCTGGACGAATCGAACGCACATTTTGTCTCGTAAACAATTCACCCTTCTTTATATCCTCGACCACAAACAGCGACCGCCGAAACTTGCGGCTATTGGCCTCATGCGAACCCGACCAAAACTGCACCGAGCCCAAAGCCTTTTCGGCTGTGCGCACCGCCTCTACCATCGCCTTGAATTCCGAGGGTTCGAGCGAGAATGCGCTATCCGGTCCGCTATCCGCGCGGCACAGGCAAAGGTGTTTTTCAATGATGCACGCTCCGAGCGCCACGGCGGCCACGGGGACCGCAATGCCCATCGTGTGATCCGAAAGCCCCACCGGACAATTGAAACGGCGCGCCAACTCGGGAATCGTGCGCAGGTTCGCTTCGTCCGCCGGCGCCGGGTAGGCGCTCGTACACTTCAACAGCGCAATCTGCTTCGCTCCCGCTCTGCGCGCCGCTTCGACCGCTTCCGAGATTTCGTCCTCGCTCGCCATGCCCGTCGACATTATCAGCGGCTTCCCGGTGCGAGCCATCTTCTCGATCAGGCCGATGTCCACCAGCTCAAACGACGCCACTTTATGCGCCGGAACATTCATCCGTTCGAGAAAATCGACGGCCGTATCGTCGAACGCACTCGAAAACAAGTGCATTCCGAGTTCGTCCGCGATGTCTTTCAACTTCGGCTGCCATTCCCAGGGCGTAAACGCCTGCTGGTAGAGGTCGTGGAGGGTCTGGCCATCCCACAGCGTGCCCCCGGCAATCCGAAAACATGACTTATCGCTGCGCAGAGTAATGGTGTCTGCCGTGTAGGTCTGGAGCTTGACCGCATCCGCGCCGGCTTCTTTTGCGGCGCGAAGAATTCGTACGGCCTGATCGAAATCCTGGTTGTGATTCGCCGAAAGCTCGGCAATCACATACACCGCCGACCCCGGACCGACGCGCCGTCCCGCAATCGTGAATGCAGCCACTTCAGCCGGCATGAGTTCCCGTCCTGCACTCCCAGGTAAAAAGCAAAGCGTCTTGTCCGGCGATGCGTTCTTTTTCTTTCCTCTGAAAACCGCTCGCTTCGAACAAACGTACCGACGCCTGATTCTCAGGCTTCACGAATGCATCGACCCGCTGCGCCGAATTCGCTCGGACCAGGTCGCGCGTGGAAAACAAGATCAGTTCCCTGCCCCAGCCCTCGCCCCGAAACCGCAACGCCACGTTCACCGAGAGCACGGCGCTCTCCCCCTTGATTTGGAATCGCACCACGCCCACCGGTTCGCCGGCCGCGTTCTCACCGATGTAGATTACCGACTGCGGATCCTGCATCCGCTCCGCAAACCAATGGCTGTGTTCTTCCCACGAAATTGCCGCTGAGTGAAACGATGCCGCCCGCACAACCGGATCTTGCGCCCACTCAAACAGCAATTGGCAATCGTTCTCCCTTACCGACCGAAGCTTCAATCCCCTGTCGATAAGCGCGGCGCGCACCCGCTCGCTGCCCAAGCCATCCACCAATTCGCGTGCGCACCCGCTCATCGCGGCGCGCCGCTCGGAAGATTCCATCAAAGCTCGCAGTTCGCCGGCAAACCACCCCGCGCGAAACTCTCTCGACGTCCCGGCATTCACCGCCATGCCCAATTCCGACAGGCGCTCCGCGGTTCGCCGCTGGTTTTCCGCGACAATCAGCAACATCGACGGCAGCCCCATGTAGCAAAGCTCATACGAAGTCACGCCTGCGCCGGCAATCGCCAGATCTGCCCAGGCCATCAATGCGGGCATGTTTTGCACGTTCCGCATCACGCGCACCGGAACTGGACAAAGGTCGACGGCCGCCTGCAAAGATGGCAGATGCGGGTTGCCGCTTCCGACCACCAAAATCGCTTCCGAGTCTCCGGGCGAATCTTCGGGCGAACTCTTCAGCAGAGCCAAGCTCTGAAGAATTTGTTCGCTTGCGTTGTCCGGATCGCTTCCGCCAATCGTGATGAGAATCTTGCGGGCCCGATCCGGAATCGCTCGCTTCCACCCGATCCACGGCGAGAATTCATCGCGCAGCAACGCATAGGCTGGCCCCAGAAGCAGCTTGGAATTATGATTCGTCCGGCCATACATCTCCGGCGTTGCGTATGCGTTTTGGTTCAACACCCAGCGGACGGGATAATCGCTGGCGTGGCCGTAGTCATCGATGGTAAGAACCCGAATGCCCGCCCCGCTGAGCGTCGCCTGCTCGCTCGCTCCGAAGCTGTAACCATCCAGCACGGCAATTGGGCAACCAGCGTCGATCGCCGGACGGACAAAATCCTCGGCGGATCCACCGCCTTCACCAGGCAGCGTTTGCAGCAAAACACCCTCAGCGCGAATCCGCTCCTCGATGGCCGCCAGTCCTTCCCGCATCAGGAAGGTTACATCGCCGCCAGCTCGCCTCCACGCCTGCGCCAGGGCCACGCATCGCATGACGTGGCCAGTTCCAACCTGGATTCCGCATTCGGCGCAGACAATCAGGTGGCCCGGCTTTTCCAATCTGGATTCTCCAGTGTTCTTATGCACGACTTTATGCACGAACCCTTCATCGAACCTTGAATACCGGCTGAATCATCTCCCCTTCAAGATGCTCTTCCGGTTGCGCTTCGCCCAGCCATTTCGCCAGCGTCTTGCACACTTCCGCATACACCCGCAGTGTTTGTTCGATCGCCAGCGGATCGTGCGCCGCGGTCATGTTGTGCGTAGCCAGCAGCAGCACTCCGCGCTTCACGCATTCTTGCGTGAACAGGCTGCGAACCAGAAGACTGTCTTTGCCGTCGGCATCGAGAAACTTGATCAGCGACCAGAAGGGATAGCCGATGCACTTGATACGATCCTGCAATCCCGCTTCTCTTGCCAGAGCGTTCAATCCCTCCTGTAACAGGCGCCCGTTGGCGTCCATGCGGACGAGCGCGTCCGTGGTCTCGAGCACATCAAGCACTTTCATGGCCGCTGCCATCGATGCCACTTCGCCACCGAAGGTGAAACTGAAAAAGATGTCCTCAAACACTTTCATGACATCCGCTCGTCCCACCACGCACGCAATGGGAAGTCCGTTGCCCATCGCCTTGCCAAAACAAGCCAGATCCGGAGTTACGCCAAACTTTTTCTGCGCCCCCCCCAGCCCGAAGTGGAATCCACAGCAAATCTCGTCGAAAATCAGCAGCGCTCCTTGCTCATGCGCCAATCTTTTCACGCCTTCCAGAAAACCTGCTGCCGGAGGCCAAAAATTCACCGGCTCCAGAATGACAGCGGCGAACTCGCCCTTGTGTTCCTGCAAAAGCTTCTGCAGAGACGCCAGATCGTTGTACACGAACGGATGCGTCAAAGCCCGCACCGCTTGCGGCACGCCCGCATTTCGGGTTGTGCTCCCGATGTACCAATCCTGCCATCCGTGGTAGCCGCAGCAGGCGATGCGCTCACGTCCGGTCAGCGCGCGCGCGCCGCGAACCGCTCCGGAGGTGGCGTCCGATCCATTCTTCCCAAAACGCACTTGTTGCGCACAGGGGATGAGTCGCGTCAACCGCTCCGCGAGTTCCACTTCCAGCGGGTGCGGCAGAGAAAAACTGTGGCCCTGCGCCAGTTGTGCCGCCACCGCGGCATTGACTTCATCGTTTGCGTAACCGAGAATGTTCGGCAACAATCCCTGGATGTAATCGATACATTCGTTCCCATCCACATCCCAAACCCGGCAGCCCTTGCCCTTCGCCAGAAATACCGGCGCTACCCCGTAGACATGCTGGTTAAACCCTTTGCTGAAGGTCTGCGAAGAACCCGGAATCACTTTGGCTGCCCGCTCCAGCCAGGCTTTCGATTTTTCAATGGGGCGGCGCGGCGCCGCCGCCGCCCGTGCTTCGTCGAACAGGCTTTTGTAGTATCCGTGGTTGGAAACAATTTCCGAATTCATCTTTTCCAGCCCCGGATTCTTCTCGATCAACTCCAAAACATCCTTCATTCCAAACGTCTCCCGATCGCGAAAAGCCTTGTACACGGCCCGAATGAATTCCAGATCCTCCACCTCATCCACCGTCCAGCGATAATGCTGGTGCAAGGACGTCGAATCGTTCTCGACATTGGCCGTCCGGAATTTTTCCGAACGCAGGTAGGGGGTTACGTGCTCACGCTCCGAAGCCTTGTTGGCCTCGTGCCACGCCCGTTCCAGTACGGAGAACGAAAATACCTCCGTATCCAGCCCATCTGGATAGCTGCGCACCATGGCATTGGAGGCGTAATCAAGATCGCCGCGCTCGAAGCGCCGCACCACCCGGTCGATCACCTCCGGATCGATCAACGGGCAGTCGGCCGTGATGCGCACCACTTTCGCCGGCTTTTCCGCGAGCGCAGCATGGTAGAAACGATCCAGCACGTCGTTTTCGCTGCCCCGATAGCACGGGACGCCGTTCTCCTGGCACATGTTCTCGATGGCATCGTCCGCTGGAGCGGTGGAAGTGGCCACCACCACGCGGTCCACCATCCGCGCGCGTTTTACGCGTTGAATCACGTGCCACAACATCGGCCGCTTTTCGATCTCCGCCAGGCTCTTACCCGGCAACCGGCTTGATCCCATCCGAGCCTGGATGATCGCCACCACCGGTCCAGCGGTCGCCTCGCTCGTCCAATTCAGCGACTGCGGCCGGCCTTCCTCCGAAGACTTCTTGGCCGCTTCCACCACCCGGATCACATCCCGGCTTTGCTCCAGATCGACCATGGGCCCGGTCCCGCTCCCCAGTGACTCCAGGAAGTGAACCATCTCCGCCACATACATGTCGTTCGCTTCAAAAACGTACGGAATGCTTTTCCAGCCCTCCGGCTTTGCCGAAAGCTTCTCGGACGAAGACTCTTCCGCAGAGAACCACCGCACTTCCTGGACATTGAAATCCCACAAAGCCGTACCCGTCTCGCCCACGACCTTGCACGTGCGCGTGTAGGCCCTCTGCACAAAATCAAGATGCAGTTCCGCGCGCCGCCGCTCCGGAAACGTCAGGTAGATCCACGCCGAGTCTTCCACATCCACGTCCAGACTGCTGAGGTGCTCCGCCCGGCAAGTCACTTCCGTGGGACGCCCCAGCAGCCAGCAGATGTAATCCAGTTCGTGAGAACCATCGAGAATGATGCCTCCGCCTAGTTCCTGGCGCGCGCTGTAGCTCTCGCGATAATGCTGCCACGGACGCCAGTCGGGAAGGTATTGCCCAACTTCCACGTTGAGCCAGAGAACTCGCCCCAACTTTTCCGAATCGATCAGCTCTTTTAAAATCTGCAGGCCGGGATGAAACCGCATGTTGTAACCGATCTGTACCACCCGGTCGTGGCGCCGTGCCTCGGAAATCAGCGCCTGGATTCCGCTCGATTCATGCGAGAGAGGTTTTTCGATGAAAACGTGGGCGCGAGCCTGCAACGCGGCCAGCGCCTCTTCCACGTGGTACACCGGCGGAGTGCAGATGAGTACGATCTCAGGCTTGAATTTCTGCAGAGCTTCGGCATAGTCGGAGAACGTCTCTCCGCCCAGTTCTTCGCGGCACTGCTTCAGCGCTTCGGAACTGGTATCGCAAAACCCGAGCCGCCGTACGCCCAGCGCCTTCAGATTTCTCGCGTGGCGGCGGCCAATCGATCCGCAACCGACCACTAGAGTCCGACATTCCACCCAATCGGAAATTCTCGACATGACTTATTTCGCTTGCCTGATCCCGAGTGCATGCGAGCGCTCGCTCTGCCCGTCATTCGAAACCAGCCGTTGGCCAAATCCGTCCGTACCTTCGCGAACGACTAACGACCAACGACTCTCTTCTCGTAATGCTCCAAGACTTTACCCACCGCATGAATCACATCTTCCACATCCTGCGCCGTCATGGAATGGAACATCGGCAGACTGATCAGCCGCTCATAAGCGTCTTCGGCCACAGGGTAGCTCAGTCTTGAGCTTGTGCCGGACTGGAAGAGTTCGCGATAATACGGGTGTTGATGCACCGGAATATAGTGCACGTTCACGCCGAGGTTTTCCGCCCGCAGCGCGCGGAAAACCTCGCCTCGCCCCGCCGTCAGCGTTTCCAGCTTCAGCCGGATCGGATACAAATGCCAGGCCGGATTCACGCCCTCCCGTACCGCAGGAACGGTAACCCCCGGCAAACTCGCGAACGCCGCGTTGTACTGCGCCGCAATCTCCCGCCGCCGCGCCAGATTTGCGTCCAACCGCTCCAATTGTGAGAGTCCCAGTGCGCACGCAATGTCGGTCAACCTGTAGTTGAAACCGAGCAGCACCATTTCGTAAAACCACTGTCCCGCTTGCTGCCGCTCGCGCGCCTCGCTGCTAATGCCGTGATTGCGAAAGCGCCGCAGAGTCTCCGCCAACCCTGCATCGTTGGTCGTAACCATGCCGCCTTCTCCGGTCGTCAGGTGCTTCACCGGATGAAAACTGAACGCGGTCATATCGGCAATCCCGCCGACGCGCTTGCCCCGAGACTCGGCGCCCAGAGCATGGCAAGCGTCTTCGATCAGGAGTGCTCCGTGCTCTTTCGCCAAACGCCCTAACTCATCCAGCGCCGCCGGATGCCCCGCGTAATCCACGGCGATGACCGCTTTCGTCTTCGAAGTAAGTTTTCTGGTGACTGCTCCCGGATCGAGGTTCAATGTGTCGGGAGAAACGTCGGCGAACACGGGCGTCGCGCCCTGATACAAAACGCAATTCGCCGTAGCGCAGAAAGTCATGGGCGTGGTGATCGCCTCATCGCCAGGTCCCAGTCCAGCGGCAAACGCCGCACCATGCAACGCCGCAGTGCCCGAACTGAAACTGACCGCGTGCCGTGCCCCCACCCATTCCGCAAACTTTTCCTCGAACTCGCCAATCTTCGGCCCCGTTGTCAGCCAGTCTGATTTCAGAACCTCAACCACTGCTTGGATATCTACGGCGTCAATACTCTGCCGCCCATACGGCAACAGCTTCGCGCGCACGGGCACACCCCCGTGAATGGCCAGCGTTTCCAGTTTTGTGGGCAAGGGATTCATGCTAGGCGGATGTCGGAACCGCCTCCGCAGCGCTGGTTTCGGGCGTTACCAGCGCTTCCAACTCGCGCCGCGTCAGCCAGCGTTCGTTCGTGTCGCTCGAATACCGGAAGCCTTCCGCCAGCGGCTTGGCGTTCACCCAGTTTTCCGATTTCCACCAGGGATGCGACGGCTGAATCACATACATATCTTCGGTCTCCAGCGTTTGCCGCGACTCGTCTTCGGAAACCAGCACTTCGTGCAACTTCTCTCCTGGACGAATCCCGATGTACTCCACCGCGCATCCCGGAGCGACGGTCTCCGCCAGGTCCAAAAGCCGCATGCTCGGAATCTTGGGAACAAAAATCTCGCCACCGTGCATCTGCTCCAGGCAGCGGATGACGAATTTCACGCCCAGCTCCAGCGTCAGCCAGAATCGCGTCATGCGCGGATCGGTGATCGTGATCTTCCCGCGCCGCTTCTGCTCCAGAAACACCGGAATCACGCTGCCGCGGCTGCCCACAACGTTGCCATAGCGCGCGCAACTGAAGCGCGTATTGCGCGCGCCCGCATAGGCGTTGGCCTGTACAAACACTTTTTCCGCGCACAGCTTGGTGGCGCCATAGAGATTGATCGGATTCACCGCCTTGTCGGTGCTGAGCGCGAGAATGCGCCGCACTCCCTGATCGATCGCCGCATCGATCACATTTCGCCCGCCCATGATATTGGTTTGGATCGCTTCGAACGGGTTGTACTCACAGGCTGGCACCTGCTTCAGCGCCGCCGCGTGCACCACCACGGTCACGCCCGAAAGAGCGCGCTTCAGCCGCTCCACGTCCCGCACGTCTCCAATAAAATATCGCAGGCTGGGATGATCGAATCCCGAGGTTCGCATCTCATGCTGTTTCAACTCGTCCCGGCTGAAAATTACCAGTCTCTGGGGATGGTATTCGCGCAGCATGATCTCGACAAACTTCTTCCCGAACGATCCGGTTCCACCCGTTACCAGCACCGATTCCTGCGACCAATTCACCATTCTTGTTCCTTGAAAACCTCTTCTGCCGAGTTACCCTGCGCGTGGGGCCGAGTAACAACCGTTCCGAAGGCTGCCACGACAATCGTCGATTTTCGTGTAAGTTCTTGTGCTCGATAGTATAACCGAGCCTTTGATGCAGCGTTCGCATCTTCGATGCCGAAACGGGAATCGAAAACAATGATCTCCGCTCCGCAATTTTCGCTGTTCCTTACTCCCAAGGATGCTAAAATCAGGCAAATTCCTCGGACCTGGCCGCTTCTGTCCGCCAAAGCTCGCTGCGGAAGGACGGGCGGGAGCGGAGGAGCCGGTATGCCAGCGGCGGCGCTGCTGTGTCGAGTTTGTGGCTAAGGAGTAGTGATGTCATTGGGCCCCCTGGTTCCACGGAGCAACGATCCGAGAAGTAGCGACCCGTCGCGTGAGTTGCAGCCCGGCGAACCGGCTGAATTCCTCAAACCGATAACCTCCGCGCTTTACAACACCCTGCCCGCGCAGGAGTCCACGCTGCGTGAATACATGCGCGTGCTCATCAAGCGCAAGTGGATGGTGATCTCGGTGATCGCCGGAATCTTCCTGACCGTCGCCATTGCCAGCCTGCGCCAGACTCCCATCTATGAAGCCGTGGGCCGCATCGCGGTCAATAAAGCCGATCCCAATCTCATTACCTTCAAGGACTCGGGTCCGGTGGTCGACTACTACGATCAAAGCGACCTGGATACCGAGGTCCGCATTCTGCAGAGCGATCTGATGGCCCTGCAGGTGATCCGGCAACTGAATCTGGACAAACGTCCCGAGTTTGGCGGTCATGCCGATGCCAAAACATCCAATCTGGTCGCCGATCCGCTGCAGGCCGATTCCAATCGCACCTCATCTCTGTTGTCCGCCTTTCGCGGAAATCTCCACGTCACTCTGATTCCCAACACCCGGATCATTGAGATTCACTACAACAGCACCGATCCGCAGCTCGCCGCCGGCGCCGTGAATACGCTTGCCTCCACCTATGTCGAGCAGAACTTCAAGACCAAGTTCGAATCCACCATGCAGGCCTCCGACTGGCTTTCCAAACAACTGGTCGACTTGCAGATGAAAGTGGAAACCTCGCAGGAGAAACTCGTGCGCTACCAGAAGGAACACGAGATTCTCGGGACCGACGAGAAGACAAACATCATCACTGAAAAACTCGACGAACTGAACAAGGAAATGACTGCGGCCGAATCGGATCGCATGGAGAAGGAAGCGGTCTACCGCCAGACTCAGTCCAACGATCCCGATGCCATCGCGGCCGCGATCATTGCCGACAGCTCGGGAAACGCGAGCGCCGCCACCTCCGGTCTTTTGGATAAATTGCGCGAGCAGCAGGCCAACCTCAGAATCCAGGTCGCCGATCTCAGCACGCAGTTTGGTCCCCAGTACCCGAAGGTCGCCCAGCTCAACAGTCAACTAAAGGAGATTGACCACCAACTGCAATCGGAAACCAACAAGGCCGTCGACCATCTCAAGGGTCAGTACCTGGCCGCGTTACAGCGCGAAAACATGCTGCGCGCCTCTTTTGAAAAGCAAAAACAGGAAGCCAACAAACTCAACGAGAGCGCCATCGAGTACAGCATCCTGAAGCGCGATCTGGACAGCAATCGGACGCTCTACGAGGGATTGCTGGAAAAACTGAAAGAAGCGGGCGTCACCGCGGGATTACGCTCCAATAACTTTCGCATCATCGATGCGGCCCGTGTTCCGACCTCTCCCAGCGAACCCAATATCCCGCGCAACCTGACTTTCGCCCTCATGCTCGGCGTCATCTCCGGCGTAGGCTTGGCCTTCATACTGGAGAACATGGACAACACCGTCCGCACACCCGAGCAGGCCACGGCGCTGTCCGGCCTTCCTGCGCTTGGGATGATTCCGCTCGGCTCCAAGTCGGTCAGCCATGGGCCCACGGGCAAACGGCTGGTTTTAACCCCCATCTCATCCAAGGAAGCGGTAGAAACCGTGACGCAGGTTCGCCCACAGTCGCAGATGGCCGAATCGTATCGCGCGCTGCGCACTTCGCTCCTGCTCTCCAACCTGGGAGCGCCGCCAAAAGTCATCATGGTAACCAGTGCGCGTCCGCAGGAGGGAAAAACTACCACCAGCATCAACACCGCGATCGTGCTCGCGCAAAAGGGAGTCCGCGTCCTCCTGATCGATGCCGACCTGCGCCGCCCCAGTGTTCACAAGACCCTGGGCATGGGCCCGCGCAGCGGTCTCAGCAACGTGCTCACCGGCAGCGCCACCGCCCAGCAGGCCATCACCACCTCGCCGGTTCTGCCCAATCTTTTCATTCTTCCCGCAGGTACGCCGCCTCCGAATCCTGCGGAATTGCTGGCATCTTCAAACATGCGGGACTTGATCGCCGAATTGCGCGCGGAGTTCGACCACATCGTGATCGATACACCTCCCACACTTTCGGTGACCGATGCAGTCGTGCTTTCCCCTCGGGCCGACGCCACCATCCTGGTCATCCGCTCCGGTCAAACCACGAAGCAAGCGCTGCGCCGCGCCCGCGATATTTTGACGCAGGTCAACGCCCACGTCGCCGGGGTACTGCTTAACGCCGTGGATCTCACTTCTCCGGACTACTACTATTACTACGAGTATCAGGGAAAGTACGGGCAGTATTACCAGGAAGACTCTCCCGGCGCCGGCGATGATGCGGAACCGAAGGCGGGTTAACCTGACGGTTGGACGGAACGGCGACGGAAGCATGACCATTTCACTCTCAAATCGGCAGCGCTGGCAGTGGGCGGTTGGCGTGGCCTCGCTCGCCTGCATCTACATTCTCCTGATCGGCAAAGAGTTTGCCGCCAGCGTGCTGGCCGCGCGTCCGGAGTTACCCAAGCTGCAACTCGCCGTGCGTCTTGCCCCGGGGAACGCGGACTATCGTCACCGGCTCGGACGCTACTTCACATTTGTTGCCAGCGATCCTCAGTCGGCGATCGAGAGCTTTCGCGCCGCCACGGCGCTCGACCCTCACAATGCCCGCTATTGGTTCGATCTCGCCGCCGCCTACCAGGTCACCGGCGACACCGCTGGTCAGCGAACCGCACTGGACCGCGCATTGCAAGCCGAACCCACCGCCCCCGACGTGGCGTGGGAAGCTGCGAACTTCTTCCTCATCAATGGCGACAAGAGCGACACCGACCACGCCTTGCGCGAATTCCACGTCGTCATCGAGAACGACCCCACCCTCGTCTACCCCGCATTGCGCGCTTCCTTGCGCGTTCGTCCGGATACGGACGCGCTGCTCCGCGACGTGGTACCGGCTCATCCCGATTCCCTGCTCGCCTTTCTCGATTTGCTGACGAGCAAGCAGGAGACCGAAGGCGCTATCAAGACCTGGGACCGCCTCGCTCAGCTGCACCAGAAATTCCCGAACCGCTATCTCTACGATTTTGTGCACTATCTCATCGGAGTGAACCGTCCCGATGCCGCGATGTCGGCTTGGCAACAAACCGCGGATGTTCTTGGACTCTCCGCCTACCAGCCTACGGAAGACAACCTGGTCGTCAACGGCGACTTCAGCCTCGACGTCCTCAACGGAGGCTTCGATTGGATCTACGTCAATCGCATCGGCGTGAAGCCCTTGCTCGATCCAAGCGACTTTCACCAGGGCCAGCGATCGCTTTCGCTCACCTTCGAAGGCCCTGGGATCGAAGACGCCGGAATTTCCCAACTCATTCCCGTACGCGGCGCAACCACCTACGACTTCTCCGCCTACTACAAGTCGGCCGACTTTGAGGGCGCAGGCGGTCCGCAGATCGTTCTGCGCGACGCCTACACCCGAGCCCCCCTGTTTGTCAGCGAGTCGCTCAACGACGCCGACTTCTGGAAGGAAGTGCATTCCAAGGTCACGACCCCGAACTCCACAACCCTGCTGCTTCTTGCGATCGAGCGCTTTCCGGCCGGTTCGCCGATTCGCGGGAAGCTCTGGCTTGACGACTTCGAGCTTTCTCCGGAAGGTTCTGTCGATGAATCTTCCCCAAATCCCAGCGATGGCTCCAAGGACAAACCGTGAGTTCCGCCCTTGCCACCCAACCCGAACCCGCGCCCGTAACCAAGGTCTCGCAACCGCGACTCACCAACAAAACCCTGTTCGCTGGCGCCGGCGCCATCCTCTTGCTGGGGCCACTCGCCTTCGGAGCAGTCGAGCCCTGGTCCATCTTTGCCTTGGAAACCTGCGCCATGCTTTTGCTCGCGCTCTGGGCCGCACGCCAGTGGATCAACCGCCAACTCATCGTCTCCGACCACCCGCTCTACCGTCCTATGGCCGCGTTCCTTTTCCTGGTGGTGTTGCAATGGGTGACTGGAACCACCGCCTACCGTCAGGTGACCTACTCGCACTTATTGCTCTACGCCGCCTACGGCATGCTCGTGTTTGTGGCCACTCAGACGCTGCGTCGCTCCTCCCAGTTTGAGCTGCTGGCCAAACTGTTCACCGGGTACGGCGCGCTGGTGGGTTTGTTTGCCATGCTGCAGGGTCTGGCGCCCAACGGAAAACTCTACTGGATCTGGGCCTTGGAGCAGGGGGGCTCGATCTATGGCCCCTACGTAAATCACAATCACTATGCGGGTCTAATGGAGATGCTGACGCCTTTCCCGCTGGTATTAGCCGCAACCCGCTTTACCGAAGGCAGCCGCAAAATCCTGGTGGCGGGAATCGCCGCGCTGATGGCGGCAAGCATTTTTCTTTCCGGATCCCGCGGCGGCATGGCGGCATTCGTCGTCCAGATCGTGATGCTCGCCGTGCTTTTGGTTCGCAAACGCGAGGGCAACTGGAAACAACCCCTCCTACTGGGCACGTTCCTGGCGCTGGTGATTGTTTTTCTCGTCTGGATGGGCGGGAACGAACTCACCCGGCGTCTCATCAGCATTCATTCCGAAGCGCAGCAAGAACTCGCCGGAGGAACCCGCCTCACCATCGATCGCGACTGCTTGCGCATGCTGCTCAAACGGCCGTTCCTCGGCTGGGGACTGGGCACGTTCCCGGTCGTCTACCCAGAATTTCGCAGCTTCTACACCACATTCTTCGTCAATCAGGCGCACAACGATTATCTGCAACTGCTGGTCGAAACCGGTCTCGCCGGATTCGCCATCGCGGTCTGGTTTCTGGTACTGGTCTTCCGTCGGGCGGCCAGCAAACTTAAGAACTGGACCGAGAACGCCAGTGGCGCTCTAACCGTTGCGGCCCTGCTGGGCTGCGTCGGGATATTGGTCCACAGCTTTCTCGATTTCAATCTGCAGATCCCGGCCAATGCCGCCCTGTTTTATGTTCTCTGTGCAATTGCCGCCTCCGCTCCGCTCCAGGAATCGCAGCGCCGCCGAGTGCTTCGGCGGCATAGTCTATCCCTGCAGCCGAACCCGGAAACGCCCCCATCCTGAGAGGCAGTTCCCGCGCCCGCAAGGGACTCCAGGCATGGGGCGTTCACAAATGTGCATGATTATGCACAATCGAGTATTTTCCCCGCGAAAATTTCACAATTTTGGTTGTTCTCCCGGCTCAACGAACGGTATACTCCAGCCCAATGGGGCGGCCTTTTGCCGCTCTAAGCGAAGGGTTTCCGTGGGGGCATGTTTGACCAGCGTCGGTATGCGGCTCTGGGGATCGTGCCACGATCTAAGATTGGCGATGTTCCAGAAAATACCTCAGAGGCACTTACAAGGAGAAATCGTGATTCGAAAATTAGGTACTTCCCTGCTCGCGCTCGTCGCGATTATGTCGGCCATCGTTTGCCAGGCGCAACAGGTTCTGTTGACGCGTCATGTGCGCGAAGCGGTTCTCAATGGCGCAGCTCAACCCTTGGGCCGGCTTCCCGCAACCCAAAGCCTTCACTTCGACATCGTCCTGGCTCTGCGTAACCAGCCAGCGTTGGAAAACTTCCTGGACGAGCTCTACGATCCTACCAGCGCCTCCTACCGGCAGTTCGTTACGGTGCAGGAGTTTACCGAGAGATTTGGCCCCAGTCAGGAAGACTATGACGCCCTGATCGCTTTCGCGAAAGCGAACGGCTTTACGGTGGTTGGCGGCTCGCGCGATGCCATGGACGCACAATTCATGGCACCCGTTGCGAACGTGGAAAAGGCCTTCCACGTGACCATGGGCCTCTATCAGCACCCCACCCAAAACCGCACCTTCTACGCTCCGGACCGCGAGCCCACCGTCGATCTGTCAATCCGCCTGTGGCATATCTCGGGCCTGGACAACTATTCGATCCCACGCCCCGCGCTTCATCACCAGGATTCGACGGTGCGTGCCAATGCCGTAAAGGGTTCTTGTCCCTCGAGTTCATATTGTGGTAGCGATATGCGGGCGGCCTACTACGGCGGAACCGCTTTGACCGGCGCTGGCCAGACGGTCGGGCTGCTGGAGTACTACGGATATGATATAGCCGACGTGAAGACTTACTTCAAGAACGCCAAGCAAACCAACAAGGTTCCGATCAAGGGCGTTTCCACGGATGGAACTTCTTTGAATTGCAAATATCCGGTCTGTGACGATACGGAACAGACCATTGACATCACCCAAGCCGTCTCCATGGCCCCTGGATTGAAGGACCTGTTTGTGTTCGTGGGCTCCAGCGACACGGCCATCCTCGGTTCCATGACGACGCACACTCCGCTCTCGGCGCAACTGAGCTCTTCGTGGACGTGGGCGCCGTCGGATCCCAGCACCGACGATCCTTTCTTCGAGAAGTTTGCGGCTCAGGGTCAAAACTATTTCCAAGCGGCTGGCGACAGTGGTAAATATACGTCGAGTTCCAGCTATGTTTGGCCGGCGGATTCCGCCTATGTCACGGCGGTCGGTGGCACGGACTTGCAGATAACAGGCCCGGGTGGCGCCTGGAGCTCGGAAACCGCGTGGTCCGACGGCGGCGGCGGCTACTTTACGCCCGACGCCATTCCCATCCCCGCATGGCAGAAGCTCAAAGGCGTCGTCACCGCAACGAACAAGGCGTCCAAGAAATTGCGGAACTCCCCCGACGTCGCGGCCGAGGCGAATTTTGACTTCTATGTCTGTGCCGATCAAAGCGCTTGCACGGCAAACAACTATGGGGGCACCAGTTTTGCCGCGCCCATGTGGGCCGGCTACATGGCTCTGGTCAATCAGCAGGCGGTTGCCAATGGCAAAACTACGCTCGGCTTCCTGAATCCCACCATTTATGCGCTGGGTGTCGGGAAAACCTATACCACCGATTTCCACGACATCATCGGCGGCAGCAACGGCTATTCCGCAGTGAAGGGCTACGATTTGGCGACCGGTTGGGGCAGTCCGAATGGGGACGGCCTCATCACCGCGCTTGCCGCAACCAAGTAACCAAGAACGCTAAACCATGGGCGGGACTTCGGTCCCGCCCTTTTTCTTGCTTCATACGCTTTTTCGACTAACTCGCAACAGATCGGCAGCCCGCGCAATGCCTCCAGCGTGATATCTTCACTAACCTAGGAGGAAATTCTGTTTCCCGCCAACGAACCGTATCGGTTCGCGCCGGATCTGTATAATCCTCCCCGTGCGGATTTCGAGATTTTAAATCTCAAAATCGAAAGTTCAAATTGACCCTATAAGGAGAGACACTTGAAAATTGCGAAAGGTGGGTATCCGCCTGACTCAGGTAGCCCCTACAGATTGTGGTTTGGCTTTGGTCTTCGCTGAGGGCGGGTGAACTATCCGGTGATGGGTAACTGGATCGACGGCCACAGCTTGCTGCGCCAGACGAAAGAAGACCTTACCTCGACTCTTTGATCGCCGGCGATTGAACCGGAACGTGAATTCATCGAGATAGTAGTCCAAGTGCTTATGACTGACTGCTCCCTGGTGGGTTCCCATCAGCCACCGTTTGAGCAAGGAGATCGCGAGGTGAACCCGTGGCATCAGCTCCGATGCAGTCTTCTTCTTTCCCTTTAGAAACGTGACCTCGTGCTGGTAGCCTTTGCTCTCCACGGGCAGATATCCCAGCCAGCCGTCGGTGTGGACGACGCTGCCCGGTTCTACCGAGTCCTGCACAAAGGGCACCAAGCTTGCGGCCGAGGCGTCTACAATCTGGCGCATCCGAATCCGACCGATCCCGGGCCCATCTTCTTGAGCGGCAACGACAATCAGTGCTTTATCCAAATTGAGCCGGCCGGGCAAGCCCTCCTCCAGACCGCCGATGTAGCACTCATCCACCTCCACTCTGCCCGTGAGCAAATCACGCCCCGGCCTTACCATGGCGCGGCGTAATTTATGCAGCAACGTCCAGGCCGTCTCATACCTTTTCAGTCCCAGCACTCGTTGCAGTCCCAACGCGCTAGCCCCGTTCTTCTGAGTGGTCATCCACCACATGGCGCGAAACCACACTGACAAAGGAGTCCGCGTATCCTGGAAGATCGTTCCGGCTGTGACCGAAGTCTGGTACCCACACCCGGCACACTCCCTCAGACTTCGCACCGGCCACGCTTTCCCCGATCCGCAGTGGGCACAGCGGAAACCCGTCGGCCAACGGAGTCGTGCCAAATACGCCCGACACGCGTCCTCGGTAGTGAAGTTCGCCTCCAACTCCGTCAGATTACGTGGATACTCTTCCACCATCCCCACACACTACATATTGGGCTTACCTGAGTCAAGCGGATACCCACTTTGCGAAATTACGACTACTGACCCTGGCGATACTGCTGGCGGTGGCTTCCAGCCTATGCTTGGCGCAGGCGGCACCGGCGACTTCCACGGACACCGCGAAAACCGACAAAAAGGCCGCGAAAAAGAAATCGGCCCCGGTGGACCCCTCCACCATCCCTCAAGCCGCTGGCGGCGGAGGCGGCAAGGTGTGGGTGAATACTTCGAGCAAGGTCTACCACAAGGAAGGCGACCCCTGGTACGGCAAGACCAAGCACGGTCAGTACATGACCGAGGCGGACGCCACCAAGGCTGGCTACAAGCAAGCCAAAGAAGAAGAGATGGGCAAGAAGGACGAGATGAAGAAAGACGAGATGAAGAAGTAGATTGACGAACTTTGCCCAGCGAAGCCACCCGGACTCGGGTGGCTTTTTGCTGCCAAATTGCCGCGTCCGGGGTGAAAACAACCGCAAGAATGTGGGTTTTTTCCTCGCCTGATGTGTAGATCGAGGGTCGTTCGCAGGAAGGGACCCGTTCCCTCCCGGTATTACCTCAGTAACCCCGCCAGTGTTCTGTTCTTCTTCTGGAGTATTCCGTGTGATATAACGCCGTTAGCTGTTCGTTTGGGTTGGGGCTGGATATGTTCGGGTTTTCTGGCCGCTCTTGATGGTTTTCGAGGAAACGCACCCAGCAACAGCAGAGGAGGAATCGTGGCCGAAGCGCGTACCGGAAAAAGGTTTCCGCTGCAATTGCCGATCAAGATTCATAAGGAAGATACCGTTGGCGAGATCAGCAGCGGCATGACCGGCGATCTGAGCGCTGCCGGCGTGTACATCCGCGCCGATGCTTCGCTTGAGGTTGGTTCGCCAGTCGAGTTTGAGATTACCCTGCCGCCTGAAGTGACTGGCGGCAAGGACCATGTTGTCATTCAGTGCCGCGGCCGCGTAGTGCGGACCGATGAGCCCAATGCCAGCGCCGCCTCCGGGGACAACCGGGGCGTCGCTTGCGTAATCGATTCTTACGAATTCGTTCGCAATTAACCGGGAGCGACCATGCTAAAACTTATTCTGGCCGACAATCAGGCGATATTTCGCGCCGGCATCGCCAAGGTGCTGGCGGTAGAAGACGAGATGCGCATCGTGGCGCAAGCGCAGACCGCCGAACAGATGTTCATGGCGCTCGACAAGTTTCGCGCCGCCGTGCTCATCATTGCCGGAGGCTTTCACTCCGACTTCAACTCGATCCTTTCCGCCGCCAACAAGAACAAGACCCGCGTCGTCGTCCTCGCCGATACCGGCGAGAGCGCGCAACGCTACATGGCCGCCGGCGCTCATGGAGTGGTGTATCGCAACGTCACCAGCCCCGCGCTGGTCGATTGTGTCCGCAAGATCGCCCGCGGCGAAAGCTGGGTGCAGGACATGGCGGTGCCGAGCGAGTTGACCGAAAACGATATGGTCGGCCTGCGCGTCCGCGACCGCTTGACGGCCAAGGAACTGCGCATCGTCGCCCTCATCGTCCAGGGCTACAAGAACAAGGAAATCGCCACCCAGTTGGGTACGACCGAACAGGTGATCAAGAACTACCTGCGCAACGTCTACGACAAGATCGGCGTGTCCGACCGGCTGGAGCTGGCGCTGTTCACCATTCACCACCGCATTTTGAACGAAGCCGCGGCCGCAACCGCAGCCGCCGCTATCCCCCCGGTCGCGCAAAGTGCCGGAATCAGCAACTAGCGGTTTTTCGTTTTTAGCGGGGCCGCCTGCGGGCGGCCTTTTTCGTTGTGAAGAGGTTATTCTTGGATCATGAAAATCACACTCCTGTTCTGGCATAGCCTCACCGTCCTTTCGCTGCTCGTCTGCTTGGCCAGTCTGGCATCGGCCGCAGATCAAGCTGACCCAGTCGACAACTACGTTCTTGCCGAGATGGCCAGGCAGCACATTCCGGGACTCGCGTTGCTGGTCTCCCGCGGCGGCCATGTGATCCGCGCGCAAGGATACGGCTTGGCCAATGTAGAACTCCAGGTTCCGGTTAAGCCCGAGACGATCTTTCAATCCGGCTCCGTAGGCAAGCAGTTCACCGCGACCGCAGTCATGATGCTGGTCGAGGAAGGCAAGATCGCCCTCGACGATCCCCTAACCAAATATTTCCCCGACGCGCCCGCCCCCTGGACCCAGGTCACGGTTCGCCAACTGCTGAGCCACACCGCCGGGTTCACCGACTATCCAAACGGTTTCGACATGCGCAAAGACTATACCGAAGCGGAGCTGCTCAAGATTGTCGAGGCCATTCCGCTGGCCTACCAGCCCGGCACCAGTTGGAACTACAGCAACCTCGGCTATCTCACCCTCGGCATCGTGATTCACAAAGTCACCGGCGAATTCTATGGAGACTTCTTGCAGGACCGCATCTTCCGCCCGCTCGACATGAACAGCGCTCGCATCATCAGCGAAGCCGATATCGTGCCCAATCGATCGGCGGGATATCGTCTCTTGAATGGGGAATTGAAAAATCAGGAGTGGGTCGCGCCCACCCTGAATACGACGGCGGATGGAAGTTTGTACTTTTCCATTGTCGACCTGGCCAAGTGGGATGCAGCGCTATACACCGAGAAGCTTCTGAAACGATCAAGCCTGGAACAGATGTGGACCGTGGCCAAACTCCAGGACGGGCAGCCAAACTCCGGCCACTACGGATTCGGCTGGCTCACCGGAAAGCGCAACGGACATTCGGTGGTCGAGCACGAAGGCTCATGGCAGGGCTTTGAGACTGACATTTCCCGCTACCTTGACGACAAACTAACGGTAGCCGTCCTGGCAAATCTAGCCGAGTCGAAGCCCTATATCGTTGCGAACCATGTGGCAGAGATGTATTTGTCGGGAAGCGTGAAGTGAACGCTGCCTGAAACGCTGGTGGAGCGCCGGATACCCGCTCCCGTCGCCCCACCGACTGTATTAGACCTTCTCCGCCACGCTCTTCGCTTGCGTAAACAAGTAGAGATAATCCGGGCCGCCCGACTTGGAATCGGTTCCCGACATATTAAAGCCGCCAAACGGATGCGCGCCCACCATCGCTCCCGTGCATTTGCGGTTCAGGTAGAGGTTGCCGACGTGGAACTCGCGCACGGCACGATCGAGTTTCTCGCGCGAACCGGAGTAGACGGCGCCGGTCAGCCCAAACTCGGTGTCGTTGGCGATCTCCAGCGCATGATCGAAGTTGCGGGAGCGGATCACGGCCAGCACGGGGCCGAAGATCTCTTCCTGCTCCAGCGTAGACTTCGGTGCGATGTCGGCAATCACCGTCGGCTGAATAAAGTAGCCTTCGCCAGCGTCCGTGGCGCGCGCGCCGCCGGTGATCAGGCGTCCTTCTTTTTTGCCGATCTCGATGTAGCGCAGAATGTCGTTCATCGAACCTTCATTGATGACGGCGGCCATGTTGGGATTCATGGCGGGATCGCCAATGGTAATGCGCTCCACCCGCAACTTCAGTTTTTCGAGGAACTTGTCGTAGATGCGCTCGTCGACAATGGCGCGCGAACACGCCGAGCACTTCTGGCCCTGGAAGCCAAAAGCCGCCTGCGCTACGCCTTCGACGGCGGCGTCGACATCGGCGTCGGCATCGACGACGATCGCGTCTTTGCCGCCCATCTCGAGCACGGTGCGCTTGATCCAGAGCTGACCTTTTTGCTGCTGCGCTGCCGTTTGGTTAATGTGCAATCCAACCTCGCGCGAGCCGGTGAAAGCGATGTAGCGAATCTTGGCATGCGCGACCAGGGAATCTCCGAAGCTCGCACCGCCGCCAGGACAAAGATTGACCACGCCATCGGGCATGCCGCATTCTTCCAGCAATTCCACGAACTTCGCCGCGATCGTGGGCGAATCGCTCGAGGGCTTGAGCACGACGGTGTTGCCGCTGACGATGGAAGCCAGAGTCATGCCGGCCATGATGGCGCAAGGAAAATTCCACGGCGGAATCACCGCGCCCACGCCCAGCGGAATGTACGTCAGCGTGCCGCGCTCGCCCGGCAGTTGCACCGGGGGTTCGGCCTTGGCGAAGCGCAGAGCCTCGCGCGCATAAAATTCGCAGAAGTCGATGGTTTCGGAAATGTCTCCATCGGCCTCGGCCCAGTTTTTCGAAACTTCGAAGACCAGCCAAGCCATGAATTCCAGCTTGCGCTCGCGCATTACGTCGCCGACGCGAAACAGGAGCGAAGCGCGCTCCTCGACCGAGGTATGGCTCCAATGACTGAAGGCCTGACAAGCTGCTTGCACGGCGGGCTCCACGTGCTCTTTGCCGGCTCTCTGGTGAACACCGACCACTTCCGACGGCTTGGCGGGATTGAGGGAACGAATCTTTTCCGCGGTCTTGGAGCGCTTGCCGCCGATGATCAGGTCGTACTCGCGACCAAGTTGGCCACGCACTTTTTCGAGTGCGGCGTGCATCTTGCGCACGTTCTCTTCTTTGCTGAAATCGACGAACGGCTCATTCTTAAACGCGCCCTCGTGAAGGCGGACTTGCAGACGGGGCGGGGCTTCCATGGTTGCCATAGGTTTCCTTTCTGTACAAAGAACGATAGGCGTAATTTTACACCTGTCGCTGCGGCGGAAGACGAATGCACGGCGTTCTTCGGGCGTTCTTCGAAGGCGGCGAATGCCCACCGCATGGCATGCCAGACTGTATAATCGTGGATTCCGATGAGCTACCAGGTCCTGGCGCGTAAATACCGGCCGCAGAAATTCTCCGACGTCATCGGCCAGGACCACGTCACCCGCACGCTGCAAAATGCCATCGCGCAGGAGCGCATTGCGCACGGCTACATTTTCAGCGGCCATCGCGGCATCGGTAAGACCACGGTCGCTCGCATCCTGGCGATGGCGTTGAACTGCCGGTCGTCGGCAAAGCCCCCCATCGAGCCCTGCGGCATCTGCGAGTCCTGCACCGAGATTCGCAATGGCAATTCTGTCGACGTGATCGAGATCGACGCCGCCACCAATCGCGGCATCGACGAGATCCGCGAATTGCGCGAAGCGGCACGCTATCGCCCCGCTCGTGACCGCTTCAAGATCTACATTCTCGACGAAGCCCACCAGATCACCGACGCGGCCTTCAACGCGCTGCTCAAAACCCTGGAGGAGCCTCCCAGCCACGTCGTCTTTATGATGGCGACCACGCAGCCCGAGGATATTCCGCAGACCATCCGCTCGCGCTGCCAGCACTTCAGCTATCGCGCCATGAAGTTCGACGCCGTCATGGGGCAACTGCGCGACATCGTCGCCAAAGAGAGCATTCCCGCCGACGAAGACGCCCTCGCCCTGCTCGCCGAAGCAGGCGACGGATCGATGCGCGACGCGCTTTCCATCCTCGACCAGGCGATTGCCTCGACTGCCGACCACCTCACCGCCGACTCGGTGCGCAGCCTGATCGGCTCCGCTCCCGCAGCCGCGCTCGAAACGGTAATGCAGGCGGTCGCGGAAAGTTCGAGCGAAAGGATTCTGGTGCTGGTCGATGAACTGATCGGCGAAGGCCACGGTCCCACACACTTCGCGCGCCAGTTGGTGCGCTTCCTGAGAAATGTCACGGTGGCAAAGATCGCGGGCAAGAATTCGCCGCTGCTGCAGATTTCCTCCGATGAGCGCGCGCGCGTGGGCCGCATCGCCGAATTGTTCGGGGAGGAAGATTTGGCGCGGCATCTGCAGATCATGCTGCGCACGCACGGGGAACTTGGATACCGCCAGGAACAGCGCTTCCATCTCGAACTGGGATTGTTGAAGATGGCGCATGCACAGCGGTTGCTGCCGATAGAACAGTGGCTGAGCGAGGCGTCCGCGTCGCGAACCACCGGCACACCACCCAGGCCAACTCTCGCGCCGAGTCCAGTTTCTCGCTCTATATCGTCGCCGACGGAAGCGCGGCGGACGGAACCTGGCGTTTCGGCGCGATCGAATTCGGTGTCGCCGTTTGCTGCTGATTCGGCTCGCAAGAGCACTCCCAAGGCGGAGACGTCCGGCGAACCCGCAGCGTTCGCGGGCGGGGGCGCCCGCGCCACACAAAGCGGCAACGTCGTCATCATGGGATCGGCCGCTCCAGCGATTGCCGAGTCGCAAACGGAACCGGTTCCGCAAGTGGCCGAAAGAAACGAAGTCAAGTCTGAGATGAGAGTCGAGCCGCGAGGAGAAGCCAACGCGGATTCTCTTCGTGACGCCGTTCTCAACGCGCTCGGCAATCAGCCGATGCTGGTCTCGTTGATTGAGAGCGCCGAGTGGACGCTGCACGGAAATTCGGTGCTCGCAAAAGTAGCGGCATCCTCCACGATGATCGAAATGTCATTCACCGCCGAGGCGCGCCGTATCGCCAGCGCCGCCGCCAGCGGTCAGGCGGGTAGACCGATCAAGGTGCAAGTGGAGCCGGGCGGAACGGCGCAGGCGGTAACTGCTCCACGGCGGGCGTTACCGAACGGAAGCGCCCGCAGCCGCGCCGAACAAGATCCAATCGTGCAGCGCATGAAAGAGAAATTCGGAGCCGAAATTCGGACTGTGATTGATTATCGGGAGAAAGGGTGAAGCGATTGGTAATTTGTGATTTGTAATTTGTAATTGAAAGGCCCACTCCGCGTGGTTTGCTCTTAGATTACCAATTACAAATCACCAATTACAAATTTCCTTATGTCTGGATTCAATTTGCAGGAACTCATGGCGCAAGCCAAGCAGCAGTACGAAACGCTGCAAAAGAAGATGGAGCAGACCGTGGTCGAAGCCTCGGCCGGCGGCGGCTCGGTCACCGTGAAAATGGACGGCCGCAAGCAGGTGCTCAACATCAAGATCGATCCGGAAGTGGTGAAGGCCGGTGATGTGGAGATGCTGCAGGACCTAGTAATGGCTGCACTGAACGAAGCCAGCCGCAAAGTCGATCAGGCGATGAAATCGAGCGTCGGCGGAATGCTCGGCGGAATGGGCCTCGGGGGACTCTAGCAAAATGTCGCGTTTTGCCGAACCCATGACCCGGCTCATCGACGAGCTCAAGAAGCTGCCCGGCGTCGGCAGCAAGAGCGCGCAGCGCCTGGCCTTTCACATCCTGCGCTCTAGCGATGATGACGCCGAAGCTCTCGCCTCGGCCGTTCGCGACGTCAAAGCCAAGCTCCGGCTGTGCTCGATCTGCAACAACATCACCGACGTCGATCCCTGCGTCTATTGCAGCAATCCGACACGCAATCAAAAGCTGGTCTGCGTGGTCGAGGAGCCGACTAATATTTCTTCGGTCGAAAAGACACGGCATTTTAATGGCGTCTACCACGTGCTGCACGGCGCGATTTCTCCCTTGCACGGCATAGGTCCGGACCAGCTACGCATCGCGAATCTGATGACGCGCGTCGCCTGCGGCGAGGTCGAAGAAGTCATTCTGGCTACCAATCCCACCGTCGAAGGCGAAGCCACGGCCGCCTACCTTGCCCAACAACTCAAGCGCGAGGGACTGCGCGTCACCCGCATCGCCATGGGCATTCCGGTGGGCAGCGACATCGAATACACCGACGAAGTCACCATGCTGAAAGCCATGGAAGGCCGCCGGGAAATGTAGGGCCGCTCAGTCTGTCGCAAACGATGCTTCTCGCCTTTTGTTTCGCCTGCCGGTCATGTCACCGGGGAGTTATATCTCACCGTCGCACCTCCTGCGTATAATGTGCGCTTGACTTTCGTATCTCTCTTTGAGGGATTCATCCTTATGGAACATGTTTCTTCCTTCGCGCAACGGGTCCTACTGTGTGGTGGAGTGCTGTTGATCGTAACCGGGACGCTCTGCGCGCAAGATGCGCTCCCCATTCCGGGCACAGCAGATCCGGTAGTGGATCCGGTGGTGCAGCGCAACATGGAGGATTGGGTACTCCAGAAGCGCGGTTTGCCCGACGATTGGACTCACCATTATCTAGTTTTCTCCAATCCCGGCACCGAGCAACAGGCGGTCGAGAGTGGCAAGTATGAGCAGTGGCTCAAGATCGTGAACGATCCACGCTTTACTCTGCAGCAGCTCAAGAGGAGTGCGGGCGCAAAGGCGCTGCCAGGTATGGGCATTCCCGCCGCCGGCGTGGTCAACGCCGATGTTCCCAGAGCCGATGGGCCAGACGTGGAACCGGGCACCGCGGTAACGAATTCGTTGAAGAGTTCGAAGCGCCCTTTGAAGAAGGACTGGAACGTGCCGATCGGCGGAGTTGCGGCGAGCGCTATTGGCACCGTCACCACCAACAACGCGAGTGGCAGCTCAACAGTGACCGTTGACGGCCAGACCTTGACCGGGAGCGCACCGACGACGGCAGGCGGCTCGGGAATCTTCACGGGGGCGCCTAACCTCGGTCAGGGCGTCACTATCACCCACGGCTCGAACGTGTTAAACCTTACAACCAATTCAACCGCGTCCTCCGTCGTGGGCACTGTGGCAGCGGCTCCAACATCCACCACGGCTCCCACCATCACCCTTACTAATTCGGCGGGAAGCAGTTCCAACACATTAACCCTGACGACGAGCGCGACCGGAGCGACGGCCACCGGCACCTTTTCGGGCACCGGCTCCACCTCCGGCCAAACGATCACCATCAAGAATGGCACCAATACGCTGGTCTTAACCGCGCAGAACGGAACGTATGGATCGGGTACAGTGAGTGTTAACAATGCCAATGGCGCTGCGAACAACGACACCGTTGCCATTGGCTCGGTCACATACATATTCGAGATGTCGCAATCGGCATATTCTGGAGAGCCATTTTCTGGCTCACAATATCTCTGCCAAAATACGACCACACCGTGTGTGTGGTGGGGGACCAACGAGGCGAACCAAACGCAGGCTCTCTACGCGGCCATCACGAATAACCCGTCAGCTTGTCCGACGGTCGCCAATGGACTCTACGGCACCTGGCAGCACACCTGTTACTCGTATGTCACGACGCCGAATCCCATTGTCACGGCGACTGAAACGTACTCGTACTCGGCGAATACAGGATCCGTCACCGTGACCAACATCACGGGCAACAGCATACCCTTTAGCTGGACCTCCTCCCAGACCGCCTGGTTGTTGACTGTGAATGGTGTGTCGGCGAATCCGAATCCGATTCCCGGTTATACCAGTGGCACGAACGGATGCAGCAGCGCGACCGCCGGAACTTTTATTGTCAGTACCTATCCGTCCACTTCGGCCACCAACCTGGCAAACGCCATTAATGCCTGCAGCACTGCGTATTCCGCCGTTGGGGTCACTGCAAACGCGATTGGCAACGTAGTCACAATCACTAGTACGACGTTGGGAAGTCCCGCCAGTTCGCTTACGCTCAGCCACACCGCCAGCAATTTCGTTTGGAGTGCCGTGACTTCAGGCTCGCCCTCCACCAACGGTTGCACCAGCGCCACTACCGGAACCTTTGGCAGCGGTAGTACCGCGACCGTTGCCTCAAACATCGCAGCCGCCATCAATGCCTGCAACAGTTCGTACCCGGCCGTTGGGGTCACCGCGAGCTATACCTCTGGCAGTACATTTACGGTTTCCAGCGTGGCTGGAGGACCGTACCTGGCGGTCGGTGCATCGAACAATAGCGGCCTCTTTTCGTGGGGGACTGTCACCGCCGGATCTGCCGGATCAAACACCTGCACGGGTTCGACCTCGGGGACCTTCGCCACCAGCAACAGCGTCGCAACGCTGGCCTCAAACCTGGCAGCGGCCATTAACGCCTGCACCGCTGCGGCGGGAGTCACCGCATCTTCAACCCTGGGTGGCGTCATCTTGACGGCCGACTCCGCCGGGTCGAGTGGAAACAGCATCGCGCTTGGGAATACGACGTCGAACTTCACCTGGGCAGGCAGTACCATGACCGGCGGCTCCGACGGTTTAACCTCGGGGACGACCTTTGCTTACTGGTCGGGCGCCGCTGCCATCAGCACGACGCAATTGGCGGCTAATATCGCGACCGCCATCAACGAGAACACCACTCTGTCAACAGTTGTTTCCGCAACTTCGAACGGTGGATCCTCGGTCACCGTTACAGCCAACGCGCCGGGGACGGCTGGCAACAGCTATGCAACCACGGTAGCGAATTTCGCCGGTTTCGCCTGGGTAACCGGGACGCTCGCCGGCGGCACAGCGGGCGCTGTGGTGCAACCGAACATGTATCCTGCCAAGTACTCGTTTAGCGCCACCACCGCCAGTTGCAGCGACTTTGTGGTCTATCCCACAGGCACCGCAGGAGCGACGGGAGCGGCGAGCATTGTCGCATTTTCGAATCTTTATAGCGGATGCTCGGGCACGGTTCCGTCGGTCGATTGGGCCTATAACACGGGCGGCATGGTCACGACTTCTCCCGTGCCCTCCTTGGATGGCACACAAGTGGTGTTCGTTCAGGTGAGCGGCACAACCGCGAGCTTGGTGCTGCTGAAGTGGTCGGCGAACAGCGGGACGACCACCCTGCCGGTGACGCCTGCGGCCGCAACGCTCGCTACTTATCGGGGTTGCATAGCTCCCTGCATGGTGACCTTGGCCTTTAGTGGCAGCCATAACGACACCTTCTCCGCACCGTATTACAGCTACGGCAGCGATGAAGTTTATGTGGGCGACGACAGCGGCAATCTCCACGAATTCACCGGAGTGTTTGCCGGAACCCCTGCCGAAGCGGGGAGCCCTTGGCCGGTCAATCTGAGCGCGTCGAGTAAACTCTCGTCTCCGGTCTACGACGGCAATACAGGGAACGTGATTGTGGGCGACTTTGGGGGCGTCCTGCATTCCGTTACGGCGTCGGGTGGAATCGTCTTTGGTACAACGGTCAGCGTTGGGGACGTGATTGCCGACGCGCCCTTGGTGGATAGCGGTGCGGAAAAACTCTACGCCTTTGTCACCACCAGCAGTTACACCGACAGTGGCGACAACGCGGTGTATGAACTCCCAACCAATTTCACTACCCTTACCAGTCCTTCCACTCCGGGTGTCCAGGCAGTGGGCACGGGCGGCGCGGGATATTATTTTTACGCTGGCGCCTTCGACAACGTCTACTACTCGTCGGCAACGTTTACAGGCAACCTTTACACGGTAGGAAACACCGGCGCAACGACCGGAGCGATTCTGTACCAGATACCCATCACTAGCTCATCGATGGGAACTCCTGTCGCCGTTGCTAGCGGTCTTAGCGGCGGAGCCCAGCATCCGTGGCCGTCTCCCCTGAATGAGTTCTGCAACAACGGTCTGAGCGCGTGTACCGCCAGCGCAACCCGGACTACCGCGGGCACGGACTACATTTTCTTCAGCCTCTACCGCGGAACTGTGGCCGGGTGTACGAACAGTGCCGGAAACGGCTGCGTGTTGTCCTATAACGTGAGCAATCCAGCCTCCGTCAGCCTGTCCGGTTCCGGCTTGAATGTTACAACTCCGGGTGGGAGTGGCTGCTGGCCGACGAGTGGAATTGTGATCGACAACAGCGTCCCGAGCGGCACCTTGGCAGGAGCTTCCCAGACTTACTTCATAGGCCTAGCTACCAACGTTGCTGGCGGTTCTGCGGGTCCCACCAGTGCCAACTGCGCCGCTGGCACCGCCGCTACGATTTCAGCCACACAGGCATCACAGTCGAACCCATAATTGTGGGTGACGCCCTGAGGTCTGCCGGCTGGCTACGAATTCTTGCGATTGTGATGACACTGCCCCACGAAGGAGTAAATTTTCCCGCAGCTCAGTGCCTGCGTCTCAAACACACGGTCGAACCGGAACGCCGGCTTAATATAAAGTTTCTTGGTTTGGCTTTCATGGGGCAGTTCCTCGTCTTCAGGCTCCGCTAGGACCCCGTTGTCCTCTATCAACGTACACCTCGAATAAACGGATTCTTCCCAAGCGGCTGGAACTCGGTTGTTCTGCCGATAATTGGCGCTACCGCCGAATTGCCGGTATTTCATCCTGTTTGCTCGGAATCATAACATTCTTGGGGTGGTAGCGCTCGAAGAAATCGAGCAATATAAGGTGCGTTGTCGGTGCCGACCGCCGCATCCTTCTACATCCCGCCGTGAGACCACTCCGACACCTCTATGGTCTCACTCCATATCCACCTGTCTCAGTCGGCAGCCGTTCCCAGCAAGAATTCGTTGGCTTCCTTTTCCGCGCTCACCAAACCCTCGGGCAGTGTGCCCCGGTTGTACTCCGCCATGCGATTCTTCCACTTGAGGAAGTCCGTGATGCTCTCCGGTTCAATTCGAATCTCCACACGTCGCAAACTCGCCAGCAGCAAATTCATTTCGTTCTCGAACCCGACCGCCGACCGCAGATTTCTCGCCGAGGCCTTCACCCGCTCAATCTCGCGCCCACACACTTCCAGCAACCCCCAGCCCGCTGGCAGTTCCTCGATCCGAATCAGACTCCGTGGCGCCAGGTAATAGCGCTCACAACCAACGCCCATCTCTGGCCTTTGCCGGAATGGTTTGTCGCGATCGGCCAGAAAATCCGCGCGCGACACCTTGCACTCCACCAGCACCGAATGGCACGCCTTTTTCCAGCCAATGGCGTCCGGCATTTCGCCGCTGACGCAGGCCTGCTCGCTGAGCGCCACTCCACAGCGATAGCGTCGCAGCCATCGCACCGCCATCGCAACCAGTTTGGCATGCGTCATATTCACCGGATCCACCAAGAAAGCTTGGATGGCAAACGCCGTTCTGAAAAGTGTCAGGCGAGCTTCCGTCTCGTGCTAAAGCCGCGTTCCTTCCCTGCGAAACCTCAGCGTACCTCCGCGTTAAGCTCTTCCGCGCCAGTCCCTCGTTACGCCCGTAACTCCTTTAGTCCTTGGGGATTACAGAAGTATTACAGAATATTCCTCGGACTCTTGATATTGTCCTATTCGGGCTTCCATCCAACTCGACACATAGAGAAAAGAGACGGAAACGATGAGCGAAACAGCGCGCGAGACAATGAGCGAAGCGACAAGCCAGGCGATGAGCGAGGCCGGCGAAGGCACCAATCGCAAAGACCGGGCGAAGAGCGATGGCTTCAACTGGGGCACGGCGATCGCGATGGGCCTGTTCCACGTGGGCGCAATCGCGGCGCTGTTTTACTTCACCTGGAGCGCATTTTTCGTCGCCGTCTTCCTGTGGTGGGTTTCGGGAAGCCTCGGCATCGGCATGAGCTATCACCGCCTGCTGACTCACCGCGGCTACAAAACGCCCAGGTGGATCGAGTACTTCCTCACCTGGTGCGCCACGCTGGCGCTCGAAGGCGGTCCGATTTTCTGGGTGGCCACGCACCGCATCCATCATCAGTTTTCCGACGAAGACGGCGATCCGCACTCCCCGATCGACGGCAAATGGTGGTCGCACATGGGATGGATCTTGATGGGCAAGTCGATGCACCACGACACCACGACGCTGGCCCGCTACGTCCCCGATCTCACCAAAGACAAAGTTCACGTCTGGCTGACCAAGTATCACTGGACCTCAAACGTCATCGTCGGCATCATCCTCTATGCGATCGGTGGCTTGCCCTGGCTGCTCTGGGGAGTCTTCGCGCGGGTCGTGTTCAATCTGCATGCTACCTGGATGGTGAACTCGATCACGCATATGTGGGGGACGCGGCGATTTGCGACCAAGGATCTGTCGACGAATAATTTTCTGGTGGCGCTTCTTACGTGGGGCGAAGGCTGGCACAACAATCATCATGCGCATCCGGTTTCCGCGCGTCATGGCCTGGCGTGGTACGAAATCGACTTGAACTGGTACGCCATCTGGACGCTGAAGAAACTCGGTTTGGCGCGACATGTGTACAAGATTGAGTTGGATCATTTGCCGCCGAAACCCGCGCTGGTGCGGGATTTGGACGCGGCTGGGGTGGTGGTGGCTGCGGCGGGAAACGACTAGAGCAGGTCTTAGCTCTTAGGCGGTCTTAGGTTTCAGGTTTCAGGAAATGCTCCCGAAACGGCCCCGAGTGGTCGTCGTCGGGAGCTTTTTTTGTGCGTGGCTTTATGGCGAACAAAAGACGAAACTAACAGGGCGAAAATAAAGTTGATTTTCAGAGGGTTGTGAAAGTGGGGAAATCGAGGGTTTTTCGTAGCGGGGATGTTTACTGTCTGGTCATGGTGCCGCGGTTTTGATATTCCTTTAAACCTATGATAATGCTGGGGTTGGCGCAGACAGTCTGATTCGCGGTTTTACAATGAAGCGCTTGCAGCGAAGTGTTTGAGAGGAAAGGGCTTACTGGTTGCGACTTGCTTCGCTTTCCGTGGCAGTGGGGAGGGCCTGGGGCTGGATCTTGTCAAGTTGACAAGGCGCTCCACGGGAACCGAGATGAGGAGGCGCAAATCGCGATTGAGCCGGACAATGAGCCAGTCAATGAAGTTCAAGCTCGCATGGCGCGCCAGGCCTAGAGCTAAGAGCGCATCTCCGGCAAATCTTCTAATTCAGTCCATTCTGCGTAAATTTGTACGCAATATCCTCGCTTATCGCGGTGAAGTAAATGCTGGAAGCCTGGGAATCCGGGCTGTAGTTATCGATGACAATCCCACTGGGCCCGCTGTACACCGTTGCCGGGTTAATCATGGGCCCGGTGCCGCCGATAATCTCGGCAACGCACCCGTACTGCGTTCCGCCGCCGGGCACAGTGCAGTCGCGGCTCAGGCCGAAGAAAAAGAAATCCGTTCCCGCGCTGCCGCCGACATTGGGATTAAAGAACTCGGTCCAACCTGAACATTGGGCGGCGGTGGAAGTGAGGAGCTGTTGTGAGAACGAAAAGGGTGTGTTCATGGTGCGGCCGCTAAATCCGAATACGTACTGCCATGGGGTGGTATCGGCTGCGCCGGTTCCGCAGACACTGACAATTCCAGTGGAGGGATCGTTGTAGTAATCGTTGCTGAAAGCGGGCTGATAGATCTTGAGCTTGGTGCCGCCGGAGGCGCCGAGGCCGATTAGGCCTGTCGCCAGTACATCGAGACTGGCTGTGTCGACCTCCTCGAGAACAGCGGACGTGCCCGAATTGCCATCGGGGTTTACCACGAAGGTGGTGCCGTTGGTGACATCGACGATCGGCGGGGCCACGAGTTGGGAACTGGTGCCGACTCCAACCGGCAGTGCGAGGAATCCGCCTGTCGTGGTATTGATCTGGTAGAGGTCGCCGGTCGCGCCCCCCACCATAAGCAAACCCAAGCCAGCATCAAGAACGGGTGAACTCAACTGGGTGTTCAGCTTTAGGGTAACGGGCCAAGGAGATCCGCTGAGAGTAGGGGTGCCATTAAAGACGTTCGTAATCTGGTAAACCACGCCGTTGTTGTTGCCCACATAAGCAATATCCGCGCTGTAATCTACCCACGGCGACGAGTAGTTGTCACTCGCGATCGGGGAAAAAGTAAGTGAAGTAATGTTCGCGGGCGCCACAGCGTCGTCGGGAGCGGTGCCATCACCCGCGTGCCACGTCAAGACATGGAAAATGGCGAATCCAGGGCTTCCAGGAACGCTTTCCACGAAGGCGATCTGCGTTCCATCCAGGGACAGAACCGGGGAAGTGTCAATTCTGCCGCCGGGGGCAGTTGTGATGTTGTAGGCAAAGAGCACATTCGGAGCGGTGCCACTGCATGTACCCGTGCCGCCGTCGTTAACGTAGAGATTGTTGAAGGCGACAAGATTGGCGTTGCCCCCGGTCACCCCCGGAACTCCCAATCCGAAAACAACGTAGTCATTCGCGCAATCCGGCGGAGATCCAGGGTCAAAGGAATACTTAGCCGGAAACATATTCTTCAAAACTCGGCCCTCGAGACCGTACTCCCAATCGCGATGGAAACCACGTTTCTTTTGAGAAATCGGGAGCGTATCGACACCCTGGAAGCTGCCCCAATTAGGAACCCGCCAGCGCTGCATCGCTTGATTCAGAACCCGCGGCTCGCGATAAATCAGATCCGTATGCCGGGCAAGCGCATCGCGGCTGAACACGATTTGGCGTTCCGACCAATCCTGTGGGAATCCAACGTGCCTGCCTGCCGTCACATCCTGAGCGCACAGGTTCGACAGGATGGCAAAAAAAGCAAACCACGATACAACCATGGCGCCGCGAAAATGGCGTGGTCTCACATTGCACCTCCGAAATGCATTGACATGTGCCAGATTACGGTTTGTCGGGTGCCATCATCGTCCCTGACGCATACCTTGGTCCCAGGTCACAAAACGGAAAGCACGGCTAGTGTCAGAGCGTTCACCGTAACAAATTGACGTTTTCCGAACATGACAAATCTCATCGTCTTAGCCAGAATCCCTCTGGACACCGAGACCACGCCGTTATTGTCCGTCCGAATCTCTGCCGGCGTCAATGTGCAATTACTTGCGGATGGTTGTTGTTGATAAATCGCCATATCGCTCATTGACCCGGACGAGGGTCGGGCGAATCCTCAATGAGCGCTGTGGCCTGGTTAGGTAAATTGGACTTATTCGCCGGGAAGGGGAGGGTGCTCATCGCGAACGTACAACTGCTTCTTAACGACTTTCCAGCCGAGGTGTGCAGCTTTGACGGCTTCGTCAGCGGTTGCAGGCGAATTCTTAAGTACCTGACACGTTTCGCCTGCCCCGCTACAATCTTACTGTGCGCATCATCAGCCGGCAGAAGGCCATTTATTTCTTTCTCACGCTGGGAGTTCTGCTGGCGGCGGTGGCCTTTGCGGTGGGCAGCGGGTGGATCATCCTCAACTGGCGCGCGGGTATTAAAGTATTTCTTGGCATCATTTTCTTTGGCGCCATTGTCGCCGGGCTCGTGCTCAATACGATTTTCCTGGTCCGCGAAATTCGGCGTAACGAGCAGCATGACAGCTTCATCAACGCCGTTACGCATGAATTGAAGACGCCGATAGCGTCTATTCGGCTTTATCTCCAGACCTTGCAGAGACGCGAAGTGGACGAAGCGCAGCGTCGCCAGTTCTACGATTTGATGCTCCTCGATACCGAGCGCCTGATGGGTACCGTCGAACAGGTACTGCGAGCGGGTGAGGCGGCGCAGAAGAAAAGTCCATCGCAGCGGCTGCCCGTGGATTTCAATGCGCTGGTGCAAGAGTGCATGGAACTGGCCCGAACCCGCCATCATTTGCAGCCTGCCGCTCTCGACTACCACGAATTTTTCCCGGTGCGCCAAGGCGACGGAGCGCAAGTGCTGGGCGATCCGGAGGAGTTGCGCACCGCGGTTTCGAATTTGCTCGACAATGCCGTGAAGTATTCGCCCGACGGCGTCCACATTTCGGTGGAGCTTGAAGCTCCCGATGAGCGGCGGGTGGTGCTCCGCGTGCGCGATGAAGGCGTAGGCATTCCGCAGCAGGAGTTGAAACGGATTTTCAAGCGTTTTTATCGCGTAACGCAGCGCTCGCTCTCGCAAGTGAAGGGCACAGGCCTGGGATTGTTCATCGTGCGCTCGATTGCGCGCAAGCACGGCGGCCGCGTGTTTGCCGAGAGCGCGGGCGCGGGCAAAGGAACGACCGTAACCCTGGAATTGCCTCGGAAAGATTTGCCTCGAGAAGAACGGCCCCGGAGAGTGATGCCGGCATGAGCCGCGTGCTGATCGTGGAAGACGAAGCGCATCTGGCGCAGGGCTTGCAATTCAACCTGCAAGCCGAAGGGCATACTGTGGAAGTTGCGGGCGACGGCGAGTCGGCGCTGGAGCGACTGGTCGAGAAAAGCGAGCGATTCGACGCCGTGGTGCTCGACGTGATGCTCCCCGGCAAAAGCGGCTTCGACGTCGCGGCCGTGCTGCGCGAAAAGAAAAATTATGTGCCGATTCTGATGCTGACCGCGCGCGGACGTCCCGAAGACGTGCTGCAAGGCTTCGCCGCGGGCGCCGACGATTACCTGCCCAAGCCTTTTGAGTTGGCGATTCTGATCGCCCGCCTGGAGAGCCTGCTGAGGCGCAGTACGTGGATGAAGGACGCCGATGCGGCGGTTGACGGTTCCACGTCTCGAAAAGCGCGAGACGCGGGGCAGCCAGACGTGGAGCGTCCACTCGATACGTTTCGCTTTGCCGGCAAGACCATTGACTTCGGAGAACTGGAGTTGCGCACGCTGGGAAATACTATCCATCTGACGGTGATGGAGGCGGAGTTTTTGCGCTACCTGGTGCAGAGCGAAGGCCGCGTCGTGTCGCGCAAGTCGATCTTAGAGGACGTATGGGGATTGCACGAAGACACCGATACGCGAGCCATTGACAATTTCGTGGTGCGGCTGCGGCGCTACATCGAGGGAGATCCGTCGCATCCCAAGCATCTGCAAACGGTGCGGGGAGTGGGATACCGGTTTGTGGCGGAACCGGGGTAGAGGAAGAATCGCTAGTCGTTGGTCGTTGGTCGTTGGTCGACGAACTCTAGTGCTGTTTGGCCGACGAGCTCGCCGCCAACTCGCGGAACAGGCCCAGCAAGGCCGATGTGGTCTTCTGATCGGAGAGATTTTCGAGAGCGACGGTGGCGGTGAAGTGGGGCGAGGTGGACTTGAAGCGGACGCCCACGAGATCCTTGTCGCGCCACGAGGCCAGCGCATTGACCAGGGGGCTGAGTTCGGCGGGCCAGTCTTCCTTGGTGGTCAAAATAACAGGGCCGGGGCGACTGACGGTCCAAGTGCGCGTGCCCTTGGTTGTCTTTGCTCCTGTTTGACCCGACCAGCGATGGCGGATGACATCGAGGTGGAAACCGGGAGGAAATCCCATGTCGGCTTCGAAGGTAAGCGTTTCCTGCTGCTGGCGCCAGCGGCTCAGCACCCACTGCACCGGCAGGGGCCGCGGCAACAGGCGGATGGTGAGATGGGCGTCCTCAAACCAGCGGGAGGAGAGATTCAGCGTCGCCTTCAGCCGGGAACTGCTGGCATGCCAGCTCAGATCGACGACGCGGCCTTTGCCCAAGCAGGCGTCCTCGACCCACTGCAGCACCTGGCCGGCACGCCGCCGGTTGTAGCGGAGGAACCAAGCGTACCAACTCAAAGAAACCCCGAGCCCTGCCACCACGCCAATGAGAATGAAACGCGCCACAGCCCCGCCTCTTGCAAGAAATCGTACTTCTTATCGATGCACCTGCGCAAGTGGTGGGAAAAGGAAAAATCGACTTTCCAAGGGACAGCAATCGACTCAGGGAGCTTGATCGGAGAGCGTTGATCGGCGAGCATTGATCAGGGAGTAGTGACCGCCAACGTAATCGGCTGGCGAAACAAGACGCGCCCGTAGGGCGGATTGTTGTCCAGTCGCACATAGTACAAGTAAGGCTGATTGCCGACGATCGAAAAATTCAAGTCCGGCGCCGTCGGATCGATCAGGGAAAAGTAGGCGAACAGCCAGTTCCCTTTTTGCTCCTGCGCCAGAAAATCCTTCAGCGTGATCACTAGCGTGGGCTTGGTCCAGTTGACCAAATCGGTCGAGGTGGATAGGTATAGGCCCTCGGGGCCATACTCGTTGTCAAAGTAATCCCACAGTACCGCGACGACGACATTTGCCGGCTGATAAATATAGATTCCGGTCACGACGTCCATATACTGCACGGGCGTGTACACATGCTCTTCGGGACGCGCGACCGGGCCGAGGTAAGGATCGACGAACTCCACTGAAAAATCCGTGCCGTTCCATCCTCGCCATGACGAAGGGTCGAAAACATCCTGCGTGCGAATGGGTGACCCACCCCCCTGAACCAGACAGCGGCTCGGTCCCGTCTGCCCCGAGCAGTTCGGAGGCCAGTTGCTGTCCGTGGCCATCGCGTAATACCACCCGCCCCATTCCACGATGTTGGAGTCGACGCTATCGCCCATGGGGCCGCGGTCAACTCGATATTTAAAAGGAAATCCAGCGACAAAATTCGCCGGCGCTTTGAAGCCCTCGAAGTGGTAGCCGCCGTCGTAGGAAATGTGAAACGTGTCGGAATCGTACTCGCACTCGTTATAGTTTTGCGAATGGCACTCGCCCTTGAACGACCAGCCGTGGTATTCCGTGTGCGATAGACCTGCGATTTTCTTCCCGTCCAACGTATAGAAAGAGTCGATCCAGACTTCATCGTTAAACTCCGCCGGATTTCCATCTTGCACCGAACGGAATCCCAAATCGCAAGTGTGGGTGGCGCTTTCGAGGGTGGGGCCAAGGCTCTGGTACAAATCGGTACTCGCAGCAATCAGGTGCACCGTTCCGGTGGTATCGCGAAACGCCCGCGCCATGGCGTCGGGACCGTCGTTCGAATCACACATTTCCTTCGGCGTCTCGAAGACCGCCACGCGCGGACCATCGAGTGTGCCCTTCACGATGGGAGTGGTATCGGCCGGAGCGGCGGCGGGAGTCTGCTGGCTTTGTCCAAACGATGCTGCCGCCAGCGCCAAACTCAACACGATGAATAGAGTGCGTTTCAATCTATTTTTCGTCCCTCCATGGTCCGTCCTCATGGCCCGTCCTCGTTTTCAACTTCGCCGATGATTGTGGCATTCCCGTTCTGCGCAAGTCTGAGCAATGCGGCTCAGTCAATTCAGAGTCAACTTGACCGGCTGCCGGAACAAAACGCGCACATAGGGCGGATGATCCTCATCGGATCGCACATAGTACACGTAAGCGCTGTCGCCGATACCGGAGAAGTTGGCATCGCTGGAGTTCGGATCGAGCAGTGAGAAGTAAGCGTACGACCAGTTTCCCGGCGGCTCTTTGGCGAGCAGATCGGCCTGCGCCACTACTAGTGTGGGCAGCGTCCAGTTGACCAAGTCGGTGGATGTAGAAAGATAGAGACCTTCCGGTCCATAGGCCGTGTTCCACGGATCCCACAAGGTGGCGACGAACAGACCGGTTGGCTCATAAACATTGAGCGCATTCACATAAAACATATACGGAACCGGGGTGTAAACGTGATCTTCGCGGTGCTGTACCGGCCCTAGATACGGATCGACGAACGAAACGGAAAAGTCGGTGCCATTCCAGGCGCGCCAGGAGGTTGCATCGAGCAGATTGGACGTGCGGATGGGCGACGCGCCAAACGGCACCAAACACTTGTGTCCGGGCTGGCCGGTACAGTTCGGAGGCCAGTTCCAGTCGGTGACCATCGCGTAGTACCAGCCGCCGGACTGCACGATGTTGGTGTCGACGCTGTATCCCTCGGGTCCATCGTTGACTACATACTTGAAGGGAAGTCCAACCATATAGTTCGCGGGCGCCGGGAACGACTTGTAGTGGTAGCCGCCATCGTTGGAAAGGTGGAAGGTGTCGGCGTTGTACCAGCACGCGGGCGTGTAGTTCTGGGAGTTGCACTCGCCAGGGTGTTCCCAGCCGTGATATTCCATGTGCCCGAGGGCGACGATTTGTCTGCCATCGATGCTGAAGAACGAATCGAGCCAGGTGGAATCGTTATAGTCGGCGGGATTGGGATCGTGCGCGGAGTTATACACCACGTCGCAACTGTGTTTCACGCTCCCCAACGCAGGCCCAACGTCCTGGCGCATGATGTAGTGCGCGGCGATTAGATGGACCGTCCCCTGATAATCGCGGAAGGCGCGCGCGGGGGCGTCGGGAATGTCGATCAGCTCGCACGAGTCGGTGGCCGTGTTGAAGACCACCGATCGGGAGCCTTCGAGGACGCCTGTGAGGGTTGGAGTACCGCCGGAAGTCTGCTGGGCGGCTGTGGCCGGACTCTGGGCCGCGGAAATGGCGACAACGACAAAAGCACAAAGAACGGCAAGCATTCGCCTCATCTAAAGGTTTCCCCCGGCAGGTCCCAATCGGCCCAGTTCGCTAAGTTTAAACCCGGCTTTCCGCAAATGCACTCGCGTTCCAGGGACGATTTTGGGCGGATTTTCCGTCTCTGCTGGGCGCCTGCCGCCCCCAATCCCGCTACAATAGCGGCGTGTCGTTTCGAATCCGACAATTCGAGAAGACCGATTTTGACACGCTATGGCAGATTGACCAGGCCTGTTTCGATCCGCAATTAGCCTACTCGCGGCCAGAACTGGCTTTCTATATGCGTCGACCCGGCGCCTTTACTCTGGTGGCCGAAGGCGAAGGCAGTAATGTTCCAGGCTTCGTCGTGGCCGAGGCGCGCCGCAAGATTGGACACATTATCACCATCGATGTGGTCCAGGAAGCGCGGCGGACGGGCGTCGGCAAGGCTTTGCTGGAAGCGGCGGAACAACGATTGTTCGCGGCAGGCGCTGCCACGGTAGCCCTGGAGACGCCGGTGAACAATGAGGCGGCAATTCGCTTCTACAAGCAGCAAGGGTACTTTGTGGAAAAGACGGTAGCCGGGTACTATTCTGGCGGTCTGGATGCTTTGGTGATGACGAAGGAGTTAGTGGGGTCTCCGGCGGGTCAGGCTGCCCCGCGGGACTAAACGGCGGGCACACCGTGCTGCTTTACGTGCGCGCGGATGAACTTCACGATGTCGTCCATGGGAGTGCCGGGCTGAAAGATACCCGCCACGCCGATTCTCTTGAGGCCCTCGATATCCTGATCGGGAATGATGCCGCCGACCAGCACCAGCACGTCGTCCATTTTATTTTGCTTGAGCAGGTCCATCACGCGCGGGACGATGGCGTTGTGCGCGCCGGAGAGAATCGAGAGACCGATGACCTGCACGTCTTCCTGGAGCGAAGCGTTGACGACCATCTCCGGCGTCTGGCGCAGGCCGGTATAGATGACCTCCATGCCGGCATCGCGGAGGGCGCGGGCGATCACCTTGGCGCCGCGGTCGTGGCCGTCGAGGCCGGGCTTGGCGACCAGGACGCGGATCTTGGGTTCAGTTGCCATCAACAACATTTAACCACAGTGGACGCGGAGAGCACAGGGGAAACACGGCATGAAGAACCGAGCTTCGATGGGGACGGGGCGGGGACGCCCGTCTCTCCACATCTCTAGGGTTACGGTTTCACCCCCAACTGCCAGAATAAGAACGAATACATATCCGTGCTCTCTTCGATTTGCTTGGTAAGCGGCTTGCCCTGGCCGTGTCCGGCTTTGGTTTCGATGCGCAGCAGGATGGGCTTATCTTTGCTGGCGCCGTTCTTGGCTTCGGCTTGCATGAGAGCGGCCATTTTTTTGGCGTGCATGGGATCGACGCGCGTGTCGGTATCGCCCGTCATAAAGAGGATGGCGGGATACTCCACGCCTGCCTTTACGTGATGGTAGGGCGAGTAGGCGTAGAGCCAGTCGAACTGCTTTGGATCGTCGGCGGAGCCGTACTCCGGAACCCAAAGCTTCGCGATCTGGAAGTTCTGATAGCGGAGCATGTCGAGCAGCGGGACGGCGCAAACCACGGCGCGGAACAGATCGGGGCGCTGCGTGATCATCGCGCCCATCAGCAAGCCGCCATTGGAACCGCCTTCGATGGCCAGGTGATCGCGGTCGGTGTATTTCTGCGCGATCAGGTATTCGCCGGCGGCGATGAAGTCGTCGAAGACATTTTGCTTTTTTTCGAGCATGCCGGCGCGATGCCAGTCTTCGCCAAACTCAGCTCCGCCGCGCAGGTTGGCAACGGCGTAGATGCCACCGTGCTCCATCCAGAGAAACATGCTGCGGCTGAAACCCGGCGTCAGCGAGACGTTAAAGCCGCCGTAGCCCGTCAGCAGTGTGGGGTTTTTGCCGTTCTTCTCGATTCCCTTCTTGCCCACGACAAACATCGGAATCTTCGTGCCGTCCTTCGAGCTGTACCACACCTGCCGCACGTCATAGGCGGAAGGATCGATGGAAGGCGCATCGACCTTGGCCCAGAGCGCGCTTTTCACGTCGCCGCTTTTCACGTTTGTTAGATCGACGCGGTAGATGGTGGGTGGAACGGTGAAAGACTGGAATCCGAAAAAGATTTCGTTGCGGTCATAGCGCCCGGAGGCGCTGAAGACCGATCCGATTGCTGGCAGCGGAATGTCGGCGAGTTTCTTGCCGTCGAGCCCAAACAGCTTCAGTTCCGAAGTCGCATTGTGCTCGTATTGCACCAGCAGTTTGCCGCCGGCGACGCTCGCGCCTTGCAGCACGGCGTCCGACTGCGGGATAATTTCTTTCCAGTTCTCGCGCTTGGGGTTGGACGCATCGGCGACAAACACGCGGTAGTGGGGCGCATCTTCGTTGGTGGTGATGTAGAGTTTGCCTTCGAAGAAATCGGCGCTATATATGAATTCCTTGCCCGTGGTGATTTTGACGGGAGGATGCTGCGAAGTGAGATCCTGCAGAAATATCTCTGTCTTCGTCCAACCCTGCTCCTCGTTGATCAGCAACCAGCGTCCGTCTTCGGAAAGGCTGACGTTGGGCCACCACTCCGGGTCGCGGCCTTGGCCGAAAATCAGCGGGTCTTTCGCTGCGTCGGTTCCGAGTGCGTGATAGAAAACGTGCCGGTGGTACACTTCCTGGCCTTCGGGAACGTCCCCCTTTTTCGGATAGCGCGTATAGAAGAATCCGGAGTTGTCGTGTTTCCAAGCGACGCTGGCGGCTCGGGTCCGTTCAATCGCGTCGGAGAGCAGTTTGCCAGTGGCGGTTTCAATCACGCGCAGCGTGCTGACCTCCGATCCGCTCGGCGACGTCCCATAGGCGACGTACTTGCCGTCTTCCGATGCATACCACCAATCGAGCGCAATGGTGCCGTCGGCCGCGAACTGGTTCACGTCCAGCAACACGCGGTCGTTACCATTCAGACCCTCGCGCACATAAAGGATCGGCTGGTTTTGATTGCCGTCGCGGCGGGTGTAGAAGTAATACCGTCCACCCATCTGCGGAGCGCCGACGGTCCCAATCTCGAGCAGTTGCGAGAGGCGAGCGTTGATCTTGTCGCGTCCGGGGAGGGGGTCGAGAATGGCGCGGGTGTAGTTGAGTTCCCGCTCGACATAGAGCTTGGTATCGGGATCGTCGGAATTCTCGAGATAGCGGTAGGAATCGACAATTTTGTGGCCCTGCACGACGTCCTCGACCGGAACAACCTTCGCTTTCGGAGGACCGGCCAAGCCAGAAGGCAAAGTGGGATCCGCCGACGGAGAGTCCTTGGCCAACGCCAAGGCAACCACACCGACGAGAATCATGAGAAAACAAGCCGACAAACGCGCACCTCCGAGCATAAACACCTCGCTCCTATTGTGGACAAGACGGCGGTGTCTAGATTAGCAGAACGCAGAAGCGGAGAGTCTGGACTGGCTGCTGCCTTGCTCAAACGTGCCACAACCACCGGTGGACCCATGAGTTTCCAATCGCTTGCCGCCTCTGATATCATTTCCTAGATAACCAAGCACAAAGCAAGCGTGCTCACACTCCTCAGTAGCTCAATGGCAGAGCATCCGGCTGTTAACCGGAGGGTTGTAGGTTCGAGTCCTACCTGAGGAGCCAACTTTTCAATAAGATAGGGGCACCCGATAGTGGGTGCCCCTTCTGATTGTCCGCTTTCTGTCCGCCTTTCACTGAATCTTTGCGGGTTGTTGCGGCATGACCGTGA